>C687J35174_10000838_pt1 | contig 45659 bp, 48 predicted proteins | sample RifCSPhighO2_01_FD_35174 | JGI IMG/M metagenome (IMG submission 35174) | reverse complement strand
ATACAGCTTTATTTTTACTTCTTGGTCTTGCCATAATTATTACCTCTTGATACCAAGAAGTATAAAAGAACTACTTTATTAACGTTTCTATTTTAGGACATCCCCATAAGGTATTACTTAATAAATTTTTCCCTAAGGAGTGGTTATATTTGATTATCCAACAGCCAATAACTCAGCACGCGCACCCCAGACCCCGTCGCGCCTTTCTGCAGGTAATCACCTTCAACCCCCCAATAAGCTGAACCGGCTATGTCTAAATGAGCCCACGTGGTACGTTCCACAAATTTATTCAAAAATACCGCGGCAGTTATCGAACCGGCTTCGTAACCTTTGCCTTTCTGGCTAATGTTGTTCAAATCAGTTATTGTCCCATCCATCCAATTTTGAAAATCATCAAATAAAGGCAGAGGCCAGACTCTATCTCCACTGGCCATACCCGCCGTCCGCAAATCTTCCACCAGCTTTTCATCTTTACTGATCACCGCAGCAGCATAATATCCTAAGGCTACCACACAAGCTCCGGTTAAGGTAGCCAGATCGATCATTACTGCAGGTTGGTATTTGTCTTCCGTATAAGCTAAAGCATCCGCTAAGATCAAACGCCCTTCAGCATCGGTATTCCCAATTTCAATAGTCTTGCCATTATAGGCTTTAACAATATCCCCCGGACGCTGGGCATGTCCGCTGACCATATTCTCACACAGGGGCATAACTCCTAATAAATTCTTTTTAATACCTAACTCCGCCGCCACTTTGATTGTCCCTAATACTGCTGCCGCCCCAGCCATATCAGTCTTCATATCTTCAATATATTTGGTTGGTTTTAAGTTATAGCCGCCGCTGTCAAAAGTAATACCTTTACCTACTAAGGCTATGGGCTTGCCGCTGCCGCCATTATATTCTATCAAGATTAATTTGGGAGGATTTTCACTTCCCGCATTAACACCAAGCAGTGAACCCATACCTAATTTTTTTAATTCTGCTTCTTCTAAAACTTTAACTTTAATCTTGGAATTATGTTTAGCCGCAACTTCCTTAACAACTTTTTCCAGGTAAGTAGAATTTATTACATTGGCGCTGTCTTCTACTAATTCTCTAACCAAATTAGTTGCCTCAGCAATAACTCGACCGGTTTTAAGACCGGCGGTGAAAGGAGATTTCATATTTTCCCACAGTAAGGATACTTCAATTAAGGGCTTATTTTTATCTAATCGATCTTTAGACAAATATTTGGAAAATGAATAATTAGCTAACAATAAAGCTTCGGCCACTGCCCGCCCGGCCATTTCTTCATTCAACCCTTTAACCGCTGCCGCCAGTTTAGGAATGTTAGTGGTAAAGGAAGTAAATTTGCTGGATCGAATCTGTTTGACGGATTTTCCAAGTATATTCCTCAATTGTTCAATACTCAGGTCCTTTTCTTTGCCCAAACCGGCTAGGATAACTTTCTGAAAGGGAAGACTGGAAATCTTAGTAGAATAAAAAGTGCCAAATTCCGACGAAAACAGTTTGCGCTTGAAGGCTTCAGCTATTTCCTTAGACAGATCTAAGTTATAGGATTTATAATAATCCTTATCCTCTTCAAAAATTCCTAGAACTAATACTTCTTGATTTGGATCTAATTTGGGTTGTAATATTAATTTCATCTTAACCTCCGTGGCTTGAGCAGGCCTCAACTGGATAACTATGAATAACGCTCCGATTTGATATTTTTTGGATCTACTCCTTTACTCATCAAAAGCTCCTTTGTTTCCAGCACTAACTCCTTTAGTCCGCAGATATAAAAAGTTTTGTTTTTCAAGTCTGAACCTAGATTATCTTGGACATGGCCTAGGGCCCCCTTCCACTTTTCCCGGCTTAAAACTGGCAAATATTGAAAATTAGGGTATTTTTTAGCCAAATTACTTAGTTCTGAGTAAAATAGTAAGTCTTTTTGAGTTTTTGTACCAAAAATAAGCTTGAAACATCTGCTGCTTCCCGGCAGATATTCTTTGATCATTGAATATAAAGGGGTTATCCCAGTCCCGGCACCGATAAACCAATGCTCATTCTCCGTTTCTGAATCGAATAAAAAGTGACCGAATGGACCTTTAATCTCCAGTGAATCTCCTGAATTTAGCTTAGAAAATACTTCTGAAGCAAATCCATCCTGAATAATTTTAACACATAAATTAATACTTTCTTTCTGGGAAGGCGGACTCAAGATAGAATATGACCTCATCTTGGTATTTTCTCCTTTCTTAATTTTTAAGGTAACAAATTGTCCAGCTTTAAAAATAAAATTAGCTGGACGGTGGAAAGATATTAGAATTACGTCTTCAGTTAAATTCTTCTTGGAAAGAACTTCAGCTTGAAAAGTTATTAGCTCCATTATCTTGATCCTCGGATTAAAATTTAAATAATTTTCTGTTGGATGTTCTATAACAGCCTAAACCTGACCCCATTTAATTATATACTATACTTTTCTAAATTAATGATTCCCTCAGAGGCTTCCCTCCCTTCCTCTACCAATAATTTAATTTTCTTCCTATTTTTCCTACTTCCTTTGTAACCTCTCACCGTACCATCACTTTTCACCACCATATGACACGGCACCAGTTGGTACATAAGGATTACTACGAAGGGCTTAGCCTACTGTTTGGCAGCTTTTGAACCCTAATTGCAGGGCAATTTCTTTATAAATAGTTACTTTTCCTTCCGGAATTTGTTTACCAAGCGCATAAACTTGCTCCCAGAATTGGCTTGGGGTCTGCTCCATTTTTCTAAAAATTCTTGAATTTTTTGATTACTTTGCGGTTCGGCATTCCGGCCTAAAGCATAATAAGTTTTCTCCACCGAATTTCCCCAAGAAAAATCGCCTTTTTCTAATTCTACGGTGTGCACTTCAATTTCTTTAGTCTGAACGCCTTTGCGGAGATGATAATAAATACTCCGTTGAGTTACTTTAGGAAATACTTCATTATAAATCTTAGATATCTGGTACCCATAACCCTTATTTAAGTAATACAATATTTCCACTACATTCTGCCTAATTTGGCTTTTTACTGGCCGGCCGCGCATAATCTAAAGATAGAGATATTATTTATAAGATCTGTGGTGTAAAAGATTTAAACAACATTTTTAAGCTAAGATAATATTATTTATTCTAATGACTAAATCACCTATTGCCAAAAACAAACAGAAAGATATTTCCAAGAACAGAATAATTGAACTTTTTAAGCAAGCCGATCTTATTTTTTCCACAGATAAAACTTTAGCCAACCGTTATGTTAATTTAGCCCGAAAATTGGCCATGAAAGTTAAGATCAGAATACCTTTAGATCTAAAACGTAGATTTTGTAAGCATTGTTATAATTATTTGGCGCCTGGAGTTAACTCTAGAATCAGGACTAGGGCCGGCAAGGTAGTAATTGCCTGTTTGGAGTGCAGGAAGTTTACAAGAATTCCGGTAAGGAAGAAATCAACCTAAAAGTTTAAAAAGTAATAACTTCCCTATTTTAAAAATGGAAAAAATACCTGTAGATAAAGATATAGAAGTAACTTTAGAAACTCTAGACTTAGATCAGTGGGTTGTTTCACATCTTAAAGCCGAACGTCAAAGAATTGCAGAGTTGGAGAAAACCGAATGGCAGCGTTGGGTGCCAGGTTTAGGGACTTATAGATTGATTAAAGATGAAATTACTGGTGATCAAAGCAGGTTAGATGGTATGCATAACTTAGTTTATAATTCTCTTGTAAGCAGGTATAACATTGTAGTTGGCTCCGTCTCACTGTTTTTAATTGCTGCTGGATTATACGATTATTGTGGGGGGCCATTATGAACGAAGGCCAGAAAGCACAAAAAATTTTAAACGAATTGGCTGAATTAATCGTTCAAAGTAAACCTACCCTCCGGTCAGATTATATTGTAGGATTTTACAGACTCTGGACACGGCTTCCTGCGATAGAAAGAGCGCTGATTAAAAAAGGAATTCTAACGCAAAGCGACATTGATATAGAACAGATTCCGTTGCTGGAAGAAAGTAAAGAAGATTTTAAATTAACTAAAAATCAATCCTAAACTCTTTGCCCTGTTCTCTAAAACCTAATTTTCTATAAAATTCATGAACTTTTGGTTTTTCATTGCGGCTGGTGCAAATCAGCTTATAACAACCCTTTTCCTTAGCTTCCTTGATAACCATTCTTACCATATCTGAACCTAGACCCAATCCGCGTAATACTTCATCTACAAACACATCTTCCATCAATCCAAACGGTTCTTTATGTAGATCATTATGCAGGACATAAAGATAGGCTCGAGCAACTTCCTGTCCGTTTTTTTTAATATAAAATTTTGTTCCAACATTTTTTATAGCCTTAGATTGAATGTCCATAAATTATAACTTTCCTTCGTTTTAATCTACCTTTCTTTCTCCAGCAGCAACTTCTTCTCCACCCTGGCTACTACCCTCCGGATATTATCTACTGCGTCGGCATTGGCGCTGATGGAATCCACTCCTTGATGCACTAAGAAATCAGCCATCTGCTGCTTGCTTCCCGCCTGTCCGCAGATGGACGTTTTCACATGATACCGTCGGCAGACTTTAATCACTTTGGCAATTTCGCCCAGTACTGCTGGATGCATTTCATCAAATAATTTTTGTATTTTTTGATTATTACGATCGATACCTAAAGTTAACTGAGTTAAATCGTTGGTGCCAAAAGACACAAAACTTATTCCTTCCCGGCATAAATCTTCAATGATCCAGCAAGACGCCGGAGTTTCGATCATTACCCCAAACTCAATTTCTTTAACTGGTTCTATCCCCATCTGGCGCATTATTTCCTTGGCTTTTTTAACTTCATCTACTCGAATTACAAAGGGCACCATTACTCCAATATTACTTAACCCTTCGGTATGCAATTCTTTAATCGCTTGAAATTCTGCCTGTAAAATTTTTGGCTCATCTAATAATCTTCTAATTGCATGCCAGCCAATCATAGGGTCGGTTTCTTTGGGTTCTTTATCCCCGCCTTCCAGGTTTCGATATTCATCTGAACGCATATCGGAACATCGGACCCATACTGGTTTGGGGAAGAATGCCTTGCCTATCTTTCCTATTCCTTCCTTAAGCAACTGGACATAATCTTTCTCCTTGCCTTGACGCACATATTCTGCCGGATGAATTCCTCCGCTGGCAATCATTATTTCCGTCCTAACCAAACCAACACCATCTGCTCCGGTAGCTGCAGCCCTTTCCGCCAGATCAGGTAAATCTACAATAAGTTTAATCTCAGTAGCAGTAATAATTTCTTCACCCTGATCAGAAACTTTAGATACTGTCATCTTCTTAGCTTCTTTAATTTCAATTTTTCCTGCATAAACTATCCCTCTGGTAGCGTGTACTGTTACTATCTGTCCATCCTTGAGAACTTCCGTAGCATGTTCTGTTCCCACAATACAGGGGGTGCCCATCTCTCGGGAAACTATGGCTGCATGAGCCGTCATCCCTCCTTCATCCGTAACGATGCCCGCTGCTCTTTGCATGGCTGGTACAAAATCAGGAGTGGTCATGGTAGTGACTAGAATATCACCCTTGAGTACTCTGTCCAATTGGGAATGGTCTAGGACCACTTTTACTCTTCCGGTTGCCACTCCCCGGGAAGCAGTTTCTCCCTTAACTAAGATCCGACCTTCTTCAATACACACTTCATCTTCAGTTTCGCACTCTGTTTCTTGAGATTTAAAAGTGGTAACTGCCCGGGATTGGACGATAAATACTTGATTATTTTCTACCGCCCATTCGATATCCTGTGGTTTGCCGTAATGCTCTTCTATTTTTCTTCCTAACCGCGCTAATTCTAAGATGTTACTATCGGCCACTACCTGTCGTGATTGCATATCTTTAGGGATAAGCTGTTTTTCATTTTCGCCGTCCTCATTTCTAAACAAACCCCATTCCTGGCGACGTACTTCAATTTTTTTTATTTTCCGGGTATCTTTGTCTATGATATACAAGTCTGGATTTATTTCTCCCCCCACAATCATTTCCCCCAAACCGTATACTGCTTCAATCACTATTTCTTTAGAATTGTTAGTGGAAGGATTGATGGTAAACATAACTCCAGATTGATCTGAATTGACCATCCTTTGAACAATAGCTGAAATCAATACTTTATCATGAGAAAAATTATTTTTAACTCGGTAATATATTGCCCGGGCCGTAAACAAGGAGGCCCAACAAGCCTGCACGGCGTTGACTACGTTTTCTTTTCCCTTAATATTTAGATATGTTGCCTGCTGTCCGGCAAAACTGGCTTCCGGTAAATCTTCCGCGGTAGCTGAAGATCTGACTGCTACAAATACTTCTGTCCCTTGGATCAATTGTTCCGCTTTTTTTTTGTTTATCCCCAATAATTCATAATTATCCTTAATTTCATCAGTAATTTCTTCCGGGATGGGGGTAGAAATCATCACTTCTTGCACTTTTTGTGCGGTGGATTGAAGTTGGGAGTTGTCTTCCACATCTAAACCTTGCAGCAGATCCTGAATGCGGGATTTAATTCCGGTAGTTTCGATATATTTTTGGTATGCTTGCGCTGAAACTGCAAATCCATTAGGTATGGGTAAACCTAAATTAAACATTTCTCCTAGATTAGCCCCTTTACCTCCGGCTACATCTATTGCTTCTTTATTTAGATCTTTAAACCAGACTACGTAAGACATAATAAACCTCTTTTTAAAGGATAAAGCAAAGGTTGCTTTTAATATTTTTGGTGGGAAATTATAAATAGGGGTATCTATTTTAAATTTAAATGGAACCATTACTTATTGTCTGCAGATCCGATAAAGCTTTGGCCGTAAAGAAAGCTTTCCTCCAATATCCTCAATTATATGAGAATGTTGGTTTAGATATTATTCCATTAGAGTATACTCCTAAAAACTTATCTAAGGTTAGCACCTTTGATGGTGATTACTCAGCCCTAATTAAAAAAGGACAGCAAGAATTGATTGCCTTCCACCGGAAAATAAAATCTCATGGTGGGAGAGGAGATTATTGGATAAGCATTACCACTGGTGTTGTCCACCACACTTTTGAACCCCACAGCCGGCAAGTACCGCTTCTTACCTCCCTAGCTTTAGTTGGACGGGCAGGATCAACGGCTATTGGTCTTGGTCCTAGTGTTTTGGCTTCAGCCCGTATGCAGGAAGAACCAAAATTGGAAGGACTTATTGATAAAGTTACTCAGGGACAAATTATATCCGAAACTGCAGATTATATGGCCGTAACAATGGCTTTAGCATTAATAATATCACCGGAGTGGTATAAGCTAAGAGAATATGTTAAGTGATAAAAAGTATACCAAACCGGTAATTGACCTCCCCACGCCGCCCCAGCACAATTCGAAAAGTGAGTGATTTAGTACACACTGAGAAATAAAACTGTGCCGCCGCCCCGTTAACTTTATAAATAAAATTATCTTACTAATACAATGCCATCCAATTCCGAAAGATACGTGGCCGCCGCCGCTTACATCTTTAATTTAGGTTATGCCCTCTCATCTTTAGTAAATAAAGATTCCCCATTCCTTAAATACCATTTTGAACAAGAAAATAGAATTATTACTCGAGTATTATTGCCTGGACTAGCTTTATTTTTCCTAGGAATTTTGTGGGAAACTGCTGCTTCAGAAATGTTAATTTATCTGGGAGTTTTGATTGCAATCTTTTCCTTTATATTATCTGCTGTGGGTTTAGTTTATGCCCTTAGAGGACAGACCAAGAAAATAATATAATATCTTCCTACTTATTTCCTGTAATCTGGATCAGAAGTTTCATGAGTAATTTTAGAAGTGTTAAAAGTATCGCCCACTTTTAAGGAATCATATATTGATTGAGTTACATACACAGTCTGAGTTCTAAATTCCCCTTCCTCAGTTCGGCCAAAAGTTATGATATAATCCTCATCGTCAATCATAGTAGCATAGTTATGGGGAAAAGTTAATTTCTTGTTAAAAAATACCTTTTTGACATATTCTCTTTGAGGTTCATAACTCTTTGCTACAACTTTCCCTGAATTTAGGGATTTAAAACAACCACTGGCTAAAGCCAGCACTAATGACCCAATTCCCAAAGTTTTTTGGATACTATTCATTCTCTTCGCCAAAATCCTCCGTATCTTCATAATTGGAAGCTTCTTGCTCTTGCGGTGCATTCAGTTCTTCCGCGGTAACTGTTTCAAATTTTGATCTATGGACTGGTCTTTCCAATTTTTGGACTACTTCAGCAAACCCTACGTTCTTTAAGACTTTGGTTATTTTTACTTTAACCACTTCGCCTTTTTTGACATTACGGACAAACAATACAAATCCTTTCACTCTAGCGATACCATCGCCCTTTTCACCAATGGAACTTATTTCCACTTCATAACTTTCTCCTTCTTTCACCGGAGCACTTTGTTCATTCATTTAGATATACCTCCAACTAACTATAGTTTTATGTTGTTCTGACCGTTGAGAATTAGATAATACTAACATATGTAATCTTTTTCATTTACTTTATAAGCCAAAGACGCTGTCCTTTTATAAATGTTTTTGTTTGTACAGCTTATCTCAAAATCTGTCTGAGTTAAATTAATTTATCCCGATAATATCTTGCTTTTAAAGAAAATAATAAAAAACTAAAAAAAACTAATTGGCATCTCTAAGCCCGCCTTCCAGTACCTCAAAGCAGCATTCACCATCCGCCAAGTTAGGTGCGTCAATCAACTTAGCCACCCGAGTTCCTTTCTTGCCTTTTCTAAGATAAATCCGGAAGGTGGAAGCGTGGGCTACAATGTGGCCGCCAATCGATTGTGTGGGGTCACCAAAAAACTGGTCTGGTTTAGCCATAACTTGGTTGGTTACATATATACAGACATTATGCGAAGCCGCTAACTTCCCTAAAGTATGCATATGGCGGTTCAATTTTTGCTGCCGCTCGGCTAACGTTCCCCGGCCAATGAATTCCGCTCGGAAATGAGAAGTTAAAGAGTCTATCACTACCAGCTTAACTTTCTTGCCTTGCTCAGTGATTAAACTCTCTATTTTTTCCGTCAATAGCATCTGGTGGTCAGAAGTATATGCTCTAGCAACCATAATCCTAGCCAAAGCTTCATCTGGATCCAAATTAGCTCCAATAGCCAGCTGTTTTATTCTCTCCGGACGGAAAGTATTCTCTGTATCAACATATATTGCTACCGCATCAGGAAATGATTTTAGGGTATTAACCGATAACAAATGTCCAATCTGAGTTTTACCGCTTCCAAACTCGCCAAAACATTCGGTTATGGCCCCAGTTTCAAATCCTCCACCCATTAAAGTGTTAAAACCTTCTGAACCAGTGGAAATCTTATTTACCAATTTCCGCTTCTTCAGAATATCTATTCCCGACTCAAAACCCATTTTCATGCAATCTCTAGCTGCATTGATCATTTTCCTGGCTACCGGTTCTGAAACTCCAGCGGCTTCACATAATGATCCAATTGAAGCTACTGCGATGGACATCGGGTCAAAGAACCCGGCGCTTTCCAACTTTTCTGCCGTGGCCGCCCCTACTCCTGGCAGATCACGAAGAGATAATTTTTTTTGCACTACTTCAAAATTAACATCACTTTCTTGATCTTGTTCTTCCATTTCTAATACCTCTAATTGTAGTTCTGACATTTTTATTCACCTCTGTTAAATAAATCTTGTTGGTTTAGAACGATATATTCATAGGCCTTCTGTAAGACCANTCCTGCTCTAGGCAGATCGTTTATTCGTAAAGANTTGGTGGACTGCCATTTTCCGGTCTTGTCCTTATAATTCCGTTCAATGGATATAGTTTTGTATTCNGATTCCTCTCCATTTATCCTTTGGCCTTTGTTGTGCCAGACTGTAGCTGATACTGGACCAGCTCTAAATTTTTTTTCTGGTAAATTCCCAATTACTGGTTCTACCCCTATTTTTGTTGTTTGCATTTTATATTACCTCTTTGCTTTCGCATTTTATTTCAGCCACCCGCATTTCGCGGATGGTGAGGTTGTGATCATTGCTGACCACTGAAACAATAATTTAGAAAGGGGTTTATATTTGCTACCCGCACTTGTCCAGTGCGGGAGTGGGCTTTATTTAGCTTTAAAAGTTAGAAAAATAGATTTCTAAAAAAATAGTAAAAATAGGAAACAAAACCTACAACCGTGCAACTTTTTCTTGGAATGTTCCAATATGAACCAGACCTTTAAGGTGGTAGCCAATTTCTGCAACAGCCACGTTACCATGTTCTCTAATTGCGGCATTAACCATCTCCCTACCCTTTAGATATGCAGGACCATACAGTGGTCCAAGAACGGGATGTTGTGCCCATGCCCCAGATAATTTTTTTACTATGTGGTCTGCTTGAACGCAATCCTCTGTAAGATGTCTGCGTACGTCATCTAAACTTGCGCCATCCCGTTGATAAAGAATTGATGCGTTATGCTTGCCAAAATCCTGCAGGTCTTCATGCGCCAGAGCAACGAGGAGGTGCTTTCCATAAACTTCTGCGGCAGCGTCACGAGAACCGTACATCAATTCAAAGATGTTTTGTGCCCACCCCTCTTCAAAAACAACTTGGGGAGAACACATCACACCAATCGTTGCTAAGAAACCTAATTGTCCATCCCTCCATAGAAGGTCTTTAACCGCTGCGTTGATGTAATGGCCAATAACTTCGTGCGCACAGAGTGTTGTTAAACTAATTTCTGTAACAGGATGATCTGTATTATATTCAAATAAACCCTTTAAAGTAGGAACTCCTTCTTTTTCTCCACCTTGATAAATACTTGAACCCGTAAAATGAACGCCGGAAATTGTTTCAAACCGGTGCCCATCGAAAGCAACATCCGATAGATCGTGATTGTGTCCCTTTACACGAAAATTAAGTTTTGAAAAAACGTTGGATCTCATCACTGTTAAAAGTTCAGCATTAATCTTCCGTGCTTCATCAGCAACTTTTTCTGGAGCAAGAGGCTTTTGCGCTTCTCCCCAGACGAGTACTGTTTCTCGCAGGTTTCTACTTGGTGAAACTTCATAACCAACTTGTGCTAATGTTTCCCTTAATTTTTCCCGTGCGTCACGCGGATCAGCTATTCCAATGTAATCAACGGTGTTTGCTGTTCCTGCCCGATATCGTTGTTCAAACGAAGGAACTTTAGTTTTATCAACATCGGCAACAGCAGTATCAAGTATCACCGAAAGGGAATCAGTTAAATCAGATATATTTCTTTTATCATCTTTCTTAAAGGTGCGTGAAAGTTCTTTAATTTCTTGGGGAAGAACATGAAGTCGCCAACGATTCACAAAGGCATTAACCGCCTGAGCATCTTTAAGTATATCACCTGACGACCGTGCTTCGCGCGGAAAGGAATCACCATAAATTGGGGGAGGGGATATTCCCAAAATCCAACTATCAGCAATAAAATGATGAGCTCCACTTTCATGCATAACATCAGCGCCAAATAAAGAATCAACACCAATGAGCAATGTCGCTAATTTATCTTCAGCAGCAGCGGGATTAGTTTTAGCCATTCTTTTGCGAGAGTGTTGGTTAATTTAAATATCTTTCTGTCCATAGTCCACTCACCCCCTTAAATGATGTACCCTTTTAACCAACTCTTCATAAACCATTTTCTTTTTTTCCATTGCCAAAGAGAATAAGGGTTTCAATATCATCATCTTAGAGATCGTGAAGATATAATTTAATTTTATGACGCTCTCCTTGATCGCACCATCTTTCCTGGTCAATGGAATTCCGTCCATCGAAGTATTACTCGTAACGCCTGCAACAACGAAATTGTCATACTCTTCAAATAATATTAAAGCAGGGCGTAACTTTGTTTCAAAGGTATCCATATATTGAATATGCGCTAAAACAATATCTCCTGCCTTAAGCACGTTCCCACGCTTCGTCTTCCTTATTATCCCATAGCTCCTTCATTTTTGTTTGCTGGATCTTATGGAGGAATTCATCGTATTGATTCCTTTTCTTAACATCCTTAAAGACGTGAAGCATATGCTGCAACAGTTCATTATAGGTCTGTCTGGGATAATCTTTCGCTTTCTTCAGCGCGATAATTACTGATTTATCAACTTGAATAGTGGTTGCGTTCATTATATAACTAACTATAGTGAGTTATATATAAACATTTCTGCCCCACCACCACACATTTTATATAATATTTCTACTTTGTTCATTAAAAAAATAATCTAATTGAAGGTGGGAACTATGAGAGAATTTGAATCGTTTACGGATTTTACAGGTCAAAACAGAACCTTAAAATGCCAATACCATGGTGTCAGCCCTCTTCGTCTTGAAGGAATAATCCTCCAAGAAGAAGACACCACTCTGAAGGTAGGTGTCACCGTGTGGGCAAAAAATATTGAGAGACATACCTATGATGAAGCACGACGTTCATTAGACTTATTCTATCAAGCACCAACCCCCGGTGTCGTAAGAATCTGCATTACTCCCTTGGAATCCTACATAGTGCCAAAAGATATTAAAGAAATAAATGTATACGATGTTGATCAAGAACCATGAACATCAATAAATACAAAAAATATGCGTCCCTCGTCACCCGTTTGGGCATTAGTTTTGTATTCATCTGGTTTGGCATTAATCAATTAATCNACCCCGACTGGTTTATGGGCTACTTGCCAGATTTTATTTTGCAGGGCAACTATAGTAACACTGCCATAATTATCAATGGCCTTTTTGACCTAACAATGGGTACACTATTATTACTANGCTTATTTGTAAGGACTGCCGCTTTGTTAATTATTTTTCATCTTATAGGCATTATTTTAACCCTGGGTTATAATGATATTGCTATCCGCGATGCGGGCTTGGCAATTGTAACCTTCGGATTATTTTTAGGAGGAGGAGACCAATGGTGCTTAGACACAAAAAGAAAAAAATTATGAGCCTATTGCTTATTTGCACATTATTATTTATTTGGGGGTGTTCAGACCTAAACGAAGAAATTATTATCCAAAATAATGAAATTGTTGATTCGGTGGAAGCGGCCAGTGATTCAACCACTAGAATTTTTATTATTACTGGAGAAAATTTTAGGTTCAAGATGGAAGGTGAAGATAATCCAACTTTAAGAGTGAAGGAGGGTGATAAAATCAGAATTGAATTTAGCAGCGCCAGTGGATTTCATGATTTTAGGATTGATGAATTTGGCGTAGCCACTAAGCAGCTGAAAGCTGGCGAATCGGAAGTTATAGAATTTATCTCTGATAAATCCGGCAGTTTTGAATATTATTGTAGTATTGGCAGCCATAAGCAGCAGGGTATGAAAGGTAAGTTAATTGTAGAATAAGTTAGTTGTCCTATATCTATAAAACTTGCTTGACAATAACTATAACCAATACTAAAAAAATAATTTTTTCAATAAACCCACCTACTTTAATTGGTCCTCGAATATTAATCTGAGAAAAGGGATAAAATAAATATAATCCTTTTACAGTAAGCCCGTCCCCGATAACGTGAGCCAGATAACCTAAAAATAGGGCTTGGGCATACTTAATTGAAAAAAAATAACTTACCACTCCAAATAATATTCCCTGAAATAATAAAGAATGAAATAATCCCCGATGTTTGGAGAAAAAAGTAATGATTATTCCAATAATGCCGCTCCAGCGGTTAATCTTACTGTGGCTGGAATCAATATCCGGCAGGATACTCCCTAGCATTACTAAGGATAAAAATATTATCTGGCTAGATCCATTAAAAAAATCAGCAAATAACAGAAACAAAGATATTCCCAGCAGGATATGGGTCGCAAATAGCATTAGTTGCCTGAACCCAAGATGATTTATATAATTACCTACCTAACTTCCAATGCCGCTTTATGTAAACTTATTCTAAAGTAAAGGAAAGCTGCTGCGCTTAGAAAATAACCTAAACAGTAAAAAATATCTGCCCCAAAAGTCAATCCTCCAGATTGATAAGTGTAATGAAAAAAAATATCCCCAATTAATATCAAACCGCTGGATAGTAAAAACAAGACCAATGGCCGGGCAATTGACCCTAGTTGATTATAAAACAATATTACGCTCGAGGCGAAGGTTACAATTAGTGAACTTATTAGGGGGTATAAATAACCAAATAAATATCCTGGTTGAGATTTTCCCGTGCCAAATAACATCCCCAAAACTAAAACTACTAAGACTGCTCCTATACCGGCCATAGTCCCAAATTTAGCAGTCCCGCCATGCTGCTTGAACAAAGTAACTGCCAGTGCAATAAAGGAAACTAAAATTAGTACCCCTCCTCCAGTCCAATAAACATCCTGTATCCCAACTAGAGAAACATCATTCAATACTTTTTTAGATAAATAATAGGATACTTCTCCCAGAGCATATAATATATACCCTGAAACCATGAAAAAAAAGATGAAATAATTAACATCTTCAAACAAGGCTTTTAACTTATTACGGAAGAATACTTCCAATACAACTATACCTATAACTGCTGCTAAAGAACCAGATACCGCAGTTAATAAACTAATCACTTCCACAATATTGCCTATTGCCACCTTAAACAGTAAAGAAAACTAATTTATAAAGTATTTGGTTGCCTTTATTTTAAATTAGTTAGATTATTTAAAAAAACTACATTTGACCAATTTATTTTTTCAACAGTTTTAACAGGTAGTTAAGACTTAATACTACTAAAATTAGGGTTAAGAATATCCAAGTTGTTGCAGTATAATCTACCAACGCGGCTTCTGAAGAACCGCCCTCTAGCACCGCCCAACCACTTGGGCTGTATAAATTCCAAATTAACATGATTACCACCACAATAAACGATAAAATATGCAAACCTTTAGTTAATTTGGCATGAGTTTCTTTTTTCATGATTGTACTTATTATTCAGAATGTAATTTAGGTTTATATAATTAACTAATTAACAACCCTTACCCTAACCTAGCCAATTCTTGTTCTGGATTAGCCCGCTCAACTACTTGGACATGAAATTCGATCCGAGAAAACATCTCATTTTTCTTTATCCGGCCTTTAACCTTCAACTGCTCTCCCAACAGATCAGTTTTAACATCTTCAAATAAGGCCATGTTATCTTTATAATTAATAATATGATCCTGCTCCTTTTCCAGCAGATGATTAGTTTGATTCTGCCAAAAAACTGCTCTAATAGTTCCCGTACCATCATCTAATACTGCATTAAGAACGTAAGAAGTTTCGTCCGGCTTATCTTTTCTGGTAAAAAAACGGGGATCAAATACTTGTACGATCGTTCCCACTACCTCCACCATTTCGTCCTCGGCACTTAAGCTGCTGATACTTTTACGAATAAAATTACCTGACGACCCGCTTGAACTTGATCCCTCAAAATTGGGGCTTTTTCTAACCAAAGAAATTTGTTCTCCCTCCGGGTTGATTACAATTGATCCGTTCTGCCCTAAATGAATTTCCCGGTCGTTGCGATTTTCTCGGGCATAAGAATCATTAACTGAAACAATATCCTCCTCATTAAGCTTGTCCACCAAATCTACTTGCTCATTCCAAAATACTACCCTAATTGTTCCGGTTTCATCGCCAATTATAACCGAACATACCTTACCCTTAGAATCGCCTTTGGCAAATTCCCTCATTGGATATTTTTGCACTACTTTTCCCACAGTAGTTACATTTTTCATACCGGCATAAATTTCTTTAATCTTAAGTTTACTGGACGCTTCCTTAACTAAATTTATCCCTAACTCATTAGCTATTATGTGGGCCGCTCCTTCTTCGCTGATCAATCCTGAAAGTTCATTAATCTTATTTTTTATTTTGGAATCTAACTCTTCAGCCTCAATTCCACTGGCAGAAATAATCTTAGTCCTTAGTTCAGATAAAGGTATCTTAAACATTAACTGATAAACTAAAATAAGTTTTATATGTATTTAGGTAATAGAAGAGCTATTTTTATGCTTTATTCTGGTGCTCCAAAACTAGCGTACTGCTTCAACGAATCCCGCTATCTCCCCTTCCTCGCTTCCTTTCACGGAAGTGGCAGCCATAAAATATTTTGCTTCTGGTTCAAATTTTATATCCTTTAATAAATATTCAATCTTTCCATTACATAAATAAACTTCACCCGGAATTTTAACTTCCAGACAATTCTCTGAATCCGGATTGTTTAAATTGACAACTTGCTTAAACGTTTGCAGGCTTTCGCTGGGTAAACCAACAAAAACCTCCTCCGCTGAACCTTTCTTTTCTTCCACCGCCTCCCAATTGGTATAATAAATATTATAAGAATCGGCTAACAAATTCTGGGAGAAAGATAATTTAAATCCCTCTTCTAAACTATTTACTGTTAGATCCCTAATTGGGTTAGTGGCCCAGGGAGTAAAATCTAAAGCTAAATTATAAACAACCCTATTGGGTATTGAAATTAAGGGTGCATTCTCATCAAAAGTAATAAGGATTGAATTCTTCGGACTTAATACACAAAAAATTATCTGGCGCGCATTTATTTGGCTATCCTTAATTTTCAAGCTTTCCTCGCAGCCTTCATATAACCAGCTGCTAGGTTTATTGTTAGCTAAACAAGCCACTAATTCCGGATCATTTCTGCACCTGCTCACTAAACTTTGGGCTTGATCCTCAACCGTAAAATATTCATCAAAAGAATATCTTAAATCTACTGCAAAACTAGGATTAAAGGTGTAGCTCCCAACTTCACTGGAGATGGATTCTTTTTCTGCTAGGCCATAATAAATGTCTTCATGGTAACTAATCTCTTTAAAACTACGCTTGGTCCGAGTTAATAACTTAAGCTTGGATAAAGCCTCAATTTGAATTTTTAGATCTGGAAAGCACCATACTTCTCCTTTATTCCATAAATTAACCCTCCCCCCGCCTTCAATAGTTCCGCAGACGGAACTGTCTCCCAGCCTAAATCCTCCTCTGCTAGCTAATTCTAAAGCCGCTTCCGCACCCACATTGCGGGCGATTGAATCTTGTTGGAGTAAATTTTTTTCTGCAGGTAAATAATTCAGAGTAAGAAAATCTAAAGACCATTTGGTTTTTTCGGTTAAAGGAATTTTACTTTGGCTGCTTAATAAAAAGAATATCCCAATACTTATAATTACGCCAAATATCATCCAGTGAATAAGCAGCCCTTTTGTATTCATTTTTACCTTTTTATTTACCTAATTTATCTTTTGAACCATATTAAACTTCAATTTCCCAATTCCCTATCCCACTATATCCCAGCAGCGGTTTCTATCTTCAAACCATTGGCATTTTCCACCAGCTATTTTGACCGGATCTGTGGAGCAATCGATCTCCTTAACATAATCCCCGCAGTTAGTTATGATATAACCTGCCAACAATTTACTGGAACTAATTTTATTATTGAGATCTATATTCTCCAAGTTATAATTATCGCTGTATACTGCTGTCCGCAAATTATTCAACGCCGATTCAGTTTGCTTGAATTCTCCCAGTTTTTCTAAAACTTTTTCATCGGTACTAGCACTGCGGCTGAATATTACTATCAAAAAAAATAGGATGAACATTGAAACTATCATAATATAAAGTATGTCCATAGCATCCCCAATTTGTCCCTTCTTATTCCATTTTTCTTTAGTCAGGGTTAATTTTTCCCGCCATTCACCTCTATTTACCAGCTCTTTAGGGTCCATATTATTTCTCAATTATATTTTTTCCTGTACATAAATTATTAATCTATCTTTACTTAAGACTCCTTTATACCTTACCACCACTTCCTTAAACAAAGTTAATTTATCATTTTCATTTTTAAAATAATTATTGGTTATAACTTCTTGCCCTGAACGTTCCAATTTAAACTTAAAATTAAACTCTTTTATCCCCCTTTCAGGATCGGTAAAATAACATTTATTGATTGTTTCTTGATTAAATTTAGTAAAGTCAATTATTCCTGGATAAACCCGATTGGTGGATTGGTCTTGATAAGCAAAACAATCTTGGCTGTTGGTAAACCGCAGGGAGATTAATTCGGTTTGAATTTCCGGAGCAATCGAAATGAGATTACTTTTATAACTTCCTAAAGTTAAGAAAAAAACCAACAGCACCATCGTTATTATTATTCCTGCAATTAAAAAAAAGATAGATTTACTGGCCAATTCAAATGCACTGCCTTTAGTATTCATTTTATCAACTATTTAGTTTAATTATCTTATTCCGATGACCATATCCCAGGACCATACTTCAATCCTCAGTAATCTCGGTCGTAGTAGCTTCATCCGCCGCCGGTTCACAACTTTTCAAGGTTATCTTCTGCTTGTTTTTTTCCAAACATAACTGGGGTTGATTTGTGCCAGGGTAACTTCCCGATGATTCCCAGCTTCCTTCCGCGATTAGACTTTGGGGAAGATTAAACCGAAAACTTATCCGCGTACTTTCCACCTTTCCTGGCCGGAATACATTTACTGAGTTTGAGTTTAAGATTACTGAATATTCTGAAACATTGTAGGGATAGAGTACCACCGCTTCCCCTGGAACGCCCGCTAAGGTATTAATCATGAACTGTATTTCCCTAGCTAAAATTATCCTCTGGACTGCATCGGAGCTCCCATAAGCTTTGGCGGTGCTAGTTGTAATTAAGATCACGCTTATAACCGCGATTATTTCAAATATTAGCAGTATTATGCTGGTTGCTTTTTTGTTCATAATTTTTTTTATTTAATTTATTTAATTTTATTTTAACTACGTAAAAAAATTGTATTTTCTTGTTTTGTAAGTTGAATAGGAATACGTCGTGGAGCTTGAGAATAAAAATAAGCAATTGGTTCTTTTATAACTCCTCTTTCAATAACAAAACCATTCTCACAAGTATATCCTAAAAAACCTGTATCTTCTTTCCCCGCGCCCGCCGAGCAATAAGACATACGTAAATTAGGGCTAATGCTATCATCACAAAAAGAATTTGCGGCACTGATTTTAAATTGGCGGCTGCTAAAGGTCTGTCTGTTCCCATCTAGATATAATAATGAAACTTCCTCTACTTCACCTTCAACAATCGAAAAGTCACGTAAAATGCACAAGCAGGCCTTATCGCCGCATTGGGCTGGCTTTTGAAAACGGGGATTAACTGAAAGAACACCACCTAATCCGCCATAAACTGCCATGCTCACTTCACTCGCCCGTGGCTCAAAATAGGCCACTGCCGTTTCCTGATCTAAAATTAAAATTGCTTCCCCGCTGTACTGGTCTGGCTGCTGGTTAACTAACTTAATCTTTTCTGCAAATTCACCAAAATTATCTTTAGATTGCTCCGCCAATTGGAAAAATTTAGCTGCAAAACCTATTGCAAATCCAAACACTAATATGGCAATAATCAAGCCTACCACAAAATCAGGCACAAATCCTCGTTTATCACTCTTATTATTCTTATTAAATTCCCGCTTCACTCCAGCTGGCAGCATTTTCCCGGCCATGAGACTACTGCTCCATCCATATTCCGGCAACGCACTGATATTTTTTCTCGCTGACTATTATAAATTGTTTATCAACGGTCTGATCACATCTATACCAAATATTCTGCTTGCATATCAAACTCCCAGGAGGATTATTCCAGCTGCCATATTGGAATAAACAAATGGCCTCTGGGTCTCCTTCAAAATTATAAGGTGGAAATTTTCTTGGTTCCACACTGTGAATTACTGTTCCCTCATCCGCTTGCGCGCCGCCTAAGGGATTATCTCCCGGAACCTCTCTACTGGCAAAAATCCAGCAATTATTTCCCCCAGCTTTAACAATAGGGTAAGCTCCATCAATAGAATTTTCTGTGTTTAAATTAATCCCGCATTCTTTAATATTTTTTAGTTCATCAACTGGACAACCCTTCAAGATAGAATAAGAAAATTCTTTTGGACTACTATCCCACCAACTAAATAAACATTTAGAGTTAAATTCAACCGCTGAAAAAGCCTTGAAGGCCTGCAAACTATACTGATTCCTAACATTGACCAAAAAACCAACTTCATTATTATTCTCATCCGTTTCCTGATAACTATTCTCTGGATCTAGGATTAATTTAACATAACATTTTTTTTCCGCTTCTTTACCATCACAAGCGTCTCCATTCTCCCCCACATATATTTTTCGCGTGTCTAATTTTTGGGGGTTATTTTTCACTGCTGAAATAATTTCATATTCACTAAACTCATCAGCAAAAAATCGATCCTCATATGAAGGAATTTCTTTACATTTTTGGTGATCCAGAAAATCACAAACATAAAATTTGGCTTTAAGTGGGCTGGCAGGTAAAATTGGATCTGAACCCAGATTAAACACTTGCAAATCTACTTTAATAGTTACTGATTCACCTACGCCTTTAAGATCTATAGGGCCATAACTGGCTTTTTGATTATCAGCTGGAGTAGTAGACACTAAAACAGGACGGTTCTGTTGATCATACAAGGTCAAAGTCGCGGTAAAATCCCGGCTTCCTGGCAATCCTGCCACTCCTTGAGGCACAGCTTCCGCTGCACTATGAATATTATCACACCGGGATAAATAAGCCCCATTGACTTCTTGGCACAATTCATCATTATCTCCCGCACAATTAGGGATGTAAACTGCTCCACTTTCATCCTTATAACAAAACCGGCTGTCATATCCATCACAATCCTTTAAGTTTGATAACGGCCATTTATAAGTGTTTAAATCATTATCCCGAACGATTACACTAGTTTTAACCGGACAGCCCCGGAAATCATCTCTTAGATCAGAACTAGTTAGGGTTGAAAGGGTAGGGCATTTATCAAATAAATTGGCTACCCCATCTTCATCACAATTTCCTAAAGCATCAGCCTGGTCAGATAGAATTGCAAAGGTTTGTTTTGTTCCTCCACGGAATCCTAACAATAATAATATCAGCACTACAACTCCTATAACCAGCGCTATAACTACGCCTATAGTCATACCACCAACTCCTCGTTTATCCTTAAACATCCTAATCCTCTTTTTTTCTAGTATGTTGTCCTATTATTTATTACTTACTAGATCTAATCTTATTCGGCAATATCTTTCTTAATACAGTTGCCTACTAAATTCAAATCTTTAAGGTTATCCACTACTACCATGCTGGTATATCTCTTCTTGCCATAAAAGACTTCTTTAGCCTGTAAAGCATTTACCCCATGAGCAACTAAATAAGCCGTTCCTCCCAGGGCAATAATAGCACAGGTTATCCCTGCGGTAGCTATACATGATACCGCTCCTCCTACTGCCGCTACTGTGGCTACTGCATCCGCTACTGTAAAACTAGCCTCATCAGTATTCCGGGCAAAGAAAGCAATGGCATAAGCCGTTCCCGGTTTTAGAACATCCATTATTGCCGTTGTTCCTGGTCCGCCATACTCCTGGAAATAATCAATATATTTCAAATCTTTGATGAGGGTATGATCCTTTTTCAGCAGATAAGACATCATCTCTTCGACTTCAATATCTCCACCGGTAATTTGTTTTTGATCTATGATTACCGTATGGCAAATAAAGCATTGATTGGAGGTATCCTGAAATCCTAATGCTTTTTCTATTTTTCCCACATCATCTAAAGTGCTATCCTGCCGGGCCTCGTTAAACATCCACCAGCACCTGCTCATAAGGTAAGCCATCCGGGCTTTAATTTCTTCCCGATCTCCTTCTATTTTTAAATCTGTAGTTTTACATAATAGAGGAATTAATTGAATATTTTTATCATCTCCCCCACCCGCATTAAAAACGGTAGCTGCTCTGAACACTACACTGTTATGGCATAACAGTTCTGCTTCCTTAGGTTCGGCTTCCAAAAAAAAATATTTTAAGAATAAAGCTACCAGGCTAAAAGCGGCGATAACTAATATTAACACCACTAATTGCTCCGCGGCCATTCCTTTCCGCATCTTGGATCCAATTTTCATCAGCATCTCACCAATTCATCCTTAGCATACCGTGATTTGATCCCTTGGGATTCTTCCCCGCTGATGTAAATCCAGTCTTGGCCATCTTCATTGGCATTAAATTCAGTATTGGTAGGGAAAAAACAAATATGCTGACTGCCTGGTTCACTACTGGGCTTAAATAAAAATCCTCCCTCTCGGAGATTATTACATTCATCATTCACTGGCTGCTCGCCAAATTCAGGCACAATGATCCTATTTCCATTAGAACAAGTAGCCCCTTTTAATAACCCTAAACCAAATAATCCTGCTGCTGATTCGGTTTCATAATAAATGGTTAGTTCATTTATGGGATTATAAACGGAACTAATTTGAGTGTTTTCTTGGGTAATAAATCTTTTCCGGAAATTTTCGGCTACTATACCGCCGGCAACCACACACGGTTTCATTCCCTTAAATTCATATAACAAATTGGTAATTACTTGCTCCCCTCCCTCCCCTCCTAAAACTCTTAGTTTAGTTGAATCGACGGCCGGATCGTAGGTTAAAGTTAGTGATATCCCCCGTTCACCTAAATCACCGAACCCGCCATAATTAGCAAAACAGTTTTTTTTACTGCTCTTTAGCATTAATTCAATTGTATCTTTCAAAGTATCTATCTGGCTCCGCTGATCTGCCGGAATATCCAACTTAAAGGCCGAAGAATCTTGTTCTTCAGAGGGCAGAGTATTTAGTATCCCTCCAAAACCTTTGGTTATCTTAACATACCCCGTTCCCGGATCAAGATACAGGAACATGCCTAAAATAACTAAAACTAGCAGCGCCAGCAGATAAGTTATTAATTTGCCGATTTCCATCAGAAAAAGTTAAGCACCCTCCGTAATAACTGTTTAATTCCTTCACCCAAATCTAAATAATACCATGAGAGCATGAATACTAAGAATAAGATTGCTAGGACTATCAAAACTAACTGCCACATTTCCATTCCCTTTCTATCAGGAAAAAATCTCTGAATTAAATTTATCATGGTAAAAATTTCCCCTGCAAACCATAAATAATTGAATAAATGAAGATAAATCCCAGTATTATCATCAAAATTATAAGAACTAAACTGGTCGGACTGGCAGTATTAGCCCCCTGTTTTGACTTAAGCAACATTTTAACTGAATTGAACTCATTGTTGGAAGCCAATACAACACACCTGCTCTTTATTTGGACAACTAAACGTTGTTTTTATTGTTGCGTCGGGGCATTTAGCTTCCGGAAATCCTGGTTGGGGGTAGCACTCCCCATTTTTAGACTCGCATTCTAGTATACTTTTACCGGTCTTACTGCTGGTGTTGGTAAAAAAAACTAGAAGTACCATCATTACTACAATGGCTATAACTGCGGCTATTATGACCCACCAAATATCTGCGGCTGCTTTTTTCATGTTTTAGGTTGATTAAGGTAAGTTTTGTTGATCTAGGTTCTTACTTTCAAATTTAATTTTATAAAAAATAAATTAAAATCTAAATAGAAATGGTTCAACTCCATTTACAATCCCCATTTTCACAGCTGATTTTATCCGCTCCCGCTTGGCGGCATTGATCAATTTTGTCTTGGAATTTTTCCTTAGCCACTCCTTTAACATTAGCTTGTTCTTGTTCTGATTGTTCTACTGCTGCTAAAGTATATTCTGCTTTAAATGCTACCTCATCAACTACCCCGGGATGACAATCTCCATATGCTGCCCGCATACTAAACAAAGTAGTATCTGCTTCTTCACCAACTTGTTTCTCAAATTTACCAGTTTGCCCTACAAAAATAACGATTAAGATTACCATAACCACTAAGGCAATTGCTGCTATAATTATCACATTCAAGGAAAGACCTTGTCCTTTCTTAGAAACCATATCTACACACCTCATTTTATTATAAGCTTGATTTCCTATTTTATCCATTTTAAAAAGAAAATTCCTATATAAATGTTGTGGGATGGGACTTATTAACCTACACAACTTATTAACCTCACTCACAAATAAACAAGGTAGTTTCCACCGGCGTACCTAAGCCCACATCTAATGGATGAGGAACAGAAGCATCCCTTTCCCTATCAACACAATCTCCCAGCATTGAACTTACTTTTATTAAGGGATTTAAGTCTTCCCGGCCGCGTAAGTTAGTTATTAAGTGATAGCGTTTGTTCCACGCGCCTAAAGTTCCCTCCAACAGCTGAGGAATCAATTTTTCTTCCAGATAAGCACAAGTATTGGCTATGCCTTCACATTGCTGATCGTAATTATCTAAAAAAATTTTTCCTTTAGCACAATCTTCTAGTAATACCTGGCCTAGTTCTAATCCTTCACACCCTGAAGAGGAAACCGTAGTTTTTAATATTGCAGTGACCGTACTAGAAGCTAATCCGGACCGAGTTATTACCGTTGTAGATTCTGATCTATTTAAGGCAAACTTAGCTAAAAAAAGCATCCCCAAAGTCAGTAAAACCACTATTACAACTAAACCTACCATTTCCATTTGTCCTTTTTTGTTCCAAGATCTAACCGGAATTACCTTCATGAATAAACCTCTACCTTAATATAACCATAATTATAACTCCGTTTAGGAAAATCATCCCGCAGGGATACTATAAAAAAAGTAGGTTCCTTATTTTTTCCTCCCGGTTTAGGAAAATTATATATGGTCCACCCATCGGGATCACCTAGAGGATAAGTTTGATATACTGTTATGGTAGAATAAGAGAACAGGTTAAAATAATACTCTTCTAAGTGCTGCTGAAATAGACCCTTCTCTTCAATTAGACGCAATTTAGTCAGATCTAAACAGTACTTTTGTGCTTCTGATTGGCCTTGGCTGCATTCCAATTCTGGTAAAACCAAGACTTTAGTAGTAATGTCAATGGCCTTCTGAACTAAATCTTGATCCTGTTTCTCTTGGGAAGATATTTTATGATAACGGGCATAAAATACTATCCCAAATACTACCAGGATAAAAAAGATAAATAAGACGGCTATTGTTTCCGTCATCTTCATTTGGCCTTTTCTCATTTTAATCACTAGTATAATTGCTATTGATAACTATCAACTACTAAACAAATTTTTACAGCTGTAATCAGGCAATAGTTGATCGGCTGAGTTTAATCTCCTGGCAGCCATAATTAAATCGGCACATTGTTTAAGCTCTGTGCATCCAGAGATAGATCCGGCTATTGAACCTAAGTCCTTGTTCAAATTCCCGGGAAGGAAATTATTTTGATTAAAGTTATTTGAATTAATATTATTTGATGGAACATTAACTTCTTGATCACCCTGGGCATTCAATAAAAATCTACATTGGTTAACAATTTTTGCTGGTTCCAATAAGTTATCCTGCTCATAATAGTTGATAATTTGTTCGGTTTTCAAACTGTAAACTTTATTTACTAAACCCAATCGGACCAAGGCTTTCTGCATATTACACCAGTAAGTTTCGTCATTCCCGGAAAATATAGCCGCATATTTAGCGGTGTCTTCTTCATCTAAAGATACTATTGGTACTGGCTTGACCGGATCAAAATTTTTTAATCTTTCCCAGTTGCCATTCTTGCCTTTTTTGTAATAATAAACAGCCTTATTTTGTCCGTCGGTCTTAAATTGAACTACACTAACTTCTGAATTTAGAAATTGACTAGGGATTGGGCTATTTTCGATAATGATATCCCCATCAAAATCAACTATTCTTAATAATTCATTGGAATTCACCGCTAAATCATTTAGATCCGATACTGAATTAAGTTCAACTACCTCTAACCTCAGGTTGGGGTTTAGGTCCTCCGCTGCAGAAATAAAATTGTGCTTAAAATCATCTAAAGAATTGGAAACACCTGACCCTAACAACAAATATTTCATTCCCTGAGGAGACAAAAATAAAAAATCAATTACTTTATAGGGAAATTTATAGGGTAAACTCCATAAAATTAATCCCCGGGTATTAAATTCCAAGGGAGCAAAAACTGGATCAATTTCATTTTGTAAAGGAAGCCCCTGTCCTTTAATCCCATATTCACTCACTCCACCCTCACAATTAAAATAAAGGGTATAATCTTTTAAACCTTGGGTATCCAAAAAAATTTTGGATTGATCCGCTGAGCTGGCAGCGATGAAGATTGAGTCCAGCAGTCTGACAACTTCCGTAGCCAAATTTTGCTCGGAAACTGTTTTCTGTTTAACCACTATCCCTACAAAAAACAGCAAAATTACTGCCCCGGCAATAAGGATATAAATCCAATTGAAAGCTATCTCAATTTGACCTTTAGAATTAATCCTAGGAGCCCTATTCTTTGGAACAATAGCCGTAGGAATGATAACCTTAGAAACAATAGCCCTAGGAATTATGGCCGTAGGGACGATAGATTTAGGAGTCATTTTCTCCGCCTGGTTGACTTGATTGTTTAGAAGCCGGAGCTATTTTAGTTTTAGTACCCATTCCTTCCAGCATCAAGGAAAATTTCCCACCTAATATGGATTGACAAAGATAACTAACTTTATTTCCTGAACTATCTTCCAAAGAGATATGATATACTTTAATCTGCACTTGTCCGCTGGAAGGAGGAGAGAGGAAAACATTTTCTCCCGCTGCTAAGTACCCCCACTTATTTTTCAACTCTAGGGAATATCCCTCAGCCGCCAATTCTTTATTTTTCCAAGCTTCGGACCATACATCACAAGCATAAGGATCCAGTTTGCACAATTCAGCATATTGTTGCTTGTTCTCCGGCAAAGTAGGATCAATATCCAAGTCCACAAAACAAACCTGTTGAAAATATACGGGAGGGTAATAATCTCTAAATCGAACCGCTTGAAATTGGGGGTAAATTTTCTTGACATCATTTTCCAAATTGGTTTTGAATTGAACCAATTCAATAATTTCCCCTTTTTCTTGGAATTTAGTTATTTCAATATAACCAAAAATTATTATTGCTCCAAAAGTTATGGCAGCCAACATAAAAATAAAAGTTTCGCCTATCCCAATGCCTTGCTTATCCATTTTTTTTCAATCTGCCGTATTTTTTTAAATTTGCCGTTGTACTGCTAGGCCTATAGGGTTATTTTTCTTTCCGCTTCTGGCTGATCTTCTTAAGTTCAGAAAAGACATCCTGAGCTTTTTTACTGGCCGCAGCTTTATCCAATTTACCAGCCTTAGTATCCTTGGATATTAGTTCCAATTTAGAAAACAAGTCTTTCTCCTCTTTGCCTAAACCTTTCTTAATTTCTTCTTTATTATCTAAATATTTACCCGCTAAAGTATCCAATCTATCTAAGATTGGTTTCTTGGATTTTAAGGCTTCTTCCACATGAGGTATTTCTTTTGATCCTTTGTTAAATGAAGAAAATAATTCCTTGCGTCCATATCCCCGTTCCCGAGATGCTCTTTCCCGGCGAGAAGATAACACTTTACCCTCGCCTGCTGAAAGTGGTTTTAAACCTATAGTACTAGACTCATTTTCTGTGCTTACCCTGAATCTAGATCCCTCCAGACCAGTTATTCTGCCGCTGCTTTGTCTGGCACTAGCCGCCCCGGCACCCTTAGTATAATAATAAATTAAATATCCCGTCCCGCCAATTACTAACAGCCAGCCTAAGATCAAAAATATCCAAGCCAAAGTATTATTTGGCTGCTGATCGAGCAATTCAGCAAAAGGAGGAATTTCTAAATCCCCTTCATCCAAATCCTTACTAGGACGAGGTTCATCTGGGATGCAAGGATTTGTTCCACTTGAATATTCTTGATAATTTTTATAGCCATCCCCATCATAATCTTCTGCTTCGTCCGTAATTCCATCTTTATCTGAGTCCTCTTGCAGGTAATCTAATTCACATCCTAAAGAATCATATTGTTGTTCCCACAAGTCAGGTAAATTATCTTTATCGCTGTGTTTTTCCTCAGTAAAGAATTGACCTTCGGCACAACCTTGGAAATCAGCAATTTTACCCGGGTCAGTTTCCAAACAGGAATCACATTCATCTAAAACTCCATCACCATCATCATCAGCAAATTCTATTTTTTCAATGGCGGTATAACTATTGTTGTTTCCATCTTCCAGAGTATAACACAGGTAATTTGTTTCCTTAACAGTTATTGTCCCGAGTGAATAATTTATATCCGGAACACAGTCTTCTTTATCCATAGATAAAGCATAAGTTATTTGACATATGGTTTCATCTGTACAAAGCAGTTGTACTTCTATTAAATTACATCCCAGGCTATTTTTAACTATTTCTAAGTTGGGAGCCGATTCATCATTGACACAGACAAATTCATCATATTTGGAAACTGTAAACCCATCACTTTCCACCCATTGGCCCACATTTCCTGCAGCATCCGTTGCTTGAACCTTAAGGGCATATTTATTATTTTCCTTTAAATCTGAAATTTTAATAGTTAAACTTTCTTCATCGGTTTTTGTTCCAGATAATATTAATTCCTTAACTCCCGCTCCCAGACTTGAACCTCCTAATCCACTTATTCCCAAGCCGGACACATTAACCGATCCCCTATTATATAGTTCATAATTGTAACTCTGGATCTTCTTTTCCCCATCGGTATATACCATAACCTTTAGTTCCTCTTTTCCGCAAGTATAGGCCCCATCATTAATGCTGGTTATTTTTGGGGGGGTTTTATCAATGGTAAAACTAGTTTTATTTTCTATTATTTGGTCTTCGATAATGCATCTAAGTGGATATTCATAATATCCCTCTGCTAAATTGGTAAATTCTACCGTATGAACTTTCCCCCCATATCCACTTAAGGGAATAAAATATTCTTTAACTTTATATTCACATAAGGCATTCTTGCTGGTTTCAACTTTCACATTAATAGGAGAAGACATAAAAAAGTCTTCATAAGGAATGATGGAGAGTATCCCTCCAGCCTGGGTATAATCCACTTTAAAGGTTGCAGTTTCCACTTCTGATTCTAAACCTGCCCCATTCCTGCACACTGCATTCAAGCTAAATTCCTTAACCAATCCCGTGAAGCTATTTACACTGAACATATCCTTATGTTCAATATCCATCAATTTATCTTTAGCCCCCGGAAAATAAAATGGCATGGAGTCGTAATCTGTATGGCCTGAGTCGCTGTATTTACAGTTAGTTTTATCATCTGTGTTTAGGGTAAGGGCCACTTTAGTTCCATCTATTAAAATTTTAGGATTAACTTCAAAACTAGTTATTTTGGGGGCAGAAGGATCGAATTCCAAGTTTATTTTCTGCGATGAACCTATATCCCCTTGCATGTTTTTACAGCGTACATAGATTGTCCTAACTCCTCCTTGTTCATTGAATGAGAAACCAGTACCTTCTGGAAAATTTAAGTAAGAATAACGATTATCGCTATTTAAGGTTAATACTTTAAATCCGGGAATGTCCTCATAATCAAATCCGGGTGCAAAATCAAATTTACACTCGGTAGTTGGAACTTTAGTATAAAACTGCCAGTCAAATAACGGATTACTGCTCACTCCCCACAACTCTCCTAAATAATACCCCGAAGATGGTTTTTCTAACACTAATCCATATCCATCAATAATAATTTTACCACAATTAATTTTTGGAAATTTATTCCCCGCTACATCAGTAGAATAATAACAGATTGAAGCCGACTGAGTAAGTATTACCTGACTGGTAAAAGCTTGATAATTAGGACTAGCCGCAAAGGAACATCCTTTACCTAAACAATAGAAAGTTTGAGCACAAGCAAATCCCTGGCTATCGCAATTAAAACTCACATTAACCCCGTTTAAGAAATATTTTTCCCAGCCGTAAGTTATGGGCTGCTCTATTCGAAGACCTTCTTGAAGAACAATGAATGTTTCTGGAGGGGTAAAATCAACTTCAAAGTCAAAGTAATCTACATACAATTCATTAGTTAACAATTCCCGGCAGCGAACTTCCCTATTTCCAGCATAATTGTCTTCAAAGTAATTAGGTAAAGGAGAGGTAGTATGCATCTTTTCTTGTTGTGAAGACATAAATGAAGCTAATTTTTCTCCTGTTAGGGTTGAATATAAATCACAAACTGATGCCAAATCAGTTGCGGCTTGGAAAGCAATGGTAGTTTGATTTAATACCCCGCCTAAGGGAGGATATATCACCTCAATTTTAGGTTCAAGATCAAATACTAACATTTCACTTTGGTGATTAACATTACCATAGTCATCTTCACACTCTACTGACAAGTTATACCTTACCCCACTTAAGCTGGGAAATATAACCTGTTTTTCTTCCAGCCGGGTCTTAGATTGAACTTTAAATTCACCTGCGGGAGTAACAGACTTTAAATTAAACTCACAGCCCATTAGTTCACTGACCTCTTCTAAAAACACTTTCAATTCCGTCGTTGCCCCAAAGGTAGAATGCTCAGCAGTAATTTTAAAATTGGGGACAACATTATCCAAGATTACAATTTGTTCATTTACTTGTTCTTGATTATCATAACTGTCGCTGGAGAAATACTTTAATTTGTAAGTCTTCCCATTGATATCATCTTTAAAATTGGTGTCTGAAAGTAAGTCTATGCTTATTTCTCCTTCAATAACTGAAGGAGGATAACTTACTTCCACAAATTGGGAACAGGTATCTATCTCCAGGGAGGTTAAACAATACTTAAGTGAACCTAAGCCGCTTTGCTGACTAAGTTCAATATGTTTATCCTGAGATATAAAAGTAATATTAGGATTAGACTTAGTTATAACCCTAGCTAAAGAAGCGGAGGAGTCGGAAGATAAAGTTGTAATTGGAGGGGTAATATCCTTGGCACAGCGGGTGCGTTCAATTCCCGTAAAACTGGAACAGTCATCTTGTTCATCGGCATCTCCATCCTTAATACAGTTAGTACCCGTCCAGGCGCATCTTCCCCAGCTGCAACTATCCCCGGATTCAATTATTTTCTCATTAGTTTTGGTTATGCTTTGTCCACCGGTACATTCCTGCTCGGTTTGATAGGCATAGCAAGTGGTATCCTTAACGGAATCTTTATGAGGATACTCTTCACAGTATGAGCAGGAACTTAATAAATCTCCTTTAGCTCCAGCTTGATAAGGAGGATTAGATAAGCAGCGGCCCAAACTGGAACAAACATCAGCAGTACAATAATAATTTTCAAAAATACCTGAATTGGGCCCGCACAAGGAACATTTATCACCCTCGTACCAATTTTCCACACAGTACCCCGTCCCGGTTTCAGCCGTAGTAAATAAAGAATTATCGTTATAAGTGGGGATAGTATCATAGTTTACTAATTTATTGTCCGTTACTAAAGCTGCATCAACCCATTTACACTGAGTAGTTAGGCAGTTATTAAATTCACAGGCTGATTTCCCTTGGTAATCAAAACAATTTTTAACTGTCAAACAACTAGAACATTGGTCAAAAGCCGAGGATGTATAATCCAGATAACAATAATTTTCGGTCCCTTCAGCTAAAACTGCCAAATCTAAATTGGTTATTTCTGAGTCACTCATTCCATACAAGCCATAACATTGCTGAAAGGAAGAATACAAGCCTAAAGGTGAAGAACCTAACCCGCCAGCACAAAAGAAGTTGCTCTTACAATCTGCCCGGCCTTCCCCGCTGCTGGAACAATAATACCCTTGTCCTAAATCTGCTGAACAGTCCGTAAGCGTAGTCAACTTATAACCTTCGCTGCCTTGATCAACACAGGTGTAGATTAGACTTCTTTGATCAGAACTTTGACCTAAATCTGGAACTGAATCACCAGCTCCATTTTCTTCCGCTAAGCAAAAATGGTTATTTATACCCGTAGCAAAATTAAAATGCCCCTCACATTCTTCATCCCCTATTGAAATTGTAATCTTGGAAGGAGTAGGAGATTTTTTTGAATTTTTATAATTAGCCACAATGGAATAAGTATATTGAGTGTCCCAGTCTACTTTTTCATCTGCCAATAGAGGAGGGTAAACTGTAAAAGTAACTTCTTGATTAGTTTTAGTTTCAGTTCTGATTATATCATAACTTAGAACTTCCACGCAGGGAACTAGCCATTGCAGCAAAATTTCTTTTTTACCTTTAACTTGATAACCACTAAATCCTGAAACATCTTTAGCCTCCAAATCACATTCACCAACTTTAGGTTCTAAGATTATTAATCCTAAGTCCAGTTCCGGCTGCTGAGGATCAAGCTCAAAATACACTGTTTTAGAATTGTAACTGTTTCCGGTAGTTTGGAGATAAGAAGCAAACAGAGTATGCGGTTCATTGATCTGCTTCACTTCCAGCTCCAATTCAAATCCCCCAGTTAAAGTATACAATGATTTTGTTTTTTTCAACCCATCCAAATAAATGTCCACTTCCGGAGTTGATTTCCCCTCAACTATGGTAACACCTTTAATTTTGGTGGAAGTTGATTTTTCCAAGATTAGATTTAATTCAATTGGAAAATCATCCGAGGAAGAGAGAGTCACTTTTTCTTGTTTTGGTTTATACCCGGATTTAGTAAAGGTTAAAGTATAAATTCCTAGAGGAAAATTTACCAAAGTGTCTTCAGTAGTGGAAATTGTTTTTTTACCGCTAACTGGCCCATTCCAAGTCAGGGTAACCCCCTCCACATTCAAATTTACTTTTATGCTCCCCAGCGCTGAAATTATTAACTTAAACAATTGGATCTCCAGCGATTTTTCTTCTCCGGAAACTAAGGTAATCGTCTGCTTGCTGATAGAATAACCGGCCTTCTCTACTTCTATAATAAATGTCCCCGGTAAAGCCGAGGTGAACTTCAGTAGATTAAAATTTTCCCCTTGATTTATTCCATTAATGGTGATAAAATCAGCTGAAATGGAAATTCCATTTTGATCTACTATATTAATGTTTAAGATGATAGGTTTAAGATCAATCTGGCACTGCTGACAAGCTTCCGGACTAATACCCGCTGGAGAAAAAGGAATAAAATCACCCAATTTATCCTTCTTAGCCGCAATATCTGTACATTCCCATCTTATGGCCGGAGATAAACATTCATTAGATCCGGTTGACACGGGCAGGATACAGCATCCGGAAGAGCACCAGTATTCAAAATTTAAACCATTGGCCTCCACCGAATCCCCGCCTAAAGCTTGACATTCACTGATGGAATGAGGCTGGCAGTNAACATTGCAGATTATCTGCTGGCATTGAACTAGTTGGCTGCAGTCCTGCCCCACCAAAAAATCTTTCCCCGGCACTTCACAATCCGGATATTGAACACAATCTTCCTGAGCTACTTCCTGAGTTATCCCAAATCCACAGTATAATCCCTCTTCCGCTCCCGGATAAATATAACACCCTGGAGTTTGGGCGGAAGTTAAATTTACGGCCAGAATTAAAAAAAATAAACCTAAAACTACTAAGATTAAACACCTTTTTACCGCTTTCATTATTTTAAAATTATAAAGTAAGGATAATTTATAAAGTTTCCGAGATTAAAAAATAATTATAACCCTTAAAAATACTTAAAAAAGATAGGCTTAAAAATTAATTCTTTTTTCTCCAGTTTCTAACCTTCACCCAATCATCAACCGCCTTATTATCTTTAACCAGTTGATTTAGTTTAGTTCGTTGGTGGGTTTTGGCCAGGTTATCTAATTTAGAAAAAAGCTCTGTTTCTGCCTTTTGCACTGCCTTAGTTATGCCCAACCCCTGTTGAACTAAAAAATTTTCTCGTTTATCCTGCTTAATTTTCTGCTGGCGTTCCTGCTTTACTTTATTTAAACCAAATCTTTGCTGGGAGTTAAAATTAAAGGGAGAAAAAATACCTGACTTTAAGGTTGGAGATTCCAGTTTATTTTTTGAGGTTTCAGTTAAAGAATAAATAATAATATTATAAATATAATACCCTAAAGCTAAAATAAAAAATATCAGCAATAACCACAATCCCCAGGTTTTATTGCCCTCCGTTACTGAAGAGCTTAAGACTGGTTCACATATTTGCTGGGTCAAATTAGGCTCAAATGATCCTGCAATACACTTTCCAATGAAATTATCCTTGCAGCTGTCCCGGCAGATAACTGTATTGCATTCTTTTAAAAGTGAACAGCTAGTATTGGAAGCAAATATTGGTTCCAAGACACACCCGGTATGTTTATTGCATTCCCCAGTTGCAGTTTCCAAATTAATATTCTGGCAGTAATATTTGCTTTCTTGATAGGTAAAACATCCGTCGCCATTAACTGCCCCAGTCAGGTTTACTAGGAATAAAATTATTAAAAAATAGTTGTGCCAATTAAATTTTATTAATTTCATATTTTAGTTTTATTTTACAATCTAATTTAATTTATATATTCATTGATTTCCACAATCTTCATCCGTACTACCATCACAATCATTATCCTTACTATCACAGTATTCCATTGCCCCATCATGAACTGCCAAATCATTATCATCACAGTCTAATCCTGATTCTTGGTCAAAAGTATCCCCATCCAAATCGGTATAAGTTGGAGTCTCTCCGGGAATTGCTTCACCGGCACCACAAATTTCGCCTTCCTGAGCTACATAAACTATAACTGTTTGCCAATCCTTGGACTCAATAACATTTTTCTCTCTAACCGTAACTGTAAATTTGTTAAATCCTAGAGGTAAACCACTTAAATCCAATTTAGCTGTACCTGCTTCAGGATTAAAAATTAATTTAACTGCCTGATCGGATTCAACTTCATAAATTAGATTATTGACTATCCCGCCCTCTGACAGCCCTTCTTCAGCATCATCATCTGGATCTAGGGCTAATAAATCCACCGTTTCATCCGCTAAATTAAAATCCTTAATTAACAAATAATCATAATCAACCTCTTCCGGATTTAGACATCCAAAATTATGGATATAATTAAGAGCGGGAGGCCGATTTTGTCTAGCAATTCGATAGATATATTGCCCTGAATGCCCGGGGATTATATCCTGAGCAGGATAAGAAAACTCAAACAGCATATCCCCTTCAGAATTGATAACCTTTTTTTCTAAAGTAAAAGGGAACTGGTGGGGATTGGATATTCCGGAGTAGGAAGAAATTTCCTGTTGAGAAATACACCCCTTAGCCGCTCCGTTTAACATCTCAGGAGTTTCTTCTTCAACACAAGGCCGGCCATAGCTAAACTTATTTTGTTTCAATTGGCTTTCACTATAAGAAAAATCTGCAAACTGCTGATCCCATAGCAAGGGAGAAATTACTGTTTTTAAGATATAAGTATAAAACTTTGTATCATAAAAAAAATCAAAGGTCCTTAATGTAAAATGATCTTCCTCATTAAAACTAAAACTTAAAGGATAACTAACCTTAGCCCTGACCCCTTGCTCACTAAGAGTTAAATCTAATTTTAATTCTCCTGGTTCAACCTGGAGTTGGTAATCCAGCTCGGAGTTCATATAATCCATTACACAAGTTTTAGTTTTAGCAGTTAGGTAACGCCTTAAATCACCAGCTAAAAGATTAGTAGTCAGTAATGGAGCTAGACCAAAACCAGTCCTGGAGGGGTGAGAAGGATAGTTATACTGGCAAAAATCTGGACTATCCTGTAAGTTAACCTTACACGGATAAGACTCTGGATAAGAACCAGGAGAAGTGTAGCTGTTCTTAACTATTCCATAAAACACACGGTCGCCATCTTCACTTAATTGACCATTTAATTGATCAGTTAATTTAATTCCAGTATATCCAGAGGTGAAAGGAGTTATCCCTCCCTGATCATACCATAATCGTCCCTGCTTGCCAATCAGGACTAAAGCATCTTCCAATCCATCAGCCAAACAATCATTCACATAAATTCGCATAGCTTCTGGTTGTATTATTCCAGTAAAAGTGTTATCATAACTTTGCTGCAGTTGTTGTTTTTGGGAGTTTACCACCAGCAGTATCAAAAAAAAGAAAATAAATAATACCACCAATCCAAGAATAATAAAAATTGTTAATTGGCCCTTTTTGCTAAATTCCCTTCTCATCTTTTTACCCTAGATCCATCCTTAGTTTTCCGGTAAGTTCTGGCCACAAAAAGTTTAAACCGCTCACTGCTTCAACTCTTTGGACTGAATCATCCACCCCGCAAGAAACCTTAACTTGATCCGTAACATCTTCCAGTAATTCGGATTGAATATTTTCTTGGGCTATCTTTTTTGAATGGACATAATCACATATGGGAGTAGAAAAACCTTCATATTCCACTATCAAGGCCTGTTTGGACTGGCTTAATCCTTGTATTTCTCTTATGCCCTGGACCTGTTTACTGCCTGATTTAGCCAGATAAATATCCTTCACATTCTTAACCTCTTGGATAAAAGTATCTTGATTAGATAATCCTCCTGCCCCGGCAGCCAAATCGGCAAACATATCAGTTATTGATCCCCAAGCCTTGCTTAAAATAGAGGGCTCAACATCTAAATTGTATAACACCGCTTTATATTTGGGGGAGTAACCCAATTTTATTCCTGAGGGGAGTGATTCCGACTCACAATCGATAAATTCTTGTTCTTCCTTACCGGCTGCACATTCTGTGGTTAAGTCCGGAATACCTAATAAATCAAAAAATCTGGCATTTACATCAATCACTCCTGAGGGTAAATCTACATTTTCATTTAAGGTCGTAGCAAAAGAAATTTTTCCATCTTTATTTTTAAGCAGGCAGACATTATTGATGCAGGTATTTTCTTTTACTGAAACTAAGGGAGTACTTCCTTCCCCTGATTTGGGGTTTACAGATTTAACTGTATCTCCAGTTAAGGATTGAATTCCCCCATAACATACCTGGGCCGAAGGTTTGTTTCCTAAAGGTGAAATCAATTTTGGAGATATGGTAGTATCACCAACTAAAGAGGTTTGCATTTCTTCGGTTAAAGTTAAGGCTTCCCGCAGATCAGTGCAATAAATGGTATAATCATTTTTATTACCTACTAGCTCTAACATTTTTTGGGCTATAAATTTAGTTCTACTGGTCCACTCTCCTTGATCACAGTAATGGTCTAAAATAAATTCTCCATCGTTAATGCATACCGGAAATTTTCCCTGATAGAACTCTTTAGCAGTATTGCTGCTGGATACTCCTTCGATCAATGAACTTAAGACAAAACATTGCTCCGGCTGGCTGCAAAAACCAGATTGATCTTCATTCCAATCTTTTTTAGCTGGTATGTCTTCCCATTTACCCTCTACACAGCGGTAATCCCGGCTTCCTTCATTTTCTCCAACTTGTTCTGACATAAAAGTATATTCTGACATCTCCCTAACACAGGCATAACCATTCCAGCAGCCATTGACTTGACAGCAGGCTACACCTGCTCGGAAATTAAATTTATCCGGATTGGATTCTGCATAATGATAATTTACTGGACCTAAATTAGGGTTGGTCGAATATTGAGGATCTAGTAATTGAAGCAAGGGGTGATAAACGGTGCATCCGCTGGCTGCAGAATTAAACGCTACTGTTAAATAAACTGTGTCTGGAGTTATAGTTATTTTTTTAAAATTAGATGAAGACACTTTAGTGATTATGCCGTCTTTATTAGCCGTATAAATTTCCGCGGGGCAATTGCCTTCCTGGGAAAAATGATATTGGGCTGAGTTCTGTCCTTTTGGGACTGCTACCGCTATCCTGGTTGAGATAATACTCTCACCTGGATTTAAATTAATTGTTTTAGTTTCAGCATTAATTTGTGGACTTAAATCCGTTCCACTGAAATCCCAATGAACTAAAACTCCAGCTTGAGTCGCAAATTCCGCATTAGAAATAATATTTCTGCCTGGCAAAACCGTAGTAGGCTGATTTCTGTTTCCAGCACTGTAAGTTTCATCACCTTCTTCTACCGGTTCCAAATCAAATTTTGAGCCTAACACTTTTTCATTGGAATCAATATCATAACCAATGTACTCCAGGCTTTCCCTGCTCCATGAATTAACCGCTGATCCGGATGAATACGCACAGAACCAGCTACCCTGGGTTGAACAATAATTTACTGATTCAAAGATGTTACTGTTTGTATCTTTAGACAGTTGGGAAGTTATCTCTTCCGGCAGCTGGCAGCCGTAAAATAAATGGTTGTCTCCTTCCTCACTTCCATAAAACAATATCTGCGGAGCGACATTTCTGGCAATTATGTTCCCTCCCTTGGAAATTATTTCCTGTCCATCTATAACTGGGACTTCCTTCCCCTCTTCACCTACAAACCACAATGAGTATAGTTGAGGATAAGGATTAGTAATCCGATAGGAATTGGAATAAGGCAGGGAAAATAAGCAGCTGCTGCTTGAACCAACTTTGCAGGTAGAAAAAATAGTTACCTTATCTTGATCCTGATAAGCTGAACCGCCAATGATTTTATTTGTTTGAGCCACTATCCTTAAATTGTTAAAGTTTGAATTAGCTTCCGAATTTGTACCCACCTGAAAAACACCTTCTTGTGTATTGAATAAAGATAGTTTTACGTCTTCAGAATTACTAGTTACACTAATTTTAGTTAGTTGATAATTAAAATTAAAATTTCCTTCTCCCCACAGTAATGGCAGAGTTAAAGGAAAGTCTTCTTTGGGTAAATTAACTGAATATATATTATTTAATGATGTTTGAGCAGAGAAAGTTTTAGTTATAATATTATTAGGGATATCAGTTGGAAGAGCATACTTGACTTTATCTTCCTCACTCACCGCATATTCTGCTTCCACGGTATAATCAAAATCAACCACTGCCGGAGCAGTATTAATCTTAAGCTCTGAATATTCAACCTCAAACCTTACTTCCATCAAAGCTTCATCATTTTTAACTATGGTCCCTTTCCAGCATCCTTGACCAGAATAAGTAAAAAAATCACCACTAGGATTATTTCCGCAGCATCCGTTGTCTTCAGACCAAGATTCAGAACCATAAACCTGATTGCACATCAATTGAGCATTTAACTGAGCGGTCCCAAGGTAATCAAAACTATTTATCCAGACATTCTTATCCTGAGATGATTTTCCTGAACAATACAGATTTTGGCCTGCATCCGATTTTATCACTGAGATATCACTTATCTTAAAATAGTTTTCACTGGTAGAAACAAAACTTAAACTTTCCACTATTGGTATTCCTGAAATGTCTACCTGTAAATGGATCTTATTTGGGCCATTTAATTGGTTATTAATTATAATTTCCTTTTCTTCTTCTGCTTTAACTCCCTCTGCTAAAATATTACGAGAGAACTCAATTTCCCCGGGTAAGGTAAAAGTTAAGATTATATCCGCCGGGAGATTTATTTTTTCTAGATCAACCGGTTTTCCTTCTTGATCAACTAACTCTATCCAAAAATCTAAGTAATCATAACTGGTAAAATCAAAAAAATCCTGGCCCAAATCAGCAGACTTGAGTGAGACTATTTTTTTTCCTTGATCCTGGCCTGACAAACCAGCATCAGGTAAATCACTTGGAAAATTTAGAGTATAAACTGAATCCCCTGGCTGGCGTACTGTTTGCAGATTTGAATTGATTAGTTCATCAAAGTTATCATCGCATTCTGCCCAACTCCAGCTGTTTCCTTCCTCATAACAATAAAATTTATTGGCATCCCGCTGAAATTCAATATTTGAACTTAAGGCACTTATCCCCGGACCGCAGCCTATCCATTCCTCTCCGTTAGAAATTATGTTGTCCGTACTTTGCCCTAGCAGACTGCGGTCAATATTTAAAATTTTGAAATGAGCTTGAGGACTAGACGCCGGAACCCAGGCCCAGCCGTTAACTGAAGCTGCATCGCCTAATTGACTAATTGTGGTTTGGCCGATTAAATAGTTATCATTTAAACAGAGCGAACCTTGCCCTTCCGCAAAATCCCCGCCCCGGCCAAAATCTTCCAACCCATCATCACCGCAGCACGAGTATCCTTCTTCAAAATCAAAACCTCCTTCCTCGCACGCTGATTGATCTAAATCACAATCTACATCTCCGCTGGATTGATAATTATATCCAGATAATCCATCCCAATTACTACAATCATTATCTAACCCATCACTGCAAATTTCAGCTGCTCCTTCAGGAGAATTAACTGTATTCCCTATAAATACACCAAATATTTGGTCATTAGTCGGAGCGCAATCTAAACTGTCTGGAACCCCATCATAATCGAAATCGGTGGTGGTGTCCAATTTGCTGACCCAGTTGTATTTTCCGTTGACTTCCAAACAGGTGTAAGGTAATTTTTGAGTGCTGTCTGCTAATCCTATTTCTAAAACTTCATTTACCGTAAATTCACTGCACTCATACCAATAATCATCCTGGCCGCAGAGAAATTCATAATTGGTATCAGAACGATCCGCTATTCCTCCAGATTTTATGGCAATATTACAGGAAAAAAGTGGAGCCCAATCTCCAACACCGTATACCTTCACATAATTTTCATCCTCTATATCCGTTCCCTCCTGAGATATAATTGTACCAACGGAGATAGAATTATAGCCGCACTCATCACCCCAGGGCTGCATTTCTTCTTCACTAGAAGTGTAAATACATCCCTCTAGGTTGTCGTTAAAATTTACTGTTCCTACAGGATTACCAACTGTATTGTCACAAGCGTATATTTTCCAGGAGTCTGCTGTTTGTACTCCTCCAACCGAAGAAGTTTTTGGCCATTCCTTGCAATCTAAATCATCCACATTCTGAGTTGTTCCCAAGCCAGTATACCTGTAATCTTCCCAATTTATAGCTAAAACCAGACTAAAATTTAACATAACTGTAAGTACAACTAGAATCAAACCTCTTTTTAAGTTCATTATCTAAACAAATTATAACTTTTTGCTTTATAAATATATCGAAGAGGTGGGGAGTCACAAAAGATTAGAAAAAATAAAATAATAATTTCAATCGCACACACTATAAACAAATAAAAATAACCTAAAACTTATTGACCCTTTTTGTCATAACACTCTGGATCAAGGATTACGTTGCTAACCACCGGATGATTGATGCAATAGCCATCGCTTGGAAGTTCATCAAAAGGCACGTCCGTAATTAAAACCAAACCTACGTACTCACCCGGTTGAACGGGTCGGTCGCCTTCGACGGGTGTGGTTTGAGGTATGTCCACCACTTGAGAAATAAACAAATTAGGATTTTCTTCCAATAAACACCTTGTATAATCAGTACAAAATCTGTTCTCGGTGTCCCCATTATCCACGGGTTGTTCAGCACAGTCATCATATCCTGGTAGTTTAACTAAGTTAAAACTACCTACTTGAGTCAATTCTTGATTTTCTATAGAATCAAAGTAAGTTAAAGTAAAGGTAAGTTTAGGCCCATTTACTTTCATAGTTATACTAATAACACCTTCATCTTCATCTGAATTATTTAATTCTGCACTACAAGTTTGTGGATTGAATGGTTCAATTGAACCGCCGCTACATGAGCCAAACCCTATATCCCACATATATCTCCCTACTAAAGGCGAGCCGCCGCAGGGACCGCTGCCCGTAAAAGGCGCGGCATAATTATCATTGGCCCCCGGTTGAGATGGATACTTATCACCAGGGTTATAATTATTCTCAACACAGGCGCTTCCTAGTGAAAGAACTGTTGCCCCGGCTACTAAAATATTTTTAGTACTAGTTATAGTTGATTGATAGGCTTCTCTTATTTTATTGATTAATGACATAGTTATATACCCTCTTAATAATTGTTTTACTACTTAAAAAGGACTATTGTTTATAAATTTTTGGGTAGAAAACTTTAAAGTTTGAATCCAGCCGGCTTTTTAAGCACCCTTAATAAGGCCTCTAAATCGTTCTGGGAACGAACTTCTTCTTCTTTCTCCGTCAGGTTAACCACCAAAAATTGGACCTTATACTTTTGGCACAGCCTTATATTTAGAGCCATTCGCGCCAGTAGTTTGGACCGCTGCTTGGAATTAAGGATATCCGAGAAGGAAAAAGCAATAATTTTGTCTTTTTCAGCCGCCAGGCGGCAGGCTACTTGATCTAACCCGCCCCGAACATAATGGGGGCTGTCCTGCAGATGCAGGTTCTCCAAGCCATAAATTAGCTTTACCTTGGATTTTTCTAAAGCAAACCGCAGCATTTTCTCATTGGAAGGCTTATATATAGTCAATTTTTTACCCGCTGAATTAAGCTCTTTTAGAAGTTCAGCTGGTGTATTAGCCTTAATCAATTTAATATCTTCTAAAAAAAAGGTTTGACTGAAGCCTAGCTCCTGGCTAAGTCTAACTAACCTCTCATTTTTTTTTAATAGGATTAGGTTGGCAGTGTTCATTATAAGCTAAAATATATCCGAAATATAAAAAATGTGTGTTGGGGATAGGAGAGGTTGTGTTTTAAGATATTTTGTAAACTAGGTCCTGGAATCTTGTGCAAAATATTAATCATCAAAATGCTCGTGACCACTACTTGTAAATATTGAGTCACTATTATCCCTGAATTTCCTAAGGAAATTACCAGGCTTCAGCAAATTTAGTATAATCTGCCATTAATTGATAATTAGTTTTATTTGAAAAGTACTAATTCCTACAGCTCTCCAATAATATAGAGAACTCCCCCCTCCTGCCTAAATTTAGCAACCATCACTCTCCTAAACTGATCTAGTAATTGTGATTCCAACTTGGAAATTTGTTCTAATTTTCCCCATCTGGAATCAATTTTATACCCATTATAAGTCCCAAGTACGAAGGGTGGCTTCTCTTGCATCAGCTTGCTGATAAAATAATTGCTTATACTGTCAAAAAAATCAATCCGGTCGCTGAAATGATCATAGGTGCCCCCAAAATATTTAGTGCCTATCATCAATTGATAAACTTCAGTCAATCCTTCTTTACCGGTAAAAATTATTGCTTTTTTCATTTATCCCATTCCCTAACCTGCTTATGCCTATTTTTTATGATTACCAGCCCATCAAAAGTATGGTGATAAGAATAAAAATCCCAACTAGGCCTTATTTCTAAAGCCTGCTCAAATATTCTGGGATTATGTCTTAAATAATTTAAAGATGGATTTTGTAAACTATCAGTAAATATACTAACTTTATGTGATTGCCCCCCGCTGACAACTTCATTAAATACTGTATTTACCCCTGCTCTGACCGGTGCCGCTTGAATCAAATGGCTGTCACCTAAATCTGCTTCGTAACCCAGAACAAAGAACAATGCTCCTTGATATCGGCAGCAGCCAGATTGCTGCTCCAGAGCATAGCTCAGGGAATGGCCCTGAAAAACAATATCTTTATATTTTTGGTGTTGGTGATCTGCCATCTCAAACTCTTCCGGATTTTTGAAGGCCTCAGTTAATTGAACCATTGATTCCATTTTTTTCCCCCATACCAGCATTTGTTCATAAGCATTAACCATTGCTCCTAGAGTCAATTTTTTGACCTCCTCCAATTTTAACGGAAAGGGTAAATATCTCAGTTTTTTTGCTTCCTGGGCTAATTGTTTCAGGGATGTGGAATCATCTACTAAAACAGTGAATGGTCTTATACCAATATAATTATTTATAATTTGCATAACAACCTATTTTGCCTTGTTTTTTATAAACTTTTGCACTTGTTACCACCACAAAGGAAATATTTATAAATAAGCTAGAAAATAATCCCCTTACAAACCTTGGGCTTATTTAGAGACCGAGGGGAGCAAAGATGAAATTGACTGTAACCTTGGAGAGAGAAAACTCTACCCAAAATATTGAATTTAAAGGAACTAAAGTCCAAGACTTGTTAGATTTTTTAAAACTCAGTTCAGAAGAAGTTCTGATAGTGCGCAATTCGGAAGTGTTGACTGAAGATGAAATGTTATCAGAAGATGATTTGATAGAAGTCCTAAATGTTGTTTCCGGGGGATAAAAGATGGATTGTTTCAAATGCCCGGAGAAAGCGGTAATAACTCTCCAGCACGGATCACTTTGTGCCGGACATTTTATCACCTGCTTTGAAGATAAGGTTTTCAAAACCTTCCGTAAATATAACCTGCTCCGCCAAAATGATCGGCTGTGTATTGCTGCTTCTGGAGGCAAGGATTCTTTGACTGTGCTTTACTTAACTAAAAAATTTTTACAGCAGGAAAATATCCCCACTGAAGACTTTTTTGCCCTGGCAGTGGATGAAGGCATTGCTGGTTATCGAGAAAAAACTTTAGTTGATTTAAAAAAATTCTGCCAAGAAAATAATGTTCCTTTACATATTGTAAGCAATAAAGAAGAGTTTGGATCAACTTTGGATGAAGCTTATCCTAAAATAAATAAAGGAACCAGCAAGAAACCTTGTAATGTCTGCGGAGTGTGGAGAAGATATTTAATTAATAAGCATGCCCGACGGTTAGGAGCAACTAAACTTATTACTGGACATAACTTGGATGACGAAGCCCAAGCCATATTAATGAATATTTTTAAGGCCAACACTCAGATTGCCGGCCGATTGGGGCCTATTACAGGTGTGAATAAAGATGGATTATTTGTCCAGCGGATAAAACCGCTTTACTTTTGTCCAGAAAAGGAAGTTCGGCTTTATAGTTGGTTAAAAAAATTTCAAGTCCAATACCATGAATGCCCTTATTCAGCTGAAGGATATCGATCGGCAATCCAAGATTTATTGAACAAATTTGAACAAAAATATAAAGGAACAAAGCAAGGAATAGTAAATTCATTTTTAGAGATTTTACCCTTACTTAAAGAACGAGCCCAGGGTGAAATCAAATCCTGCCAAGTTTGCAGCGAACCGGCTAATAAAGAAGTTTGTAATGCCTGCCTATTAAAACAAAATTTGCAGAACGGAGGACTGAATGAACACCTCTGAAATTAAGACCACTGACATAGAACAGTACCATCGGCAAATCCTATTAACAGAAATTGGATTAAAAGGACAGATCACTCTTTCCAGCAAAAAAATAGTGGTGGTGGGAATTGGAGCATTAGGCACGGTAGCGGCAGAATTATTAGTTCGAGCAGGAGTTGGAAAAATATTGTTGATAGACCGGGATATTGTAGAAAAATCTAACTTGTCCCGTCAGGTATTATTTACTTCTAAAGAAGTTGGACTTAGTAAATCCTTAGCTGCTAAAGAAAAATTAATGTTGATTAATCCTCAAATAAATATTGAATCGCGGGCCGTCCATTTGGGGCCTGATAATGTTTTTCTTTTAGATTCTTATGATTTAATTCTAGACTGTACCGACAATCTGCAAACCCGGTTCTTGATTAATGATTTTTGCAAAAAAAATAGCCAGAACTGGATTTATGCTGCCGCAATTAAAACCTCAGGTTATGTTATGCCTTTTTGGAATAAGGCTAACCCCCATTCTAACCTCTCCGGATCCCCCAATCCTGCCTCACCCTGTTTAAAATGTTTCTTGAAGGAAGCTAATTTGGACAGCTGTGATATAGTAGGAGTGATTAATACACTTACCACTTCTATCGCTGCCCTGCAGGTAACTCTAGCCTTAAAGATACTCCTTAATCACCCCGTTAGGTCCGAATTGTTTTATTATAATATTTGGAATCAGGAATTTCGCCGCTTAAAAGTTAAACCTAATCCTAACTGCCGCACCTGTCTAGGCAATTATGATTACCTTTCCGAGCGAGAAGAAGCTAGATGGCTAAGATTTTGTGGGGAAGGAAAATTTCAAGTTTTAGGTTTGAAAGTCAATTTTGAAGCGATAGCTTTAAAGTGGAAAAATATGATTAAGGCTGAATCCAACCATTTTGGATTAAAACTCACCCGCAATATTGAATCAATTACCCTAAAAATAG
>C687J35174_10000836_pt1 | contig 45792 bp, 67 predicted proteins | sample RifCSPhighO2_01_FD_35174 | JGI IMG/M metagenome (IMG submission 35174) | reverse complement strand
CCTGTTAAATGCTCCGCAGCTTGCTGCGATTGGGAGCTTCACTATTGGTTAAATAATTCAGAAGCCATATTTTCCTTTCATAGGAACAAAAACAAACTTTCCAAGACTTTCTTTTTTAATTTCACTGTCTTTTTTTATTATTTTTATTAAGTCCTGCTCAAACAATGTGCCAACTGGAGCAAGAAGTATTCCATTATTTTTTAATTGACCAAGTAAATCAAAAGGTATTTTTGAACAAGCTGCTGTAACTATAATTTTGTCATAAGGCTTTTCTTTTTCATATCCTTTATTTCCATCACCAACTATAATTTTAACATTCTTGATTCTTGCTTTCTCAAGATTTTTTCTAGCAAATTCTGCAACTTCTTTATTAAATTCAATTGTGAATACTTTGGATTTTGTAATAAACAGAATTAAAGCAGAATTCCAACCAGATCCTGAGCCTATTTCTAGTACTTTGTCATTTTCTTTTAAATTTAAATTTTGAAGCATAAATGCTGCTGTGAAAGGCTGGGATATTGATTGTGAAGAAACTATAGGCAAGGCTTGATCTTCATAAGCCATATTTTTAAATTCATCGAGAACAAATTTATCCCTTGNGATATTTTTTATAGCTTCAAGCACTTTTTTATCTTTAATTCCCTTATTTTCAAGATTTGCTATCAAATAATTTATATCCATAATCGCTAGAATACAAATAATTTTAAGAAGATTGCTAATTTTTTGTAATTACATCCCAATGCAGACGAAACTTTTATATATTTTTTATTATCTTTAGCAGTTGATGGGGGTGATTATGAATAATATTTTGTGGTTTAAAGAGATTTCTGACTCTGATTTAGATAAAGTAGGAAGAAAAGCAGCTAATATAAGCAAGATTTTTAATAAAAATTTGCCAGTACCTAATGGGTTTTGCATTTTAAGCAACTTTTTCAATAACTTTCAGGAAGAAACAAAAATTAAAGAGAGAATCCAGGAAATTTTAGGCAAGCTTGACTTAAATGATTTAAATTCTTTGTATATTGTTTCTGAAAAAATTCAGGATTTAATTGTAAACACTATTATGCCAACTTCGTTAAAGTATGAAATAGTAACTGCTTATGAAAATATGAGCGTTAATATAGATGTATACAGGACAGCAAGCAAACAAGCACTGGAAATTATTAAGGCTGGAAGAGAAACTCCGACTGTTGTAATAAAACCTTCCTTAATTAATGAAGAAATAAATCATCAGCCAAATATCCTAAATGTAAAAGGAAAAGAAGAAGTTGTGAAAGCAGTTCAAAAGTGCTGGGCATTTATGTTCACTCCTAATTCACTTAATTTAAAATTGAAAAACAAAATACCACTTGATTTTTCTGAAGTGTGCGTAATTGTGCAAAAAATGATTGATTCTGAGAAATCAGGAATTATTTATACTTTAAACCCTGAGCAAAAAAACAAAGATGAATTAATAATAGAGGCTTGCTTTGGACAAAGTGAAGTCTTAAGCACAGGAGCAGTCATACCAGACAAATATGTTATTGGAAAAAATTCTTTTGATATCAGAGAGAAAATTTTGAATGCCCAATCATTTATGCTTGTAAAAGATGAAAATATTGGAAAAAATGTGAAAAAGAATTTATTTAATGCAAATGAACAAAAATTAAATGAAGATGAAATTAAGAAAATCAGCTCTTTTGCCTTTGAAATAGAAAATTTATACAATAAGCCACAGGAAATAGAATTTGCATTAACAAAAGACAAGGTATTTATTCTTCAATCCAAGCCCATGATATTTGAAACAGAACAGATTGAAGACCAATTAGAAGAAGAACTAAAAGAAGAAAATATTCTTGTAAGGGGATTGAATGCAAGCCTTGGCCTTGGAACAGGGTATGTTAACTTAATAAATAATGAAAATGATTTAAACAATATACAGGAAAACCAGATTTTAGTTTTAAAATCAAGCGACTTAGTTAATTTTAACTTAATTGATACAGAGAGACTAAAAAAAATTTCCGGGATAATTATTGATAATGATACTATTGACAGTTCTTTAGCAAGATTATCGAGAGAATTTGGGATTCCATGCATTGTCAGCGCCGCAAATTCAACAAGTGTCTTAAAACAAAAACAAATTATAACAATTGATGCAAATACTGGCATTGTTTATGAAGACCATTCTTTAGAAAATAAACCTGCCCGAGGAATTGATTATTATGACACTGCAACTAATGTAAAAGTATCGATTAATGATATTGGAAAAATAAAGCCTGATTCAGAAAGAAATTACGGTGTTGGTTTATTAAAAATCAATCTAGATTATTTTAATTATGACAAGGAATTTTTAGTTAATTACATTACCAACGAGATTAATGCAAGAATAGATTATTTTAAGGACAAACCAGTTTGGTATTACACAAAATATTTTCTAGACAACCATGATTTGTTACGAGTGCAATTTGAAAGCTTAAAAAGATTACAAGACAAAGGAATAACAAATATTGGGGTGGCTTTAGGAAATATAACTGATGTTTCTTCACTGAAAAAAACAAAAGAACTATTCAGAGAAATGAATTTAGAACCTCTTGAAGAAATTGAGCTAGGGGTTGTAATAGACACTCCGGCTTCATCTATTTTAATAAAAGAAATTTGTGAAGAAGAAATTGATTTTGTTATAATTGATTTGGAGAAATTAACAAATATGACTTTAAATGTTGAAAATGGTGAAAATTATAATGAATTTCATCCTGCAGTTTTAAGACAAATTACAAATATAGTCAAAACATGCAGAAGACATGACACTGAAACGAGCGTTATTGGAAAACAGATTTATGAACCTGAATTTATAGAGCTGTTAATTAAAAATGGGATAGACAGCATAATTTGTGGTGTAGAAGATGTAAATGAGACAAAGAATAAAATAGCTAAATCTGAAAGAAAATTAATTTTGAACAAGGTCAGAGAAGAGTACCACAGTAAACAATTATAACTTTTCTGTTACTACTTTAAGGTATTAACAAATAGAAAGTTTTATAAACGATGGATTTTATTAAAATTCTATTATAATTAAAATATTGGAGGAAAAAAGAAAATGCCACCACAAGCACATGGACCGACACCTGCAGATACAAGAAATAGGCTTGGAAAAATAGTTAAAGATTTAGCTAGAGATCCTAGAAACTTTGGCACAAGAATCAATGATTTAGTAAGCGATAATTATCTTACAGATGCTCAAGCTGATGCTATGATAGATATGTTAGCTGAAGTTGAAGCGCAATCTGACTTTAATGCCAAAGCAAGAGGATATGCTGAATTGGGCAATGAAATTACAGAAAATATTGCTTATTTTATTGGCAGGGGATTAGTACAACCAACAGCTGATCCTGAAGCAGTTTCTGTGAGAAGAGATGCTTATGTAGCTGCTGGAGCTAAATGGTTAAGAAGAAACTTACCAAATCTTTAATTTTTTTATTTTTTTTCTTAAAATGGATTTAATTCAAATAGCCTCAGGAATGGGAGACTTGGAAGTTGACAGAGCGATTTCCCTTTGGAAGAAAATAAAAGAAGACCATAAAAACTTACCTGAATTTGACATGCCTGCAATATTAACAGAGAGTTTAAAGGATGATTATATTTCTAGATTNATAGGGGCACATGCTACTCAAGATGAATTTAGAAGAGCTCAAGAAATTTTAAAAGTATATGGACAATTAGAGGAAGAATTTGCTTATTTTATANCAAAAAAAGTTGCAGGAACAATAAAAAATTTAAGAAGAGGAACATATATTGAGATTGGAAAAGCTTTACTAAAAGAAAAAGGAATTTAGTATTCTTCAATATATTTCTGCATTCCCTTTACAAAAGTCTGAGTTAATTCATAATAATGATCGTAATCTTTTCCTGAAATTGTTTTAATATCCCTGTGAACTATTTTTTTGAATAAAGAATATAGCTGGCGCATTACATCAGCGTATTTTCTATTAATGTGACCTTCTTTTACTAATTTTCTTTCCAATAAATCTGCAACATGTTCTGGACTTGGAGGAATTTCTCCTGATTTCATCAATGCTGCGTGCGCTGCATCTATTGCTGCCCAATATAAATCAACTGTGGCTGTGAGTAAATGCTGTTGAGACCTGTTTATTGANGCTGGAGCCATTGTGAAATAAGTATAGATTGACTCTTCACTTGGTCTTATTCTTCCCTGTTCTAATAAAACCTGCAATGGATCAAAAAAACCAGTATCAATTAAGGATACACCAGATCTTAAAATGTTAATTGCAACTGGATCGCCTGCTCTTACATATTCCCAAAAAGAAGAAAATTTCATTGACTGAATATGAAGTCTTTGGGGATCAACATTTGCAACAACTTTTTCTGTTATTATCCTGTAAGTTTCGATTAACTCTCTAGAAAATTTAACTCTTACATCATCCAAAATAATCAAAATATCAATATCTTTTTTAGGTGATGAAGGAGATTTTGTTGTTGAACCAAACAAAATTAAACCACGAATAAATGTACCAAATTCATTATATATTAGACGAGCAAATTTTCTAGCAATTTCAATATCTTTAGAATAATATTTTTCTACATTTTTCTGCTCTCTTTTTTCTACCTCAAATTTCATTTCACCCTCTTTTTATAAATAATTAATTAGAGTTCTATTTAAAGATTACTCTAATTGTGTTTCAGACCATAATGTCCAATCTTTTGAAGGAGCTAAGTCGCCAACTATATATGTTGGTGAACCTGTTCTTCCAAAGTAACTACCAGCTATTTCTGTCCATGAACTTCCGATTGAATCTATTCTATATATTGGAGAACCTAAAGTTTTCCAAGCATGTGAAAGGACACTTTCATCTTCTCTTTGGCCTCCTGCTTCAACAACCATTTTTCCTTTATATCCCTCTTTTGTAATCTTATCTACAAATTGTTTTATTGGGGCGTTACCCTGGCCAGGTGCAATATGAATATCTTCATAACCAAAATTATCATTTATATGAACATGACCAATTATTTTATCTTTGGTTAATTGGTCTACTTCCTTCATGACCCATTTATTGAATTTTTCTCCTGTTGGATCATCTTCTTTAAACCATTTTCTCCAAACATTTACATGACCAATATCAAAAGTAGCCTTTATTCTTTCTTCTGCAATTTTTTCTGCTTCTGCTTTTGAAATATGTTTTTCTTTAACTAACTTGTNTGAGAAAGCTNTTCTTGATTCTGTAATTATTTTTTTTAATTCTTTTGGATGGCCACCATAATATTCAGTCCATACATTCTCAGGACAAATTACCAATGGCTTTTCCAATTTTTTATTTTTCTCCTGATCATAAGCATATATGGCTGCTCTTGCAATAGCATCTGATGTTTTTTCCAAAGCAAAATCTTCTATTGGCTTAATTTCATTTAATTTTTTTTGTGTCTCTTCAATTTGCAATTTTGCTTTATCTGNTGCTTCAAAAGCTTGGTNTTTAACACGTTTTGTTCTCTCTTCTATTTCTTCTACATATTTTATTGGATCTCTTAGATACTCTTTAAATTCTGGAGTACCATGTCTTGGAGCCAAGATTTCACGCGTAGATTGTTCTAGCTCTCTTATAAACTCCATAGCNCTGTCATGCGCTTTTTCAGGATCTGATTTTTCTTGCTGCCTTAAGTCTTTTTTTATTTTTTCTATATATTGGGCTTCTCTTTCAATTTTCTTTGCCTGGGCTGCCTGATGTTTGGCTTCAATTTCTGCAAANTCAAGATCTTTTTTATAAATTTCATTGAAAATATATTGAGCTATATTTTTTTCANGTTTTTTTATTGCTTCTTCTTCAAATTCCGAAATTTTCTTTTTCTCCCATTTTTTTATAAAACCTTCTTCATTTCTTTTTGGATTTACAAAACCTCCTTCTGGAATTGAGATTTCATGGTCTCTTGGAAGAGCTTCTATTTGTCCGGTTTTATTATTAACAAAATATATTGGAGCTTTCTCTTTTTCTTTTGGATATGCTTCGAATTCTTTTCCTGCTTCAAAAGCTGGCCTTGGAAATTCTTGTGTATGGACTGCTATTGCTCCACCTCTTGCGACATCTGCTGCAAATTCTATTGTTCTTTTTAATTCTTTCAAACTTGTTCCTGAACTTCTTGTGAGAAACCCCTTTCTGAAAAACCAGACAAGCCAGGAGCATTTGCTGGACTATGTGTTGTTAATTCAATATCATTTACTTTTGCCATTGCCTTAATTCTTCCCTTTCTGCTTTTCCATATTGTTCTGGAGTAGATCCCTGAGATCTTGGAGATCTGCCTGTTGCTATAAAACTAAGCTCAACATTTTTTACTCCTGAAAATATTTTTGCTTTTAATTCCTGCAATTGTTCCTTAAATGGGTGAGTTGAAGTGCTAATAAAATCTGTACTAATTCCTATTTCCTGGGCTTCTTTATTAGGCCTATTATCTAGAGAATGCCAATAATCAGACTGCCAATAATCCATTTTAGTGTTTATGCTCCTCTTTTTTATTTTTCATATATAATTCTGTTGTCTTTTTAATATTTTCTTCTGTTGAATTTAAATTTGTTTTTAATGGATTTTGGGAAGTACTTGTTATTTCTATTTTAAATTCTTCTTTATGGGCTTCATAAGGAGTATAAGTCTGGTATTTTCCATGATTTTCTTCTAATTTAACACCATATAATTTACCAATTTTTATTTTTTCTTTCTTTTCTTCTTCAATATTTTCAGTTTCTTTTTTTACCAAAGCATCTAATTCTGAAGGCTTTTCTTCTATTTTTCTGGGTTCTTTTATTAATTCTTCCAAATGCTCTTGTTCTAATTCTGCTTTTTCAATTTCTTCTGTAATTATTTTTAAAAATTTTTTATTAGTATTATTTAGAAGGAGTTTTCTTAATTCTTTTTCCCTTTCTATTGGATGTAATTGCTCTAGTCTCTTTAAAGAAAGCTTTTTAGTTTTTGGCATAAACCTATCAAGTTTTTGGATTATATAAACCTTTTAGAAAAAGCGTTTATGGAAAAAACCAGAGTTTAAATTAGTATTTTTCAAATGCTTACCTGTTTATATGTTGTCCCAAACATCATCTTCTTTGTTATTTCATAATTTCTCAGCTACTTTCTCAGAATGCTTTAATAAATCTTTAAAAGATTCTTTTGTCTTTATCTTCATATTATTACAAGGGGGTTATATAACCATGAGACTTTTTGTAAACATCATATAAAATCCAGACTAAACTTCCTGCATCGCCTTTAGCTTTTCCTTTTTCAGACTCTTCTTCTGATTTTTTCAAAGGAAGTTTTTTTTCTTGTTTTTTAGACTGCAAATTAAGAATTTCTTTAAAACCATCTATTATTGCCTTGAATGGCTCAAAAAAACCTTCTTGAGGCTTTTGTTCTTTTATCTGAAAAATTGCTCCCTGAACTGTTCCTGCTTTTTTTAGGGCTTCTATTGCTTTTTCTTTTTTTGCACCTGTTTTTTCCATAACTTCAATTACTTCTTCTTTTAGAACTGGAATATTTTTTTCCTGAGCTTCATTTAAATATTTTGTAATTTCGTCTTTCATTGACATTAAAGATTCTTGCAGAGAAGTTATTATTTCTATGTCTTCTTCTTCCAGCTTTTTTTTATATGCTTCAATCTGCTGCATAGTTGAAACATAGCCTTTAATGTAAATTTCTGTTCTTCCCATGTGAACTGCGCCCCTTTGATATTCTTTTTGATAAGCCATTTCAGGCAAAGCAACAAATCTTATTCTTACATGAATACATGGAAAATATTTTCTATATTCTCTGTCAATTTCAAAACCATTTGGCGTTATTTCTGTATAAGTTTTTTTTATACCTAATAATTCAACCTCTATTTTATTTGTTTCAAATGTGCTTAACAAATGCGGATCATTAATATCACGAGACATTTCCAATTGCCTTATATTTCTTAAGTATGGCTTTACCCAATTTATGTACATTCTTATTGTGTTAAAATGCTGCCTTAAATATGCAAGAACAAATTTTCTTCTATCGTTAATTTCTTTTTCTGTTTTTTCCTTCCAATCCAAAAACTGGAATAGTTTTCTTGCTAATACTTCACGCACTTTTATATTAATACCATCTTTACTTAAAGTATTAATCAGCTTATCAACTTCTTTTATATCTTTAGGATGAATTCTATAAAATAAATCAGGCAATATTACAAAACCAACTTGGGATGCTAAACCAGTTACAGAGCCAGGGTTTTTTGCACCGCCTTCAACCAAGTCAACCCAGACTGATTTTAGGGCTACACTGGCTGAATGACTTCCTTCATTGTAACCTTTATAGTAAGCTAATCTTTCATCAAGAATTCTTAATTCCCTAATTATCTGGAACATGTCTTTAGTCATTTTTCCTATAGTTGCCAGATAAGAAGAGATTTTTTCCTGCTGGATTGCTTTTCTTTGCTCTATTGAACCCCACATACTAGAGGCTTCGCCTGCTGCAAATAAATCTTTTAATTTAATAACTTCGCCTGTTTTGCCTGATAATTTTAAACCAAAATCTTCCTTGGTTTCCATAAACCTAAGTATCCAGTAATAATTTGCTTCAACACCGCCTTTTAACTCATCAATTATTAATCTGCACCCTTCTTTTGGGCAGTATTTTGGCTTTACTTCTTCGCCCAAAGAAGGAATTTCAGGATTATCTTTTTCTTCTTTTGCCTTAGCTCCAAATAAGCCTTCTAATAATTTTTCCCGAAATGAAGAAGTTTCTTCTTTTTTTTGTTGAGCTTCTTGAGTCATTAATTCACCTTTTTTAATAAATAATTTTATATATTACTATACTTTTAAAGTTTGTTATTAGAATATTTTTTAAAAAAGTGTTCACGGAAAAAAAGAAAATGAGAAACTACCTAAGCTTAATTTTGGCTATAATTTTGGCTGATTATGTACTGAAGTTTATATCAGAAGACAAGGTAAGGAATTATGGGGCTGCTTTTGATATTTTAGAAGGATATACATTTGCATTGATTTTTATTTCTGTTCTGGCTTTTGTCTTATTTTTATTTTTATTTTACAAATATGAAGAATATAGGCTTGGACTGAGCTTTTTAATTGGCGGAACTTTAAGCAATTTGTTGGACAGAGTTTTATTTGGATATGTTGTTGATTATATATCTTTTTCAGATTTTTTTACTTCTAATTTAGGGGATATAGCAAATGTTACTGGTGTTGTTATATTGTTTTTTTCATTTTTCAGGGAGCCTAAGGGAAAAGAGGAAGAGCATAGGGTTTTGAAAAGAGACATAAAGAGAAGATATGGATAATGTTCTTGAAATTTATAGNATTTTATTAAAAGAATTTAAAGAGCAGGGATGGTGGCCTGTTAATGACAAATATCATTCTGGGTATTTAAAACCTGAAATTAAGAAAGAAGTTTTGGAAATTTGTTTAGGAGCTATTTTAACNCAGAATACTTCATGGAAGAATGTTGAAAAAGCTTTGGATGAATTAAGGAAAAATAATTTAATTGATTTAAGTAATTTGAGAAAAATTGATATTAAAAAATTAGCTGAAATAATTAAAATTTCCGGATATAATAATCAAAAAGCTAGGAAAATAAAAGAATTTGTTAAATTTCTAGATTCTGNAAAAGAAATTACTAGAGAAAATTTACTTAATATTTGGGGGGTTGGTCCTGAAACAGCAGATTCTATTTTACTTTATGCTTACAAAAAACCAATATTTGTAATTGATGCTTACACTAAAAGAATATTTAATAGACTTGGTTTTAAAGAAAAAAGCTATTATGAATTACAGGAATTATTNATGAAGAATTTGGATAAAGATTTTAAAATATTTAATGAGTATCATGCTTTACTTGTAAAGTTAGGAAAAGATTACTGCAAAAAAAAACCTTTGTGCCAAAATTGTCCTTTGAATAAAATTTGTGAATTTAAATTTAATTAATCCTTTTTATAATGGTANCTATTTTTTCTACTAGAGAATCAAAAACTTCGTCATTTAATTTCGCCAAAACTTTAATAATTAATTTTTTTTCTATTAATAGAATTTTATCAGCCCTTATCTTGCTTTTTATCAAAATAGACCCGTTTAATAAATCTTTATTTTCAATTAGAATACTGTATTCTTCATCAGTTAGATTAGATGTTATTGCACATACTAAAACANCTTGCTTTTTGTCATTATATTCGTTATTAGAAATTATAATTCCTGGTCTAATTTTACTTTCTTCCTGATTAGAAAAAGGAAATTTCATTAAAACTAAATTTTGTTGATTCATTTTTGTTCTTTGTAGAGTTTATCCCAGATTTCATCTTCCTTATTCCAAGCCCTTTTCATGCTTTCTCTAGTCAAGGATTTCCAAAACTGTTCTTCCCCATCCATTTCTTTTAAAATCTCAGATTCTTTTTTTAAAATAATTTCATTATTTTCTTCAATCATAACTAATACAGAGGATTCCTTAATACCTAAATCTTTTCTTATCTCTTCAGGAATCACTATTTGGCCTCTTTCATTAACTTTAACAGTTCGTATTTTTTTATTCATTTTAATCATATTAATATGATTATTCAGAATTTATAAATTTTTGTTTTATCTTCTTTTAGAAATAANATTCATAAGAACGCCATTTTTACAATATCCACAACCAAGAAAATCTTCTTTATATTTTACAATAAACCACCCTTTTAGTTCTTTATTGCATTCCAAATTTTGACCATTTAACCATTCTTCTATTTTATTAATCTCAAGAATATTTTTATCAGCATTTTTTCCTATTAATTGAGAGCCTGAAATGCTTAATCTTAATCCTGTTTTTTCCAATTCCCCAAAATACAAGCCAAAGGAATTTACTCTTAATTTAGATAAATCTAGCTTTTGAAAGTCTTTTGTCATTAGGAATATTTTATTATCCTTGTTTATATAAAATAAATAATCTAGTTTTTGCTTATATCCAAATTGCTCTTCCAACTTATTATGGATTTCTTTTATTTCTTTGCTGTTTATGGGTTTCATGATAATATTGAAAAAGAGTAACTTTAAAAATTAAACTGTATATTCTTACTGAAACTTTTTTGAATTTCTCGAAAACTTTCCATTCCTTTATAAATACCACAGGACAAATCCACTGGACAAATGCTGGACCCCCGCGGCGCTTATAAAGAAAATTATACTTTATTTGTCTTAATGGAAGTAGATTTTATAAGAGTTTTTAAAAATAATATTATTAAAAGAACTAATAATAAAGAAGCTAAATTAATAATTAAAGAAAATACAAAAAATATAGAAATTTCTTCTTCAAGAGAAATGTTTAATTATTATTTAAAAGGCAAATTTTTGGGTGATGGACATTTTTATTTTTCAAAATTAAAATACCACGTTTTCTCGATTTCATATGACATTAATGAAAATAATCTTGCTGAAAGAGATAATTCTCTCATTTTAAAACATTATAATATCAATTTAAGTAAGCAAAAAACAAATTCAGAAAATTGTTTTATGTTAAGAGCATATAATATTCTTGATATATTAAAAATATCTGCAAATTTAGAGATAATAAAAATACCTTTTAATAAAATATTAGAAAGAGTGCATAAAAATTTTAATTTATTATATATTGTTTTAGATGAGCGGCTTAGATACTCTATTTTAAATAACTTAAAGGAATTTTGTAAAAATACAAATTTGAATTATGAGGCTGTTTCTTCATGGAAATATGGAAAAAACAAAATTCCTTTAAAACTGTTTTTAGATATATTTCTGGGAAATAAAAAGATTTTTAATNCTATAAAAGAAAACATAATTCAAATCCAAATTGGAAGAAAAGGAAAATTAGAAATAAAGGATCAATTTGATAAATATTTATTAAGTGAAATATTGAAGGGATATGTATGATTACTAATGAAAAAATAAGATTTTATATATTATCTAACGCAGTAAAATATCAAGGAAAAGCCAATTTAGGTGCTATTTTAGGAAAAGTTTTACAAGAAGACCCAGATTTGAAAAAAGACATAAAGGAGTTATCATTCAAGATTTCTTCATTAATTAAGGAAATTAATTCTTTGNCTTTAGAAGAGCAAAAAAAAGAATTGAATAAATTTGATTTTGAAATAGAAAAACCAAAGAAAAAAGAAGATAAATTACCTGAATTAGAAGAGGCAAAAATAGGTAATGTTGTAATGCGTTTTGCTCCAAACCCGAATGGACCTTTATCTCTTGGAAGAACGAGGCCAGCTTATTGGAACTATGCTCTTGTTCAAAAATATAAAGGTAAATTCTTGCTTCGAGCAGATGATACTGATCCAAAANTAAAAGTTCCGATGAAGGAGGCTTACAAATGGATTCAAGAAGATTTAAATTTTTTAGGAATAAANCCAGATAAAGTAATTATACAATCAAAAAGACTGAAGATTTATTATAAATATGCTGAGAAATTAGTTAAGGATGACAAGGCTTATGTTTGCACTTGCGATGTTGAAGAATGGAGAAAATTAATANGGAAGTCTATTTCCTGTAAATGCCGATCTTTACCTGCACAAGAGCAATTAGAAAGATGGAGNGGGATGTTTACAAAATACAAAGAAGGAGAAGCTGTTTTAAGAATTAAGACTGATATTGATGCTCCAAATCCTGCATTAAGAGACTGGCCTGCTTTNAGGATTGTTGATAAATCAAAACATCCATTAGACAAGAAATCAAAAGTGTGGCCTTTATTGAATTTTGCTTCTGCTATTGATGATCATGAATTAGAAGTTACCCATATATTGAGAGGGATTGATTTAAGAGTTTCTGACGACAGGCAAGGATATATTTACAAATATTTTAACTGGATTTATCCAAAGACAATGTATCATGGAAAATTATTAGTTAAAGGAATTAAAAGCACGTCACAAACTAAAAAATTAATAAAAGAAGGAAAATTATTGGGATGGGATGATCCAAGATTAGGAACAATTCAATCATTAAGAAAAAGAGGATTTAAAGCAGAAGCTATTTTGAGATTTCACAGGGAGATTGGATTAGGAAAGAGNGATATTCATGTTTCTTTAGATACATTAGGTGCTTTTAACAGAGAGATTATAGACAAAGATAGCAATAGGTATTTTTTTGTTGAAAATCCCAAAAAAATCAATATAAAAAAAGCCCCAACTTTAAAGACAAAAATTGAATTACATCCTGATTTTCCAAAGAAAGGATTTAGGAATTTTGAAACTAAANATGAATTTTATATTGAAGAGAATTTTGAAAAAGGAAAATATTACAGGATTATGCACTTGTTTAATTTCAAGGANAATGAATTTCATTCTGTTGAATTGAATAAAGCACTGAATGCAAAATTNATTCACTGGCTGCCTGTTTCTAAAGATTTAGTTAATATTGAAATTATAATGGATGATGCTTCTGTTATAAAGGGATTAGGGGAGAAAGACTTAAACAAGGTAAAAATAAATGAAATAGTACAATTTCAAAGGAAATTTTTTGCTAAATTAGATAAAAAAGAAAAAAATAAATTAATATTTTATTTTCTACACAGATGATAGACATACAATCATTTATTTTAAACTATATTAATGAGTTTNCATATATAGGGGTATTTTTATTGACTGCTTTTATTGCTTTAATACCATTACCTGAGGAATTGTTTTTGTTATTGGCTGGTTATTTTTCTGGAAAAGGTTTTGCTGAGTTGGATAAAGTTATTCTGGCTGCTTATTTGGGTATTTTGACAGGAGACAATATTTTATACTACCTTATAAGAAAAAAGCATTATCTCCACGGGATGTATACTAGAGTAGTTTCTACAAGACTAAAAAAATGGAAAAAACCAATGAAAGAACATACTGGAAAAAGCATTTTTTTATTAAGATTTATTTTAGGTTTAAGATTTTTAGGGCCTTTAATGGCTGGAACGCTTAAAGTTAGATGGAGAACTTTTGCTTTTTTTAATTTTTTAGCTGTACTGGTGTTTGTGCCTTTTTATATTTTCTTGGGCTATTATTTCAACAATGTTTCAGATTTAATAATAAGGGATGTTCTAATTATGAAGTATCTTGTTTTGGGCGGACTTTTACTAGTGATAATTGTTCCTTACCTTGTGTTTTTGAAAAATGGGTTTTTTAAGAGATCTTAGAAATTACCATTTTTTTCTAATGGCTAATGCAGTATAAATAAATTCCATCTGCAATAATGTTTTGTATAACACTTTTGAGAGATTTAAGGAATCTCCAAAATCTTTGCTTTTTTTTAATTCATCAAAATAAGCATTACATGAGTTAAGTAATTGTTGTAAATCTAATATTCCCAGCCCTTTAGCGCCTGGCTCTCCTAATTTCTTTCTGTTGATACCTGTCAACCTTGTAATTATTTTTAGACTTTCAGATATAGCTTGCTGCAAATTTTTTAGAAATATTTCATCATAAATTGCAAGTTCTTTTTTATTCTCTTTTTTGCATTCCCTATATCTGGCAATCAGTTCATTAGCTGCTTTGTTTATTTTTTTAATAGGCTTATCAAGAATATTAACCAATAATTCTCCCTCTTCTTCTGCATTCAGCATATTTTTGTTAAATTTTTATAATTTATAAATATTTATATCAAAAAAACTTTAAAACCTGTCCTGAATAAATAGATAACTGTGCCTGCAACTAAAGGAACTATGAAATTATCGTCTATATCTGAAACTCCTATTTTTAAACCAGCCCCTTCTACAATCATTGCAAACAAGCTTCCGAAAAAACCCTCTGTTAAATTTACAAAGATAATTGAGCCTAAAAAAGCACAAAGCATTCCAGCTAATATCCCTTCTAATTTTTTTAGGCCATTAAAGGCTAATTTTGTTTTTCCTAAAAATTGCCCAACTAAGAATGAGACTGAATCACCTAAAGTTAAGATTATTATGGATGCAAGAGCTATATCTTCTGGAAATAACTTTATTGCCAATAAAGAACCTCCTAAAAAGAAAATCATCCCCTTAAATGGGAATTTTTTTATGTATTTTTTTCTTTCAAAGTTTTCCAACAAGAAATTAGCTATTGGCAATTTAAATTTCATGCTTATTATTGATAATATTCCAAAGAATATTATCAAAAAGAAAATATATTTTTGAGTTAAAATTCCGTAATAGTATGAGGTTACAATAAATAGGCCAGTACATAAATGAGCTATTTTTCTTTTGACTTCCAAATTGTCTATCATTTTATTAATTTGTGATTAAAGAGATTTATAATGTTTATTCCCACCAACAAACCAAGTATAATTCCCCCCATAATATCTGACAAGTGATGGACACCCAAATAAATTCTTGAAAAAGCAACTAAGATTGAAATAAATAACCAGAAATATCTGATTTCTTTAAAATTTTTGCAAATTATCGGAAATAAGGCAAACATAATGGTTGTATGGCCTGATGGAAAGGATGAATTTGATGCTTCTATTAAATTTATTAGAGGTCTTGGCCTCTGGACTAATATTTTTAATATATAGACTAATAAACCAGCTGACAAAAAGGATGACCACAGCTTTAAAAAATTTTTAATTTTATTATTTTTGAACATTGATATTATTGTAATCACCAATGCCAAAATATAATAATCAAAATATTTTGCAAAAAAAATGAAAAAAGAATTTAAAACATCAATTCTTAATATTTTTATTAAATCCAAAATAAATTTATCTATGTAGAAACTTATTATTAAAATTACTAATAAAATCAACATTAATTTAACTGGTTTTTTCATCTTTCTAGAAACCATTATAAATTTATATAAATTTAACCTTTTTAATGAAATACCTGCATAATCTGGGATTAAGATTATTAAGTGCTTTATTGATTGCAATTTTTGGAACTTATGCTGTTTATTTTTTATTGACCTTGCCTACTTTTCTTGCTTCTTATCTGATCCTATTTTTTTATAATCCATTAATTTTGGGAAATTTTCTTATTATAAATAATATAAAATTTGAGTTTATTCCTGCATGCATAGCTGCCTCTGCTTATGTTTTATTTGCTATTTTGATATTATTGACTAAGGATATTAAATTAAGAAAAGGAATTAAAATGTTTTTAGTTGGGGGCTTGATTTTATTTACTGTTAATATTTTAAGGATATTTATTCTAGCTATTGCCTTGATTGAATTTAATAAAAGATGGTTTGATACTCTGCATCTGTTTTTCTGGCAAATTTTTTCAACAATTTTTGTAGTGATAACTTGGATTTATCTGACTAAGAAGTTTAAAGTTCATACTATTCCTATTTATTCTGATTTTATGTATTTGAAGAAAATTATTAAACTAAAATAATTTAAAATAAGCGGGAATATAATGTGATTGAAGACTGAATTGAAAGGAAAAGCTATGATCAATTGTTAATTATATATTTCTTTTAAATTATCAAGCGATTTTTTAATATACTTTTTTATAATTCCTCTGATTATGAGCAGATCTGTAATTACACCACCGAGATATAAAGGAACTTCATATCTAATATAAACAGTCAGCTGTGTTTGTTTTTTTATTTCTTTGACACTCATTGAAGAGTTAAATTTGATTCCAAATAATTTTCCAGTGTAAGCGACATGTTTTCTTTCCTGCCATTCAACAGTCTCTTCTGTTGATTTAAGCTTAAATGGGCCTAATTTACCATACCATTCATAGCTTGCACCAATCCCTGTCTTATTGGGGCTGGTAATTTTTCCATTGTTGTAACTATAAATATATTTAGGAAAATTTTCAGGTTCAGTTATAAATCTCCAAATGTTCCTTATTTCATTGCCTAAAACAATTTTTTTGATTAATATCCCCATATTTACTTCCTTTTTTTAACAGATACAGCAATAAAAAAAGTGCCCAAATTGAGATTTTCTACTTCAACATTCCCAAAGATCTCTTTCATTTTTTCTGGAATGTTTTTGGAAGGATCCCATGCTGCAAATTTTGAATAGATTACTTTGACTAAAGGATTAAGAAGATTTAGGAATCCAGTAAAAAGGCGGGCATCACAAACAACCAGTTTCCCTCTTTGGCGAAGAACACTATAGCTTCTATGAAGTGCTTTTTCCCAGCCAGGAATAGCACTAATACCGAGTATACTTAAAACGCCATTAAAATTATTTTCTGTTATTTTAAGTTGTGCTGCATCGCCCTGAACTAATTTTATATTATTCCAGTTATTTTGTTTGGATAATTGTTTTGCAGCATTAAGCATTTCTTGGCTGTAATCAAAACCGAGTATAAAACCATCTTTGCTTACTGCTTTAACTAAGTGAGGAAAATTTCTGCCAGAACCACAAGCAACTTCTAAGACTTTATCTCCTTTTCTTAATCCAATCTTTCTAACAGCTCGGCTTCTGATTGTTTTTGCTCTTCCTAAAAATGTGATTATATCCTGTACACTATAAAGGGAGGGGAATCTTCCCCAAAAAGAATAAATTTTTTTCACGTTTTCTAATTTTTTATTGCTTGGATTGTTTGATATTTTATATGTTATAAATTGAACAGTTTATATAAATGTTTTTATAAGCGCTCCAGAACCTATTGCATAACATTAGGCTATGCTAAGTTTTGTGGAGCGTAGCGGAGTAAAATTTGGGAAAAATGCGAGCCGAGCATTTTTTAGTATAGTCGCTGTTAATTTTCTTTTTCTGAAAGAAAAAATCGAGAATTGCGAAACAATTCGGAGAAGTCACTAACAGAGGGCACCACAAAAATTAAAAATGTTTTACTTCAATTCTTTTTCCACTTTCATATTTGTACAGCTTTCTCTCTTCTTCGCCATTGCATTGTTTATGCGCGCCATCACAGAATGGTTTGTTTTTGCTTAATCCACACATACAAATCCATTTACTTTCTCCACCAACTTTTACTTCTATCGGCATTTTTTCTTCATGTTTTACAAGTCTTGCCATTTTTACACCTCCAAATAGTAATCTTTTTATATTATTAATACTTTATTATGTATAGTATTAATCAAAAATATATAAATGTTGTAGTAACTAAAAGTAAAGTTTTGGGTGAATAAAATGGAAAAAATATGTCCAATAACGAAAATATTAAGTTATCTTAGCAAAAAATGGACTTTATTGATATTGAGAGAATTACACAACAACGGGACAAAAAGATTTAATGATTTAATCAGAGAGATGAAAAATATCAGTTCGAGAACTTTATCAAAACGATTAAAAGAATTGGAAAAATTAGAATTGGTTTCAAGGAAAAGATTTAACGAGATTCCACCAAGAGTTGAATATTCATTAACTAATAAAGGAAAAGAATTGATTAAGTGTTTCAAATATCTTGATATCTGGGCAAGAAAATTTGATGTAACTAATTTAGGCGAAATAATCTCCTGACACTACAAAACAATCTTGACTTAAAGAAGATTAAAAGCCCTTTGAATAATTTATTTTAAAGTAAATTTATTATTCCTAGGGATAATAAGGTAACAATTAAACTGCTGAATAAAACACCGAGAGATATTGTTATGAAGGAATGTTTTCTATTTAATTTAAAGAACCAAGCTAATAATGTCCCAGTATATGCACCTGTTGTTGGGATAGGAATAGCTACGAAAAAAAATAATGCCAAATAACCACTTAACTTTATTTTTTCTTCTGCTTTTTTTCTTATTTTTTCTATATAATAATTAAAGAACCTCTCATAATGTGAAATCTTTAAGCAATGATGATGAATATTATCTAGGAAGAAAAAAACAATTGGAATCACAAGAATATTAAAAAAACTCATTATAAAAAATACCTTAACAGGGCTAAATCCGTATTTTAAAGCAAATGGAATTGAACCACGTACTTCTGATATCGGCATTAAGCTAAGAAGAATTGCTATCAATAATTTATTCATCTTTTAATTTTCCCTGCATTATTATCAAGTCTTCTGTTGTTAATTTGCCTTTATTTTTTAATTTTTCTTCAACTAATCTGGATTTTTCTTCAAGGATTTTTTCATCTCTTCTTTTTCTTTCCTCTTTTTTATTATTTTCAATTAAAGAAGGATTTATTTTTCCTATTTCAATTAATTTTAGATTTAAATCATTAGCAATTAACTCGAAATTTTTATTTATTTCATCCAGTTCTTTTTGTTTTTCTTCCTGAACTTTCCTTAATTTATCCAACTGCCTGAACAAGTCCTTAAATTCCTTATTTTCTTCCCTATTTGAATTTAGAATTTCCCTTATGTTATTATGGAATAAATCTGCCTTCTCTCTTTCTTCTTTTATATTTTTAGATATTTTTTCTTCTTTTTCTTTAATAGCAAACAGGGTGCCAGAGTTTTTAAAATCAGCTTTTAATTTTTTTATTTCCCCCATTATTTTCTTTTCTTTGTCAAAGGAAATTACATCTGTCTGTATCTTGGTTTCTAGCTGGTCTATTTTTTCTTTAATAGCCAGAGGATTGTACTTAATTTTGAATTTTTTTTCTATCTCTTTTTTCCCTTCATTTAAATTTTTTAAGGAAGAAATATGCTCGTGGACATTTTTATTATGGAAGTCTCTTTGTTTTTTTAATTCTTCTAATTCATTTAGAAATAAAGATTTTTTATTTTTAAATTCTTTAACTTTGTTTAAATTGCTTCTAATTTCTGATTTTATTTCATGGATTTCTTTTAGCTTTTTTCTTTTTGTTGTGTTTATATTGTTGAGATTACTTCTAAGTAGATTAATGTCCTTCTTTAATCTAATTATGTCAGCTTTCTCCATATTAAAAATAAATAAACTGAATTCATCAGTTTAAGGTTTATCCGAAGAGTGCACCGAGCCCAGCGGCTGCTGCTTCTTCAGATTTCTTTTCGTCTTCTGCTGATTTCTTTTCTTCTTTCTTAGCTTCTGTTTTTGCTTCTACTGTTGGTGCTGCAACTGGTATTGCTGCCTGCTTAACAACTTCATCGATGTTCACACCATCTAAAGCTGCCAACAAAGCCCTAGCTTTCATATCATCTGCATGGCCACCTGCTGCGTCTACAACTTTTTTAACTCTGTCTGTAGTCAATTCTGCTCCTAGTTTGTGAATCAGCAAAGCTGAATATATATATTCCATATTTAACCTCCGAGATTATATTTCTCCCCTTATTTTTTTATCAGTAAGTTGTCTTAGTAAGTCTGCTGCTTTTCGCATTTCATCATTACTGGCATCTACTTTTTCCACTTCAATTTTATCATGATGTTTTAGTTCTTCTTTTAATGGTTCTTTATGTTCATTTTTTTCAATAATTTCTTCTTGCTCTTTAGTTTCTATTTGAGTTTCTTTAGATTCTGGAATTGGTTCTGGTTTTGCTTCAATTTCTTTCCTTTCTTCAAAAGGTTTAGCTTCTGATTCTTTAGGTGAGACAGAATCTAAATCTGGAACTTTTGATTCTAAAGCCATAGCCTCAATCTGTGCCTTTTTCAATAAGATATTTATAGTTTCTTTAGTTGGATATGAAATATTTACTGCAAGATTAAATGCTTCTTGATGTGCAAGCATTAAACTGTCAAGGAATTCTTTTTCGTCTATATTCAAAACATCTTTTGTTAAAATTTCTCCATTCTTGAAAGTGAATATGAGATTTAAACCAATCTCCATTGGTTCTATTCCTAATTTACTTAGAATACTGGCAATTTTTGTATTTATTTCCTCTCCTTCTTTTATTAATAATTTATCTTCTTTTATATGTATTTTGCCTTCAAGAACATGGGTTTTAATTCCTAATTGTCCAAATTCACCAATCATTGGCCCTGGTGTAAATTGTGTTGGGCCGGCAGATATTTCTATATCTTTATTTGCCAACTGGCCTGGCTTTGCAAATGCGCTTGATTTGTTTTTATTTAATGTTTTTTGCAATTTGAATTCATCTTCATTTGTCAATAATAATGCTGGAGAACCCTTAATCATTTCATTTAATTTTGAGATTCCTGTTTTTTCTTTTTCTAATTGTGAAAAGGCTATTTTTAATAATCTTTTTTTGGTAGTTTTTATAAGAACTTTTCCTTGTAATTTGTGCTTAATTTTTATGTATTGATCAGCAGGAAGATTTTCCAAATTAAGGATTCCAAGAACATTAAACTTTTTAACTAAATCTTTTATTTTTTCTACTTCCTGTTTTTTCTTTTCACTTACGTGAGCTACCTGGACTTGCTGCATAACATTTTTCAAAAAGCGCTAACTGAAAACGCTATTGTTCCTCCTCTTTGGATTTCTTAACTTTTGGTTTTTGCACTAATAGCGATATTTCTTCTTGCTTGTATTCCTTGTTTAATTGAACTGGAGATCCCATCGACATTTTAATTATAACACTTTTAATATTATCTTTTTCCTGGGGCAAAGAATGCAATACTGAATTGTAAACATGCAAAAAATTATCTGCTACTTCTTCATCTTTCATTAATTCAGAACCTATTGATGCTTTGGCTGTTAGCTCGTTTTTTGTTTGAATTCTTATTGAATTCCTTAGTTTATCTGCCAAATCTTTTAAAGAAGGCACATTGCTTGGAACTACTGCTCCTATTTTTGGATTTGGCATTTTTCCCAAAGGACCTAAAATTCTACCAAATAATGTAGCTATTTTTGGCATTATATCTGCCTGGGCTATAAATAGATCATATTGTCTTCCTATTTTCTTCAATTCTTTTTTCTTGCCTTCATATTTTGGGAAATTTTCTTTTAATATAATATTGTCTGCTATTTCTTTTGCCTGTTTTTCTAAATCATAATCAATTAAAGCACAAATTTTAACTTTTTTTCCTGTAAAGTGAGGTAATTGCAAGAATAAATCAACATTTTGTTCAGGTTTTTTTAGATTAATGTTTTTTAGATTTATAACTATATCAAAACCTTGTTTAAAATTTCTTTTCTTAGAAACTTCCTTTGCTAATTTTATAGCTTCTAAAACTTCTTTCTTGTCCAATTTATGACCCTCCTACGAAACCCTTTTGCGAAAAGCGTTTACGGAAAACGCTCACCAAAAAGCTATGATAAACCTTGTAGTTCAAATGGGTTAGACTTTCATTAAATTAAATATTTATAAGCTTTACGAAAGGACTTGGTAAGAAAGATATATAAATTTAAGTATTGGAATTAAATATTAGCTAAGATAAAATGGTTGAGCTGGACAAATATCTGAGAAAGAAAAAACCAATTGAACCTGCTGATTTAAGGATGACTGGATTAGGGTTACATTTACTTGGTAAATTAGGACAATATATTTCTCTTATGTATGGTGTTTATCATATAATTCAGGAAAATCCAGATATTAAGAGGGTTCTTTTAGGCGGGGCTGTTTATGGGGGATTTAGCGTAGCAGAATATACTGGTACTTTATTAGCTTCAAGAGCTGAGGGAGAGATTATAAGAAGAGAACAAGAAGATATAAGAGGAAGGCTTGAGCTTTTTGAAAAGAAAGTAAGCGGAAGAGCTATTGGAGCAAGGGTTTTAGATCCAAACAATATACCTGTTACAGAGAAACTAGATGACGTGGTTAGAAAGGATGTTGAGAAAGAACTGGCAAAAAAGGAAAAGAAAAAATTAAAATAAATTGAAAACCAAATAAACGAGCAAAAAGAAGACACTCAAAAAGTAGTTCAAGGGCTCTGAAAAAAACAAGCTTAATATATTAAATAAACAAATAATTTCTCAAAAAAGAATTTTTGTTCACTTAATTTCTTAAATTTGAATTTGTGTTTTTTTATTATTTTATTTATATCTGAAGTTAATGAACTGAAGACAATTAATATTTTTCCATTTTTATTAAGATGTTTTTTCGCTTGAGAAAAGAATCTTTCCAAAATTTCATTTCCTTGTTCTCCGCCAATATAGTTTCTATCGTCTTCTAGATTTAAATTGTCATCTGGAAGATATGGAGAATTAAATATGATTAAATCAAATTTGCTTTTTATATTGCTAAACAGATTAGATTTAATGACGTTAATGCCCAATTTTTTGCAATGTTTTACTGCTTTGGGATTTATATCTGCTGCAAGAACATCTTTTGTATTTTTTAATGCTGCTAAGGCCTGAATACCAGTTCCTGCACCCAAATCAAGAACTTTACCTTTAGCATATTTTCTTACTTGTTTTTGGAGCAAAAAAGAATCTTCAGCTGGCTCGTATAACATGATTTTTTTACCAAAGAAGAACTATAAATGCTTTTTCCTTGGATTTTTTTATTCTTATTTTAGAATTTTCTTTTAAAGAAATTAGCTTTTTGTTATTGTCTGCTGAAACTAAAGCTTGACCTTTTAATAAAATAAGATCAATAACATCATCTTCTTTTAAAATTTCGTAAGTTCTTGCAAGAATATTATTGAAAGCAAGGCCAATTCCCTTTGTGAAAGTTGTCTTTGTTATTGAATTAAAATAACCAGTGCTTCCGAAAACGGTGCTTACGATAATACCGTCACCTATAAACTTGGAATTTAAGTCTTTGTTATTTATTTTTACATTAAATCTTATTGCTTCATATTGATTTTTATTCCTAATTACTATATCGTTTACTGCCAATAATTTTTTATTTTTATATCTGCCTTCTAATTTAATACATTCTTTTAATGTGAATTTTTTCTGATTTAATTTTTTAAGAACTAGATTAATATTATTTAAATCGTAAATTGAGCACAACTTACAAATGCTGCTGTCTCTTACTAAAATTTTTGGTATTTTGGGATATTTTCTTTCATTATACAGATAAGTACCGTCTCCACCCAGACTAATTACAACTTCCGGCTTTTTGCTTAGTTTTAAAGTTTTATAATTCTGGATTTTTTTATTGACCAAAGAAACACTTTTTGGGTTTTTTCCTGAGACTAATACTTTTAACATACTATTTTATAAAATAAAAATTCTTAATAAATCTTATGGCTACTTTTATTATAGAACATTTAGATTGTAAATTATGGAAATGGTGCTTAATTGAATATAAACATATTTCTAAAATTGTTGGAAAAGGGAAACTGTTATTTACTAATATTAAAAACAAGCAATTAGGGAAATACGGCAAAAGAAATAGCAAATCTATTTCTGAATTAAATTTAAAAAATGCCTGTATATTAGATCCAGATGCAAAGAAAACTTTAAGTCCGGAAGAGGCTAAAAAATTTAAATATTTTATTTTTGGCGGGATTTTGGGGGATTATCCTCCGAAAAAAAGAACGAAAAAAGAATTAACTAAAAAACTAAACTTCACAGCTAGAAACATTGGAAAAAAACAATTTAGCACTGATAATGCGGTTGCTGTTGTAAAAGAAATTTTAAAAGGAAAGAAGTTAAAAGATTTAAAATTCAAGAAAAAAATAGAGATTCAATTAGGAAAATATGACTCTGTTATTTTACCTTATAGATATTTACTAATAAAAAATAAACCTTTGATTTCAAAAGAATTAGTTGAGTATTTGAAAAGAAGAAAGGAATTTTAATTATTTTTGTTCTTGTGAAGCCAGTTCATTTAATTCTTGAGTTAATTGCCCTGAATACGTTGCTGCTTTTGTCAGCTCTTCTTTAATAGTTTCCTGAGATTTATTTACATTTTCAATTTGAATCTTAATTAATTTAATAGCTTCTTCAACAGTTTTTGTCACCAAGACACTAGCACCAACATTTACAAGAACATTTTTAGGATCTACAAGTTTGCTATTAACAAATATGCCAGAACCTAATGAAGAAAATAGCTCAGAATCTTCTTTAATATTTTTCATATCTAATAATGAAGTTTCTAAATTTATCAATTCAGCCAATTGCTGCTGAAAAAACATGAACTGCTCCTGAACTTTTTTAATCTGCTGATTAAGAAATTGAAGTTCAATATATTTTTGCTGAATCTCTTGTTTCATTTAAACCCTTTTGAGAAAAAGCGTTTACGGAAAAAACGACTATTTCTTGACTACTTTAGATTTTGGTTTTTCAGTTTTCTTTTTTTTAATTTCAGATTTTTCAGTTTTCTTAGGCTCTTTTTTAGCCTCTTTTTTCTCAGCGACTTTTTCTTCCTTTTTAATTTCTTTTTTCTCAGGAAGAGCTTTCTTTTCTTTCTTTCTTCCTTCTTTTATTTCAAAACCTAATGCTTTTAATTCCCTTTTTATAGTTTCAGAAGACTCATTTTTTTTAATTTCCAGTTTTTTATCCAATGTTTTTAAGTGCAAGACATTACATTTTCTTCTTTTTACCTGGCCATCAATTAAAACAAAATTCTCATCTAATTTCTCCACTATTACACATACAGAACCTGCTTCTTTTCCTGCTGTTTTTACACAAACCTGGCCAATTTCCAAGGGGAATTCTTTAATATCCTTGAATTTTTCAATTATTTTTTCTCTTGAACATTTTGAACATAGATTTCCGCCAAAAGGCCTAGAAACTGTTTTTTGAGAATAAGGCAAATTTCTGAAAGCTGTCGGTCTTTCTCTAGGAATACCTTTTAATTCTTGACCACAATTTCCACATTTAGCTATTGTTGGTTTTTTCTTTTCAAAATGAGTAACTAACCTGTTGCCAGGAGTTCTTACTTGAATTCTTCTTAAACTTCTTGTTGCTTGTGGTTGTATTGGCATTTTAGTGTATCTTTAATATTTTTCTTAAAATTATACTAAATATAATTGAAAACAATATGTAGGAACCAAGCCATCCTAAATTAATGCCAAAAGGCAGGATTAATAATATCTGTTCAGATGGGAAGGTTTGTCTTAACCATCCAAAAATTAACAACAAGGGAAGCAAGGTTACTAATGTTGCTGGAAGCGAATGCTTCAAATATTTTAAACTTGTTTCCATTGATTTCTTTTGTATTTCTATTAGTTTTTGCGGGTCATTTTTAAACTTTTGCATTTCTTTTTTAAAATATTCAGTGTCTTCTTTTAAAGATTTCATGATTTTTTGATTAGTAAAGAATTTCATAGCTAAATTAACTATTAATGTCAAGAAAAAAGAAATTATAATAATATTCCAAGGATTACCTAAAGCTATTACAGGACCAAATATTATATCAAAAAAAGTTTCTAATGCCATTTTATTCTATCATTTTTCTGAATACTGGATTAATGTCAGCCATATGCTGTTTACTAATATCTTCATATAATCTATATATAATCATTACTGTAAGAAGAATTCCAGTACCGCTAGACAAAGCCCCTAACAAGTCTGCTGTTGATGCCAAAAAACCAACTACTATAGCCCCCATTACAGTNAGAGGAGATATATATCTTTCTAGTAATCTTTCAACAACTCTTGGATCTCGCCTAAATCCTGGTACTTGCAAGCCTGAATTAATTATCTGCTTTGCCTGGGAAGAAGCATTCATTCCAGATGTCTGAACCCAGAAAATAGAGAATATTATAGAACCAATTACAAATGTAGATATATAAACTAATGATTGAAGTATTAAAATTGGCCTGAAACTACCACCCAAAATTTCTGCTGGCAAATTAGGAGCAAATAACCAAGCAACAATTCCTGAAACTGGCACATTGCCTGCAAAAGTTCCTAAAATAGGGTAACCCCGACTTTCCAATAATCTTGCCCATAGCTGAATATTTGCAAACAAAGCAGCTATTAAAATAACAGGGATATTTGATGTATAAATAAATTTCAAAGGCCACCTTATTCCATGACCCCTTATTCTCCCAAAACTTAAAGGAATTTCAACTTTCATAGACTGGACATATGTTGCTACTATGAAAATTAATATTGTGAATATTATTAACAGAGCAGCCAAGAATGCTTCTCTTGGATTTCTTCCTATTAATGAAAGTAAAAATACCCATAATTGCCCAACTGGACTTTCGCCTGAACTAAATGCAAAAGTTCCTGCTCTTGTTAATGGCGACAATATTCTTACAAAAATTTGTGAAGAAACTCCTGCAGCTATGAACAATGAAATACCAGAACCAAATCCCCATTTATTCAAAACTTCATCCATAAATAAAACTATCATTCCTCCGACTAATAACTGAAAAATCAAGACTAATTGAATAGTGAAAAATGTTGACTGAGACAAATCTGATGCTGGAGCTAAACCACCTAAAATTACATAAATAACAGCCTCAAAAATAATAAAGAAAATTGCCGCTATTTTTTGAACGCCCTGAAATTTTGCCCTTCCTTCTTTTGTTGTTGTATCAAATTTTAATATTTCTGAACCAACTAATAACTGCAAAACTATGGATGCAGTAACTATTGGACCAATACCCAAAGATAAAATACTGCCAAAACTAGCTCCCAATAATATAGATAAGGATTCAAATTGCGACAAGGCATTTTGGCCAAGACCATACAAAGGAACAACACTTAATATGTAAAATGCTGATAAGATTATTAAAGTCCATTTTAATTTAGTATTAAAAGAAAGGTATTTTTCTTCTGGACCTTTTACTTCTGGAAGCTTTTTTGTTAAATTGTCTAGAATACTCATTGTTCTAAGATTTGTCCACCTGCTTTTTCAATTTTTTCTTTTGCACTTTCGCTAAATTTAGGAACTATTATAGTTACCTTTTTATTTATGTTTCCTTTACCCAATAATTTATTGTAACCTAGTTTTAATAAATCTATTTTATCTTCTTTAAATTTGTTTAGATCTTCGATATTGATTGTTTTTATTTTTAATAGTACTTGTTGGGGTCTTTTAAATCCAGTTTTACCAAAATAATCATGACCATATTTTTTCAAAATCATAGTTTTTTTGTGGTCAGATCTTTTTCCAGTGCCTGACATCCCATGACCGCCCCTATTACCGGCTTTTCTGTGCTTTTTTTTACTACCCCAACCATATGTATGGCTTCCTTTTAATCTTGAATTTTTCTTTCTTTTATTTACCGGCATTTTATAACATCTTTTGGATTAAATCATTTATTTTATCTTTTCTATAACCTAATGCCCCACCTAAAGAATATGGTTTTTTAGTTCCATTTTTTTCAAAACCGCCCCTAGGTGGACATAATTTAAAAAAATTTTTTAATCCAGGAACATCCTTAAAATCTTTTTTTGAATTTATGAACTGCTCTGAAAATTCATCCAAAGATAATTTTGCTTTTTCCTTAATATAATTTTCTGAGAATTTTTCTTTTTTTGTTATTTTTCCCCTTTTAGCCAATAATAATTTTAATGTTTCTTTGTTGATTTCACCCCATGTGACAAAATCATTTATTTTCCGGATCATACCAACATAATTTTGAGAGGAAGGAATTATTGTGCAAGTATATTTATTATATAATCTTAATAACTTGAATGTATCTTTAATTTCTTTTTTTACTCCAACTTGCCCGGATAACCTAACAATTGCCAATTTTTTATTTTCCATTTTTATGATATACCCTCTGGAATTTGCCCTCTTACCTTATGCTGAGATTTCGTTGTGCTTAATTTTTTTAAAGCATCAAAGCAAGCTGAAATTAAATTAAATTTTGTTCTTGTCTGACCAAAAGTTCTAGAATAAACATCCCTTATACCTGCAAAATTCAATAATTTTGCACATTCTTTTTCGACACATAAACCAGTGCCTTTTGGGGCTGGCAAAAGTTCAATTTCAACTGAACCACATTTTGCATTAACTGTGAATGGGATAGAATGAGAACCTGAACAGCTGCATTCCCATGAACCACATCCATTCCTAATTTTAATTAAATTTAGTTTTCCTTTTCTTATTGCTTTTTCTTTGGCTGGCACAGTCTCTTTTGCTTTACCATAGCCAAAGCCAATATAACCTTCTTTATTTCCTATAATTGCCAAAGCTGAAAATTTAGGCTTGTTACCTTCTGCTGTTTTTTTCTGTGTCTGTCTCCAAATAGATCTTTTTCCACCACCAAATTTGCCTTTGCTTTGACCTACCATGATAAAATCTGTTTCCAAATTAGGCAATAAAATATCAACAATTTGGGATTCAAGAATTCTTAATCCTTTTCCCAAAATTTCATCAATATTATTTATTTTGCCTTCTTTAACAAGATTTCCTATTCTTGTTTTAGGTGTCCAATTAGATATTTCTTCTTTTATAACTACTCCTGCAGGTAGTTCTGAAGCTTCAGGAGTTGATTCTAGAACTAGAGCAACTTCTGTGCTTTCAAGCTTGCTTTCTTCTTGTTCTGGAAGTTTTTTCTTTTCCATTGGAATCTTTTTATGAAAAAGCTTCACCAAAAAATGGCTGCTTTTTATTTTATTATTTTTGCCTTAATTTCGTTTATATGCTTTCCTAAATCTGGAATATTGTATTCTTTTTTTGCTTTTTGATAATNATCCAAGATATGTTTTCCTTCTAACCTGTCTTGAGAAGGAAGCACTTCTTTACTATGAGGAATATCCAAACCAGCATCTATTGATCCTTTTAAAACTGCATATAATCTTGAGCCTTTTATGTTTCTGTAAAGACCTATATCAAGAATAACTTTTTTTATTCCTTTTGCCAATGCTTTTTTTCCAACTAAAATTCCAAGCAAATATGCTGAAGGGATGTTTTTTTTAGATGCTTTTAAACCATATTTTTTCTCCAATTCTTTTGTTGAAGCTGATAAAATAATTTTATCACCGTTTTCATGAAATTCAATTATCTGAGCCAAAGTATTTTTTAAGGATTTTCTAACTACTAATCTAGGCAATCTAGATTTAACTAAGCTTAACCTTTTCCTGTAATCTGTTCTTCCGTGAATTTTTCTGTTGAATTGCATTTTACTTTTTCTTTACAAACAAATTATTTTCATCTAAATATAATTTTAAGTGTCTTTTACTTCTGAATTGGTTTCCTTTTATCATCTTGTAAACTTTAGTGTAAGTTTCTGGANNAACTAGTTTTTTAATTTTNAATAATTTAATGAATCTTCTTTGAACCCTTACTTTTGTAATCCATGCTCTCTTTCTTGGTGTTCTTGCTGTTTTTGTNCCTTTTCTTGAACCAATACCCTTTCTTTTGCCTTTTCTTTTCTGCAATCTTAATTTGTTTGTCCTGAAAGATGATATTCCTTTTTTCTGTTTTGCTTTTATTGCTCCATCATTAATTAATCTTCTAATATCTGCTTTTGTGATTGCTTCTTTAATATCATTTAATCTTGTATTATCAAAAACTACCCTATTTTGACCAGCTTTTAACAAGCTTGCTGCAATCCTTTTCTGGACATTTAATTTCATTTCTTACCTTCCAAGACTTTTCTTTTTTCTTCTTGTTCTCTTTTCTTCTTTTCCTCTTCTGTTTCTGTTTTTTCTTCTTTTACTTCTGGTTTTTTCTCTGGCTTCTTTTCTTTTGCATTTAATCTTTCCTTCTTTTCTTTTATTCTCTTTTCAAATTCTTGAGTTAATGATCTAATTTTTTCATCTATGTTTTTTATGTTCTGAATTTTGAAACCTTTTTCCTTTATTTTTTTCAATAATTCAATTCTTTTTTTGTTTCCGACATTTTTTCCTATAATTACAATATTATTTTTAGTTACTTTTACCAAGTCATTTAATGTATAAACTAAAATCGGGATTAGACCTTCTCTGCTTAAACCACGAACCATTCTTGGAGATTTATAACCGACACTAGGCTGTTTTCTTTTACCTAATTTCTTTTCCCTCATCTTGGAATGGATGCCTTTAGGCTTTCTCCAAATTTTCTCCAATTTTTTTCTAGCAGGATATTCNTGCCTAATGAATTCCGGTTTATTCTCCTTAATTTTTTTTCTTAATTCTAATAATTGTTGCATTGATTTCATTTAATTGGCTCTCCTGCTTTTTCTGTAATAAATATCCCGTCCTGGAATACGCGTCTGTCTTTATTTGAGATTTTTGTTGCGATTTCTATATTTGCACTAACTTGCCCTGCTTTGTCTTTATCAAGACTTTCAACAACAATTATGTCGCCATTGATTTTTACATTTACGTTTTCAATTATATCTGCAACTCTTGGAACTTTTTCACCCAAGAAATTTTTAATTATTATTTTATTTTTATCTACAGCAACATTCATAGGAAAATGGCCGGAACAAATCTTTAATCTGTAAGTGTAACCTTCTTTTACACCTTTAATCATATTATCAAAGTGAGAAACTGCAGAATTTAGGTAATCCTTAGATTTTCTTGAAACTCCATGAACTGAGAAATTTAATTTATTCTCTGTTTTTTTTAATTCAACTTTTAATGGTGTGAAGTTTTTCTGAATTTCTCCTTTCGGACCTTTTAATTTTAAATTATTATCATCTATTGAAACTTCTATTCCCTGCGGAATTTCAATTTCTTCAAAAAGTTTTTTTCCTTTCATTTTAATAAAAATAAGCCAATAATCTTCCGCCCAATTTCTTCTCCTTTGCTTCCAAATGAGTCATTACTCCTTTTGAAGTTGAAACTATTAAAAAACCAAAATCCTTTGCAGGAAGATATCTTTTCTCGAATTTTTCATAATCTGTTTTCTTGATATTATACCTTGGCTTTATAGAACCACATTTATTAATATTACCCAAAAGATGAACTTTNGCAGAACCGCCCTTAATGTTTTCAGTATANTCTATATTACCCAAGAAATTACTATTTTTCATAATTTCAAAAACTACTTTGATTATTTTTGAAATAGGTTTAACTATACAAGATTGTTTTCCAACTTTTCCTGCGTTTAAAATATTTGACAGCGCAGTTGATAATGTATCGTTCATTGACATTTTAGCTGTATTTTTTAAATCCTATATCCCGGGCTATTTCCCTGAAACATTGTCTGCACAAATTCAATCCATATTTGCTGATATGAGCTCCAGTTCTTCCACATCTTCTACATTTATGCAACATTTCTCCAACTGTTCTTTTTTTAGGAGCATTGTGCTTTATGAACTTGTTTAATTTTGCTGGCTTGTTCTTCAATTGCTTAAATACTTTTTTGTAATTGCTTGTTGTCATTATGAAACCTTTAATGAATATTTTTTATTTATGAATTCAATAGCTTCCTGCTTTGTTATTCTATGCTTTATTGGGATTTTTCTTTTCATTATTGCCCTTTTTTTAATTCTGAAACCTGGTCTTTCCAGGGTTACTGAAACATCAAAACCAATAATTCCGATTGAAGCATCATATTGCAATCCTTGAATATCAATATATTCTTCAATTCCAAATGAGAAATTGCCTTGATTGTCAAATTTTACTGAAGACATTTTTTCTTCATTTGCTGCTAATAGTCTACCTAATAATTCTTCAGCTTTTTTCCCTCTTATAGTAACTTTACAACCTATCTGCAATCCGGGACGTATATCCCAAGTAGGAATTCTTTTTTGGGTAGTTGTTGGAACTGGTTTCATATCTGAAATTTTATTTAATAATTTAAGACCTTTTTCTAATCTTTCACCTGGTCCACCAGTACCTATATTCAAGGTTACTTTCGCTATCCTAATTTCTTTCATCTTGTTCATTTTTCCAATATGAATGAATAATCTGCTAAAGTTTCATGCAGTTTATTATCAATTTTAAATACAACAATATCCTTTGAAAATCCTGGAGCTTTTTTAATATCAACTAAAATTCCTTTATTTCCAATATGTTTGCCGCCTGTTAAATAAATTAAGGCATTTTTTTCAAATTGCAAATGCTTTACAATTTTATTATCCTTAAGAATAACTGAATCACGAACTTTATAGATGTCTTTATCTATAACCAGATTTTCACCATTATANAAATTTAGCTGTATTTTTTTCTTCTTTAGAATTGTTTTTCCAATTATTTTGCATATTTTGTAATTGCTTTCTTCTTTATTTATTTCTTTTAATATTAATCTTCCTTTTGTTGAATAAACTAATTTGTAGAACTTACTTATATCTGGGATAGACAATGTATCAAGAATTCCAACTGGAAAATCGAATTTTTTTCTTATTTTATTATTTACAAGAACTTTATTGTCGTTTAAAATTATTTTTATTTCTCTTTTTTCTTTACCTAATTTTAATATTTCCCTAAGTATTACACCCAAAGGCATACTTTCTTCTAATCTATGAGGCCCTGGTGAAGGTTTTGTAATAAATTTTGTTGATTTCCTTTCAACAGGCCATGTACTTGGTACATTAATTCTTTTTAGATGTGTCATTTTGTTATTAACCTTTCAACTGATTTTTTCCTTTCTTTATCTTCTAAATTTAATTCTTTAATAAGTACATTTGAAGGATGAATTGGGTAAAATGATTTAGTTCCATCTTTCTTAGCTATTTCAGCTCCGTCAACATAGATTCTTAATTTTCTTAGGTTTACTTTATTGATTAATCCTAATTTTCCCTTAAACTGACCGCGCATTATAATTATTTTATCTCCTTTTTTTACTGAGATATTTCTTCTCTTGTATTTTTTAATCAATTCTTCAGACAAATGTGCTGACATTAATTTCTGCCTTATATTAAATGGGGAATTAGCATTGTATTTTCTCTGCTTTCTAGGCTGCTTACTTGAAATCCATTTTTTTGAAAATGCTTTTCTCATTTTATACAACTATGCTGGCAACTTTGGCAACAGCAGGCCATCTTTCAGCTACCTCCTTAGCAATAGGTCCTTTGAACATTGTTCCTTTTGGATTTCCCTTTTCATCTTTTAATATAATGACTGCATTATCTGCAAATTTTATTCTTGTGCCATCTTTTCTTCTGTATTCTTTTTTTTGCCTAACAACAATTGCTGGGACAACCTGTTTTCTCATTTCTGTCTGGCCTTTTAATACTGAAACTAAAATTAAATCTGAAATTCCACAGGAAGGTTTTCTTCTCCTTACTGTTTTTGATCCTTTAATTGATACTACTCTAACTATTTTAGCGCCTGAATTATCACAGGTTTCCACTACTGAGCCATGATTAAGGCCTTTTGTTATTCTTGCTTTAAGTGCTTTCATTTTCTATAATTACAAAATTTTTCATTTTTGATATTGGTCTACATTCCATGATTTTTACCACATCACCAACTTTGATGTCAATGCATGGGGTAGAGTGAACGTGAATTCTTGATTTTCTTTTTTCAAATCTTTCATATTTCTGCAAGTAAAATAACCTNGGGAATTCAACATGAGCTGTTTTTTGTGAACTAATTTTTGTAACTTTTCCTGTGAAAAAATTTCCTCTTATTTTTAGGCCTNTATGGAAAGGACAATGATTGTCATCACAGCTTTTGCTAGGTAATTTCAAATTAATTCCTGTGTTTGATATTTCCTGCTTCTTCATTTTTTCAANCTGTCTTCTGGTCTTCCAACCAAAAGCTCTCCATTTACCTTTATTTCGTGATTATCNTTGAAAATTCTTAATGTTACCTGGTCTTTTAATAGAGTTACATTTTTTTCAGGAGTTTTAACTATCAAAGTGTTTTTTGTTTCATCTATTATTGTTCCCTGAATTCCTATCAAGTTCTTGTTTTTTGATTCTATTACTTCCATTTTCAAACCTATCAGCTCATGCCTTAAAAAATCTTTTAAGTTCATGTTAATTTGTTTCTATAGACTCTGGTGAAAAACCCAAACGAACGAGTTCTTCCTTTGTCTTTTCTGCGTGTTCTCCTTGTAATTCAATTGTATCTCCTTTAACTGTTCCCCCACATGCGAATTTTGATTTTAATTTTTTAGCCAATTCTTTAAGGTCAATTTCCTTTTTGTTGATTCCGTAAACAACTGTAATTAATTTTCCGAATTTTCTTTTTTCTGTTTTGATTTTTATTCTCTGACCTTCTTTAGCTATTGTTTGACAGACACAAAGGTCCTTTGGTAAACCACATTTTGAACAAATTTCGTTCATTTCTTTTTAACAACCTCCACAGACTGGGTCTGATTTTTTGAATTCATTAATGTTAATATCCTTGCAATTGTTCTTCTTGTATTTCTTATTAGGGCTGGCTTTTCCAATGTTGTTCCACGCGCCCTTTTTGCATTTAAAACAATTAATTCTTTTTTAAGTTCAACTAATTTGGATTTTAAATTTTCCTTGCCAATTTCTCTTAATTCATTTATTTTCATTTTCTATTTTTTCTTCAGGAACTTTTTCTTCCTCAGTTTTTTCTTTTGTTTTTTTCACCATTTTTTTCTTAGGCTCTTCTTTTATTTCTTTTTCTGGAGTTTCTTTTGGAATTTCTTCGGGTTTTTTCTCGACTAATTCCATTTCTTTATTTAAAACCAAAATTTTATCAGGCAATATTATATCTGGAGTCATTATACTTATTTTTATTCCGATTATTCCTGACTTCAATTTTGCCTGAGTTATTGCTTTTTTTACTTTGTCTGATGCAATATAACCAGATTTTTTTAAGTGTCCTGCCTTGAATCTCCATCTTCTTGATCTTGCACTTGGAACTTTTCCTGAAATAACTATTTCTGCTCCCAAAGCACCTGCATTGATTATGTCTTGCAATGTTTTGTATCCCACTGACTTAAATCTCTTGGAGCCAAACCTTACTAAAGTTGAACTAATTCTATCTGCAATAAAATTTGCATCAAGCATTGGATTTTGCAATTCACCAATTTCAATTTGAGGATTCTCCATATTGAATTTTTTCTTAAGAACAATTGTTAATTTCCTGATGTTTTCCCCTTTTTTACCAACAACCAATCCTGGGCGAGTTGTGTAAATAATTACTTTTTCACCCAAGGGAGTTCTCTGAATATCTATATGAGAGAATCCAGTTCCGCTAAATTCTTCTTTAATGTATTCCTGGATCTGGAATTCCTTTATTTTCTGATTAACAAATTGCTTTTCTATCATTTCTTAATTTCCTTAGTTTTATTTTTTGATTTTTCTGATGCATAAATTTCCACATTTGTTCTTTTTTGTCTCCTTCCCCTATGCCTACTATAATGCCAAGACAATGAGGCTTGATTTGTAATTGCTTTTTCTATTTTCAATAATTCTGAGTTGAGACCCTTATTTTTTGCATTGCCTTCCAAAGTCTGAAGCAACTGAAGGAAATGCATTGATGCTTTCTTTGGGTAAAAACCAGGACCTAAATGTCCTTTTTTATGACCTCTTTTATGGTAAAATCTTCTTAATTTGATTACTGTTTTTTCCTGAATTACTTTATTCAAAGTATCTTTTATTTTTGAGACTTCCTTGCCTTTTATATATGAACAAAGTTCAATTGCATGCTTTGTTGAAATAGGCAAATTGAATCCAGATACTTTTACTAAATCTTTTTCTTCCATTTTTCTTTATTTCTTAGGTGAAGCTCCTGCGCTTGATCTTGTTGCTCCAACTCCTGGTGCGGAGTGCTGTACTTTGTGTCTTGTTAAAACAAATTCGCCTAATGCATGGCCTAATTTTTCAACTGTAATTGGAACAGGAACAAATTCCCTTCCACTATAAACATGAATTGTAACTCCCAAAAATTCAGGTATAACTATCATATCCCTACAATGTGTTTTCACAATTTTTTTTACTTTTCCTTGTTTGAATTTTTTTACTTTTTCAACTAATCTTTTATGTGCTTCTGGAAGACCTCTCTTTAATGCTCTTCTTGGTCTTGATGTTGTAATTAGTATAAAGTCATTCATTGACATGTCTTTCAATTCTTTTTCATTTTTACCTTTGTATAATGCTTCTTTTGCCATTTTACTTTCTACCNGTTCTTCTTGCAGCTACTTTACCTACTTTTCTTCCTGGTGGAGCATTTCTTGAGACTACTTTAATCTTAGCATGTTTTCTGCCTCTACCAGAACCATAAGGATGATTTAATGCATTCATAGCTACTGCTGAAGTTTGAGGATAAACTTTTCCTCTTGCTCTCATATAATGCCATCTTTTTCCTGCTTTTACAAATGGTTTATCTTTACGCCCATGCCCTGATAAAATTCCAATTGTTGCCCTGCAGTCTGGAATGAATTTTCTTTGTTTTTTTGAAGGAAGCTCTATTAAAATTGAATCTTTTGTTGATGAAATTATTTTTGCAAAATTTCCAGCTGCTCTGCAGAATTTTCCCCCATCACCTGGAAAACTTTCTATATTATATACTAAAGTTCCTTCTGGAATTTGTTTTAAAGGCAAAATATTTCCATTATTTACTGAAGACAAAGAACCTGATTCTATTAGATCATTAACTTTTAAATTTAAAGGAGCCAACATGTATGCATCTTCATTATTTTGAAATTTTATTTTTGCTAATGGGGCTGTATGACCAGGGCATTTTACTAAATCAACTACTNTGCCAATTACTTTTCCTGATTTTTCTACTTGNTCAAATTTCCTGTATCTTACTTCTGCCTTGAAATGATTAGAGCGNGCTCTATANACTGGCGTTCCGCGTCCACGTCTTCTGATAATTATTCTCTTTCCCATTTTATACTTGGGTCCCTACTTCTGCTAATATTTTTATTAATCTTGATTTTACTTCTGGNGCTTCCTTTTCAATATCTTCTTTTCTATGCCATTCNATTGCAAAGGACGAAATTGGTTTATAAGTTATAACGCCATCTATTTCCATCATCCAATGATCNTCAAGTAAAATAAAACCTTCAGCTATTGGAACTCCAGTTTTAATTTCTATTTTTCCTTCAAAGACATGAGTTCTATTTGATTGACCTAAATATTTGNATGATTCTAAAATTACTTTATCNGGAAAGAACTCTNTATTGTAAGTAGATCCTTTCTTCAATTCTGTTTTTTTAAAAAATTCTATCATTTTACATTAATCCTAATTTTGTTGCAACATCAATGGCATTATTATCTTTATGAAGCTTTACAAAAGCTTTTTTTCCTTCTACACAGATTAAGGTGTTTATTTTTTGAACTTTTACATTAAACATTTCTTCAACTGCCTTTTTTATTTCTGGCTTTTTTGCTTTTCTATCTACTATGAAAACAACTTTATTTTCTGTTTCCATTAATTTGAAACATTTTTCAGTTGCTATAGGGTATTTGATAACTTCATAGCTTTCCATTTTACTTTATCTTCTTTTCCTGTTTTATATTTTCAAATAATTTTTTTTCTTTTAAAACATCAATTGCATCTTTTGTGAAAAGTGTTAAACGACCCGGAACTCCACCAGGGGCCAATAATTCTACATTTATATTATTTATTAAAGCACAATCAATCCCCCTTATTGAGGATAATATCTTTGAGACATTATTTTTTTTACCAATTACAAACAATGGGCCTTTTTTATTTTTGTATTTTCTTCCTCTTTTAGAGCCTTGTCCTGCTTTTACTTTTCTTGTTTTTAATCTCTGGAGCTCATTTTCTAAACCAATTTTTTCCAAGAATTTTATAAGATCTTTTGTTTTTTTAATTTCATATATTTTATTATCAATTATCAAAGGCAAATTTTTAATTAAATGGCCCCTTTCTTTTACCAAATTTTCATTTGCAACTGCGCCTAATGCTGATCTTATTGCTTTTTTATTTTCTTTTTTATTTATTTTCTCAGAATAGTCTTTGTAAGCTTTTGGGGGGTGAGCTCTTCTACCTTTATATGTTCCTGGGGCAAATGCACCTACCCAACCAAATTGACTACCTCTTCTCCATATTGTTTTTCTTGCTGATCTGGAAATTCCTTTACCATAAGCGCCTTTGAATTTACGTCTTCTTCTTGATAATTTTGCTGAAACTCTCTGGCCAGCTTTTGGGTAAGAACCATAAGGCTGTTTTTTATTTGATCTTATTGCCAAAAAAGCTCTTTGAATTAAATCTTTTCTTAAAGGCTCATTAAACTGATTAGGCAAATCTACTGATCCTGACTTATTTCCGTCTATATTATATACATCTGCTTTCATTCTTTAANCTTTAAATTTACATTTGTTATTTCAAATAATTCTGTTCTTTTTCTCGGCCTTATTGCTTCTGTCAATACTATTGGTCTCTTTCTTACTCCTGGCAATGAGCCTTTTACAAAAATATAATCATTTTTTATTAAACCATATTTAAGAAAACCAGAAACTGGATTTACTTCTTTGACATTATTATTTATTTTTAATATTAATTTGTTATATTCAGTTCTTTTATGATAACCCATTTTACCTGTATTTGGGACAGAGTATCTAACTTTAGAAGGATTCCATGGGCCAGGTGTTCCAATACCCCTTACTTTTTTCTTTGATTTATGACTTAATCTTTTTACACCGAATCTTTTAATTGTGCCTTGGAAACCCTTGCCTTTTGTTACNCCATGAACATCTATTAACTGGTTATTTTTAAAAACATCGGATATTTTAATTTCCTTGTCTAGGAATTGCTTTAAAAATTCTAATTTTTCTTTTAGTGTTTTTCCGCCAGNTGCTATTTCCAAAACTTCAGGCTTTTTTCTTTCTACTGAAGTCAAGGATGGCTTTGTGTAAACTACCAACTTTACATCATCAAATTCACTTGGTATTTCTGTTGTTTTTTTAGAAAATTTTGTTTTTCTTTTTAATTCTTTATCAATATTTTTTGAAAAAACTTCTGAGAGAACTTTTAAGCCATCAAAATTTTGTTTGTAAAATCTTAAAGAAAGAGCTTTTAAAGGGGGGCACTCAAGGATTGTAATCGGGATTGAGATAATTTGATTTTTTGTTATAGAATTTGGGGTATTGTCTTTGACCATTGCATGAGACATGCCCACTTTATAGCCAATAAAGCCCAATAATTTTAATTCTTCTTTCTTCACCCAATTATGTATTCTTGAATATGGTTTTTGAGACCTCTTTCTAGGCCAGACTTGTAAACTTCCCCGTCTTGGATGATGCCATTTTGACATTTTTGTAAAAGTTTAATCAAAAACGACTAAACTTGCTTTATATTTCTTTCTAGAATCAGCGACNAATTATNGATACAGTAAGGGTAATTTTTTTAGAGAAACAGGTAGTTTATAAATATTGTGCTTTTTATTTTTATTCATGAAAAAACTCTGCATTTTAATTGTAAATTACAACAGTACAAGAGATACTTTGAATTTAATTCAAAATTTAAAAGATTCTTCTTATAAAAACTCTGATGTTTTAATTTTTGATAATAATTCAAATGAAGATTTAAGAAAATTAGAGGAATGTGGAGAGGTTATTTTAATTAAGAGCAATAAAAATTTTGGGTTAGCTGGTGGAGTTAACAAGGCTTTAGAATATATAGAAAGCAAATATGTTTTATTGTTAAACCCTGATATTGAGGTTGACAAGGAGGCAGTCAAAGAACTTTTAGAATTAATTGAAAAAGATAGAAAAATTGCTTTTGTCGGAGGTGCTATTTATAATTTTAATGATAAGGAGAAAGTAAATGCTTTTGGAGGCAGAATAAATTTATTTACTGGCATAGGCAATGCTTTAAAAGATGAAAAAGAGATTAGGGAGTTAAACTATGGAGAATATACTGATGCGTGTGTAATGATTTTTAATAAGGAGATATTTCAAAATCTTGGTGGATATGATGAGAAATATTTTTTATATCTTGAAACTGAGGATCTTCAATTTAAGGCTATGGAAAAGGGATATAAAATATTCATTAATCCTAGAGCAAAAGTTTGGCATAAACTATATGGAAGCAGCGGTGGAAAAAAGAACAGAAGAGTTGTTTATTTCTTGACAAGAAACAGGTTTATTTTTATGAAAAAACATGTAAGTTCATTAAGATATTGTTTGTTTTTGCTAATTAGTTTATTTTTTATACTGCCAATGCAGTTTTGCCTTTTTATAAAAAGAGGTCATTTTGATTTAATGTCTGCTTTTTTTATAGGAGTATATGAAGGCATAAGACAAAAGCATGAAAAGTTAATTTAGATAAAATTGATTATATCATAAAAAAAATAACTAAAACTTTTTAAATTAGGATTTCTTTATATTATGTAAAATGAAGTACGATTTTGTAGTTTTGGGTGCCACTGGTATGCAGGGCAGAATTGTGTCTAGAGATTTATTAGAGAATGGTTATTCTGTTTTATTGTGCGGAAGAGATAAACCTAGAGTAGAACAAATTTTAAACAAGTATGACAAAACTTCTTTTCAATTTGTAGACATAAGAGATATTCATAATGCATTAAAGGTTCTTAAGAAATCTGGATCCAGTGTAGTTGTAAACTGCATGGAGGGAGATTTTAATTTAACTGCTTTACAATTATCTATAAAAGCTGGAGCAAATTGTTTAGATTTAGGGTCAGAAATTTGGATGACTAAAGAGCAGTTTAAATTAAATGATTTATTGCAAAGAAAAGAATTAATATCTATTACAGGATGCGGATCAGTTCCTGGAATTGGAAATGTAATGTTAACTCATGCTGCAAANAAATTAGACAAAGTTATTGATATTGAGGTAGGATTTAGCTGGGATTCTAATATTAAAAAGTTTGTAGTCCCATTTTCAATAAAAAGCATTATTGAAGAATTTACAGATCCAGCCCCAGTAGTTGAGAATAAAAAATTTATTAAAAAGACTCCTTTGGATTCTGTAATTGTTGATCATCATAGAGAGATAGGAAAGCAAAAAGAGTTTTTTGTAAGACACCCAGAAACATATACTTTTTACAAATATTTCAAGGACAAGGGTGTAAAGAACATTAGATTTTATGCTGGATTCCCACAACATTCTTTTGAAAAAATATTAGCTATGATAGATCTGGGATTTGGAAGCAAAGAAGAAATTTTCTTTAATGGTGTAAAAATAGCTCCAGTTGATTTTTTAACAGAAGTTTTGAAGAGAATTGAAGTTCCCAAAGGATACAAAGAAGAGGAGAATTTATGGGTAAAGATTAGTGGGGAAAAAAACAGGGAAAAGAAAACTATTTTGATGGAGTGCATTGTACCAACAATAAATGGGTGGCATGATGCTGGTTGTAATATTGATACTGGAATGCCTGCAAGCATTATGGCACAAATGGTAAAAAATGAGATTATAAAAGAAAAGGGAAGTTTTGCTCCTGAAGCTATTGTGCCACCAGAACCATTTTTCAAAGAATTGAGAAGAAGAAAGATGATTGTATATGAAAGTGGAAGAGTAATAAATTGATTTTAAGCAGCACTTGACAATTTAATACCATATAATTGATTGTCTTTATGATTTCTAAATTTATTGTAAATGAATTTGTAAAGATTTTTTATATGCTTATTATCAGGCATATTTAATATTAATTTTAACAATCCAGTTTTATAAATAAATGGATAAGCTGATGCAACTGCAAACCATTTTTGCAAGTATTCGATTTGTTTTTTATTTTCTAACTTAACTACAGTTGTTTCAAAGAACTTTGGACCAATATCATCAAAATCGCCCTCTAATAAGTTTCTTGATATAGCATATTCTGTCAACGGCAAACCAGGATATGGCTGGAATATTGAACACCAAGCATATAATGGCTTACATTTAATATTCATCTTTAATGTTTCCAAATCTGTTTCCAAGCTAGATTCTGGCAAACCCAAAATATTCTGCAACATAATTTTAATCCCATATTTATGCAGCAAGTCTGATGCTTTGTAAACTGTTTCTTTATCCATTTCTCTTTTAATTATTACATTTCTAATATAATCATCTGCTGCTTCTAATGCCATATGAACTGAATAACACCCTGCTTCACTTAATAGGCGAGCCGTATTTTCATCAATATTATTGGGTCTTACATGGCAATGAAATGGCAAATTAATTTCTTTTCTGTATTTTTCTGCAAATTCTTTTAACCATGGCTTATTCATAACAAAAATATCATCTTGAAAATAAACAAATTTTCCACCATACTTCTGAAATACTTCTTTGATTTCAGCAATTAAATTATCTACAGATCTCCATCTTACCCATTTTCCTTTTCCACCATATATTTTATCTATGGCGCTATTAAAACAGTATTGGCATTTATACGAGCAACCTCTGCAAGCAATGAAATGTCTAATTGGTTCATCTTTCCAGATTTTATGTTCATATGCAACATCTCTGTCTGGAAAAGGTAATGTATCCAGATTTTCATTTAAATTTCTGATTTCATTTTTGTAAATTTTTCCATCTTTTTTTATCCAAAGATTTTGTATTTTTGTATAATCTTTTCCTTGTTCGTAATTATTTGCAAATTCTACAATTGCCTCTTCACATTCACCCTGAGCTACAATATCCATTCCTTCTTCTTTCAATACTTGCGGATGGAAAGTTGGATGAGAACCACCCATTAATGTCAAGAAATTATGATGCTGCTTTAGTTCATTTGTTATCCTTAGAAATTCTGTCTGACCACCAGTCATTACAGAACCTGCAACAACATTAGGCTTAAAATCCTGAACAACTTTTGTTAAATCATCCTGTCCTATAACAGCTATTTTTGTTTTATGATTGTCTTTTTTTAGAATTGCACTTATGTATAACAAACCTAATGGTTCTACAGGATGCTTCCATGCTAAAAATAAAAATTTCATAGTGCCTCTAAACTATTGTTAATTAAGCTTTTTTATAAAGATTTCGATGATCAGATTGGTTCTATTTTTAGTCTGTCAAAAATATCTTTTCCCTGTTCATGCATAAATATTGTTTCTGCTATATAATCTATACCATCTAAATTACTATATTTTTCTCTTAATTTTTCATTAAATGTTCGGTTTTCTTTAGCAATTTCTAATACTTCTTCTAATGATCTTTTAGGATTTTGAGGATCAATTATGCTTACACAATTGGCGGTGTTAGTGGTTTAAGTGGGGGTAATTATCCAACAACATTAAAAATTACGCCGTCCACTAATAGTGCAAATGATGACAACGTTGGTATTGGTTTAGAATACTCGGCATTGCCAAAGACAAAACTTCATGTAAATGGAGATGTTTATACTCAAGAATTTTTTTATTTTTTAATTATTACGTTTAGCCACATTGATAATCTTGCAAAAAATAACAAAATTGTCCAGTAAAATTCCTTTATAGTTCTTGGATATGCCAGGGCTGAAATTGTGCCTTTTAATATTTCGTTTTTAAGTGATTTTACTTTGGCTTGTTTTAAGTTTAATTTTTTTTGGATTATTTCGTGCTTTTTGGCATTTGTTGTTTTTTGTTCTAGCCACTCGTTTAATGTAACCGGGTTTTTTACTAATACTTTTGCGTTTTCCAAATATTTTAACTTGTAAAGATTTTTCCAGANTATATATGGAATTAAATGGTCTTCTGCAATACCTTTTGGAATTTCTTTTACAAAACCATTTTTAAAAGCAAACAAATAATTTGTGCACTCAAAGAATTTTTCTTGAAATGAAAGTTCTTTTCTTATTCTATGAGCACCAGCATCAAACAATAAGTGAGACCAATAACCAATTACATTAGTTTTTGGGTTTAATGATACTGGTCTGCCAGTTATACAACCTACTGCTGGGTCTTTAAATGAATTTAGCACTTCATTAATTGAATTATTTGCAAGAACTGCCTTNTCTGTTGTAACCAAGATTATTTTATTTTTTGCTGTTTCCAAGCCAGCATTTATTAAATTTTGTGAGTTTTCTTTTTGAAGAATTATTTTTATGCTGTCATATTTTTTTATAAGGTCTTTTACATTTTTATCTTTAGTTGAAACAATAATCTCATGAGGAACATTTATTTTCTGGTCTAAAATAGACTTTAATGTCTTTTCTGTCTCTTCTAATTTAGCAGACATTAGAACTATTGACAAGGACTGTTTTCTTACTTCCAAAACTGCGTTAAATAAATCTTTTACATGGACGCCATCAATACAACTAGGGATTCTACCATCATAAGAAGAATAACAACCTACACATTCAGAANACGTAAACACTTTCAAGCCTTGATTGTACATTTCAATTTCCTGAGGAGCTGTCTGCCCAAAGAAAACAACTGTATTTCTTTTCAATGCCAAAGAAATGTGAAGNCCTAATGAATCAGATGTAACAACAGTATCGCAAATTGAGATTAAGGAAGCTAATTCAAAAATATAATTACCACAGCCAGCGTTTATTAATGGAACTCTTGACATAACCATTATTTTATCATTTCTTTCAACTTGATCTAGACCACCAAACAGAATTATTTTTGCATTCAACTCTTTGTACANCTTTTCAATTAATTCTGCTGTTTTTTCTATAGGCAGGCTTTTGAATGGCCACCTTGCACTAGCACCAGTATTAATACCAATTATAAAATCATTTTTTGTAAGATTATGCCTTCTTAGAAAATCTTCTGCAAACTGCTTTTGATTTTTAGTCAACAGTAAAATAGGAGGATCTTTTTTGTAATTTAATTCTGCTAACTCATAGATTATTTCAGGATATGTTTTAGTGTTCTTTTTTTTCAAAACATCGTTCATCGGTTTCGGGCCGATTAATGACATTTTAAAATAATATTCTGCTGAAGGCGTTGGAACTATTTTGTTTGCCTTATTTACATAGTATCCATAAATTTTTGCTTTTTTATTCAAGAAATATGTTGTCAAAGAACAAGCTTCATAATCTTCATCTAAATTTATTACTATATCAAAAATCTCTTTCTTTAAATTTTCAATGCCTTCTTTGCTGTAAAGAAAAATCCTGTTTATGTAGAGATTTGTTTTTACTAGGTCTAGGGCTTCTTTTTTTGTGAACCATGAAATTTTAGAATTCGGATATTTTCTTTTTATACCTGTAAGTATGCATGCTGATCTTAGGACATCGCCTAATGCACCTTGTTTTATTACGAGGACATTTGTCAATATGATTTGTTATTCATTGAGATATGTTTTTTTATCCTTCATATTGAATAATCTAATATCTTCCTTATTTTTTTTAACTCTTCATTTGTTTTTTTAACTTCTTCTTCAAAATATTTTGCAAGCTCTGGATCATAACCTTTTTCTCTTAAATAATTCTTTACCTGCTCAGCATCACATTCTTCTGTACTAATATTTAGAATTATATAAACAAGCTGGCCTTTGTAATCTTTTATTTCTTTTTTATTCCTATTTTTTAAATCTGGAAATCTTCTTTCAAACCAATCAATTTGTTTTTGCACTTTTTCTTCTACGCTCATTTTTTT
>C687J35174_10000816_pt1 | contig 46303 bp, 52 predicted proteins | sample RifCSPhighO2_01_FD_35174 | JGI IMG/M metagenome (IMG submission 35174) | reverse complement strand
CCAGATGCAAACTTCAATGGCATAACAGCAATAGCATTCACAGCATCAGATTCATCAAGCTCTGTCAACAGCAACCTAATCCAACTAACAGTCCAATCAGTAAACGATGCTCCAATATTAACTCAAATCCAGAGCGTAAACGCAAATGAAGGAGATTTAATAACAATAACAGCAGTTGCATCTGATGTTGAAAATGATCCATTGGCATATTCAATAAGTGATCCAAGATTCATCCAAAATAACAACATATTCATATGGCAGACCACATTGAATGACAGCGGAGTATATAATGTAAACATATCAGTATCAGATTCTATGTCTATGGATTCCCAAACTGTTACAATTAGTCTGGCCAGCATAGACAATGATGATGATGGCATATTAAATCAGAATGACAACTGCCAAAACAGCTACAACCCAGGCCAGGAAGACCAAGATAATGACAGCATAGGTGATGCTTGCGATGCATGTACAGATGTTGATGCAGATTTATCATGCGATCAAAATGATAATTGTCCTGGCGTATATAATCCAGACCAAGCAAATACAGATAATGACGCCATGGGCAATGAATGTGACTCAGATGATGATAATGATAATGTCTTGGATGTAAATGATAATTGTCCAGTGCATTACAACCCAGGCCAGGAAGACCAAGATAATGACAGCATAGGAAATGTTTGTGATAATTTAGCACCAGTAATAATAACAACACCACCAACAACAGCGACCACAAATAAGCTGTATTCATACAGGCTGGTAGCAGAAGACCCTGAAAATGACGAATTAACATATTCAGCAAATGATTCAAGGTTTACATTAAACGGCTTAACATTCAAGTTCAAGCCATCATATTCAGGCATAGTTGATGTAATGTTTACTGTAACAGATAGCTTTGGCAATTCAGTTGATCAGTTAGCCCATATAATAATTGGAAATGCAACTATAAGCAAGATTAAGCATAACTTGGAAATATCAAGCGTAGTTTTCGAAAAGGAAAAAGTCAAGCCAAACGATTACCTGGAGATTTATATTAAAATAAATAACTACGGCAATAAAATAGAAGACAATGTCAAAGTGGCTGTTTCAATACCAGATTTGGATTTATCAGATACTTCTGATGATATAGAGCTAAGAAGGCATGCATCAAGGCTTAACTATTTCAACTTTAAAATGCCTGGCAATGCTAAAAAAGGCATTTATCCTGTAAAGATCATTGTATACAACAATAATGACAAAGTAATAAAGTATGCTGCATTTGAGGTTATAGGGCTAAAATAAGCAAAAAAAGAGGATTTTTAATATATATTTTGCCACAGGCTTTGCATATTTAAGCCTCTATTTATGTGCAAAATGGCTTAATTTGTGTGCAAAACGCATTTTATGTGCAAAGCCTTTGCCACAGAAACCTTTAAATATACGTTATAACTCAAAAATGGCAACAGAATAAGAAAAAGGGGCTAATTACTAATAATCTAGGGGGTTAAGTACAAAATGAATAAGGTATTTTTAAGTATTTTAGTGGTTTTATTATTTGCAATTAGCTTTGCCAGTGCAGCTGATTTGACANTAACAGATNCAGTTAACGCAACTGGTGTTTCAGTAAATCCAGCAGNATCATTCTCTGGATCATTTAAGGTTAATAATGTAAATCCAGCAGAAACAATATCTAATATTGATATTAGTTCTACATCATTTTCAGGGCCCAATACAATTCCGGCATCAGCAATAGTTTTTAGTCCGGATCCAATAAGCTCAATAGCGCCTAATGGCACGCAGTCAGTTTCATTTACAGTTACAATGCCCACTTACCAGATTCCAGGTTTTTATGCAGGGACTGTGACAGCAGCAGATTCTTTAGGCAATACAACATCTATGCCATTAAGCTTTACAGTTAATACATTGCAGAAAGTAGAGGTAACAGATCATTCAGCCTCAGCACCATTGATATTAACAGGTGAGGAGGATAATATTGTTTCAGGAACATTTACAATTAAAAATTCTGGAAATGTAGACCTTTCTTTTTCAGATGCGAGCATAACTCATAATGTTGACTTGTCTGATCCGGATGGCGATAACATAACATTGACATTTTCAAGCATACCAGCAACATTAACACCAGGCTCAACAGACCAGATTACAGCAACAGCCAGCATAGCAAATAATGTTGATATTGATACATATTCAGGAACTGTAACCATAACAAGCGCAGCATCATCCGCCAACTTCTCTTTGGAAGTGAGAGTGCAGCCAGAGGTTTGTGAAGACGGTGTTGTCGGCAATCTAGATCTGACAATTGAAGACCCTGATAATGGAGATGAATTCGCTCCAGGAGAGACAATAGAATTAGACGTCTCAGTTGAAAATAATGATAATGACGAATTGGATGTTATTGTGACAGCATTCCTGTACAACATAAATGAAGATGATAACATAGTTGAAGAAGATTCAGAAACCATTGAAATAAGCGATGGCGATGAAGAATCATTTACCTTGGATTTAGTATTGCCATTAAACGGAAATCTAAATGATGAGGATGAGTACAAGATATTCATTAAATCATATGAAGATGGCGATGAAGATCAAAATTGCGATGAAGACAGCATAGACATAGATATTGAAAGGGAAAAGCATGATACAAGGGTTGATGACTTTACATTAAGCCCAAGCATAGTTTCATGCGGCGATGTCGTAGAGGCTGAGATTGACATTGTTAATATAGGCTCTAGCAATGAAGATGATGTTTATGTTGAATTAAAGAATTCCGAATTAGAATTAAGCGAGAAATCAGAGGAATTTGACTTGGACAACGGCAATGATAAGGACAATGATGCAACGCAAAGGATGACATTTACAGTACCTCAAGATGCTAGCGAAAAAACATACCAAATTGAAGCCATTGTATACTATGATGATGGCGATGAAAAGACATCCAAGTTTGCAACATTGAGTGTTGAAGACTGTGGTGCTGCTGAAGAGCCTGAAGAGCAAGACAGCACAGAACTGCCAAAAGCAGACATTGAAGTATTGTCTTCAAGCATAGAAGCAAAGGACAATTCATTCAGCGTGCCGGTTAAGATAACAAACAATGAAGCATCTCAGGAAACATATACTGTTGACATGTCAAATATAGCAGATTGGGCTGAGCCAGTATCAGCAAAGACATTAACATTGAATGCAGCACAATCAAGCACATTGTATTTTTATGTAAAAGCAAATAAAGATACATATGGAAAGCAAAGTGCAACAATTAGTGTTAAAGATCAAGCTGGAAAAACATTAACAACCCAGACACTTGCATTGGATCTTGGCGAAAAGCCATCTGAACCTGTTGAAACAAGCACATTTGATACATTAAAAGGATATTTCAGCAGCAATGGATCAAGCAGCACGGTGTTTTGGATAGTGCTTGATGTTGTATTGGTTATTGTTGCAATAGTATTCCTTAAAGTTTTATTTACAAGGAAGAAATAAGAAAAGAAACCTTTTTATTCCTTCTTTTATTTTTAATTTTTTATAAAATGACAGATGCTAAAAAAATCGCTATTAAACCACTATTGATAATGGAGAGAAGATTGAACGAATTCTTAACGGATTTAGAAAAAGGCAAGGTAAAACCAAATCAAAGTGCGTTTATCGGTCACCTGGATTCTATCCTTAGTTACTTGCCAGAACAAAGAGAGCTTAAAGGCAAACCTATAATTGTTGAAAAATCAGAATATAATAGAATGATTGCCATGGAAAATTCGCTTGAAGCATATCTTCAGAGAACATACAATGCTGAAAATGACAGCATAACTAAAGATTGCCCTTCTACGCAAGAAGTATATATATCAGATCTAAAAGCCATATTGGGCAAAGCAAAATAAATTTAAACTAAAGCAGTAAAGTTTTCTCATGTTCCCGGAAGAGTTAGGCATTAAATTCAAGGATTATGTAAATTCAATAAAAACAGAGAGCTATACATTAACAGATAAAAAAACAATAATTCCGGAGCTGAACAAGATATTGGAAGATGCAGTCTCAAAGCGAACAGAAGATAAATTTGCAATAGCCTTTTCAGGTGGTTTAGACAGTTCAGTAATAGCAATTATCTGCTCTAATCTAAAAAAGAAATTCTTGCTTATATCAGCAGGCCTACAAAAATCAGATGATCTAGCCTCAGCGCAAAAAATTGCCATGCATTACAAATGGCCGTTGAAGATAAGGCTGATTACATTGCAGGAAGCAGAAACAATTGTTGAAAACGTTGTTGGCATATTAAAAACAAATGACGTTGTTAAAATTGGGGTTGGCTGCGTTGTTTATTCTGTTCTTGAAATGGCAAAGCAAAACAATATCAAGGTCGTTCTTGGAGGTCTTGGTTCAGAAGAAATATTCTGCGGCTACAAAAGGCACCAAAAGTTCCATATTAAAGGTCCAGAATCTGTTCATTCAGAATGCTGGCATGGCTTAAGCAATTTATATGCTCAAGATCTAGAACGAGATGCCAAGATAGCAGAGCATTTCAACATAAAAATTCTAGCTCCTTTTCTGGATGACGGCTTGATCAAGTTTGCGATGAAAATAGATCCAAAATTAAAAATAGCAAAAGATGACAAGAAAATAATTCTCAAAGAAGCAGCTGTATCATTGGGCTTGAAAGAAGAATTTGCATTTAGAAAGAAAAAAGCAGCGCAATACGGAAGCTATTTTGACAAGGCTATAGAAAAGCTTGCAAAGCTTAATGGATTCAAGTACAAAAAGGATTATCTCAACAGCATTTTAAATGCAAACNTCAAACATTCACAGTTATGATTATATTTGCCTCTGAAAACTGTTTTCCATCTTTGCTTGCGATTATCTTTATGGGAAAAAAATCTTGCCTGTATTTGTAACTGCTTTCGATAATTGGTTTTGCATCAACCTTAATTATTTTTTCAGAGTTTGCAGCAAGGTAAAATGAATTTTCTGCAATTCCAAAATTTATGTCGTTTCCAGAAACAGTTTTTGTCTTTTCTATTTTTATCTCAAAATTTCCAGCAACATCATTATTCTTAACCTTAACATCAAAGCCCCCTCCTATTTTGCTAAGGATTAAACCCTGGTTCACAAAAACACCATAAATTCTTTCGTAAGCTTTTTGCTGCTGTTCCAATAGTTCTTTCTCCAGACCAGCCTTAATTTCCTTTTCAATAGGCTCTTTCAAGTAAGGCGGTAATTCCTTGTCAGATTCAACTTTGGCACATCCAACTAAGAAAATTAATGCCAGTATAATCATCAACAATTTTCTCATGTTAAACTATTTTCTTTTATAAATGTAAAAAATTAAGCATTTCTTCTTAATTTATCATATTCACTCCTGTCTAATTTAATTTGTTTTAATATTTCGAGCAATAATCCTTTCCCGAGGTCTTCATTTGCATGGACAGGAACAACAGTCAAGCGCCCATCATGTTAGATATAAGCACCCTGATTTCCCTTTTGATGTATCATTTGAAAGCCTAGTTTTTCAAGTAACTTGCACATTTCTTTACCAGAAATAGTTACTAATTTAACCATTAAGCAGAAACCTCAACTTGTTGAATTCCAACAAATTTCAGAGGTTGATATACTTGTTTTTTTTCAGCTTCTAAACAAACTTCTATAGCTTCTTTAATCCTTTCCATTACTTGTTCAACTGTTTTACCTTGTGTATAACAACCAGGTATATCGGGAACCTTAGCTACATAAATTCCATTTTCATCTTTTTCTATTAATACAAAATACTTAAAGACCTTTTCCATACAAAATATAAGGCTAAATCCTTTATAAAAATATCGGAAGTTAAATCGTAAATATTACAAATCATGCAACCTTTCTTTCCAACGTGCAGACAATCAATGTAAAAAATTAAGCCTTTCTATCAAATTTTAAAAAGAATCTTACATAGTAATTGAAAGATTTAACGATATTTACACTAATCATATATTAGAATAGCGCCGAGCAGGATTTGAACCTGCGCATCTGAGGGTTGCAGCCTCATGCCTTACCACTTGGCTATCGGCGCATCTTAAGTGGACTTGGTGGGATTTGAACCCACGACCCTCTGCTTGCTTCTTGCTTCTTTTGCAATAGAAGGCAGGCGCGCTATCCAGTCTGCGCTACAAGTCCTTTTAGCAAAAATAAGGCCCTAACCCATTAATAAACCTAACTAATCCTAATAGCTTCAAACTAGCTTAAAGCTTAAAAAACATATATAAATAGGCTTTCTTTTATAATACCTGAATAATATGGAAGAATAAACATGATTAAAAAATATTTTGCAATAGTAATCTTAGCAATTGTATTGTTTTCAACAGTTGCATGCACAAAAACAGGTCAATATAAAACACCATTATCAACAAACCAGGAGCTTAAAAAATTCAGCTCAAGGCAGGAAATAATAAATTACCTTGAACAGGCTTCAAAATACAGCTCTTCTTATTATGGTGGAATTCGAAGCTTTGGAATGATGGCAGAAAAAGCAACGGCTCTGGAGTCAGCAGCGGCTCCTTTATCAGCAAGCGCAGGCATGGCTAAAGATTATTCAACAACAAACATCCAAGTAGCAGGTGTTGATGAGGCAGATTTCATAAAAAATGACGGCAAGTACATCTATACAATAGTGCAAAACAAGCTTGTTATTCTAGATGCGTATCCAGCTGAAAATGCAAAGATATTATCTGAAACTAAAATTGATGGAACGCCTCAGCAACTATTCCTTAACAAAGACCGCTTGGCAGTATTTACCCAAGAAGATGCCCAGGTTCCAGTATTCGGGGAATTTGATTACATGCCAAGACCTATTTACAAGCAGAAAACGCATGCTTTAGTTTATGATGTTTTAGACAAAGAAAATCCTAAGTTAGTCAATGATTATGATCTTACTGGTAATTATTTTGCAGCAAGAATGATTGATGACTATGTTTATTTGATAGTTCAGGACAATGTATATTATTATGGAGGGGTTCTTGAAATGCCTATGATAAAGGAATCATCAAAAGTATTGTTAAGGCCGAATGTATATTACTTTGACAATCCAGAAATAAATTATAACTTCAACACTATAATGTCATTCAACATGTTTGAAGAGGATTCTGTAAAGGCAGAGACATTCATGATGGGGTATACAAACAACCTTTATGTCTCAAAAAACAACATTTACATAACCTACCAGAAAAATGTGCCTTATGTATATTACCAGCAGCAAAATGAAGAAAAGTTTTACAATGTAGTTGTTCCATCGCTGCCATCTGACATAAGAAGAGAAATAGAATCTATAAGAAAGGATAACAGCCTAAACTCCTATGAGAAATGGGAAAAGGTATCTGATGAACTTGAGAAATTCTACAACAGGCTGGATGAGAATGAAAAAACAGAATTCATAAAGGATGTTGAAAATGACATGCAGGAATACGAGGCAAAAATGGCAGAAGAAAGAGCAAAGACAGTTGTGCATAAAATAAGCATTGATAATGGTGATATAAAATATGAAGCAAATGGAGAAGTAAAGGGAAATCTGCTAAACCAGTTCTCAATGGACGAGCAGGATGGCAATCTAAGGCTGGCAACAACATTTGAAGCATGGACATTCAACAAGAATATACAACATAACAATGTATATGTGCTGGATTCTGATTTAAAACAAATTGGCTCTCTGGAAAAAATAGCAGAAGATGAAAGGATTTACTCAACAAGATTCATTGGAGACAGGCTTTACATGGTTACATTCAAGAGAATGGATCCTTTCTTTGTAATAGACTTGTCTAACCCAAAAAATCCAGAGGTACTTGGAGAGCTAAAGATACCTGGCTTCTCAGATTACCTGCACCCTTATGATGAAAACCATATAATTGGAATAGGCAAGGAAACTGACGAGAACGAGTGGGGAGGCATATCAACAAAAGGAGTCAAGCTTGCCTTGTTTGACGTAAGCAATGTCAATAATCCAGTTCAGATTGACAAGTATGAAATTGGCGGGCAAGGAACAGATTCAGAAGCATTGCAAGATCATAAGGCCTTCTTGTTTGACAAAAAGAAGAATCTTCTTGTTATACCTATTAGAGAGGTTAAGGGCAACAAAGAATATGATCCAAGACTAGGATATTACAGGCAAAACCTATGGCAGGGAGCTTATGTATTTTTATTGACTGAAAAGGGATTTGAACTTAAGGGAAAAATATCACATATGGAAGGTCAAGAAACAGACTACTATTATTATGGCTCTCCAAATGCTGTAAGAAGATCCTTGTACATGGATGATGTGCTGTATACAGTTTCAATGAAAAAGATAAAGATGAATGATTTGAACAATATAGACAATGAAATTAATTCAGTAAAGCTTCCTTATGAAGATTATTTTGACAGGCCATATCCTTTACCTATGATGAAAGGCATGTCTGGCGGTGTTGGGGTCATAGAAGTAGTACCTTCATCAACTTCAACAGCAGAAGCAATTGCTGAAAGGTAATTTCTTTTTCTTTTTATTATTATTTCTTTTATGCCTTTCGATAAAGCTAAAAATTTTGCAGGAAAACAAGACAAGACACAAATGATTTTCAAAAAAACTGATTATATTTCAAATTTTAAAAAATTAATCCGCTTTTTTCTCCGCAATCTTCTTTAAAACATCCAACATTAAAACAAAAAAAATTGGAGGTGTGAAAATGAAACTGATTCAAATTATTTTTGCAGTCTTGGTTTCTATTTATGCAGCTAGTGCAAATGTGGTAATAACAGAGATAATGTACAATCCAACACAAGGATCAGATACAGATTTGGAATGGGTTGAGATATACAATAATGGGAATGCGCCCGTTGACTTGGCTTCCTGGACATTTGACGGAAGCAATTTTGATGACATAACAATAAATCCAAAAGAGTATATAGTAATAGCAAGAGAGCTTATAGATGGAACTGATGAAGATATTGAGAGCTTTGCAGCATTCTATGGTAATAATGATGGCATTTGGGAGTCTAATGATGGCTTCAGGGCTGTTGATGGTTCAATGTCCTTGACAAATGATAATTTTCTTGTATTGTCTTCTGGGTCTTATACTGATTCTGTTAATTACTCCAACTCTTGGGGTGGGAATGGAAATGGAAAGTCAATATATAAGATAGATTACAGCCTGCCAAATACAAAAGAAAACTGGGCAGAAAGCATTTTTGATTTTGGAACTCCTGGAAAGAACAAGAATAATAATGGAATCTTGGTTACATTACAGGTAATCGGCTCTTCAACAGAGATAACTTCTATTGATTTGCCAGATGATTCTTCAAATAACGGATACCAAATATTGCCCATTGCAAATGAGATCAAGGTTATACCTATAACTGTTGATGTTTCAACACAATCAACTGTAACTGCGTATGCAGAGCTTAACAACAACAAAATAACTTTAACCCAAACATCTAGCAACTCAACTTCAAAAAGCTTTTCTGGAAACTTGCAGATGCCTTTTTATAACCAGCAAGGAAACTATGTGGTAAATGTATCTGTAACAGACCAAAGCCAAAAAACAACTTCACAGCTTGTTAATTTTGAATACTTACCTTTAATATCTTCGACATTTGACATAGAAGAGATTAACTTTGGATCTTTGCCATCAGGCTCTTCATCAAGTGAAAAGACAGTTACTGTAAAAAATACAGGCAATGTATTGATTGACTTGACAGCTTCTGCCACTGACTTAAAAAATGGCTTTGATTTAATTCCTGCATCTAGCTTACAAGTAAAGCATTCTAGCATCTATCTGCCTTTGTCAACTACACCAACAAATCTTGACATAAATCTGTTGCCTGGACAAAGCAGCAACAAGCAAATCTATTTCAAGGCTGATGTGCCACAGGATGTAAATCCAAACATTTATTCTGGAGTAATAAGCCTGAATGCAGTGGAAGGTTGAAATGCTTTCAATTAACAAATATAGCAAAGGATGGGAAGTTTCGATAATTAAGCTAGAAGACAAAATGAAAGAGAGAAAATACAAAGTTACAAGGAAATGGCCAGAAATGAAAATTGCAGAAACAAAGATGTTTTCAACAAAAACAAAAGAGGGGCAAAAAGGCAATTTTGCAAATGGTTAGAGCAATGAATTGACTTTAGATTTTAAAATCTTTATGAGACTGGGTTGATTATGATGGTAAACGTCTGCTATTTCGAGGGAAAGAATGCGCTTTTGAATATATACATCTGGAAACCTATTGGCTATCTCTGTTCTCTGGCTTTCTTCCATAACAACTACATTATCTGCCCAGAGAAGCTCTTTTCTTCTAACAGGCTTAGCATTATAAAGACCTGCAGACTTGGTTTTAAATTGACCCTTAAAGATCTCTTTAGCAGTTTTGCTCCTATTCTTATTTTGATTGCATATGAACAATACTTTCATGCCAATTATCATAGTTATATCTTAGATTTAAACTTTATTTTTTTTGGACATAAAGGGGTGGATTCATAAATGGCAAGACCTATAGCAGGAAATCTTTTTTTGTTAGTTATCTTCTTGATTCTTTTCAAGGATGCATTAGCAATAGCAGCAACACCACCAACATTGATTTTTAATGGTGATGAGGAAAAAGAGTTTATGGTATTTAACACAAATAATTTTGAGTCAGAATTTATTATATTGCCAAATGAAGATCTTAAATTTTCAAGCAAGAAATTTACATTGGGACCAAAAGAAAAAAAGGAAATTTTAATATCCCCTCTTGAAGCATCAGCAAAAACAGGCATAATATACATAAAAGAAACATTGCCGAACAACAGCGGCTTAAAGCTAGAAAATGGCATAGGTTTAAAATATAACATTAATGAAAAAATAGAGAAAGAAAGTTTTCTTGAAACAACTGGCTATTCAACATGGCAATCTGCAAGGTCAAAATATGCAAATCCTAAATTTCTCAGCGCTATTTTGATTATTATTGCAATATTAATAATTATATTTTACAATAATGATATTGTGAAAGAAAAAATTAATTACTGCAAGTTTAGGTATAAGATTTACAAAAATGGAAAGATATAATGAAAGACTCATCAAAGTAGTATTTGTAAACAAAGAAAATTAAAAATGCAAATTTCCATTTATGTAAAATCACCTGAAACTTTTGCTTATCTTATCATTCCAGAAGCTTGGCAGCTCGTTTGAAACAAAACCAAGATAGGAATCAGAGTAAATGTATGACATTCCCCTAACATGCTTGTGCTTCTTGAATTTTTCAGCCTTTTCCCTATATATTTCCGATATCTTCTTTCTTTCAAAGTCCTTCTGCAGCAATGAAGATGGCTTTAAGATTAGGTAATCAATTTGGCGGATTATGTTTACATCGATATTAGCAGAATTCTGGGTTAAAAAGAGAACGCTCAAATCCTTATGCCTAGCTATCAACAGTAAATCTGAAAGAAACTTGTTTAATTCCTTCATGAAATTTCTTGAGCTGAATGTTATTCCTGACTCATCTATCAACAGAAATGAATCAACTTGAACTTCCTCAAGATTTGAAGCAAGCCTTATCCATCTTGGCAAATCCTTGAAGCCCATTGCATAAACCTTCTTTCTTGTCCTGCTGGCAATATTTTCCAATACTCTTAATCCTAATGCTGATTTTCCAGTGCCTCTTGCACCAAGAATCAAGCCTATTGTGCTTTGCTTTTCATACAATATGTGCTTAAAATCCTCAAAATTACCTTGCTCATTTTCAATTTCAACTAGTTCCTTTAACATTGAATTCTTCCTTTCTTTTTCTGCAGTTTTATCTTCGATATTCTTATTTCTTTTTTCACTGGCTTTCCTGAAGATACTGAAAATACCTGCAAGAATGAATTTAACAGCAACATAGATGCCCTTCAATATATACCATACCAACCTGAATATACCTATGAAAGTAAATGCTATTAAATTCTGCTTTTTCTTTCCTGCCATTTTACTTAATAATTCCTTGTGGTTAATTAACCTTTTGATAACAAAAATTGTTTAGCAACCTTTTTAAATTTCCTTTTACCTCATTTAGCTATGCAAGGTTTTAAAGAAATAGAAAGAAAATGGCAGAATGAGTGGGAGAAAGCAAACATATTTAGGGTAAGGCCCAGCAAAAAAAAGAACAAGTTTGTTTGTCTTGAAATGTTTCCGTATCCTTCAGGCTACTTGCATATGGGGCATGTGAGAAATTATGCTATTGGGGATGCTTATGCTAGGTTCAAGAGAATGCAGGGTTTTAATGTATTGTATCCAATGGGTTATGATTCTTTTGGATTGCCTGCTGAAAATGCTGCTATAAAGAACAAAGCTGACCCTGAAGAATGGACTGTTAGCAATATTGAAGGTCAGAAAAAACAGCAAAAACTGCTCGGATTGAGCTATGACTGGTCAAGAGAAATAGCAACGCATAAAAAAGAATATTACAAATGGAACCAATATTTTTTCCTTAAACTATACGAAAAAGGCCTTGCTTATAGAAAAGAATCCCCTGTTAATTTCTGCAACAGCTGCAAGACTGTTTTAGCCAATGAGCAAGTTGAATCTGGAAAATGTTGGAGATGCCACAATTATGTTGAAATAAAAGACCTTGAACAGTGGTTTTTCAAGATAACAAATTATGCAGAAGAGCTGCTTGATGGCTTGGAGAAATTAAAAAACTGGCCCGAAAGGGTTAAAGTAATGCAAAAAAACTGGATTGGAAAAAGCCATGGAACATTGGTAAATTTTAAGCTAAAAGGAACAGATAAAACAATTCCAATATTTACAACAAGGCCGGATACATTGTATGGTGTTAGCTTCATGGCATTTGCGCCAGAGCATCCAATGGTCATTGAAATGACAGAAAATACACCATATGAAGAAGAAGCTAAGAAATTCATCAATAAAGTTGTGATTGAAGAAAAATTTACAAGAACTGCTGAAGATAAAGAAAAAGAAGGGGTCTTTATAGGAAAGCATGCTATAAATCCATTAACTAATGAGGAAATTCCAATATTCATAGCTAATTTTGTATTGCTGGATTATGGAACTGGAGCTATAATGGCTGTTCCCGCACATGACCAAAGAGATTTTGAATTTGCAAAGAAATATGACCTACCTATAAAAGTTGTTATAACACCAAAGGAAAAAGAGCTTAAAGCCAATGAAATGGAGGCTGCTTATGTTGATGATGGAATATTAATTAATTCAAAACAGTTTAATGGCATTAACAATAAAGAAGCTGTTGAAAAAATAAATGATTTTCTGGAACAGAAAGATTTTGGAAAGAGAGCAGTTCAATACAAGCTGAGAGACTGGTTAATTTCAAGGCAGAGATACTGGGGAACACCAATTCCGATAGTATATTGCGAAAAATGCGGCATAGTGCCTGTTGATTACAAGAATTTGCCGGTTGAATTGCCTAAGGATGTTGAATTTACTGGCGAAGGAAATCCATTGGGAAAATGCGAGAGTTTTATGAAAACAAAATGCCCTAAATGCAAGGCAAAAGCAAGGAGAGAAACTGACACTATGGATACATTTGTTGATTCTTCATGGTATTTCTTTAGATACTGCGACAATAAAAATAAAAAAATGCCGTTTGGAGAGGAAGCAAATTACTGGATGCCGGTAAATCAGTATATTGGAGGCATAGAACATGCTATATTGCATTTATTGTATTCAAGATTTTTTACAAAGGCTTTAAGGGATATGGGCTTGACAAATATAGATGAGCCATTTACCAGCTTGCTAACACAAGGCATGGTAACGAAAGATGGTGCAAAAATGTCAAAGTCATTAGGCAATATTGTTGATCCAATGGAAATCATAAACAAGTACGGGGCGGATACAGCAAGATTATTTATTTTGTTTGCTGCTAGTCCGGAAAAAGAACTTGAATGGTCTGATCAAGGGATAGTTGGTTCATTTAGATTCATAAACAAGTTTTATTCTTTAACAGAGCAAAAGGGTGCTGCAAATTTAATGAGGGATGAAGTTTTAGTGCACAAGACAAATAAACTAATAAGAGATGCAACAAACAACATAGAACATTTTGAATTTAATGTAGCAATAACTCACATTATGGAATTTGTAAATTTTATAAACAAAAACAAAGAAAGTTTCAGCGACAATGAATTTAGAAATTCTTTAAACACATTGATTGTATTATTATCTCCTTTTATTCCTCATGTTTGTGAGGAAGTCTGGCATATTCTTGGAAATAAAAGCTTTGTTTCAAGAGCGAAGTGGCCAAAATACAACCAAAAAAAGATAAATGAAAAATTAGATGCATTAGAAATCATGACAGATGCAACAACGTCGGACATTAATGCCATATTAAAATTAATTAAAACAACACCATCAAAAATAACAGTAATAGTTTCAGGCAAATGGAAATATACATTCTTTAAAAAATTAAAACAAGAACTGGAGAAAACACGGGATGTGAAGGAGTTAATAAGCAAATTAATGGACAAAGAGCATAAAGAAGATATTCCAAAATTAATACAGAATGCTATAAAAAATCCATCCATGGTGCCGGAATTAATATTAGACCAAGAAATGGAATTCAAGGCATTGTATGAAGCAAAAGAAATGCTAAGCAAGGAATTTAAATTAACTGTTGAAATAGGAAAGGCAGAAACTTCAAAGCACGAAAAGGCAAAAAATGCAATGCCAGGAAAGCCTGCAATTGTTATAAATTAGACTGTATAGAAATATTAATAAAGTGTTTGCTTGATTAATTTATGTATGGCAAGATCTATAATTTTATTGCTCTTAGTTGCATTGGTTTTATTGATATTAATCTATGTACCTTATATTGCTGCAGCAGATAATGATAATACTGTAATTGTTGCAGCAGATGGTACAGGTAATTTTAAAGATATACAATCAGCCGTTGATGCCCTGCCAAACGGTGGAAAAGTCTTGATAAAGGAAGGCATTTACACCATCGATAAGTCAATTAATCTGGCCAAAAATATGGCTGTTATCGGTTCAGGCGACAATACAGTTGTCAAGTTAGGCAATAATGTTGACCCTGTACCATTAAGAGGCATATTCAGCATTAAAAACAAAGAGAATATTCTAATTTCTGATCTAAAAATTGACGGAAATATGGCCAATAATCCCACATTCGAACAATGGGGCAGGCAAGTTGGCATTAGTATGTGGGATTCAAGAAACATAACAATCAGGCGAATTAATATCATTGACATACCTCATACAGGAGTTTTCTCAATCAGGTTAGATGGTTGTTTGATTGATGATGTTACTGTTAGAAGAGCAGGATATGGAGGCAGGGGAATTCATATTTATTTCTCAAATAATTGCATGATAACTAATTGCTATACTGAGATTCCAGCCCCTGGTTTTGATGGAGTTTATCTTGATAATACAAATAACAGCAAAATTATAAATTGCATAGCTATAAATTCCCAATGGGATGGTCTTGGTATTTTCGGGCCACATGCATATAATAATGAAATTAGAGACAGCACATCATTGCATAGTGGCGGTGGTAATATATTCGTTAGCGCTTCAGGAAACAGAATTATTAACAATGTCTGTAATTATGGTCAGACAGGTATTTGGTTAGGTGGCGAGCCTTTTGGATGGGCAAGAAATAATTTATTTCAGGACAACAAATGCAACTATAATGCAAGATATGGATTAATACTATCTCCTAATTTTAATACGTTTTCGAATAATAATTTTATTTATAATCAGGAGTGTATGTACAATCCAGGAACAAATAGCACATTCAACAATAATTTATGTGAGCCTACTTTAAGTACAAGGCAAAATGATGCCCATTTTATTTACCAGAATGTTCCAACCAATATGGCTGCTGGTGAAAGATATAAAGTTGAAATCATTATGCAGAATAATGGCACATCTATGTGGACTAGAGCAGACAATTATAGACTAGGGTCACAAAATTCACCTGATAATGCAATCTGGGGCATTGGAAGAATCTTATTTGACCAGCAGGATACCATAAATATGGGGGCCCATAAATTATTTACATTTAATGTAATAGCGCCATCTACGCCTGGAATTTATAACTTTCAATGGCAAATGTTAAGGGAAGGTGTGCAATGGTTTGGGGCCAGAACACCCAATATTGCTATAACAGTAGAATCACCAGTTATTTGCGGCAACAATATCTGTGATCCAGGCGAAACAACTCAAAGCTGCCCTCAAGATTGCCAAGTAACTTGCTCAAATGAATGCTCTCCTTCTGGAACGAAGCAATGCTTCGGTAATGGTTACCAGACTTGCGGAAATTCTGATGCAGATTCATGCTTAGAATGGAGTTCAATTACAACATGCCTAACAGGCCAGACATGCAGCAATGGGCAATGCGTAATAACAACATTATGTGGAAACTCAATATGTGATGCAAATGAAAATGAAATTTCATGCCCTGAAGATTGTGTATCTCAAACAGGATCTTGCAATCCAGATGGCACTGATGAATTAGGATTGTGCATTATGGCATGCGGTGCCGATATAGCATGCAATGGAAAGCAGCCAAGAATAACATTGCCATATTGCAGCAAGGTAGGAATTACAGCTGTTTTAGACAAATGCTCATCAAGCTGTAAAGTAGAAGACAAGCCAGACAAGATATGCAGGAGAACAGGCATAGAAGATTGCACTGGTGACTGGGAATGTCATGGAAAACAAGCAGGAACTTACAATTGTGATGATAACTGCAATTATATCCCTCCAGCATGCGGCAATGGCATCTGTGAGTTTGGCGAGACCCTTGATACTTGTTATGTTGATTGTGTAGATATTAAAATAGAATCATGCGGCAACAACAAATGCGATTCTCCAGAATCATGCTCTGACTGCCCAGAGGATTGTGGTGTTTGTCCCCCATCTATAGTTGAGGAATCAGTTTGTGGAAATGCAATATGCGAAGCAGGAGAAACAGCTGAGAGTTGCCAAGCTGATTGCAATGAAATATTAATAAATCTAACAGAAAAACAATTAGAGCAAGAAAAACAAAAAGAAGAAGAGCAAAATGTTGTGTCAATATACATCTCTAATTTTTTTAGCAAGGTAAAGTGCCTTTTCCGCTCAATTTTCTTGTTTGAAAACTATGGTATTTGCTTAGCTTCAATCTAATTAGAAGCTTAAACAATCTTTATAAATCATCAAATTATCTTAAGCTTATGAATGAAAAATATCTCCTGGTATCGCTAGAAGAAGAAAAGTCAAAGCAGCTTGCCAATGTATTAAGCAATGACACTTCCAGAAAAATACTTGATTACCTTGCTGAGAAAGACATGTCAGAGACAGACTTGGCAAAAGAGCTAAACCTTCCATTAAGCACAGTTCATTATAACGTTCAAAACCTGCTGAAAAACAATCTGGTTGAGATAAAAGACTTTTTGTATAGTGAAAAGGGCAACAAGATAAACATTTACAAGCTCTCAAGAAAGCTGATTATAATAGCTCCAAGGGGAATTGAAATAAAGAATATTTTACCAGCTATTGGTGTATCCTTGATAGCCTCTGGCATAATTTACTTCTTGGCTCAAAGGCAGCAGGAAATCGAGCAGTTCACATTAATGGATACAGCAAAATCAATGGAACTAGAAGCAGCACCAATGCAGGCAATGCAGCAAATAGCTACAGCGCCAAACTATGCATTCTGGTTTTTGGTAGGTGCTATATTTGCGATAATTTTATATTCCATCATTAATTACATCAGAAGCAGAAAATGAAATATGCATTGCTTCCAATCTTGTTAATATTGTCTTTGCTTGCAGCTTCTTGCACAGTGCCGCAAAAAAGCCAATGCAATCTTGCTTCTGACTGCCCTAAGGGAAAATGCCCTGATGGCTATGGGTATAATAAATTTGAATGCATAAGCAATAAATGCTCAGAGCTTGTATTCTTTGCAGACCCTTGCCTAAATCATTATCCTGAAGAAAAGGAATGCAGCTCAGATTCAGAATGCTCTACTGGTGGGTGTTCAAGCCAATTATGCGGGAAAAAAGGCTCCATCGAAAAGGCCATAACAACATGTGACTTTAAAGAGGAATATTCTTGCTTAAAATTAACAACTTGTTCCTGTATAAGTGATAAATGCAATTGGAAAGAGAATAATGCTTATATTAATTGCCTCTCAAAATATAGATAACCACTTAAAAAAGACAACGATTATTTAAATAGACTGCACAAATCTTATAATGCAGTAAAGGAGGTGTTCATATTGGCTAAAAAGATAAAAAAAACTACAATCAATAAAAAAACAATGGTAATAGGCATTGTTGCAATAGCTATTGTTTTAGTCGTTCTAACACTTTTGTTAAATCCATCTTTAACTGGCAAAGCTATATCATGTGGTCTTGGCACAACTGTTTTTAGTGTGCATGTTGACGGCAATAAAGAGGGCTATATAGCTGGAATTAACAGTGCAACAGTAAGATTGACCCCTAATGACAGGGCATGTACTTACACAGCAACAACCAATGAAAATGGTGATGCTAACATAAGATTAGAGCCAGGTAAATACAGAATATCAATATCAAAAATAGGCAAATGTAGCCCCCACTCAGAAGATATAATAATAACATCAAGCGGGCTATGGAACTTTAGGCTGCAGAACTGTAAGAGATTATTTTATGTATAATGGCTAAAAGTACAAAAGCAAAAAAGAAGCAGCAAAAAGGAATAAGTATGCTATTGCTTATTTCTATTTCTTTTATTTTCATAGGCCTGCTGACATTTAAGATAATAAATCTAACAGGCAATGTTGTAACTCCCCCATGTTCTGGCGGTTCAACATTGATTAAGTTTTATGTTTATGGCAGCAAATCAGAGGATTCAAACGATGGTCCTCTCTCTAAAGCTAGGATAACACTGCAGCCGCCGAATAAAAACTGCATGTACAGCGACAAAACAAATAAAAATGGTTATTCTGAATTCTCGAATATAGTTCCAGGCACTTATAAACTTATAGTAGAGCAAAAAGACATTGGTAAAGGCAAAAGTCTATGCGATAAATATAGAACACAAATCGAGATATTAAGGGATTCTGAATATACAATATTATTAACCAACTGCAATGATCATGCATTCAACATACAATGAACAATGAATTAAACCCCAATGTTTTTGCATTTTCATTAGCATCTGTTTTATCAATAATTTATATATTATGTGCGGTTATTTTTGCTTTGTTCCCAGAAGCAGCACTTACATTATTCCAAAACATGTTTCATGGAATAGACTTAGCAAAGATAGCCATTGATAATATCTCTTTTGGCAGTGTATTAATAGGGCTTGTAGAAATCATTATCTCATCGTTAATCTTTGGTTGGTTGTTTGCATTGTTTTATAATTACCTTGCTGATAGAAAATAGCTTAAAAATATATGTTTTGGCAATATGAGCAGAATTAAAGGACTTGACATTAAAGACATCTATTAATCATTTTTTACCTATTCAACAATCGCCTTTATTCTTCTAATGCCTGCTGCAACAGCCTCCTCTTTTAATATCTTGAATTTTCCAATCTCTATTGTATTATTGACATGGGGTCCAGCACATACCTCTTTTGAGTAATCTCCAACAATATAAACAGAAACTTTCTTAGCATATTTATCAACAAATAGGGCCTGTGCTCCAAGCCTTTTTGCTTCATCCAAATTGATTTCTTTTCTTTCAATATTCAATCCAAGATTTATTACCTTATTGACCTCATCTTCAACATCTTTAAGCTGCTTGTCAGTTAATTTTTTATCATAATTGAAATCAAACCTTAACCTCTCAGGAGTTATGTTGCTGCCCTTTTGTTTTATGCTTGGATCAATAACATTTCTCAATGCCTGGTTTAGCAAATGAGTTGCTGTATGTAGCCTTGTTGTGACATAAGATATCTCTCCCAAGCCGCCTTTGAACTTCTTTTCAGAGCCAATCCTTGAAACATCCTGGTGCAGTTCATATTCCTTGTTAAAACCTTGAGCATCAACTTCAAGGCCTTTCTCTTTTGCAAGTTCTATTGTCATTTCTAATGGGAATCCAAAACTCTGGTATAATATGAAAGCATCCTTTGCATTTATTATTTTTTCATCAGCCTTTGCTATTTTATCAAATTCTTTTAATCCTCGCTCTAGGGTCTCCCTGAACCTCTCCTCTTCCTTTTGCATTTCATCAAGAATGAATTTTTTGTTATTCTCTAATTCATCATAATCTTCTTTGTAAAGTTCAATTACAACATTGGCTATTTTAGCAGTAAAATCATTTTCAATGCCAATTAATTTCCCATGCCTTATGGCTTTTCTTATTAATCTTCTAATAACATAACCCTGGTCTATGTTTGATGGAGGAATCTGCTTTTCATCACCCAATATGAATGTTGCAGACCTTATATGATCTGCTATTATTCTTATAGATCTTTTTGTTTTTTCATCATTGTAATTCTTTTTTGAAATTTCTTCTATCTTTTTTATTACAGGATTGAATATTGTTGTTTCATAATTGTCCTTTAACCCATTTATAACAGCCAATGTTCTTTCAACACCCATTCCAGTGTCAACATTCTTGTTTTTTAGCTCTTTATATTTGCCTTCTTTTGTTTTGTTGTACTGCATAAAAACATCATTCCAGATTTCGCACCAGTTTTCTTCATCATTTCCAGGGTTGCTTTCCTTAGATGGTCTATCATTTCCAATATAGTAAAACATCTCTGTATCTGGCCCGCAAGGCCCTGTTTCTCCAGCTGGCCCCCACCAGTTGTTTTTCTTAGGCAGATAAGTAATTCGTTCTTTTTTTATTCCAAGCTTTTTCCAGATTTCTGCTGATTCCTCGTCTTTAGGAGCATCTTTATCACCAGCAAAAACAGATATTCCTAATTTTTCAACTGGTATTCCTAAATCCCTTGTTAGGAATTCAAAGCTCCATTCAATTGCATCTTTCTTGAAATAGTCTCCAAATGACCAGTTTCCAAGCATCTCAAAAAAAGTATGGTGAAAAGCATCTCCAACCTCATCTATATCAGAAGTCCTTATGCATTTTTGTACACTAACCACTCTTTTTCCAAGAGGATGTTTCTGGCCAATTAAATAAGGCACTAAAGGATGCATCCCGGCTGTTGTAAATAATATAGAAGGATCATTTTCAGGGATTAAAGACGCAGATCCAAGTACTTCGTGATTTTTGCTTTTAAAAAAATCCAGGTACTTTTTTATCAATTCCTGCCTAGTTTTTGTCATGGCAAAATGAGAATTAGGAACTTATTTAAACTTTATGGTAATTTGTTGGAGTACAGCAGAAATTTTTTTGGTGGAATGTTTTTATAGTTGTAATTGATTTGTTAGAATAATAAATTTGCTATAAATTATTAATCTTTTCTTTTAAAAGCTGCAGTTCTCTCTCTAATTTATCCATGTTAGCATCATTAGCATAATCTTTATTATGTTTTCTCGCTATTATCTTCCTATCTTTCCTGGAANTTTCTTTTTTCATAAAGCTTGGCTCTTGGCTGCTTGGCATAAAATTCATAAGTTCTTTCATCTCNGTGCTTAATCTCTTTGTTGAAATTCTGAGCTTATTGACTTGTACAGTTTTTTTATTTCTTATTCTTTTTATATTCTCAATTCTTTTTAGCACATTTATCAAATCAACATTTATATTCAGCATTTCTTTTCTATGAGAACTTGGATGTTCAATGCCGATATGCAAGTGCTCGTTCATGCTAATTTATCTTCCAAATAGCATCTTGTCTATGTTATTGATGCTTTCTCTGATATTGTCTATTTCACCATTGCATTTGTTTATCTCAGAATCTTCCTCTGATTTTAGCTCATTTATCTTGCTTATGACCTTGCTTATATCTTCCAATTGGTATTTTATTTTTTCAATTTTTTCAATGGCTTCTTTGTATTTGTCTATTTTTATGAACAATGTTTTTTCTTGCTTGTAGACGTCAGTTGACATTGAAGGCTGTATTAATGGCTCTTCCATGTAGGGCATTCTAATTTCATCAGGCAGTTTAATGCTCGGCTCTTCTTTTATATGCATTGCTGCAAATGTAGGCTTTCTTAAGGGCATTGGCGGTCTTTCTTCTTGTTTTATAGCATATTTAATGGCACTAATGTCATCTGAAGAAATCACGCTTTCATATTTTGGAAACTCTTCATGATATTGCGGAAAGCCAGGTTCTTTTCTAATGTCCTTCTGTTCTTCTTTTTTCTTTGAAAATAAACCCATATGTATAAACATCGATGGCGTCTTATTAAATATTTTGTATCATTACTCAATAGTTAAAATTTAAAGATATAAAAAACTATTTAAACCAGTTTCGGCTGTTCAATTTTCTACAAAAATTTATGGCATATATAAAATGAAAATAACACCAAAGGATATAGAAGACCTTGTTGCAGACGTAGTGGGCAAAGACACATTGCAGGTTCTAAAACTTATTAAAAATAGAAAAAATGTTTCTGAATTCAAGATAGCAGAAAAAATGAAGATTAATGTCAACCAGGTAAGAAACATGCTTTACAGGATGAATGAATACGGCCTTGTTGGCTTTACCAGGAAAAAAGACAAGAAAAAGGGCTGGTACATTTATTATTGGACATTTAATGACAAGCAAGCAAAAAATCTCTATACACATTTAAAAAGAAAAAAACTAGAGGCATTAAAATCAAGGCTTAACGACCCAAAAGAAGAAACATTTTATGTGTGCAAAATAGATTTTGTAAAATTTGATATTAATGGGTCATTAGATGTTGATTTCAAATGCCCTGAATGTGGCAAACTTCTAAAGGAAGAAAAAATAGTTCATGATTTTGACAGAATTAAAAAAGAAATTGAGATCCTAGAGCAGGAGTTAATTCAAAAGCCAAAAGTAATTCCTATAATAAAGCCCCCTAAAAAAAAGCAAAAGCAAAAACCAGTTTCAAAATTCTCAAAATCCAAAAGAGCCAAAAAGTCCAGATAAAACCTTAAATCCATCAAATGGAGGTATTGGCAGCATATTGAAAATAAACAATATCATGTTAATTCTTTTTGTTGCATACAAAATTATTGATGCCTTTGCGTTATAATGCCTGTATTTTAGCAATAAAAAGGCGCCTATCCACAGCAGAAGGTTCATGAAAGGCCCCATAAAAGCTATTATCATTGATTGAACTGAAGTTGCATTTGCTATATTTACATATCCTGGCACGAACAGCAATAAAGGCGAGTTAATCAGCCTTAGCAATACACCTATGCCTAATCCAAGATAACTTGCAAAAAACTCCGCATTAATCCCAAAAGCTAGTGCAGTAAACTTATGCCCTAATTCATGCAGCAATACAGCAGGCGCAGCTATAGCTACAGCTATCTTAATATTGCCCCAGTCAAATCCTTTGTAAAAATCTTCTATGTCTTTCGGCAGTTTAATGCTGCTTGAAAATATATAGCCTAATGCAAATGTAACAACAACCAGCCTAAAAAATTCAATTAAAGAAATAATCATCTTAAGAAGCTATATATGGTCCTTTCTTCTTCCCTTCNTACTCTTTAGGGTATTCATCCTCACCATAATCAATTTCGAATAGAAAGTCATTTAATTCCTCTTTCCAGCTGTCATCAAACTTTTTCATTTTCATAGGATTTGATATGGCACAAACATTTAAATAGCTTTCTTTTAAAAATTGCTTAATGTTTTTTGCTCTCTGATTTCTTTCAATAAAATGCTTTTATCAAAAAACATATTTGCTGGTATTTTCAGCCTGCTTTTAATGTTTTCAGCAGCTGATTTGAAGTCATTGAATTTCAATGGCTGTTTTCTCATTGCATTTCTTGTTACTTCTCTTAAAATGCCGACTCCGCATGGTATTTCATAATCTTTTACTTCTCTTAAGACTAAGATAGAAGCCTGCCTTTTTATTTTGTCTAGATGCTCGCAGATGCCAAGACGGTTCGAATAATACGCTCCAGTAACAGATGCAGCATAGGTTTTTCTTTTGTTATGGCTTTCATAATCCTGCCAGAATTGTATCATGTTGGAGTTGCTGTTGTATTTTGCTTCTATAACCTCGAAGCTAAAATGCCTCGGCATCAACAAAATTTCATAATGATTTCCAAGGTATTCATCATAAAAAACAAGGTATTCATTTATTGCATTGTAATGCTTTATTTTTTCTATTAAGCTCTTCGATATCAGGTCATCAACAGCAGTTATGGACCATTTTGTCGGAACTAGCTTTCTCTGTATGTTTATACCTAGTAAGCCAGCAGAAAGTAGCTTGTTGATGTTTGATGCAGTAAAATTATGCTGGTAAAGGTCTAGTATTGCATCATTTGCTTTCATGTCGTTGTCGCCAACAATATATTCTACTCTTTTTTCAACTTTTGGATTTTCTTCCAAAACAGCCTTTTTTAATGGCGCAGGATTGAATATGGGCTTGTGAAAATTATCCAGCTTGAAAGATAGGCCTGGCTTTTTCTTAAGCTCAAAATTAACATCAACAGGTTTCTTGGCCATGCTTACTTCCTGCATGACATTAGTAAGCTTATTTCCATATTTTATATTGCTTACAAATCTTGAGTACACCATAGAAGCCCTATTCAGCAATATATCTCTTTCATTAAGCCTTGCTTTAAACCATTCTTCTGGATCGCTTAATCTGTAGGAATATTCATCATGCTTTGCAGGAGATAAAATGCCAGTAAAAACATTGGGATAATTAAACTCCCCGACAAATATTTCAGGAGGGCTAGAGCCTGTAAAATTCAAGCTTATGTTCTTTAGCAAATCCCCCCTTATTTTATTAAGTGCTTCATAGTACTTGCTGTCTTTTTCTATTTTCATGATATTAATAAGATATTAAGAAATAAAAGGCTTATCCTTTTCTTGGTATTCTCAGAACCATGCCTGTTTTAATTTTATCTATGTTTATATTTGGATTAAGTTTTGCGAATTTATCATAATTTTGCTCATTCCAAACACCATGTTTTAGAAGTATTCTGAATCCATTTTCACCTTTCTTTACCTTATACGATACATATTCTTTACCCACACTGTTTCTTTTTTCAGCATAATTGTTTGCAGCCATTGCCACACCCTCTTCCATTGTCTCTGGTTTTGTTTCAACAATTTTTCCATCATTGCTGCCAACTCCAGCCATTCTCCAAGGGCTGCTGCCAAGAATTTTTTTAACATAATCTTTTGTTTCTGGTATGTTTGGAACTTTATTATCAGCTTCAAGAACCCTTTCTGGCCCTGCATTGTAAGCCGCCAATGCAAGCTCAAGATTGCCATTGAATCTTTTAAGTTGCTTTCCAAGGTATTGTATTCCACCTTTTATGTTTTCTCTAGGATCATATATGTCTTTAACACCAAGTTCTTCTGATGTTCCAGGCATTAATTGCATTAATCCTTTAGCGCCTTTTGGTGAGGTTGCACAAACTTCGTAATTAGATTCTGCTCTTATTACATCTTTTATCAGTTTTTTAGAAACAGGATAAGCACCATATTGTCTGTTATGCCTTCTAACCTCTTCAGATATTATGTCGTCTATAGAAGGCTCTTTGTGTTTAATGTGCTTAATTATTATTTGAGCTGCATTTTCAGGTATTTTAGCCANATTCTTGTATTCAAGGTCCTTTATGTATTGGCCAAATAAAAAACTGCCTAAANCAGCTGCAGATATAATGCCCTTTTTCATAGAGAACTATATGAAAGTAATACTATATAAATCTTTCGCTTTGTTATTATCTATAAGTGGTTACAATTAATCTCTCAGATCTGAAAAGCTAAGCATAACTAACAATAAGCCAATTAAGCCAACAATTATGCCTACAGACCCTTTAATAATATCCAACAGTTGCGGCCACCATTTCAATATGCCTAGCAATCCTAAAATGATAAACACCGCTCCAAGTATAATTTTAAATAAACCTACTGCTGCATTTGCCATTTTTACCTCCATTAATGCCTTTTTATTGATATTATTTCTTTATAAAAATTTAGTTTTAAATTTATGCATATTTAAAGTATAGACTTTGTCCGAATAGTGCCCGAAAAGTCTTAATTATCTGACACCTTGATTGCTTTTCTGACAGAATCATGACTTTTCGGTCAAGAGCTACTTTATTAGACAAATCCTCTGACCACATGACCACAAAACCTTTTTAAACCATACCTATTATATATTAAATCATGTTAAACAAGCAAGAATTTAAGAAAATAAAGAAAGAACTTGCAAAATTTGANACAGAGAGAGANGCAGAAATTCAAAAATCAAGGGAGATAATAAGGTTTTCAAAATTAATTATATACGCCTTGCACAGAAATAGCATAAAAGAAGCAGCAGACTATGTTAAAAAAATAAAAAACAAGGTAAAAGCACTTTCAAAAAATAATTATGACATGTCTCTTTCTAGTGTTGCCAAGCAGGAATATGTTGAAGCATTGTGCTATTATCATTTCATAAAAGATAGGAAAATACCAACAAAAAAAGAGCTAAATATTGATACAGAAACATATCTTCTTGGCATTTGCGATTTAACCGGCGAACTTGTAAGAAAAGCAGTTGATGATGCAATAAAAAGAAACTTTGGAAATACAATAGCCATTAAAGAGCTAGTCTCAGAAATCTACAGGGCTTTCTTGGATTTCGACTTGAGAAACGGCGATTTAAGAAAAAAAGCAGATTCTATAAAATATAATCTCAAGAAACTTGAAGACCTTGTTTATGAGATCAAGACAAAGAGACACTAGTTATTTATACTCTTTCTTAACATCATCAAAATAATTCTTCTTTATTGATTTTCTTATTTCTTTCATCATCTCTTGTATGAAATGAACATTATGTATTGAAACATACCTGAAAGCAAGAGGAACTTCTGATTTCAATAAATGCCTTAAGTATGCCTTGCTAAAGTTTTTGCAGAAATAGCAGGTGCAATCTTTTTCAATTGGACTCTTATCCTTTGCATAAATTCCTCTTAATATGTCTATTCTTCCATTTTTTGTAAATAAGCCGCCGTGCCTTGCTGTTCTTGTAGGAAAGCAGCTGTCAAATATGTCAATGCCATGGTCTACTGCATTTATGATTTCTTTTGGAGAGCCAATTCCCATCAAATACCTTGGCTTTTCTTTATTCAAATAAGGCAATGAGAAATCTATCATATTATACATTGCTTTTTTTTCTTCTCTAATTCCTAGGCCACCTAAAGCAATGCCATCAAAGTCCAGGCTATTGATGAATTTTGCACTTTTAACCCTTAATTTTTTGTCAATAGAGCCTTGTGTTATTCCGAACAATAATTGATTCTCGTTTTTATGAGCTTCTTTGCATCTTGCTGCCCATTCATGAGTTCTTTTTACACAATTTGAAATGCTTCTGGAACTATTATGATGGGGAACATCGTCAAGTGCCATTGCAACATCAGAGCCAAGTGCATTTTGTATTTCTATTGCTCTTTCTGGCGTTAGCAGATGAACTTTCCCATCATATGGTGATTTGAAATAAAATCCACTTTCAGAAATCTTGTCATAAAAAAACTCGCTCAACACCTGAAAACCACCAGAATCTGTAAAAATGACTTTGTCCCAGCTCATGAAGTTATGAAGGCCATTGAAATGACTTATGATTTCTAAACCTGGCTTCAATGAAATCAGCAATGTATTTGTTATGATTGCATTTGTATTGTCAAGATCATCCTTGCTTAGATGTTTCATGGCAGCCTTAGTGGCAACAGGCATGAAAAAGGGCGTTTCTATAATACCATGGGCTGTTTTTAGCTTTCCTAGCCTTGCTTTTCCTTGTTCTGATACAATTTTAAAGACCATTATCAAGAAAGGAACAACAAGGTTTATATACCTTTTTTAAACCGCATTATTATGGAAAACAAGCATTTAGCAACGAAATTAAGAACTAACACTTGCGGTGAGCTTACAGCAAAAGATGAAAACAAAAAAATAAAATTATCTGGTTGGGTTGCTTCAAGAAGGGACCATGGCGGGGTTATTTTCATTGATTTAAGGGACAGGTATGGTTTAACACAGATTGTTTTTAATCCAGATTTTAAAGATTTCAAGCAAGCAGAGCATTTGGGAAGGGAATTCTGCATCTCAATTTCTGGAATTGTTAAAAAAAGAAAAAAGGGTATGGAAAATCCAAAGATAAAAACAGGCGAGATAGAAGTTTTTGCTGACTCGCTGGAAATATTGAATAAATCTGAAATACCTCCTTTTGAAATCGATGACAGGACAGTTGCAAATGAAGAATTGAGGATGAAATTCAAATATCTTGATTTAAGAAAGCCTTCAATGCAAAATAATTTGGCTTTTAGGCATAATGTTGCACAGGCAGCCAGAGCATTTTTAAGCAACAATGGATTTTTGGAAATAGAAACACCAATATTGGTAAAGCCCACTCCAGAAGGGGCTAGAGATTATGTTGTGCCAAGCAGAACCAATATGGGGAAGTTTTATGCTCTGCCTCAAAGCCCACAATTATACAAGCAGATATTGATGGTATCTGGATTTGACAGGTATTTTCAGCTTGCAAGGTGTTTAAGAGATGAAGATTTAAGGGCAGACAGGCAGCCAGAGCATACACAGATAGACATAGAAATGAGCTTTGCCACTCAAGAAGATGTATATGCAATAGGAGAAGGCATGCTAAAAGAGATATTCAAAAAAGCATTAAACATAGATTTAAAGACGCCTTTTCAAAGATTGCCACATAAAGAAGCCATAGAAAAATATGGCTCTGACAAACCAGACTTAAGATTCAACATGGAATTGATTGATGTAAGCGACATAGCAAAGAAATCAGAGTTCTCTGTTTTTAAAGATGCTATTGGCCAAAAAGGCATTGTAAAGTGTATGATTATACCTTCAAATTTAACAAGAAAAGAGCTTGAAGAGCTTATTGAGTTTTCAAAAATTTATAAGGCAAAAGGCATGGCGTGGGCAAAACTGCAAAATGGGAGGCTAGAATCATCCATTATAAAGTATTTTAATGAAGATGTTCAGAAGGGACTAATAAAAAAAACAGATATAAAGGAAAACCAAACTGTTGTTTTTGTTGCTGACAAGGCAAAGATAGTTCATGATGCGCTTGGAGCCATAAGAAAAGAAATGGGCAAGAGGCTAAAGCTTTATAATGAAAAGGAGTTTAAATTCTGCTGGATAGTTGATTTTCCATTGTTTGAATGGAATGAAGACGAGAACAAATGGGATGTAGCACATCATCCTTTTTGCATGCCGATAGAAAAAGACATTCCTAAGATTGACAAAGATCCTGGAAGCGTTTATTGCACCCAATATGACCTTGTATTAAATGGTGTTGAGGTGTGCTCAGGAAGCGTAAGAATACACAAGCCAGAAATACAAAGAACAGTATTTGATGTTATAGGAATAACTGAAAAAGAAGCTGAGGAGAAATTTGGATTCTTGCTGAATGCTTACAAGTATGGCGGACCGCCGCACGCAGGCTTTGGAATGGGGCTTGACAGGCTAACTGCAATGATGCTTGGCTTGGAAGACATAAGAGAAGTAATAGCGTTTCCGAAAAACAAGAATGCAGAATGCCCTATGGATGGTTCGCCTATAGAAATCAACAGCAAACAACTTAAAGAACTGCATATAAAAGTTGATATAGCCAAGAAGTAAAGAGGAAATAATGGAAGTCAGCAAAGAGTTTATAAAAAAGGTAGTAGCAAATGCAAGGTTGAAGTTGACAGATGAAGAAATAAGCAATTTCATACCTGAGCTTAAGGAAATTCTAGAGCATTTTTCAAAGCTAAACAAACTAAAAACTGACAATGTAAAACCGAGCTTTCATCCAATAGAGCTAAAGAATGTCATGCGGGAAGATGTTGCAAAAAGATCATTAAGCCAGGAAGAGGCATTGTCAAATACAAGGCATAAAAAAGACAATTACTTTAAGGGACCAAGGGCAATATGAGCATATCACAATTTGTAAAGGATGTAAAGTCAGGAAAAATTGACATAGAAAAAAATACAAAATCAATTCTTGATGAGGCAAAAAAAATAAACAAAGATTACAATTACTTCAATACAATCTGCGAGAAAGAGGCATTTGCAAAAGCAGAAGAAATAAAGAAAAAATCAACAGGAAAGCTAGCAGGGCTTCCAATGTCTATCAAGGACAATATCTGCGTCAAGGGAATAGATTCAACAGCAGGCTCAAAGATACTTGAAGGATATAAGCCTTTGTTCAATGCAACAGTCATTGAAAAGCTAGAAAAAGAAGGCGCAATAATAATTGGAAAAACAAGCCAGGATGAATTTGGTTTTGGTGGTTTTAGCATAAATATAGGTTTAGATAAAAAAATACCAAAAAATCCTCTTGATAAGGATAGGGTTACAGGTGGTTCTTCAGGGGGTTCAGCTGGCTACACAGCAATAACAAAATATCATCATGTTTCAATTGCAGAATCAACAGGGGGTTCTATTGTAAATCCCGCTTCTTTCTGCGGTGTTATTGGTTTATGCCCGACTTACGGGTTATTGTCAAGATACGGCCTAATAGATTATGCAAACAGCTTGGACAAAATAGGCATTATGGCAAAAGACATAGAAGATATTGAAATCGTTCTTAATATAATCAAGGGGCATGATGAAAAGGATTCAACATCTTTAAACATGGAGCTGAAAGACAAAAGCATTAAAAAAATAGGAATCATAAAAGAATCTTTGAATGTTGATGAAGATATAAAAAAGATAATGCTTGATTCAGTGGAAAAACTCGGCACCCCATACGAAGAAATCTCCCTCCCAATAGTTTCAGAATATGGCATAGCAGCTTATTACCTTATAGCAATGTCAGAAGCATCAACAAATCTTGCAAAATTTTCAGGGCTTAGATATGGCTATGAAGAAAAATTAGAAGGAGACTTCAACGAATACTTTTCAAAAGTAAGGAATAATGCATTTGGCAAGGAAGCAAAGCGAAGGATTATTCTTGGTACATTTGCAAGGATGGCTGGATTTAGAGACCAATATTATCTTAAGGCAATGAAAGCAAGAACCTTAATGATAAATGAATATAAAAAAGCCTTCAAGAAATATGACATTCTTGTTAGCCCGACAATGCCGATAATAGCCCCAAAATTCTCAGAAGTAAAAAACCTGACGCCATTGCAAAACTACATGATGGATATTCTGACAGTGGGCCCTAATCTAGCTGGCCTGCCACATATAACAATTAATGCTGGTTTTAAAGATAAAATGCCTGTTGGAATAATGTTCATTGGAGATCATCTTTCTGAAAATAAGTTAATAGAAATCTGCAAAAACAAGATATTTAAAAAATAAAAAAATATAAATTTTATTAGATTTTATGTTTATTTTGAATTCCTTTTTGTCTTAGTTCTTCAACCCTTTTATAAGGGTCTTGATAGCCATCAATATTGCATCTTGATGTTCTGTCAGAACTTAAAATGCGATAGTAATATGATTCTAAGCGAACTTCTTCAAATATATCTGCCTTTTTTATTGCATAATCTATGCCAAGACAAATAACATCTAAAGTTGCTTTTTGTTTTTCTGTTAACACCGTCATTTTCTCACACTCCTGTATTCTTTCTTGTTTTTTCTGCACTGAATTATCATCATTAGTATACCTGCTGATATCATAGCCATTGCCTTTAAGATCATTAACATATTTTTGGTATATGGAACCTAATTCCATTTTTATCTTATTATTACCTGTATTTTCAATAGCCAATGATAATATCTCTAAAAATTTTTTGTCTTTTGCAAACAATTCTTTTCTTTTTGGTTCTTTCATCTTCAGTAAAAAGAATAAGCAATATTGTGTTTGTTTATAAATATTGTTGTTATCTACACTTTAATTAAAAATATCAACCAAGAACTTTTTTTACATGCTCCTCCCTTGCAACATTATATCCTTGGCTTACAGAATATCTGCATACATCTTCGCAGTTCTTTAATAATTTTCTTGGATTTCTGTTGGATTTTTTGAATATCATCTTTATTATGTCATCAGATAACAGCCTTATGTTGCCTGTTCTCTTTCTTATAATGGCAATGCCATCGCCCTCTGTTAATTCTCCTAGCCTTATAATGTTACTCCCAACCAGCTTTGTCAATCCATTTGAAAGCTTGACTCTGTCAAAATTATTTGCAACAAGGACTATGGACTTAAAATTTTTATTGTAATAATCAATGAGCTTTTCAGAATCTTCTCCGCTTAAATCTTGTACCTCATCCAGAAGCAGTATTAAATTTTCATCATCGCTGAAGAAACTGCTGAAAAAGCCATGCCTTCCTTTAATAAGATTGTCAAAATCAATATTATTNTCTGTTATATTGCAGCTGTAATAAATTAATTCTCTTTTGCCACCAAACCTTCTTATTATTTTTTTTAATATTGTTGTTTTTCCCTTCCCATAATCTCCTTCTATAAACAAAACTTCACCATTCTCAATCTTGTTAAACACTAAATCTATGTCATAGCCAATAACCTCATCATGAAATGCTAGGGGCTTTATGCTGAACGGATTGCTGAAAAATCCAATTTCTTTATACCAGGGTTCCATTTTAGTAATACCTCTCTGCTGCATCTTCCTGCTCATAAACTATTCTTAGTTCCTCTGATTTTTCATCTTTCTTCTTTGCAGCTTTCTCAGGCTTTTTTGCTTTTTCAATGTTTTTCTTTGCTGAGCTTTCTGATTTTTTAGTTGGCAGTATCTTGTTAACGTGCTCCATTGTAACAGTTTCTTCTTTTGTTTCAGCAATACTCTTGCATAATTCCTCGCATATCCTTAGAAATTCCCTGGGGTTATTGTTTGTTCTTTCAAATATTTCCTTTGCAATGTCATCCTGTATTAGCTTCTTTCCATCCAGCCTAGAATTTAACATGTCAACAGCCTCAAAATCTTTTAATTCCGGCAGTGTTATAACATTCTTAATCCTATCTTTTAATGATTCAGAAAAATTCAGCTTGTTGTAATTATCGCCTGTGAAAATAACTGATTTTATATAATTTTGGTCGTAATAAAACTTTAGCCTTTCTGTATTCTTCTTGTCTAGCTCATTAACATCATCTACAAGAACTATCATGTCCCTTGGTGTTTTCTTGAATAGCCGTTCTATGAAGTTATATTTGCCCATAAGGACATCTTCAACATTTATGTCTTTTACTTTGCTGCAATCCACATAAGCTACTTTTCTAAAGCCCCTGAATTCTTCAATGGCTCTCTTTAATATGGCTGTTTTGCCAAAGCCGTTCTTACCTTCTATAAAGATTATATTGCCTGCTTTTATGTTGTATATAACTTCATCAAGAATATTCTCATAGCCGACTAGTTTTTTATTTGCATTGTCGTCAAAAGGATTTTCCATGAATCCAAGATCATTATACCACATTTTCCATCTCCTCTGCCTTTTTTCTGAAGAATTCAGATTCAGTATAATAGTCTTTGGCTAAGTCTTCTTCTCCAATATCATGGTAGTAAGCCCCTTTTTTATGACATATCTCTGCTTTCTTATAATATTTTTTTGCTGATTTGTGGAATAAAGAATACAGTATAATAATAACAGCAATTATAACAACCAAAAGGATTATTATCTCTTTTACATCCATATAATTTTTAATTAAAATTCTCTTATAAACTTTACTAGCTTTAAAACTATATTCTAAATTATACATATTCACATGAAAAAACAACCACTAATAAAAGATGACTATGATAAAAAACAACTATGAAAAAGAAGCTCATATTTCCAGATCCAATCGAGGGTTACAATGAACGCTTTCCAGCAGATAGTTTATTTTAGTTTATGGTTATCTGTAAGCATTCTTTAGCGATCTTGAGTCCAACTGAAATGCAAGGGTTAGAATAAATGCAAATCAGACAATCTCGCGGATTGCAGCAATCGCAACCTTAATCATATAATCATCCGGCTCTGCTGTTGTTATTTTTTGTATTAAAGCCCCAGGATAAACCAATGCCTCAGTAATGAAGTTTTTCTTCTTGGAAGATAATTTTAATATTTCATAAGCTACTCCTAAAATAACAGGCAGGAACAGCAAATGGCTTATAGTTCTTGTTAAAATAGACGTGCTGCCATTAAAATAAAATAAAGCTAGGTCGATAAACGAAAATCCAATAATTGCAGTTATAAAGACAACAAGCAAGAAACTAGTGCCGCATCTTTTATGTATTGTCGTATATTTTTTTGCATTTTTTAAAGTTATCTTTTCTCCATGCTCATAGCAGTTAACAACTTTATGCTCCGCGCCATGGTACATAAACAGCCTTTTTACATCATTCATAAAGGATATTGCATATACATAAATCAAGAAGAATATTATTCTAATGCCACCTGCTGCAGCATTAAAATACAAAGTAGTTCTTTCAATATTAAATAATCTTGTTGTTATAAATATTGGCAGGAATAAGAATATAAACAACGCTAGAGCAAACGCAAATAACATCATGCCATAAAACCCTAGATTACTTTTTTTGCATCCTGATTTTTCATCCTTTAACATTGCAATGTCTGCGGAATAATTCAGCGTATTAATCCCTATTTTCATGGTCTCAAAGAATCCAATTACGCCCCTCAAGATAGGCAGGCTTAATATTTTATATTTTTCAGTCAAGGAATGAAAATCTTCTTTTTTTACGATTATCTTTTTTTCATTCATTAAAGCTGTTGCTATCTTGTTCTTGTTCCTTATCATTACGCCTTCTATTACAGCTTGTCCGCCTATGCTTTCCATGTCAAACCTGCTTTAAGATTGTGAGCAAATAATTGTCCCCGAAATATTTGTTTGAAATATTCTTAATATCCTCTCTTGTAATTTTTCTTATATTTTTTATATAATCATCCAATTTGAACTTGTAATCTATCTGATTCCAGAAAAGCAGGTTATCTGCTAATTTTTTGGGATCTTCATTTTCTATGACAAAGCTTCCTTCAATGAATGTTTTTGCTTCTTTTATTTCCTTGTCATTTAATTTTTTAAGCCTTTTCATTTCTTTCTTTATTATGTTCACAACAATTTCTATGTTCTTTTTGTCAGTCCCTACAAATATTGAAAAATAGCCATAATCCAATCCAGATTCATAATGCGCTCCGACGATATAGCATAGTCCTCTTTTTGTTCTCAGCTCATTGAATAATCTTGCTGACTGCCCCTTTGCCAGTACAGCCCTTATTATATCTACAGCATAGCTTTCCTTGCTGGTTCTATATGGGACCTTGTATCCAAAAACAAGGTATGACTGTGAGATTTTTCTTTCTTCTGTAAATGTTTCCTGCCTTTCATTTAATGGCTCGTTAAAAAATAACTGCCTCTTTATTTTTCCTTCTTTTAAATTTTCAAATTTATTTTTTATCTTTTTCTCTAAGTCATTTACATCTCCAATGACAGTTATTATCATGTTATCAGGCACATAATGCTTTTTGTAGTAATTTATTATGCCCTTTCTTGTCAGTTTGTTTATAGTTTCCTTATAGCCCGATATTGGGTGCATTATTGGGTGCTTCTTGTACAAATGTTTCAAGAAAAATACAAACTGGTAAAATTTCGGGTCATCGTGTATGAGATTTATTTCATCAATTACAACCCTCTTTTCCTTTTTAATAGCCTTTTTATTGAAATCTGAATTTTGTATAATATCTGCAATTACATTAATGCCAACATCAAAATATTTTTTAGGCACAATTGTATAAAAAACAGTCCTGTCATGAGAGGTATAAGCGTTTAGCTCCCCGCCAAGCCTTTCAATATCATTGCTTATTTCATTTGGTGTCCTGTTTTTTGTCCCTTCAAACACCATGTGCTCTATGAAATGGGATATGCCTTTATTGGAATCATCTTCATTATTAGATCCAACATTCACTTGCAAGGCTATAACAATAGAGCCAGATTTTCTTTCCTCAAACAACAATGTTATGCCGTTCTTTAATTTAGACCTTATCATAATGAATAATTTTATATATCCCATTTATATTGTTTATGCTCATGCGCTTGAAAGAATTGCAGTCCTTTTTAAAAGGCAAAAACATAGGTTTCTCATTGATATCCAGCGAAGATGCAAATTTCAAGTACTTTAATGGGTTCAATGACCTTATGGGGTGCTTAGTCATATCAAAAAATGACGCCTTTATAGTCTCTTCACCCTTGGACATTAATGCTGCAAAATCAAATTCAAGAATTAAAAAAATTTATCCAGTAAAAAGAACATTAACAAGTGCAATTAAGATTAAGAGCAAAACAATAGGCATAAACAAGGACAATATAACATTAAACCGCTATAAGCAATTTAAAAAATGTTTTAAGAAAGCAAAATTTATTGATATAAGCAATATCCTATCTGAATTAAGATCAAAAAAAACAAATGAAGAAATCAGCAGAATAAAATATGCCTGCAGAATAGTTGATAAAATCTTGTTCAGGCTGGCAAAAGAGCTAAGCAGAACTAAATCAGAAATTGGAATTGCAAGTTTTATAAAAAAAGAAATTAAAAAATATAATTGCGAAGAAGCCTTTCCAACAATAGTTGCTTCTGGAAAAAATTCCTCCCATATTCACCATATTCCAACTAAAACCAAATTAAATGGCTTTACGATAATAGACATCGGCGTTAAATACAGGGATTATTGCTCTGATGTTTCAAGGACATTTTACATTGGAACCCCAAGTAAAAGAGATATAGTGGATTATTCAAGGGTTTTCAATATAATCAGCAATATAAAAACAACAAAAGACATTAATAAAATAAAATTGTTAAAAAATCAGGTTCATTCATTAGGGCATTCAATCGGCTTAGAGGTTCATGAAAAGCCAACAATAATCCAAAAAACAAAATTATCAAATGGCATGGTTGTTGCAATAGAACCGGCGTCTTACTATAAAAGCTATGGCATAAGAATAGAAGATACATTTTTAATAAAAAACAATAAACTTATTAACCTAAACAAATTTCCTAGAAACCTGATAATAAGGCATTAAAAATGAGAACAAATGTAGTTTTTGTCAAGCCAGAACTTGTAAGGGATAACTTGATAATTATACCCATTATGGAAGAAGATTCTGTTGAAAAAGCTTCTTATCCAAAACCCCTGAACAAGGCAATTGAAAGCAAGGATTTCAAAGGAAGTCTAAGCCAGACTCTTGTCTTTTATCCAGAGCACAATTACAGCGCCAAGCGTGTTTTATACATAGGCCTTGGAAAAGAATCAGAGCTTGACAAAGAAAAATTAAGAAGGGCATATTCAACAGTTGCAAAAACAGCTCGAGCCTTAAAATCAAGCAGCTTTTCTGTTTTACTGCCAATAATAAAAAGCATTGACAGCATCACAGTTGCAAAATCCGTAACAGAAGGAATCTTGCTCGGTTCTTATAGTTTTACAAAATACAAAACAGACAAAAAAGAACTGCCTCCGGAATTGAAGGGCATTACATTAATACTCTCCAGCCAGAGCCACATAACAGAGATAAAAAGAATAGTTGAAAAAACAAGAATAGTCTGCGATAATGTGCAATTTGTCCGTGATCTTGTTAATGAAAACAGTAAGGATAAAAGCGCATTAACAATGGAAAGCATGGCTATATCTATTGCAAGAAGGCATAAGTTAAGGCTTTCTGTATTGACTGAGAAAGAAATGAAAAGGCTTGGCATGAACTTGATACTTGCTGTAAATTCAGGTGCACAAAAACCGCCAAGGTTATTGATATTATCATATTATGGCAATCCGAAATCAAAAGACAAATATGCTGTTGTTGGCAAGGGAATTATTTTTGATTCAGGCGGCTTGAATTTAAAGCCAACTGGTTACTTGGAAACTATGAAAAGCGATATGGCTGGTGCAGCGACAGCTTTAGGCATAGTTAAAACAGCATCAGAATTAAGGCTGAGAACAAACATAATAGCAGTAATGCCTTTATGCGAGAATTTAGTTGGCCCAAGTTCCTATAAGCCAGGTGATGTTTTTACAGCATTCAATAAAAAGACAGTTGAAATAACAAACACAGATGCAGAAGGCCGCTTGATACTTGCAGACGCATTGTCATACACAGTCAGCAAGATAAAACCAAGGTTAGTAATAGACCTTGCAACATTGACAAGCGCTTGCATGGTGGCGCTTGGAAGATTTATAGCTGGCATGATGTCAAATAATGAAGAATATTCATCAAAGCTTTTGCAGTCAGGCAAGGATACAAATGAGATAGTTTGGGAGCTGCCATTATCAGATGATTTTAAGGATTTATCGAAGAGCGATATAGCTGACATGTTAAACTCAAGCAAAGGAAAATTTGCCGGTGCAATAGAAGGCGGCATGTTTTTGAAGAATTTTGTTGACAAAACACCTTGGATACATTTGGACATAGCGGGCCCATCATACCTTTCAGAAGCTGATTTTAATTACATGCCAAAAGGCGGAACCGGTTTTGGATTAAGGCTTTTACTGGACTTCTTTGAAAGGGTCTGATTTGACAGAGTGAAANATTTTATCATTTTTTTTCAATGCATATATGATAATAGCTTTTAAAATAACACCATCAAGTGTTGCTATGCTATATTTGTCTATAAATCCATCAGCACCAGCATCTTTCCATTTTTCTGCACATTCTTCAAATAATAAGCTGGCAGACATACCAATTACAGCAGAATCATAGTCATTATTTTTAATTCTTTTACAAATTTCATAACCAGCTAAATCTCTGCCCATGCTGGTGTCCATAAAGATTAAATCAGGAACATAGCCATTTTTAAACAAAATTTCTACATCTCTATTATTGCCCGCTTCTTCAACAGCAGAATAACCAAGCCTATTTAATCTCTCTTTTATTAATTTTCTGTTAATCTCTTCATCATCCACAACTAATATCTTAGTTAATTCTTTCATCTTTAATTTTCCTCTCCCTGTATTTGTATTTTATAAATTCAATTATAGCGGGAATAAATGAAGCCAGTATTATAAACAATAAAACAAGAGTAAAGTTTTCTTTTACAATTGTTAAGTTTCCAAAATAATATCCTCCAAAAACAAAAATCCCGACCCATAAAACACCGCCAATGACATTGTAGCTGATAAACTTCCAATAGCTCATCTTGCCAATGCCAGCAACAAATGGTGCAAATGTCCTTATTATTGGTATGAATCTTGCCATTATTATTGTCTTGCCGCCATACTTTTCATAGAATTTATGTGTTTTATCCAAGTATTCTTTCCTGAAAAACCTTATGTTTTCTTCTCTAAACACCCTCGGACCTATAAAATAACCAATCCAATAGTTTACTGTATCCCCAAGGATGGCGGCTGTCACCAGAAGAAAAAACAATAAAATAACATTTAATGAGCCGTAAGCAGCTAATGCACCAGCTGCAAATATCAATGAATCTCCTGGCAAAAATGGCGTTGCAACAAATCCGGTTTCCATGAATATTATAAGAAATAATATTAAATAAGTCCACAACCCATATGTTTGTATTATGCTTGCAAGATTCTTATCGAGATGCAAAAAAATTTCAATTAATTTATTTATCAGTTCCATTTTAATCCAAAAATATTCATTAGTGTGATTTAATGACCTTTTAAAATAACCGCTTTTTGCCTTAAATATTACTCTAGAAAATTTTATAAAGCATACTCCTTGATTTTTTGGCATGGGTTATTTAAAATATGTGAGTGCATTGTACAAACAGCCTAAGAAGGGTTTAGGTGGCTTATATAAAGACAGGCTAATCAAAATAAGAAAAGAGCCTACAATAACAAAGCTTGAAAACCCAACAAGGATTGACAAAGCCAGGGCACTAGGTTTTAGAGCAAAAAAAGGATTTTTTGTTGTTAGGGTTAGGATAAACCGTGGCTCTAAGATGAGACCTCACTTTATGGGTGGAAGAAAGCCAAAGAAATCCAGAAGGACAAAAATTCTTGAAATGGACTATCAAAAAATTGCTGAAGACAAGTCAGCAAGAAAATATAACAACTGCGAAGTTTTAGGTTCATATTGGCTTGCAAGAGATGGCATCTATTACTGGTACGAAGTCTTATTGGGCGACAGAAAAATACTAAAAAACTATCCAGAATATAAGAGTTGGATTGCAAAAAACATCGGCAGAGTATTCCGGGGTAAGTAATTCTTTTGACTTTTTTCAAAATAGATTAAACAAAAGTTATTTTAACTTCAAGATTTTTCTAGAGTTATAGTGGGTCAGGGCTTATGATGCAATGGATAGCATAAACGGCTTCGGAGTCATGGAGAAACCGTTATATCTGGGTTCGAATCCCAGTAGGCCCAAGATTAATTTTTTAAAAATTTCTCAAGCCTATTCATGGCTTCTTCTATAAGCTTGATGTGCGTTGCAAAAGAGCATCTTATATAGCCCTCGCCATAAATTCCAAATTCAGTTCCAGGAATAACAGCCACTTTAGTTTTCCTTAGCAAATCTGCAGCAAATCTTGATGATTTCTTGTCAAAATTCCTAATATTTGAAAACGCATAGAAAGCGCCGTCCGGCTTTATAGTTTTCAATCCAATCTCGTTCATTCTTTTGACAATGAAATCCCTTCTTTTTCTGTAAATACCTACCATCTCGTCAATATATTTCTGTTTTGTCTCAAGTGCTTTAATGCCAACTAACTGGGACAATGTCGGGGCTGTGACTGTTGTATAAACGTGTACTGATGTCATTGCATTTATCAATTTTCTAGGCCCAACCGCATACCCTAACCTATAGCCGCACATTGCATAAGTTTTGGAAAAGCTCTGGAAAGTAACAACATGCTTTTGCATGCCATTCAAAGATCCAATGGAAACAAATTTCTTGTCATAAACGATTTTTTCATAAGCCTCATCGCTGAAAACATAAACATCATTGTCAACAGCAATGTCAGCAATTTCCTCAAGAACATTTTTTCTTATGACATTTCCTGTCGGGTTAGAGGGGGAATTTATTATTATGGCCTTTGTCCTTTTCTTGTTTATTACCTTTTTGATGTCATCAGGGTTTATTTCAAACTTATTATTTTCTTTTAGTTGCAATGGAACAGGATTTACATTTAAAAGCTCAACAGCAGGCATATATCCAAGATAAGACGGATTTGGAACCATTACCTCTTCAGAAACATCCAAGGCGCATGCTGTCGCCAAGAATATAGCTTCCTGACTTCCGCATGTTACAATTACATTGTCAACATCTGCATTTATTTTGTTGTCTTTTTTTATTTTTTTTAATATGGCTTCTTTTAATTCCAGCCTTCCCCCTGGTTGAGAGTAATGATTGCAGTTTTTTGCAAACCTCTTGGTATACTTTATTATAGGTTTGAATGTGTTAAAATCAGGCTCACCATGCCCCAATGATATTATTGACTTGTCTTCTATTGTCAGTTTTATCAGCTTGCCTATAACAGCATCAGGCAGCTCAAGCTCTCTTTCAGATATGTGAACCATTAAATTTAAAGCATATTAAATAGTATATATATCTTATCATTACCTTTCTTCTGCATGGAATTATACAGCTTCCAGAATGTATTCCAAAAGATATATAAATTTGAAATATCATGGTTAAATTCAAGGTGATTGACATAAATTATATTAATTCTGTAATATGCTATAATAAACTTAAAGAGGTGATATTATGAATTCAGCCAATGTAATAGAGGTTATAGGCAAGAGCAAAAAGGGCTTTGATGATGCAATAGCAAATGCTGTAAAAGATACATGCAAGTCAAAGGATGTAGTTGGCATTGATGTCATAAACTTAACAGCCAATGTAAAGAAAGGCAAGATCATAGAATATAAAGCGTGTATAAAAATGGCCTGTTGTTGAAAAATGAGCGAATACTTAATACCTTATGATAGGAAAAAGAAGCTAAGATACAAGTCATACAAAAAAGGCGGCAAGTATAGGACTATAAAATTAAAGAAAAATGGTTGAACTGCTATTCAAATTAATGAACGCTCTTGGCCCTAGCGGGGACGAGCAGTTAGTAAGAGATATTATTACCTCTGAAATTAAAAAATATGTAAATGAAATTTATGTTGACAAATTCGGGAATCTGGTAGCACATAGAAAGGGCATTGGTGAAAAAATAATGCTTGCCGCCCATATGGATGAAATTGGTTTAATGGCCAAAAAGATAGAAAATAATGGCTTCATTAGGGTTAGTTCAATAGGTGGCATCGAACCAATAACACTGGTTGGCCAGCCAGTTAAAGTGGTTGGTGATAAAAATAAAGTCATATGCAACGGCGTTATATCTTTTTCAGAGCTTCACGAAGACCTAAATATTAAAACGCTGCCAAAGATGGATGAACTGTATGTTGATACAGGGCTTAATGTAAACGAATTAAAATTATCTGGTGTTGAAATTGGCAATTATATAGTTCCATTGCATCATGCGAGGTATTTAGGCAATAACAAAATAATATCGGGAAAATCATTAGATGATAGAACTGGCTGTTACATTTTGATAGAGCTTGCAAAAAAGCTAAAGAATTTGCATAGCAAGCAGGATATTTATTATGTGTTTACAGTTCAGGAAGAAATGGGGTTGTACGGGGCAAAAACAGCAGTTTACCATATTGCACCTGACTGGGGTTTAGCAATAGACGCAACAAATGCCAGAGATTCCAGCATATCGCCTTCAAATATTATAGGCAGTGGCCCTTTTCTAACAATCAAGGATTCTGAAATGCTGGGCAATAAATGCTTAATAGATTGGATAAAGAAAGTAGCTAAAATCAACAAGATTCCATTGCAGNTGGANGTTGAAGATTCTGGAACAACAGATGCTGCATCAATAATGCTTGCAAAAGGAGGAATACCCTCGGCAACAATAGGCATACCAGTTAGAAATCTGCACAGTACAGTTGGCATTGCACATGTAGATGACATAAACAATTCAATAAAATTATTAAGCGAATTCTTAAAAAAACCCCCAAAAATCTGCATGGTTTAACATGGCAAAAAACGAGATGTTAATAATAAAGAGTATTATACATGTGAAGAATGTGGTTTCTTATATAAAACAAAAAATCTTGCTGAAAAATGCCATGAATGGTGCAAAAAGCATAAAAGCTGCAACATTAACATTGTTAAACATGCTGTAAAATTGTAGTTTGTTTGTTTACGAAAAATTTAGCATAACGTGTATTATTGAAGCATAACGATAGCTTTAAAAATAATCAAGATTACAAAACACCCAAGATGGATATAAAACAAGTTCAGGCATCAAGCATAAAAGAAGGCAATTATGTTGTATTTGATGGCATAGCGTGCATTGTTAAGTCCATCCAAAAATCAAAAACAGGAAAGCATGGCAGTTCTAAATGCAGGATGGAAGCCATAAGCATTATAGACAGTAGGAAAATAATAAAAATAGTGCCTGGCAGCGATAATCTTGAAGTGCCGATAATAGAGAAAAAGTCTGCTCAAGTCTTGTCTGTTCATGGAGATATTGCTAATATAATGGATACTGAAACATTCGAAACATTTGATATAAAAATACCAGAAGATTTAAAAGACAATGTTGTAGAAGGCATTCAGGTTGTTTATTGGACAATCTTGGGAGAAAAAATAATAAAACAGGTAAAATAAAATGGTAAAATTTCCAGAAGCTGTTGCAAGGCTGCACCATAATGTATTTGTATGCAAGAAATGCAAGGCTAAAATGAGAACACAGATGGCAAGAATACTTCAAAAAAGTGTTGCATGCAGGAAATGCGGTTCAAAAGTTTTTAGGCCAATAAAATCCAAGCAAACCAAATGAACATCGATCTAGTTTTAGCAGTAATATTCTATTTAATCCTAATTTTATTTTATTATAAATATAAAGAAAAATTTGAAGTCCAAAATAAAATTTTTGTTCTTTACAAGACTAATCTTGGTTTAAAGCTAATGGATAAAATAGCATTAAAATTTCCAAGAGCGATTAAAATTTTTGGTTATTTTTCTATTTTAATTGGTTTTGCTGGCATGCTGTTAATGTTCATAATCCTGATAAAGGTAACAAAAGACCTCCTATTTATTCCTGGTTCTCAGCCAGGTCTAGCACCAGTATTGCCTGGTGTTTCGATTCCAGGAATGCCTGCCTTGTCATTCTTCCATTGGATTATAGCAATATTGATTGTTGCAGTAGTCCACGAATTTTTGCATGGTGTTTACGCAAGATTCATAAAAGTAAATGTTAAATCATCTGGTTTTGCCTTCTTAGGTCCGATACTTGCTGCGTTTGTCGAGCCGGATGACAGTCAATTGAATAAAAAATCAAAAAAAGATCAGCTTCTTGTTTATTCAGCAGGACCTTTTGCAAATATTTTTCTTGCGTTCTTGTTAATATTGCTATTTGGCTTGTCAATCCCAGCAATAGGATTAACTCATAATATAACAAAATACACTTCCATAATTGACATTGAAAATCTAGCAAACAAAACAGTAGAGCCTAATTTTAAATATCTCATACTTGACAAAATAGAGGAAAACTCTCCTGCATCAAAACCAGGCTTGAAAATAGGGGATAAAATAATAGCATTAAACTCTGTTTCAATCTCAAACAATACAGAAGAATTTTTTNACATACTTTCAAATTTAAAACCCAATCAGCAATTGAAAATAACAACGCTTGAAAATGAGTTTGACTTAATAACNGCTGAGAATAAGGACAACAATTCAAAGGGTTACATTGGTGTTAGTTTCAAGCCGGATGCTGCACTAGAGCCAAAAAAATCCTTAGTTGATAAATACGGCAGTTTTATTGCTTCAATACCGTTGTGGTTTATAATGCTTTTAAACTGGATTATTGTCATTAATGTGGGTGTTGGCCTTTTCAATCTATTGCCTATTGGCCCTGTTGACGGCGGCAAGATGTTTTATACCCTAATGCTTGCAATATTCAAAAACGAAGGCACAGCCAAGAAGTTGTTTAATATAGTAACAATATTTTTAATAGCCCTAATAATAATTAATTTAATCCCTTGGCTACAAAAGCTCCTTGTATTTTTATTCAAGCCTCTTTTAGCAGTAATTATCTAAAATGCTAGTTGATGTACACTGCCATTTAACCCATGAATCCTTGAAGAATCAGATAGATGATGTTATAAAAAGGGCTAAGGAAAAAGGCGTTGTTGCAATTATTGCCTCTGGTGTTAATGCTCCTACAAACAGGGAAGTCTTGGAGTTAGCAAAGAAATACCCTGATATTGTGAAATGCTCTCTTGGCTTGTATCCAATAGACTTGCTCGGATTAGAGACAGATGAAGTTGGACTGACAAGGCAGATTGAGAAATTTGATTTGGATGAAGAACTGGAATTCATAAAGAAGAACAAGAACAAGATTGTTGCTGTTGGAGAATCTGGGCTAGATTATCATTGGGATTTTGAACATCATGAAGAGCAGAAAAGGAATTTTAAAGAGATCCTTGCATTTGTAAAGAAGATAAACAAGCCTGTAATAGTTCATTCAAGAAAAGCAGAAGTTGATGCTATTAATTTACTTGAACAATCAGGCGTTAAAAAAGTAATATTGCACATGTTTGAGGGAAGGAAAAATCTAATAAAAAAGGCCATTGACCTTGGCTATTATTTTACTGTTCCAACTAACATATTAAAAAGTCAGCATTTTCAGATGCTTGTCAGCATGGTTGAAATGAACAAATTGCTTACAGAAACAGATTCTCCATGGATGAGCCCAAAGCCAGGAAGTGTTAATGAACCAGCAAATGTAGCTGAAAGTATAAAAAAAATAGCTGAGATAAAAAATCTTGATGCCAAGGAAGCTGAGAACATTATTTACATGAATTACCAAAATGTGTTTAAACAGTAATTTTATAAATTTAATTTTCTTAATAGCTTTATGAATTTTGCAGATAGGAGAACCATTTTAGAAAAGCAAGGGTACAGGATAGTTGGAAACCATTCAGCTATTAAGATATGCTATTATTGCAAGACTTCTATTAGAGGAAATGACAAATGCTACAAGAACAAGTTTTACAATATTGNCTCTTCAAGATGCATACAAGCAAGCCTGACATTAGACATATGCAATTTGAGATGCCAATGGTGCTGGAGAGACATAAGTTATTCCGGATTTGGCAGCAAGTTCAATGACAAGCCAGAAGATATAATAAAGGGATTGATTGAAGAGCAAAAAAAGATACTAGTTGGTTTTTACGGCAATAAAAAGATATTAAGAAAGAATGTTGACAATGCAATGGATCCTATGCATGTTGCTTTAAGCTTGAGCGGAGATGCATGCCTATACCAAAAATTGCCCGAGCTAATTGATTTGATACATAAAAAAGGCATGACTTCTTTTGTAGTCACCAATGGAACTTTTCCCGAAATGATTAGGAAGCTTATAAATCA
>C687J35174_10000809_pt1 | contig 46490 bp, 33 predicted proteins | sample RifCSPhighO2_01_FD_35174 | JGI IMG/M metagenome (IMG submission 35174) | reverse complement strand
TGCCCCGATGTTGCCAATGCATCCGATGTCAAGCACGACAGCGTGAAGATTGAGGCAAAGCAGGGAGATGCGACGGCGCAGGCGCTCGTCTATTCGCCGCAGTCAAGGGGCGCGAAACTGCAGTTCGTGCTGCTGCCGTGCCGCAGTGCGGGCGGAGATTCTGCGGGGGCTTCATACGCGCCTGACAACACCCCGGTTTCATCAGTCCCAATAGTCGGGAGCAGGGAGCTCACGCTGCAAAAGGACGGCACCGATGCCTACACCTATAACCTCAAGAGCATTCTCCAGAAAGTGCGCGGAAACGGGCAGGTGTGCATAATCCCGACCGCAGGAAACGGCATTGACCTCTACTGGAATGATGGCGCACTCCTGAATGGTTCCTGAAGTGAAACTGAAATGACCCAGGTCAAAGCAACTTATGCGTTCGGCGCAGTGATGTATTTTCTCGGTTTTGCAGCTGTCAATTCAGTACTAAGCCCGCTCAGGTTCAGCGGGAATTTCCATCCCGCGCTCGAGCTTTCGGTCATTGCTCTCGGTGTTTTTTTCCTCTCGGCGCTCTATTACGGAAGATTTTACTATCTGCCACTGCTCGCCTGCGGGCTGTACTTTGGTGGATTGTTTGCAGGCCAGCCATTTTACTCTGTTTTTGCGCTTGCGCCGCTTCTGTATGCGATGGCTTCGGGCGCGCAAATGGGGCAGCTTGCATACGAGGACTTCAGGGGAAAAACTAATCTTTTTGAAAAGGGCACGCACTTTGCGGCAAACGCGGTGTGGGCAATTGTGATATCAGTTATAATTGGCCTGCTTCTTGGCGGGCTTGGTTTTGAAGACCTTCCAAGCATCGGGCTTGATTTGAGCGCACTTGAGGATTTCATAAGTAGCCTTACAATACAATAATATGGCCGCCAATTTTTGGCTTTTTTGGGCAATGAAATATAGGCAAAACACCGCCAAATCGGCACAAAGGGCGTTTTGCACCAAGAATAAACTTATAAAGCAAGTGAGCAATAGATATTATTACGGTTAATCGGTGATTCTTTGGGCGTTTTTGACGGAATAAAGGGATTTTATTTCAAGCTTGAGGAGAAATACTATGATTTCCTTGATAGCGTCAATGCGCACGTTCCAATTTATGAAATAATAGACCCTATTGACAAGGTAGTCCCAAGTTTTCTTCTTTTCATTGCGCTTTTTTTGGCGGCGGCAGGGCTTGTGCTGGCGGGAGTTTTCGGGCTCGGGGGACTCGGAAATGACACGCTCACTATTTCGGTGCAGGACTCTGACGCTAACCCCATTTCCGACGCGACAGTTACATTTTCACGCGATGATTCCGTGGTTTCAAGCGTGCAGACAGATGCACTCGGGATAGCCGTGCTTGCAGGAGTGAAGCAGGATGAGAGCATTGAGGTGGTTGCGGAAAAGGACAGCTATCTTTCCTCGTCAAAAACCATTATCATCGCTTCGCTGCCCGCTGCGGAAAATATCCTTCTCGACCTTGCATCGCAGGCATCTTCAGAGAGGACAATAAGGCTTCTTGATGAGCTTGGCCAGCCTGTTTCCGGCTCTTTCACATTAAGATTCAAGTGCTCAAACCCATATGCACCTGCAATAGCCGATGTTTTGCTCTCAGGCCAAGACAGGGGCGTTGCACGGGTAAATATGCCAGGCAACTGCGAAAGGCTCTCTGTTGATGTGCTGGATGGCGGAACGCACAGCGACATTTATGGGCAGGTTGTAAGCGGCGAAGACCAGGCGATTTACCTTGAGGCCGAGGAAACTGGCGATGCGAAAATAGTCGTGAATGTCTCGGACGCTTCTGGGAACGCGCTGAGCGGGATTGAAGTGCAGCTATACAAATACAGCGAACTTATAGACAACCCAAATGTCGGGCCGATTGATGTCGCATATACTTCAGGAGGACAGGCAACTTTCACAAAATCCCCAGGGAGCTACGCTGTAAAGGCATATGACAGCCAGGGGCAATTCGNCGACAAAGTATCGGGAAAGATTACTGCAGTTGCGGCTCAGAGCGCGACCGTGAATTTGGCGCTTGCAGAGGACATAAAGGGCAAGGTACTTGTGAAGGTCATTGACAAGAGAAGCGGGGCGGCAATACACAGTGCCCAGGTGAGCCTGTTTTATGCGGCGGCAACTTCGAAAGACGCGCCGATAAACACGGTTCCAACTGCGGCTGATGGCACAGCGGGAATCAATGTGAGCAGGGACTCCGAATTCAAGGCGATTGTATCCGCAAGCGAATACCAGTCGGTGACAATCGGCGGCTTGCGAATCGGGACAACGGCGGCAACAGTTCAGCTTGAGAAGTGCACGCCCTCAACATGCGGATTGCTAAAAGTCAAGGTGGTGGACCAGGACGGCAGCCCGATTGACGGGGCAATTGTAACTCTTTACAACGCCTCGACGAATTTCCAGGCAAATTATGCTGGCAGGACAGCGGACATCAACGGGCTTGCAAAGTTTTCTGGAATAAGCAACGGCAATTACTACGCGTTCGCGTTCAAGGAAGGGTTCTCTGGAAGGAGCGATGCGGGATATTTTAGCAGCGACCAGAACAAATCGGATGCGCAGAACCTCACGGTCACAATGAATGTTGATGACGGCATTGCCGCGGTGAAGGTGCGGGACACCGATGGCAGGCCGATTGCCTTCGCAACAATCGGGCTTTTTGATGCGAGGACGAATGCGCTTGTCGGAAGGGACCTGACCGATTCGAACGGTTCAAAGGAATTCTCGCTCAAGGCGAACAGGAAAATATATGTTGTGGTCAGCAAGCAAGACGAGCAGGTTTATGCGAACTACATCAGCGCAAAGAGGGCAATGATTCCGTCCGGAGTGCAGCAGTTCGATGTCACGCTTGAAAAGCCGATACTTAGCGGCGAAATATCGATGGAGTTCCTCGGCATGCACTCGGCCGATGGAAAAAGGGCGGAGAATCTAAAGGCCGGCGACACTTACAGGGCAAGGTTCAAGGTGCGCGTGCCTGAAGAGAAGGATTATGGGTCAATGGGCGTTCATGTGAGGGCCGGAAGCGATGTGCTCATGGAAAAGGACGCGCTTTTCATAAAGGAAGTAAATGCGCCGCGCACTTCGCAGGTGCGCGCAACAAGATTTGAGGATGAGAGAGGCGGGCTTGATGAGGGCGATTATGACCTTACAATCGGCGATGCAAAGTGGGCGAACCTTACATGGAGCAGCACCTCCGCGGGCATTTACGAGGTGGAGGCGGAAATAGGGGTGCGCGAATCGGCATCAATTGGGGACAAGCTTTTCCTCAATTACAGGNCATGGGGAGAATACAGAGACGGCAAAAGGGACAGGTTCCCAAAGGATGATACGGTTACTAAGGAGCTCTACAGCAACACAAAGCAGGAAGTTTTCCAGGTGGGCGTTGTGACGCTCTGTGATGAGGACTTCTGCTTTACGGCAACCGTAACGGACAACCGCAATGACCTTATAGAGTCGGTGCAGGACACATACAACGCCAAGGTGTTCAACCCCTACAGGCTGCAATTTATAATCACGAACAATTCTGAAACGCGCATACACAACAGCGCAAATCTGAGGATTGGCAACGCCGATGAGAGCCTCAAGTTCTTTGATTACAAGATTACCGATGCGGAAACGCAGCCAACAAGCGGGACACTCAACGGCTTTGAGTTCCCAAGGCTCAATGTCGGGGACCTGCGGCCCAAGAACTCCGTGAGGTTCGAATCCGAGTTCACGCCGCAAAAGTCCATAAGCGGGATACTCAATGTAAGGCTTGTCTCGGACCAGGACATAGTGTTTGAAAAGAACATCACGGTAATTATCGCGGCGCCAAAAGAGCTGGATGTGCAGATTGAACCGAGCGTATTCCTCTCAGGCATTGAAAATGACATCAGCGTGATTGTAACTGACAAGGCAAACGGCCTTGAAATCGAGGGCGCAATCGTGAGGGTCAAGGACGGCCACAAGAACGTGCTTGATTATGATGTTACCGGAAAGGACGGCAATTCGATGCTCACTCTGCCTGGCCAGAAGCCCGGAAAGAAGCTCTATCTCGAAATCGAGAAGACGGATTATAATGTGAAATTAATCGAGCTCGCCGTAAGCGACCGGCTGCTTGAAATTACGCCCTCTCAGATTGGCGTTAGCGTAAACACAAAAAACAAGCAGCAGTCCGAGGACAAGATCACGCTCCGAAACGTCGCGCCATACCCGCTTAAAATCACGGACATAAGGCTCACGGGAGATTTCAAAAAGCTGCTTGATACCGCGCGCATAAGGAACTGGCTTGAGAGCTCCTATCGGGAAATGGTAATAGAGCCGGATGAAAAGAAGGATGTGACGCTGAAAACTTTCCTCTCGCAAGATGCGCTCGCGCTCTCAAACAGGGCAACGCTTGAGGGAACGCTTGTAATTGTTGCAACCAACTTCGGGCAGGAGTGGGTGTTCAATGTCCCTGCAAAGATTGCGGTTGGATTAGGAGATGAGGTTGATGACCCCACATGCCTTGTGGTAACAAAGGGCGAGTGGACAACGAGCACTTCAGGAACACCCAAAAGAACCGAGTTCCAGATACAGAACAACTGCACAGTTGGAAAAAGGCCCGTGGCGCTGCAAAACCTTGAGGCGAAAATCGGCTGGAAGACCAATCAGCTAGGAGAGTACACGCTAAACATAGGGCCAGATGAGGTAACATTAAGGCCGGGATATTACAGGATACTTTTAGGGACGCTAAAGCCCGAGCAGTCGCTTACCGCAATACTCACATTCACGCCCTTTGGCGGGGTGAGCGGGGCTGGCGAAGCGGACATCGTGATACAGGCAACGAACCCACTAGAGGATGAGGACCAGGCGCTTTCGAACACAATAAAGACAAAAATCACTTCCGTTAATTTGAAGCAGTGCCTCAGCTATGACAAGGAAAGGCTTTCGGTGAACCAAAACGAGAGCGGCGCGGTTACAATCACCGCAACAGAGGTGTGCGGAGAGGGCGTTGACTTTGAAATAAAGAGCGATCTTATGACCACGCCAAGGAGCGAATTCACATTGCAGCCGGGGCAGAGCCAGGTAGTGCAGATTTTCGCGGAGAAAAACTATCCGGGGCAGTACGCGCTTTTCATAGAGCCAAAGTTCGCCTCGGATAAAAAAGAGCAGCTTGTAAAGAACATCCGCGTGATTGTGAACGCGCCAGGGTGCTGGCAGCTAAGCAAGTACGAGTTTGATGTTTTTGATGACAAAAGAAATGAGTTCGATGGGCTTGACAGCGCGGATTTGACAAACAATTGTGTGCAGCGGCCTGTGACAGTGAAGGTTAATGCCAAGGACTGGATGGATGCCGCGCAGGACGGGCTTTTCTGGGGATTGGGTTCGATGGCGGCTGTGATGCTCACAAACTATGGCAAGGGAGATTATGACATCTGGGGCAACACAAGGGGAACTGTTTCACTTGGCCAGGTGCAATATAGCAAGAATGCCACCGGAGATTGGATTGGGCCTGATGGGCAGAAGGTTACTGACGCATCGCTCAAGAGCACGCTTAATGCAAAGCAGAGCGGAACAGCAACGCCTTTTTCTTCGGCGGTTGTGAACGGAAAGACAGCATACAAAAACAGTTCCGGGCAGTGGTATGACCAGTCCGGGGTAGAAATCAAGGACGATTCGCAAAAGCAGGCTTATGAGAACGCCCTCAAAAAGGCACCCGTGATGGAAACGGTAACTGTTCCAAATCCGGAAACCATTGCGCCTGTAAGGGACAGTACGCAGTCAACTGCGGCGCCACAGGTGAGTGCCCAAGCACAGGCAGAGATTAATTCACTGAAATTACAGCTAGCGGAAGCGCAGGCAAAGCTTAAAGCCGTGGGAGCAGCGGCTTCAAATGCGCAGCTGCAGCAGTCCAAGGACCTGCAAAGCCAACTCGTGCAGAAACGGCTTGAGATTGGGTCTGGATTGAAAATAACGCCGCCTGACCAAGTGACAAGTACTGACATTGTAACACCAGGAATTCCGGTACAGCAAACTCCGGAGCCGACATCGGTTGACATCCCAATAGAAGCGGCAGATGAGGTCGTGGTATACGGCAGCGGATTATATTACATAAAATCCAATGGCAGGGTCGTGGATTACTGGCTTGGCACTGAAGTTGACCAAAGCACAGCCATCGAAGTCATCAATACATCATTGCGCAATGCCGAGAAACCTGCAGGCCCAGTCGGCATCACCGGCCAAGCGGTCCTCCCATCAGCCCAAGGACTTGCGCCATACACCGCTGGCAGCCAGCAGCAGAGCGGCGCTACGAGCGGAATCTTTGGAGGCCTTGCCCAGGGAGCTGGCAACTCGCTTAGCGGCAACCTGCTAAGCGGCGGTGGGGGCATTGTAAGGGGCCTTCTTGGCTCTAACCCATGGGTCGGCGGGCTTACAGGCTTTGTTGTCGGAACCGCGATTTCATACTTCGGGCAGGAAAAGGAAGTAACATTTACCGTGCTGCAAAAGGACACAGAGATAAAGAGCGTAAGAGTGATACAGGGCTCGGGCCCGGCTGAAAAGGATGACAAGGACATAGCCATTACAGTGCAGGGAATCGGCGGCAAGAAGGGAGATACGGCGCCAACGGTTGCGCAGCCGCTTGCAAACACCCCAGATTTGATTTCACAGGGAATTGAAAACATCAAGCTTACGTTCCAGAACGCGAGCGGGTTCACTACAAGCGAGGAGCAGCCAAAGACGCCCGCGCCAAACCTCAAGGTGGCGGGAGTGAGGCACAACTACAAGGACAGGGTTTATGACAAGAAGGATTTCGTCACGGAAACGGGCGGATTTTTGGGATTCTTTGACCAGCCCCTCATTGACAAGGGAAAAACAAAGCTCGATGAGGAAGCGGAACAGAAGCTTGAGCAGCAGTACAGGCTCGAATTCAATTCAATCCCGCCCACGGTTGAAACCAGCCAGCCGCTCGGGCTTCTCAATTGCCAGGACGGCACAAGGACAGGGAGCACGGGTTCTGATGCGCTTCCTAAGGTGAAGCTTGGCTGGTCTTGGGCGGAAATAAGGGAGGACACATGCAACGAGAGCAACGAAAACGGCGTTTATTGTGATGCAACGCAGCTCAGCATCTCGCTCCTGCGAAAAGTAGATGCAATAAGCAAATATGTCTCGCAGAATGGCGGCCAGTTCACCTGCCCATCGCCTTTAGAGGATGAGGCGGCGGAGAACAACATAGGAAGCTTTGATATCGGCGTTGAAAGCGTCTCAGCTGTGAAGAAAGGCAATGACATTGAAATAGTTGCGAATATAAAGAACACGAACCCGGGGATAATTTCAGGAACAGTTGCAATCAGGGCAAAGGCGGCACAGGGAGGCGCGGAAATCGCGTGCCAGACACCGAGCCAGAACATCACCGTTGCGGCTGGCGGGCAAACGGAGGTTTCATGCACATTCGCAGGACTTCCGCAAGGGTTCTATAGCGCGTCTGCTGCGCTCACTCCAAGCGTCTCATGCCCCAACTGCCAGGACATTGCGGCAACGAATTCGCTTTCAAGAAACTTCTTTGCAGGAACAACCGGCCTGCAGCAGTGCTCGCCATACAGCACAACGAGACTCAGTGACTTTTTGAGGGCATCCGGGATGAAAAACGATGCGGTGCTTGCGATGACCAAGTTCAACGCGCTTCTGATGGTGGATGGATATGGAGCCGATTTCCAGCGTGATTTCGATGTTGCGCAAAAGCAGGCGTTCTTCTCGGCGCCAGACATGTACACAAATCCAACCATTGGCCTTGGAAATTATTTCAAGGACACAAAGCTCTGGAGCTTTGACGCTTACAGCCAGCCGGATTTCACGCTCCCGGGCCCGGGAACTTACAGCATTTCAGCTGACATCACATACAATGACAACACATGGCAGTTGTACGATTCGAAGGGCAACCCGAACGCGAAGATAACAATCACCATGGAGAAGCTGCACGGCGCAGAGCCAGACAGCCCATTCTACTACGTGCCATTTGACGGGCTAGTAGGGCAGGATAGCGGAAGAGTAGGGTACGGAGTGAACTTTGCGGGAGATAGCATACTAATAGACAATAGCCAGACCCCTATCAGGACAGTGGAGATTTCGGGCTCCTCGCCAATCAATGATGGAGTGCTTTCTGTCACTAAGAGCGAGAGCTTCAAATCAATGCAGGTTGATGAGAGGGGAGTTGTTGCAAAGCTATCAAGGCAGGGAGGAAGCCCAACGCTGCTATTCCAGCCATCGAATGCGACACCCGTGATATTGCAGATTACGAAAAAGACAGGAGAGGACGCTTATGCGATTTACGAGCCTGCGGTTGATGGCGATGCTGTTGATGTGGGCCCGCAGCTTGCGCAGTGGAACGGAATCGGGGCGAGCTGCAGGGCATTTGATGATTCGGTAATGAGCCAGCAGCAGTTCGTTCCTGACACCCACGGGCTTAGCACAAGATGCGCGCTTGTGGGCCCGAACCAGAGGAGCAAGTACGCGCTTGAGTTCTGCGGCAACATGATCAATTACGGGACTGTTTCATATGAAACGGTGTTCTACACCCCGCAAGAATCTGACAGTTATTTGCAGCTAACGGATGTTGCATCGGACGATGCCGTGCTTGTGAGCGCTTCTAGCACGGCAAAGAAGGTGCCGCTAAACGGCAACGGAGCAACGGATGATATCAGCTCGATGCAGGATGTTTTCAATCTGGTGCAGGACGGCTATATGTGCGTTTCGGGAACGAATTTGAATGCAGAGTTCTTCTGGAACCCCAAGAAGGTCTTTGAAACATTCCAGGGCAAGGAAGAGGCTGCTCTGGATGCGTGCATACAGGCGACGAACAGGCGAGGTTGATTATGCGCAAATATGACCCTAGTGCCGGCAGGGTACGCAGGGAAAGAAGGCCATCTTCAGGCTCGTGGGCTCCGCGTGGCAATGCTGAGGAACTTGCAAAAAGGCTTGCAAAGATTGTGGCAGCAGGCACAAAAAAACCCGGACCGCACACAAATAGAAAGCTCTGGGCGCCAGATGATATTTTAAGAAGGACCAAAGCTACAGCAGAACAAAATTCCAGAAGTAGAAGAGGCCCACAAACAGCACTCGCGGTGTTGCAGGATGAATGGAAAAGGGAGCACACCGTTAACACACGCATTAGCCTTGGCAGGTCTGCAAAAAGAGAATGGTTGGCCCCCGCAAAAAAATAGCAGTAACCGGAGGGAAAATAGCGGGAGATACGCTAAAGAAACTGGAACTGGAGTCTGAGGAATGCGTCGCGGCGCCACAAAATTATTTAGATGAGCCTGAAGCCACAAAAAGGAAAAAGCTGGGTTCAAAAAAGTTTAATAACCGCCAAACTGTAGTATTAGCGGTATTATGGGGCTTTCCGACATACAGGGCGCTTTGGCGGATTTGTACGCCTCGCTGAATGGCAAAATACCTCACTTTCCATATATTTTCGCGGCAGCCCTTGTGCTGGTTTTGGGAATTTTTGCATTTTTCATTTTCACAGCAGGCCCTGCGAGCGCGGAAGTTAAGGTGCTTGTGCAGAACGCCGCGGGAGCCGCGGTGAAGGGAGCGCAAATAGCAGTTACAGGAACCGGAACGGATTTGAATATTCTAACTGGCCTTGATGGCGCTGCAACTTTTAGCGCGCCCATAGGGGCGCAAATCACGGTTACGGCGTCAAAGCAAGGGTATGCAATCGCAAAAGAGAGCATCACGGTTTCGCAAGGCGCGCAGGTTACGCTTGTGCTTCGGCAAGAGCAGTTCACGATAAATGAGGTGACCCTCACATTCACCGGCCCGGATTCAAGAAAGCTCTCCGGAACCGAAGTGAACGTGAGGCTCTCATGCTCGGGCACTGGCGTTTTTGAAAAAAGCGATTACACTGTTTCTGAAGGCGAGATTAAGCTGCGGCCGCCGCAGAACTGCGGCAAGGTGCTTGTGAGAGCAACCGCGGCGGGATTTCAGACAGCGAGTGCGCAGGTCCTTGGCACAAACCAGGAAATACTTTTCCATGGGATTGAAAGGCCCAAAGGAAGCGTTGAAATAAATGTTGCGGCAGCTGACACTAACAGGTTCGTTGATGGAATCAATGTAAAGCTTGTGGATTCGGTTGGTCTTCCTGCGGGCTTTGAAGACCAGACATCGTTTGGCGAGGCCTCATTTGCAGGGGTCGATATCGGGACATACACTGCGCTAATCAGCGACCCTACAGGGCAGTACGCCTCTGAGAGCGTTGCACTCACAGTGCATGAAAATGCGGCTGCAACAAGGTCTGTTCGCATTTCAAAAGACATAAAGCTCAAGGCAAAAATAAAGGTGATAGAATCTGGAGGGGCGGCTATAGAGGGGGCGGAGGTAGCAATTTACGGGGCGGATGGAATCCTTGTTGGCATGCAGGTCACTGGCACAACAGATGGCAGCACGGTTTTCCTCCTCAAAGATGATGGCATATTTTACTACTCTGCAGGCAAGCAGGGATTCATGCCAAGCGACAGGAATTCATTTGCAACATTTGGCTACACAAAAGCTAGCCAGCAGGAGTTCACGGTAAGGCTTGGCAGGTGCACAGAGCAGACATGCGGCTCGCTTCTCGTGCGCGTGCTTGATGAGAACGGCTCGCCCGTTGAAAACGCGCGCGCAATGATTGTCAACGCCGACGGGTTTGTGGAAACCGTGTATGGCTCGAAAGTTACCGATTACAACGGCTTTGCGGCGCCATTCACTGGCATTGAGAAGGGAACTTACACCGTGCTTGCGCAGAAATTCCCCGCGGAAGCCAAATCAGCGCCCTTTGAACTGGATCCTGGGGCGGCGAACTCCGTTGCGGTGAACATGAGAATCGGCAGCGGGACTGTGAAGGTGAGCGCCCTTGATGAGGATGCAAAGCCGCTCTCGTTTGCAAAGGCGGACATTTTCACGGACAGCGGCGCGAAAATAGGGACGATTTCGCTTGATTCGGCAGGAATTGGAACGCTTAGCGTGAAGGCTGACAGGAGAGTTTATGCGGTGATTACAAAGGAGGGGTACGCGCCGTATGTGGCTGCTTCAAAGCAGGTTTATCCGGATATTGCAATCCAGTTCACGGGCTCACTTGAGCGGGAAATTTCCTCAATCAAGCCAAGCATTGAATTCATCGGCGTGTTTTCTCAGGGCGGGACAAGGGCGCTCTCGCTTGCCGCGGGAGGGGCATATATTGCAAAGTTCCTGCTCCGCATACCTTCGCAGCAAGAGTTTTCCGCCTCGGGAGTGTTCATTCGCGTCGGGGAAAAGGACGATGCGGAAAGGGACAGCATCTCAATAAGCTCTGTGAATGCGCCACGCGCCGGAGTTGTGAAGGGCGCAACATACAGGCCCTCGGGCGGTACCGCTGGCGAGGAGCAGACGAATGGGAATGCGAAGTGGGCGGAAATAATATGGAACGGGATTGGGGAAGGGAAGTATGAAATAGAGGCTGAAGTGAAGGTGAAGGGCGGCACAACAAAGGGAACGCCTCTCCCAATTTTTTACAGGGCATTCGGAGTTGATGGCGCCAAATACCTAAGGGACCCAATTGACAGCGCGCTTGGGGAAAACGAGGATTCGGAGCAGAAGAAGGGCATTTATGCGCAGAGCTACTCCAAAGAATACCTTGAAGGGATTACAGAGCAGTGCTCGGGCGAGTTCTGCTTCACAACAAGGCTTTTGGACAATATAGCGGGCGTTTATATGCAGGAGCCTTACAGGATAAAGACATTCTCGCCCTACACTCTTGAATTTTCGCTAACGAACAATTCCGCGGCAAGGCATGAGAGCGCGTCCATAAGCATAAGGGATACCCGCGACATGGAAGGGGCGGCAAAGGAGATTAGCATCAGCTCATATAGCATAGAGAATGCGGATTCGGCGGTGTTCAATGGCAGCGCTGCCGTTTTCGAAACCCCGCAGATTGCAATGGGGGATTTCGCTCAGAACAAGGCGGTTTCCGGAACGCTTGGGATAGAAGCGAAAACTCTCACTTCCTCCGCGCTCGAATTTAAGGTGATTTCAAGCCAGAACATTGCATTTGACAGGGTGGTTGCGTTCATCCCTGTTTTCCAAGATGACATTAACCTTGAAGTGAATCCGGCAGTGATTGCGGCATTTGTTCCCGCGGACATCAATGTGACAGCGACATATGCCGGCGGGGAAAATAAGGGATTTGGAATTGCAGGTGCGCGCGTGATTGTGAAAAAAATCGCGCCCGACAGGAGCGAATTCACATTCCCAACAGCTGTGACAAACACCAACGGGCTCACAAAAATTTCGATTCCCGCATCATCTCCCGGAACGAAAATAATCGTGAAGGCGGAAAAGGCCGGGCTCGGAGTTGTCTTTGTTGAGAGGACCGTGAGCACGCAGGTTGTTGCATTCGACCCCTTGCAGCTAAAGCCCGCGCTGAACAGGGCGACAAATGAGGAAGTGAGAACAAAGCTCACGGCAAGCAACCTTGTGGATTCGGAGCTCACCATAAAAAAAATCGTATTCTCAGCAGGCCTTGACGGGCTGCTTGACAGCGCCAAGATGAATAATTTCCTAGTGCAGTACGCCGGAGCTAAAATACCAAAGAGCGGCTCCAAGGACCTTGAGGTGCTCTCTGCAATTGGGGAAGGGGCGCGCTCGCTCGATGCCCCGGCAAAGTCGGGCGGAAAAATCATAGCCGAGCTCTCGCCTTCTGCTAACCCGGCGGTTTCATATTTGGCGCAGCTGCCCTATGAGGCGATGGTAAATCTTGCGGAGATGCCCTCGAACTCGCCGTGCATCTCGATTTCCGCAAAGGAATGGAAGGACGCGACAATCGATAGCAAGGCCGCAATGCAGTTCGAGATAGAGAACAACTGTGTTTCAAAGCAGGGCGCGAAAATAGGGCTCAATAACCTGCAGGGCAGGATACGCTGGGCCGGAAAGGACGGGATTGCGGGGCTTGTTGAGCTTTCAGTGACAGACCCAGTGAGCGGAACTGTTGCAAGCGAAATTCTCCAGCAGGGGCTTTATGTGAGGCTGCTAGAGGGCCTAACTCCTGGGATTCCATACCCTGCAACGCTCACATTCGTTCCAAAGCAGGGCGCAATGGGAAAGAGGGCGGAGTTCACGGTTGATATTGACGCGCAAATCGGCACGAACAAGGGAGAGCAATTTGTCGGCGCGAATAACGGGATTGACGCGCAGGTAACTGTGGCAAACCTTGGCCAGTGCATGCAGATAACGCCTGACCCCGAGCTTGGAGTGCACATTGGCAGAAGAGACTCCGAATCGGAATTCACTGTTGACACAACCAAATGCGGGCCTGCAGTTCTAGACATCAGGTTCTGCGATGGCGGCACAGATGGCTGCAGGGGAGGCGCTTCCGAGGGCGGGATAAGCCTGCGCCCATGGTCATATTCAAAGGTGAGCGGCGAGCAAAAGAGCGTTGTTGTTGAAAGGCAGGGAATGCCCGGGTTCTATGGGATAAAGGTGGAGGCCAGGCCTTTGGGCGGGAGCTGGAGGCAGGTTGCGGAAATAGCGGCAATTGTAGAGCCAGAGGATGGGCTTTATTTCACCATGGACAAGTACAGTTTCACGGTCATTGGGAAGGGAAGCTCTGATTTTGCAAAGCTCACAAACGACATGGTGCAGGAAAAAATAGAGGTAAGAAAGCTCAAAACCGGGCCGCTCTACGATTATGTGATAAATCTTTCAGGAAGCCCGGATGGCAACAGGCTAAATCCGCGCTATGTCTGGCCTGATGCCACGGAAATTGTGGTAAGCGACCCGCGCATCAGAGGCGATTGGAACCTTGACATCGCAGATGAGTTCACAACAAAGGGCGAACATGCAAGCCAGCAGGTTGGAATAACATTCGGCAACATAAGCGCGGAGCAGGACAGGCCGGTTTTTGCCGTGGTAACGGCGAAGGCAAAAGAGCATGTGCACGGCGACCCCCTGCACAGGGAAGCGAAGGTCAAGTGCGGGGGAAATAATTTCGGATTGTACACGGGAAGCCGAAGCGACTACGGCATGTACTGGATAAACCCAGGGGTGTGCGGGAACGAGGCCGAGACTGTTTATGACACGGTTTATTCGCAGAAATTCCACGTGAAATTCAAGGTCTCGGAAGAGAAGGCGGATGTCCCTGATTTGAGCTTTGATTCATTTGCATGCCAGAGCGGAGTTGAAATCGGAAGGACAGGGGCTGGAGCGCTGCCGAAGGTGAAATTCGAATGGGCGTGGAGGGAAATACCTGAAAACCAGTGCGATGCGTCGAATCCCGATTATGTTTACTGCGATGCCGCGCAGTTCACAATCGAATTGAACAAGAAGCTCCACAGGCTCTATGAATTCCTGCAGGCAAATAATTTCAACCTGGGGTGCCCATCGGTTAGCACCACGCAAAATTTGCAGCAGTCGCTTTCGCAAGAGACCGAAAGCGCGCAGGTGCTGCAAGGACAGGCGGGCCTTTTGGAAGTGAAAACAGTTTATTTCCAAGGAAATATCACGAGCACAATAAAGGCAAGAAATGCAACGGATTCGGAGCAGGATATTGTCGCGACCGCGGTAATCACAAACCTCTCGGGCTTTGAGCAAACATGCATCGCGGAAATATTGGGCGTCCCGGCAGGCGGGGAAAAGATGGGCGCTTGCGAAACCCCGATAAGTGAAGATGGGATATACAGCACGGTGATAAGCGCAGAAAGCGAGACCGCAGGAGAAAATATTTCCATGGAAACCATAACAACGGGAATTTATGCCGGCACAATCGCAACCGCAGAAGAGCAGATGAACAGGTGCGACCTTAAGGCAACGCAGGTTCACTACCAGGTGCCGCAGATACTAAGGTTTGTTGAGGGGAAAAGCAGCATCACATGGACTAGCGCGGTCCCGAACAAGGAGGCACTTGCAAATATGCTGGTATTCGACGCTTACCTGATGAGGGACAATTACCCGAAGGAATTTTTCAGGGATTTTTCTGAAACCTACACAAACAACGCGTTCGCGGACACGGAATCATATTTCACAAGCATCGGGAGCGGCTATGGTTTCAACAGGCTATTGCAGAACGGAAATTTCAGCCTTGGAGGCAAGTATTCGGCAACAGAAGGCATTCCATCTGCCGGACGGTATGGCGTTGAGCTTGCTGTGCAATTTAGCGGGAATGACTGGAAGTTCTTTGATTCGCAGGGCAGGCCGCTTGCGAATGTGAAGGCGATTGTTTACAGGAAAAGCGACCCATCGCCCAATTCCCCGTTCTACTCGCTGCCGATTGACGGGTTTGTAGGGCTTGTTGGCAACACTTATAGGAGAACGAATTACGGAACAGCGTTCAGCAATGATTCGGAGCCGGTACAGATAAGCCTTGGAAATCAGCCTGTGAAAACATACCCAAGCGAAGGCGGCAGCGCTGCAATTGCTGCGGATGTGAAGTTAGAGGAAGGGATATACGGCCTCAACACCGCGCCTGGAACTGGCGGCATGATACTGAGCGCGGAAAGCATTCCTGGAAAAAAAGCAGGCATAGTGCTCCAGCCTTCGCATGCGACTCCGGTTCTCATGAAGGTTTCAAGGGGCGAACTCGCATCTGAAAAATTCTCTGCCTCATACACGCTCTCCGAGAATGCGAATGCCATAAATGTTGGCAGCACCCTCTCGCGCTGGGACGGGGCGGGAGCGTGCCTTGATTTTACCGGCATTCCGGTTACGGACGCATTCTACCAAAAGCCGGACAGGAAAGGCTTGGAGACGGACAATAGCCTTGATTGGGAATCGAGCTATGCGGTGGACTGGCCGCGCGCTGACAGGAAGGGCGATGTTTACCTGAGAACGATTTTTTACACGGCTCCGGGAACAAGCATGGCCCTAAAGGCATCCCAAGGGATGAGTGCGCAGTTTTATACGCCCGACCAGTCAGGAAGCAGCGTTGTGCTTGGTGGAATTTCAGGAATGGAGCGCAACAATTCGGTTGAGGATAGCGGAAAAATCGCAAGCATTGAGGACGCATTCAGGATGGTTGAAAATAGGCAGGCGTGCATAACAAACACAGGAAGCTCCTCAAAAATCTGGTGGAACCCGCAGGCGGTTTACACGGCCTCCGGAAGCCAAAGAAACATATCGGAAGAAGTGAACAAGCTGCAGGCCGGCTCAACTTGCATCGGGTGAATTTTGCGTGAAAACCATGCAATAAAATTGCACGGATTAAAAGGCAGATAAAGGGTTTTTTGGCGAATCGGAGCCACGATAAAAGGTTTTTTAACAACAAAAACATTACTATTGCTTGGTTATATGGAGTTCCTTGACAATATCAGGGATTCCCTTGTTTCGATGTGGGAATCGCAAGATCGCGCTAAACTGCTTGCGGGCGCTGGCTTAATTGCAATCGTGGTTCTCGGGCTCGTTTTTCTGTCAATTTCAGGGCTTTCAGCTGGGCAGCTTACTGTTGTTACAAAAAACTCAAGTGGCGAAGCGCTCTGGAAAACAAGCGTGAAACTCTCCGGGCTTGAGGGCGATTTTTCAGGGACAACTGACCGGAGCGGAACCATTGTTTTTAGCGGCGTCCCCGCAGGAAAAAAATTCACAATCGAGGCGTTTGGAACAGGATTTGAAACAAGCAAAACTGATTTTATATTAACAAAATCCGCAGAAGAAACGCAAATCACGCTCAAAGCCGAGCAGGAAAATGCTCCCGCGCTCAAAGTAATAACATTTGCTGGCCCTGACGGAGTGAAGCTTGATAAAAAGCTCATTACGGTTGAACTGAGCTGCTCATCTGGGCTCACTGTGAACAATTCGGTGCAGCAAGTTTCGAATGGACGGCTTGAAGTAGAAGCGCCATCAGGATGCGGAGTTCTTAGCGCAACAATATCGGCAGCAGGGTTTGAAACGGACACTTTCAATCTCAATGAATCAAGCGTAATTCGGCTGCAGGCGCTGCAAACAGAACAGGGCAGGGCAATTGTTGTTGTAAAAGATGCTGCAGGAAGATTCCTTGACAATATTGAAGTTTCAATACTTGATTCGCGCGGCATTCCAACAGGCGAAGTGGAAATAACATCTTTTGGAGAAGCGAGCTTTTCACTTGATTCTGGAAAATACATAGCGCGCGCATATGATTCAACGCTCGCATACGCATCCGCGCAAACCGAATTTTCAATTGCAGCAAAAAGCGAGGCTAGGGCGGCAATCACGCTTGAAGAGAAGCCACTTGCAACCATCACAGCAAAAGTAATCGACAAATCAAGCAAAGCTGAAGTGAAAAATGCCACAGTGGTGCTAGAGTCGCCTGATGGCGCAAAAATTTCACGGGAATTTAACGGCGGAAATGTTTCACTCGCCCTCTCAAAGATTGGAATTTACAAGCTTAGCGCAAGCGCAGACGGATACGCTCGCAGCAATGAGATTTCAGTGAATTCAGCGAGCATACCCTCGCAAGGCTACACGCTTGAAATAGCAAAGTGCATGCCGGCAACGTGCGGGATACTTACGGTGAGCGTACGTGATGAGGACAACGAGCCTGTTGCAAATGCGCGTGTCGCTATTGTCAATTTGGATACTGGGTTTTTTGCGGAAGAATACGGCCTCAAATACACTGATATCAACGGAGCAGCGAAATTCTCCGGAGTGAAGACAGGAAAGTACAATGCGATTGTGCAAAAATATCCTGCAGAAGGGTCATCAGAACCGTTTGATGCGGTCACTGGAACCGATGCGAGGGTTAAGGCGCAGCTCACAATAGGCGAAGGGACAATTGAGGTTCTGGCATTGGATCCTGATGGCAAGCCAGTTGCATTCGGCTTTGCAGAGTTCAGAAGCGAAGGGCGCGAGAGGCTTGGGAAGCTGCCACTGAACTCGCAGGGAAAGGCGGCATTCACGACAAAGGCGGACAAGAAGGTGTTTGTCACTCTGAGCGCGGATGGGTACACCAATTACACTTCCGGCGGCACGCAGGTTTATCCGGGAAAAATTGTTTCAATAAATGCGGAGCTGCGCAGGGAAATATTGGGGGATGGCCCTGGGATTGAATTCATTGGGCTTTTTGATGAATCGGGAAGGGCGGCAGGTGCGATTTTTTCGGGAAACGCATACAGCGCAAGGTTCATTGTATCGGTTCCGGAGAATTCGGCAGATGAGCTAGAGCAGCTTGGTGTTTTCATCCGCACAGGGGAAGATTCAATCGTCGAAAAGGACCCAATTTACATAAATTCGGTTGACGCGCCGCGCGCATCTGTTCTCAAGGGCTCCACATATAGCGAGCCAAAGGGCACAGAGGAGGACGAGGCACACATCACAAATGGCGAGGCAAAATGGGCGTCAATTGTCTGGGACAGATCAGAGATACGGCAGGGGCTTTATGAGGCGGCTGTGGAAATAAAGGCACGGGAGTCGGCAACACCTGGAGCTTCAATGCCGATTTTTTACAGGGCATATGGCGTGAAGGAGGATGGCAGTGTCGTGAGAGACCCGATAGATACGGAGCTTGGCACGGGTGAAGAAACTTCTGCAAAACATGCGCTTTACGCAAAATCGTATGAAAAGGAATATGCGGAAGGCGCGATAGAGGAGTGCGATGAGGATTTCTGCTATAGCCAAAGGATTATTGACACGAAAAATGACCTCTATTTAACGCCCCCGTACCAGCTGCGGATTTTCGGGAATTACACAATGGAATTCTCAATCACGAATAACTCAAGGAGCGTGCACGACAGCTCCAACATCCGCATAAAGAATTCGGTGGACGGGACAATTTTGGGAAAAAGCCTGCGCATAATCTCATACAATATCACAAATGCGGCATCGCAGCAGTTCTCATCCTCAACGCCGGCCTTTGAAATAAGCCCAATAGCCCTCGGGGATTTCCGCGAGAACAAGGAAATCCGCGCAAAGCTCATGCTAAAGCCGGAAGTTCTTGGCCTTTCCGCGCTTGATATCAGGATTGTTTCTGACAGGGAGCAGGTTTTCACAAGGCAGGTTCAGGTGAATGTGGTGAATGAAAAGGACCTCAATGTTTCGGTAAGGCCCCTGACAATGCCCGCGTTCACGCAGTTTGACCTGAATGTGGAGGCGAGATTTTTCAGCACAGAGGCTGATTTTGATGAGGTGGAGGGCGCGTTCGTGCGAGTTGAGAGGGCCACACCTGACCGGCAGAAGAGCACATTCACTTCAATAACGGATGGCGAAGGGAAGGCGCGCATAAGAATTCCTGCCTCGCCCCCAGGAACAAGAATAAAGGTTCGGGTTGAGAAGGACGGATTTGCAGGAAAGGAGCATTCGTTTGAAATAAGCAAAAGCGTGGTTTCATTCAATCCAGCATCCATTAAATCAAGCCTTGACCTTACCACAAACACAGAGCAGAGGGTTGCTCTTGAGGCCACAAACCTTGTCCCGATTGAGCTGACGGTTTCTGAAATGAGATTTGCCGGGGATTTTAAGGGCCTTCTTGACAGCTCGCGCATGAACAACTGGCTTGACCAGTATGTTGGCAAATCCACACTTGCGCACGGGTCAACTGCGCAGTTCACATTGCTAAGCGCGATAAGCGATGACGCAAAGCAGATAAGCGAGATTCGAAAACTGAATGCAAGGCTTGTATTCGAAGTCTCGACAAAAGATGGTGGCATTAAATGGCCCATGGAAGTTCCCGCACAGATTGCAATAAGCCTAGCAGAGCCGCCCAAAAATCCGGGCTGCATCGAGGTCGGCCTTAAGGAGTGGAAAGATGCAACGCTTGGGGGAAAGGCGGAGATTGAATTTTACATAAAGAACGGCTGCGTGGGCCAGAATGGAAAGCCACTTGATTTGAGAAGCCTCAAGGCCAAGATTGCATGGAAAAGCAACAAGTACGGAAATGTAGAGCTGCATGTGACGGACCATGAAAACGCTCAGGAGGCGAGCGAGGCTCTCTCCGAGGGGGATTACAGCACGCTGTTTGAATCAGTTCCCGGAGGGAAGGAATACACGGCAATACTCGTGTTCACGCCAAAGGGCGGGACAATAGGAAAGAAGGCCGAGTTCTCAGTGCTAGTTGATGCGGCGCAGAATGCTGTGGATGGCGAGCAGCTTGTTGGCGCCTCAAACCAGATTGCGGCGCAAATAGATATCATAGATTTGAGCCAGTGCGTCAAATACACTCCAGAACCTGAATCAGGAGTGAGGCTTGAAGAGACCCAGAGCGATGCCAAGCTTGACATTGATGCAAGCGCGTGCGGCAATGTGAACATTGATTTCTGGCTCTGCAAGGACGACAAGGACTGCTCCGGAGGCGCTGAGGGCGGGATAACCGTAAGCCCAGAACAGTTCACGCTAACGCCGCAGTCAGCCAAAAAGAGCGTTGTGGTTTCACGCCAGCAAATACCTGGGCTCTATGGCATAGGCGTGTTTGTGAGAACCCCCGGGAGCAATTACAGGCAAATCAATACTGTGGATGTTCTTGCAAAGCCCACAAAAGAGGATGCCTTCGAGCTCTTCAAGTACGAGTTTTCAGCGGTTGGGAAAGGGTCGCAGGACTCGACTGAGCTCACAAACAGGTTCTTTGTGGAGGACATCGGGGTTGACGCCAGCATCTGCGACTGGGGCGATGCAACTGAGAAGGGATGGTTTGACTGGAAGTTTGCGGGGATTGGGGCGATTGTTGGGGCGATTAAGGGGATGCAGCCGGCGATGGCGGCTGCCAAGGAAGCTGCAAAAACACTCTCAACCCAGACATCAAATACGCTAAAGGCCGCGCAGAGTGCGCAGGACGCCTCAAGCGCGTCCAATGCCGCTTCCACAAGCACTGCAGAGGCACTCTGCTCGAAAGTGAAATCGGCACAGGCTGCTGTTGCATCCGCACAGGCGGCGTGCTCCGGAAGCAGCGCCGCAGCAGCTGTTGGCGGGGCAAACACTGCAATGACATCCGCGAACACAGCGTGCGAAAAAGCCAAAGAGCAGGTAAGGTCCGCAGGGCTTTTGGACACTGTGATTAGAACTGCACTAAGGGTGATTGGCATACCTTTCAGCGGTAACACTTCCGCAGTGGCAGGGGCAACACAAAACGCCCAGAAACAGGGTTCCAACATAGCGCTCACGCAATCTGACCTGTCTGCAATACAGGGAAACATCACTACTGCAAACAGCGAACTCGGGGTTGCACACGCGGCGATTTCAGATGACTGTTCTAATGTTTACACCTCAGGAATTTGCCTTGCATGCAACGCCGCACTTGGAACCGCGGATTCACAGGTCGCAGCGGCAAATGGGGCAGCAAGCTCATACTCGGGCGGGCAACTGCCAAAATCGGCAACCGACACCGCCAGCACAGCATCAGCAGGACAGGCAACACAGCAGGCCGCGACATCGACATGGTCAAAAATGCTCCACCCGTTGAGGACAATGACATCCTCATTTGGCCCAAGTGGCATAATGGCTGCATACACTGTTGGGGGCTTTATGGTAGGCGGGCTTTTAGGAGGGCTCTTTGGCACCGACCCGTGCGCGCAGCACACAACGGCTAACCTTCCTGATTATCGGATAAACCTCCTTGATGATGTGAGGGGAATCGAATCCGGCAGCGGCAAATTCGGCTACGCATTCGGCATTGATTCGGCAAAAATCATCGGCACATGGGAAAAGCAGCGCATAGGGCTTGTTGCAACAAACAGCGGTGTTAGCAGCGCAAAGCCAGTATATGACACCGTCACATTGAGCGTGGCACAGCACCTGCACACAAACCCAACCAAAATCGATGCCGGCAACAAGGACTTCGGGCCTTTTAAGGTCCCTGACCAGCAGAAAATAAATGTAGATGCGAAGCTGCACCTCAAATTCAAGACGCAGGATGTCGAAGAGCAGATTCCAGAGCTTGACTTTGACACTGTCTCGTGCGTTGCCGGAAATAAGATTGGAAGAACAGGCAATGGGGCGCTGCCAAGAATTAAGCTTGACTGGGGATTTGGCGAGGGAGGCATTGGCAATGAAACCTGCCTTGAGAGCAACCAAAAGGGCGTTTACTGCGACGCAACGCAGTTTTCAATAACACTTAGCAAGAGGCTCAACTCGCTGCGGGAATTCTTCAGCGCAAACCAGAACCTCAGATGCCCTGCAAATCCGCTGAGCGGGCAGTTTGGCGCCATTCACACGGATTTGAATGCGCAACAAAGCCTCGCCCTCTCAACTAGCTGCTACATAAGCGACTGGTCAGGATACACTGATGGAGAACCCACCATTCAAGCGCTCATTGAGGCGAACAAGAACACGATTGTCTGGACAAATGAAATACCAAATGCCGGGGCGTTCATGGATACGGTGCATTTCAACGCTCTCCTCATCAAGGACGGCTATAGCGACGATTTCAAGGGCGATTTCGCGCACCACTATTCAACAGAGAGATTCTTCGACACCCCAGACTGGTTTGCAGCCCTTGCAAAGGACAGCACAGGAAGGGATTATGGGGTTGGCAGGCTCTTTGAGCAGAACATGATAAAGTTCACGAACAGGTTCTTTGATTCCGCTCAGCTATCAAGCGCGGGAGTTCACGAGGTGCTAATAAGCATAAGAGGGGACAACGGAAAATTCACTTTCTTCAACGCAGACGGCACAGCGAATGCTGGCATTAATGTTGAATTCTACCTAATACAAGAGCCAAGCCCAAATTCGGCATTCTATTCAATTCCATTTGACGGGCTTGTGGGACTTGAGGGCGATTCATTCAACAGGCAGGGATACGGGACAAGCTTTATCAACAGCGAAACAGGGAAATTGATAGCAATCAACAATGAAGCCGAGCCTGCAAAAACCTACAACGATGGCGGGAGCAACCCCGTAACATTTGTGAATTCGCATCTTGAGAAAAGCTTTTACGGTCTGAACGCATCCCCCTCGCAGCGCGGGAACTTGCTCAGTATTGAAAAGACGGCTGCAGGCGAGGCGGATTTGAGGTTTGCCCCGTCCAAGGCGACGCCTGTGACCCTGAAGGTTAATGCTGGCAGCATTTCAGCGGAAAATCTCGCCGCGTTCTATAGGATTACGGCAACAGAAGCCCCAGTGGATTCCGGGCAGACGGCGACATATTGGGATGGTGCGGGAGCCTGCCTTGACAATACCGGAACTCTCATTACAGAATCATTTGACACCCGCCCTGACAGGGCTGCGCAGCCACGCGACCCTGTGCTCAACTGGCAGAGCGCGTACGGAGTTGACTTCGGGCCGGTAAATTACACGGGGGAGGTATACATCAGGACGATTTTCTACACAAATCCCCTTGAGCAGTTCGCGATTGCCTCGGAGTTGCCTGCCGAGAAAATGCAGTTCATAACGCCTGATTCAAAGGGATCAAAGGTCGCGTTGGGCGGAGTTAGCGGCGAGCAATTCAACAACCCGCTTGGAGGAACTTCAGGGACAGTTGGCAGCATAAGCGATGTGTTCGGGCTTGTGCAAAATGAAAAGGTGTGTGTTGTGGATTCGGGCAGGAACGCGCAGTTTTTCTGGAACCCGAAAAGCATTTATGAGATGGGCGAGGAAAAAAGCATTTCAAATCTTTCCAATTCCCTTGTTGCCGGGCAGACATGCATCGGGCTGGGTGATTGAATGGAACAGATTGGCGCACTTGTGTTATTGGGTGTTTTCGAGATTTTCAACGACTTCAATCTCATCATAAAAATTTTTGTGCTAATGACTCTTGCAAGCTGGGTTAGAAACCATCTGGGCGATAGCCCTCTTAGTTGGATACTTATCGGGGGCCTTGGGTATTTCATACTCTTTGATGGCTGGGCGATTTTCGGGCCGATTTATCTTCTCTACATGCTCCTCGGGTTCGGGGTGAGTTCGGTAATTATTGACTTCTTCTTTGTAGGCGGCGGAAGCCCTCCTGCGCCTGAGGAGGGAATGGAGTCTCCCGTGAGCAGCGGAGTTGACATAATGAAGAGGATGCACGAGGCGCATGCCGCGCACCATGGAATGAGGAGGGGCGGCTGATGAACCAGAAAGGCCACATAATCCTGATAATCATAGCCGCATTCATAGTTCTTGCGATAATTCCAGTGGTAATAACAAGCGTATTCTGGCCGGCAAAAATTTTGATGCAGATAATAATGATTTTCACGCTCTACACTACAGTGCGCGGTTTTCTGGGCTCTGGAACGCCAACCCTTGTGATTTCTGCAATCCTGATTTATTTCATGGTTTTCAAGTATTTTGAGATTTTCCTCTCGCTCTACATTCTCCAGCTCCTTTTGGGCCTTCAGTTCCTTTCCGTCATTATATGGGGTTTAGGCACCACCATGAGGAAAGGTTAAGGATTTATTATGCGGCAGACAATAGTATTTGGGAAATGGGGCTGAAAAAATGGCATACCCTTTTGGAGACGTACTTGGCAGCGTTTACATAGTCGGCGTGCTCTTCATCTTTATCTGGATTTTTGGCTGGACCAAGGAAAACTTAGGGTCAGCTAAGCTTGCAATACTTTTTGCCATAATTGTCGTATATCTCACATTTTTCAGCTATGATTTTTTGTTCTGGGTTCTGCTGGCGTTCTTCCTGCTCCAGACGCTTGGAAAGGAATTCATTTCGCAAATAAACCCATTTGGCGGGGACCAGCTGAGGTGACTTTTAAATGAATGCTGAAGGTTTAGTTGCGAAGCCAGCCCTGCTGAAAGCAGTGCACCTTGCCAGCCGAACATTGCTGACCGAAGGCCACCGCCCCCTTCCGATGGGCTTGTCGGACGGAGGTGCCCGCTGATGGACACATTCAATTTTCTCCTGACGACAATGCTGATGATGCTTGCAATACAGCTTCACGAACCCTTCATCGCGCTTGGAATTCTTGTAATAAACATTCTAACTTCCAAGGATCTCTCAACCATAATCGCGTTCATAGCGGTTTCAGCGGGGCTCTTTCTCATAATAGGCGGTGGGTGGGATGATAGCTGGTGGCTTGTTGCGATATTTGGAATCATTGTAATTGCGATTGTAAGCGGCTCAAAGTCCGCGCCAGCGCAGCCTGACATGGGGCTTGGGGGCTATGGGGACCTGCTTGGCGGAATGGGCGGCGCAGGTGGGTATTAGTGCAGCTTGTTTTGCTGATTGTGTTTTTGCTTGCGATAATTTTTCTTGTGCAGGCAAAGATTGTCTGGCTAGCCGGCATTGTTTTTTTGCTTCTTTTGCTTGACCTATTTGGCGGCGTGGTTTCAAAATTCTTTGGCTTTGTTGGCGCTGCGGCAGAGGCAACAGGTGAAATCGTTGCAGAGGAAGCAGGGGAAGTTGAGGCTGCAAAAACCAAGTATCCTCATGGCAAGAAGTTTATTGACGAGGGACTTGGAAGGATAGGAAAAGAGCTTGGGAAGAAGGAGAAGGAGCGTGATGAAAAGAAGAAAATGAAGAGCAAACTAAATGTGGCAAATGCTGTTGGAGCAATTGACAATTTCATGATGGGATTTGGGAAGCTGTTTAAGAAATAAGAGAAGTTAAGAAATAAAAAAAGGAATTTGTGCGTGCGGTTATTTCTTCTGCAATTCAAGCAGCGTTTTCCTGTTGGTTTCAAGTATTTTCTGCAGCAGGCCCTGAATCGCAATTGTATTCGCTTTTGTTTGAGCAACTTCTCTTTCGAGGGCAGATATGCGCAAATCAAGCGCCGAAAGCTTTGCAATTTCCTCGCCTGAAAGCCTTGGCGTGGAATCAAGTTTTTCATGCAGCGCGGAAATGTCATTATGCATCTCCTCCATCTTGCCGGTGTGCTGGTCTAGAACTGTGTGGGTGGTTGTGTGATTTGCAAGCTGCTCTTCGCCAGAATCTTCTATCTGGTCTTTAAGGTCAGTATCTGCATCTTCCTCTTCTCCCGCGTATTCTGAATCATCGCCTTCTGAGAGCTCTTCATTAGCACCCTGCTCCGGATCTTGTTCACTCTCTTGTGAAGCGCCCTGCGCAGCAGAAGCGGGAGATTGCCCGAGCCCTTTTGCATCGCGTATTATTTGTAAAATTTCAGGGTCGCTTAGGCCAATGCCCTGCAGGGTCGCTTTTATAGTGGCATCATCAACGCCTGTTGAAACCATCCTTTTTACGGTCTGCAAAACCACATCAGTTGAAACCATTTCAAACACCGTTTTCCTTTGCGAGCCAATCCTTGCCTATTCTGCATATTAGGGATTAACCGATATTTAAATTCTCGGTAGCGAAGGAGCAGATGGCCTTATTGTAAAGTCAGGCCTACCGAGCCCGAGCGAGGTAGTCCGCTCCCTCCCGACGAGCAGGTCGGGGCGCATAACGTATATATAGGAATTATGCCCAATACTTTGAAATGAACCTTTTCAGGATAGGCAATGGCCCTTGGGAGAAGCTTTTTTCAGGGGTTTTTCAAGAGCACGATATTGAGCTATATTCTAACCCTGACAGGATTTTGCTTGTTCTTATTTACGAAAAAAAGCTCGATGTTTTGGAAGGGGCAATAGCCGAAGTTTACAAGGTTTTCCACGCAAAAGGGGAAGTCGAGGCTTTTACAGAAACGCTCCCCCGCGAGGCGCTGATAATTACAAAGCATGATGAGCGGAGCACAATGAAATTCCTGCTCCTTGGAAGCAAGCCAAATTATGTAAGATGGATTGAGGCCGAATTCATTGAAGAGGTAGATGCCATGGTAAAGAGGCTTTCAACATCCTCTGCAATGATGAAGGACGTTTCAAAAGCGTATGAGCTCACACTTAGCGAAATTGGAGAGTCCGAGCAGGAAGTGCAGACTGCATTCTTTGCCCAGCCAATGCTTGTCCCGATACTTACAACGGCCTCGCACGGAAGCGTCTTCCAAGAGCCTCAGATAAAGCCAATCACAAAGGGCGAGATAATGCTTGGAATCACGCGCGACCGCAGCAGGGTAATAGAGCCGCTTGCGCTTTTTACAAAAACGATAATAACCGATGGGGAGGAAAAGGACAGGAACAGGGCGCTGCAGGTAATCGGGGAGAGCGCGCTTCTTTCAAACGTTCCTGCGGTTTTTGTGGATTTTAACAGGAAATTTATAGGCATCGGAGAGGCAAATAAGAATGCTGGCGAGCTGCAGAAGTATGATGTCAATGTTGATGCGCTTGGTTTTCCTGCAAGGGTTCTAAAATCGCGCGAGAGCATCCGAATTGACCTGAACCTGCTCAACACCGAAGGGACAGCTGAGCTTTTTGGGGTTGGAGAAAAGGATTTTCCGAGAATTCTTAGAATGGCTCTGGACGCTGGCCCGGTTGCCACCATGAATGAGCTGGTTGAGAGGGTTTCGAATACCGCGCAGACAGAGGAATTCAGCGAATTTAAAATCCGCAAGGCCGCGAGAATACTAAAGCTTATGGACGTCATTTATCCTAATCTTTTCGGCGGGCAAAATGATATTGAGGACATGGCAAAGCAGGGGCTTGCAAACATCGCAAGGGCATCGCTTCTGGAGTTCGAGGCAATGGACCAGCGCGCATCGCTTCTTCTTTTCCACTCCGTAATGAGAGGAATTTATGAGTACGCAAAGAAGAAGGGAAAATCCTCGGAAGTCCGGCTCATGGTGATAATTCCGCACGTGCACTACCTTAAGGGAAAGGGCAGGCAGCAGATTGATGTTGATGATATCGCATCGATTCTAAAGGACCTGCAAGGATTCGGGGTTTCATTTGCGATTGCGGCAGACAGCCTCATTGATGTGAATCAGGAGATAAAGAATGTCGCAAACGCCAAGCTAAATGTCGTGAGCGAAAACGATCTGGGTGTGCAGCTAATCAACAGGAAGGCATACAGGGTGCTTGTGCGGCCAACGCTTAGCAGGCAGACGATTTGAAAATTTTATAAATAGGCACTGGATTATTTCTTGCTTCTTGCAGCTCTCGCGCCCGATAGCTCCTGCACATCCTTAAGCGTTGCAAACTCAAGCGGATTGATTGAATTTATCACATATTTCATTTCACTGACATCCTCTGCCTTTGCGTAGGTCTCTTTTATGTTTCCGATTTCGGATTCGAGCGCCGCGAGCTTTTCCTGGATTTCACTTAGCTGCGTTGAAATGCCCGCCATTCCCCTTTCAAAGGAGGATGCATCCATTGAGGAGCCCTGCGCCCGCCCTTCCTGCATATCCTTTAGCTTCTTGTTGAGGACTAGCAGGTTGCGCCCAAGGATTTTCTCGTTGCGCACGAGGTATTTGATTTTTTGCGAAATTAGCATGATGCTGCTATTAAGCGCAGTGATATCGCCGTTGATTTTGGAGAAAATGCCCTGCGCGGGACCTGAAATCTTGCGATCCTGCCCCTGCTGTGGCTGATCTTGCGGCATGTGCCTTTGGTGCGGCGGCATAAATAAAACCCGGTGCTAATAAAACACTTTATTGATAGAATATGCATATGGCCGCTAATAAGCTTTACGGGGCGCTCCTTGACTGCGATTATGAAATAGGGGAAAAGGGAGAGGCGCAGATTAAGATTTATTTGAGCACGGAAAAGGGAATTGTAAAGTTAACGGACAGGGATTTCCGGCCCTTCTTTTATGTTATATGCAAAAACCCGCAAAGCGCCATTAAAGCGCTTGAGGAATATGATTTTGGGGAAAATGTAAAAGTTCTCAGGGCGCAGGAGGCGCAAATCCAAAACACCCAGAATGCGGTAAAGGTTTTTTTCAAAAATCCGCAGGACCTTGTGAAGGCGCGCGATAAAATTGAGGAAGTTGAAGGCATAATTGAAAAGCGCGAATTTGATATCCCTTTTGCAAGCCGCTATTTAATCGATAAGGACCTGCGCCCAATGACAGGAATTGAAATTTTGGAGGAAAATGGCGAGATAAAAGAGATGAAACATGCGGAAGTCGCGCATGATTTTCGCATCACGGCGCTCGACTTGGAAACTTATTCTCCGGGAAGATTTTCAGACCCAAAAAAAGACCCCATACTCATGTGCGTTCTTGCAGGGACGAATGGCTCTAAAGTTTACACGTGGAAAAATGCGGGGAAAGAAAATGCGGTTGTTCTTAAGGATGAGAAGGAGATGCTTGAACTCGTGCTCAAGGATTTGCGCGCATTCGCCCCGGATATTCTTGTCACTTACAACGGCGATAGCTTTGATTTGCCATACATCAAGGAGAGGTGCGAGAGGCTTAAGGTGAAATGCGATTTTGGGCTCGGAGGAATAAATGTTCGAAAAAACGGGATGTACAATGAGGCATCGCTTAAGGGAACGCAGCACCTTGATGCATACCAGCTCATAAAATTCATGGCGCGCATAAGCGCTGTGAGCCTTCTCAAATTTGACCTTGAAAATGTTTCAGAAAAGCTTTTCGGGATTCCAAAGGACAAGGTTGCCGCCTCGAAAATAAATGAGCTCTGGGACATTGGCGAACTTGATGCGGTGATAAAATATAACCGCGAAGATGGCGAAGTTACTCTGCGGCTTGCGCGCGAATTCCTCGCGTTGCAGCTGCAGCTGTGCTCAATGCTTCACTGGACCCTTTCAGAAACCTCGCGCTCGAGCTCATCACAGATGGTTGAGCAGCTTCTCATTGTGAAAAGCCAGCGGATTGGAAATATCATACCCAACAGGCCAAATGAGGGTGAAGTGAGCAGGCGCTCGCTGCAAACTTATGAGGGCGGGTTTGTAAAAGAGCCGCTTGCGGGCCTTCATGAAGACATTGCGGTGCTGGACTTCCGCTCCCTTCACCCGTCGATTATGATTTCACATAACATCAGCCCGGATACTTTCAAGTGCGAGCACGAAGAGTGCAGGCACGGAAAAAATGTCTCGCCGGATAAAGACTGGTTTTGCGAAAAAAGGAAAGGATTTCTTACTGGAATTCTTGAAGAAATTCTTGCGGACCGCACGCAGCTAAAGAGGCGCGCAAAGCAGATGGATAAATCCAATCCTGAATATAAGATGCTCAATGCGCGCCAGCACGCGCTCAAAATACTTCTGAATTCACATTATGGGTACCTTGGGTACCCGCGCTCGCGATGGTATTCGCGAGAAGCCGCGCGCGCGATTACGGCATGGAGCAGGCACTATATCCAGGAAGTCTCGCACAAGGCCGAGTCGGATGGGTATGTTGTGCTCTACAACGACACAGATTCGTGCTTTTTGAAAATTCCCAAAGGCAAAAACGCCGAGGATGTAAAGGCATTCATGCAGAAAACGAATTCGGAACTCCCTGAATCAATGGAGCTTGAACTTGACGGGGTGTACAAGCGCGGAATTTTTGTAACCAAAAAAGAAGGAGGAGCCGCGAAAAAGAAATATGCGCTCATAGATTACAGCGGAAACCTCAAGATTGTGGGCTTTGAGTATGTGCGCCGCGACTGGGCAATACTTGCAAAGGAAACGCAGAAAGGGGTAATAGAGGCCGTGCTAAAGGATGGTGATACTGCCAAGGCAATTGCGATTGCAAAAGAAACCATCCGTAGGCTCAAGGAAGGGAAAGTGCCAAAGCGCGAACTCGTGATTATGAAGCAGCTCAAAAGAAAGCCGGATAATTATGATTCTCCAGGGCCGCAAGTTGCGGCTGCTCTGAAGGCCATGAAGCGCGGAAAAGACATTGATGTTGGGAGCATCATAAGTTATGTGATAACTAAGGGAAAAAGCGGAACAAAGAAGATTTCGGAAAAAGCCGAATCCGAAGAATATGTGCAGGAGGGGGATTATGATGCGGATTACTATATCGAGCACCAGATACTTCCCGCAGTGGCGCTCATAATGCAAGAGCTTGGGTATTCAAAAGAGGATTTGATGCATGGCGGGAAGCAGAAGACACTATTTGGGGCGTGGTGAAATTCAGCACAGATTAGATTAGCAGTTAACAATATTTCATAATTAAATTGAACCACTTCCTGAACGAATCCGCAATATTTTTGTTTTCTATCAAAAATGCCGCAGGGTATTTCTCTTCCCATGAGACAATTGCGACCTTATCGCCAAAAACCTGCACAACAGCCTTTGAATCAAAGCCTTTTGGAAGTGTTTTCCCGCTCACGAGCAAATCTTTTTTGCGGTTTTCCATTGCCTGCTCGGTGTCCCATAGGCACACCCACTTCATTTTTTTCTTGAGGCGCTCGCGCTCAAAACTCGGCAAATAATATTTCAATTCTGAGAAAATGTGCCCTTTCGCACCAAGAACAAGAACGTCCCCGCTCTCTTTTAGCATCAGAGAGTAAATGCTCTTGAGGCCCTCCTTGCCACGGTAAACCGAACCGGAAATTTCCTCTCTTTTTTGCCCCTGAAGTTTATTTAGTTCTGGAAGCAGCTCTTCAACAGTTTCCTTCTGCTCCTCGATATAATCCAAAAGTTTTTCTGGGGCAACTGCCTGGAAATATTTTTTGTAATCCTTAACCACAAATCCGGCAAGCCCTTTCCTTTGCAGAGATTCAAGGGCATCATAAACTCTTGAGCGGTGAAGCTCGGATTCTTTCACAAGTGCCTGCGCAGGGGCTGTTCCTAGACGGAGCAGGCAAGTGTAGACAATGGATTCGTTTCTTGTAAGGCCGATTTTTTCCAGCTTTTGAGTGTCCATACATGCAAAGGCTTGCGAATGATTTAAGTGAATATGGTTCTCCTTTCAAGGAGGACAAGCAATTATTACGAAGCTGCGCGCCATTGTATACAAAACGGAAGGTGAATGAATGGAAGCTAGCAGCCTGATAATTGAGCGCGGTATGAGTTACCCGATAAGTGGCAAAGTCCTTGAGCGGTACATGAGAACGGAAAAAACTACAAGGGAAAATGCCCGGGAACATGAAAGGGAAGTCAGAAGGTACATGATTTTAAGAGCGCTCTACCCAAGCGCGAGATTTCCCCTTGCAAATGGCCCGGTAGATGAGTTGTGGCATACTTTCCTGCTTTTTACAAAAGAGTATTCGGCCTTTTGCTCGGTGGTTGCGGACGGCTTTATCCACCACAACCCAGGGCCGGCAAGCCCGACACCGGAGCAGATTAAGGAAGCGAAAAAGGACTTTGCGGATTTTGTTGAAAAATATAATGCAGTTTTCCACGAGGCGCCACCCTCTGAACTCTGGCCTGCGATTGGAGAGCCGGGAGTTGTGTGGTCGTGCTAGATTAAAATAGACCGTGACTTCAACATAACTAGTTTGGGTTTGCGCTTTGCCCACACTAATTTAAACCGTTCCAAATCCAATTCCTAAAGTGCATTTTAATGGATAAGGAAAAAATCGCAAACTACAAAAAGGCAGGCGAAATAACCGCGGAAGTTCAGGAGCTTGCGGCAAAAAAGCTCAAAGTGGGCGCGAACCTTTTTGAATTCGCAGAGGAAATTGAGGGCGCGATAAAAAAGAAGGGCGGATTTCCCGCGTTCCCGATAAATCTTTCACGAAACCATGTTGCGGCGCATTATACTCCGGCGTTTGAATCCAAAGACGAGGTAGCGCAGGAAGATGTGATAAAGGTTGATATTGGGGTTCATGTTGAGGGATTCATTGCTGATTCCGCGCGCACAATTGATTTTTCAGGGAAACACACAAAAATGGTGAAAGCCGCGCAAGCAGCACTTGAAAAAGCGGTTTCGCTTGTAAAAGAGGGTCTTGTGATTGGAGAAATGGGGCAGGCAGTTGAGGATACAATTAAGGCCGCCGGTTTCAACCCCATACAAAACCTCTCAGGGCATGGAGTTGATGAGTATGATGCTCACACGGCGCCCACAATACCAAATGTGGGTTCGAAAGATTCGCGCGAACTTGAAAATGACATGGCGTTTGCAATAGAGCCTTTTGCCACGGATGGCAAAGGTTTTGTGCGCGAAGGAACGCAGGCCGAGATTTTCCAGCTGCTTGATAAAAAGCCGGTGCGGAGCGCGGACGCGCGAAAAATCCTCGATTTTGTGGATGAGAATTATGACAAGCTCCCTTTCGCGGAGAGGTGGCTTCAGCGTGAGCTCAAATTGAGTGAATTCGGGCGCAAAGTCGCCATGAGAGAGCTCATGCAAAAGAAGTGCATAATGGCATTTCCCCTGCTAAAAGAAGAGGAAGGGAAAACCGTGACACAGGCGGAAACCACGCTTCTGTTAAATGAGGGCAAAGTTATCCGTCTGCTATAAGGTGTTGTTGTAAAAAGGCAGAGCACCAATTCTGTAAATTACAGAATTTATGCACAAGGGGTGATTGAATGAAAATTGTGAAAATAAAGGGGAAACGCAAACCCGTTACAATGGCGGAATGGGATGACATAAAACACATAGTGAAAGCGGACATGAAAAAGTACAAGGAGTTCTATACTGAGCTTGCTGAATTATAGTGCACGTTAGATGCCCAGAATGAAAAATGTGGTCGACACACCCACCAAAAAACAGGGCTTTTCCCGCAACGGAGCAATGAAAATTAAGCCCCAAAAAGCGGCAAACCAACTCCTGTTATGCGTTAAAAAACTACATCACTAAAATTGGTTTGGGCAAAAAATAAGGAGGTTAAAACCTTGCCCCGTTTGCGCTGTGCAAAAATATCTACTCCGTTGGACAAGCCTAAATGGTACATATTTTATAAAGATTGCTTCTTTAATTAATAATGCCAAGGCTGGTGCTCGACAAGGAAAACAGGAAACTGCTTTTCGCAGAATTGAAATTGGCTCATTCCGTGAAAACCTTTGAGGAATTAGGAAAACGCCTCGGCGTAGGGATTAGCACAATCAGAAAATGGCAATACGGAAACCTCACAATCCCAAAGGGGATTGTTCCTGAAAATATCATCAAAAAATTGACGGTTGTTGAAACGAAGGATGACAATTGGGGAGATAGGAAGGGCGGGGTTTTGGGGGCGAGGGCACTGCTCAAAAAATACCCAAAAAAGGTGATTATGAAATGGAGGCAAAGGGGCGGAAGAAAATCGTGGAAAATCGCCCAAAAAAAACTCAAGAACATAAAGGACAGCGACCCAGTGAAATTCGGCAGAATGCTAAGGGAGAAAAAAATTGCGAAAAGGCTTGCCCAAATGAAAGAGGGCGTTTTCAAGGAGAAAAAAATTTATTTCAACCTTGACGGAATGGAGCCTAGCAGGAATGACATAAAAAGGGGGATAAAGTTCCCTAATGAACTTTCTCCCGAACTGGCGGAGGAAATGGGGATGCACTTGGGTGACGGGACACTCTCAAAAAACAACCTTTACTATTCCATCAGGGGCGACATAAAGGAAAAGGAATATTACACCAGCCATGTCATACCGCTATACAAAAGGCTCTACAATCTCGACCTTCGGCCTTTGGAAAGGCAGGGCCTTTGCGGAATTGAAATAAATTCAAAGGGGCTCTTTGAGTTCAAAAACAGGGTGTTAGGAATCCCTTATGGAAAAAAGGCGCACAGAATAACTGTGCCGGATTGCATAAAACAAAGCCAGAGCAGGGAGGTTTTCAGGTCGTTTATAAGGGGCGTTTACGATACAGACGGCTGTTATTACATGCCAAAAACAAAAAAGTACCCTCGCATACTCCTAAGCATAAGGTCCGAGGTATTCCTCTCGGAAATTAGCGAAATGCTGAAGCAATTGGGTTTTTTACCCTATACAGACATCAAAAGATGTGTTGTCTCCGTCAATGGCGCGGTAATGCTCAATAAATGGGCAAGGGAAATTGGGACAAGCAATGAAAAACACAGGAAAAGGATAAGCAAAATAATGTCGGCGCTTCCGTGGTCTAACCTGGATATGACTCCAGCCCGCGAAGCTGGCAATCTGGGTTCAAATCCCAGCGGGGGCGATATTTATATATTTAGAAATGCAAGTGGCCAATATGATAAAGATATTTTCTGACGATATTGATGCCAAAAAAGTCCTTTTTATCTCGGGGGGAATTTTGTGGTCACTTGTGGCTTTCTTTTTTACGCTCAATAGTTATGGCGCGGGTAACTGGAGCGGTGTTTCTGAAAATCCGATACTTATTATAGGAATTGTAGTGTCATTCATTTTGATTTTCATTATCCTCGGCATTTGGGATGAAATTGCAGTCTCTTTGAGAAAAGTTTCGATTACTGAAGATGGGCGAGTTTCAATACCCGGAAAAGGAATTTTTTATCACGGCACATACGCTATTTTTTCAAAATTTATAAAATATTCCAAGAGAAATGGGTACTATTACGAGGAGAATAACGGAAAGCGAAATAAAAACACCATATATTTCGATTTTACAAAAGACAATATTCTGGAAGCAAGACTCGCCAGAGAAAATGAGGTTATGTCACCTCTCAATAAGCCATTATCTCAGAAGTATGCGGTCAATACTGAAAAGTCGGTCTTTGTAAAATTCAAAAATCCACTGCCCTATATTGGGCCAGGAAGTTTAGAAGGCATGGATAAAAATACGCTGGCTCAATTTCCAGATTTTGTCAAACAGATGCAAGAAAAAATTGTCCCTGAAAAGCCGATTGAGGCGGTGTTTGTTTCGGTAAAGGAACCACAAAAGCTTATCGAGGAACTTGGGGAATAACTTTAGACAGATTATTATACAACTTCACACATTGTAAAATCGGCGAAAGCGTGAAAAAAATAGCTTTGATTGTTTTGATTGCATTTACACTGCTTTTTGGATGCACCCAGAAAGCGCCACAGCAGGAAAATACTGCGAATGCAATGAAGGATTGCGCCACTAATTTTGACTGCTTCATAGACTCTGCAGATAAGGGAAATTCGGCGAGTGTCACCAATTCGGTAACGGTCGATTTTTTTGGAATGAAGCAGACATCAACTAGCTATGCAGAAATAAGAAGTTGTAGTGACGGAGTTTGCTCATACTACACTAAGTTTATTGATGCGAGTGCAACGTTCCCGGAAGGGACGCCCCAAGAGGCAATTGATTCGAGCAATAAAGTGTACGCGGCAATAAAGGGCCTTGATGGCACATGTACCTTTAAACAAAGCGATTTGGTTTCAATGCTCAAAAGGTGGAAAGACGGGAATTTTTCTACTGCGGATTATGACGAGGGGGATTGCAAAGGTGACTTGTTTAAGGCGCAGGTTATAGATACAGGAAACAATGGAAATGGTGCCACGATAGATACTGAAAATGGAGACAACGCAGTTGCCGAAAGTTCTGGTAGTAGTTCCATAGGATCCTGTACAGATTCTGATGGCGGCAAGTCATACTTTATGCAAGGAACGACAACTGGAATTTGGGATTTCTACACGGGGGATTTAAGTGACCCTGCATTATCTTCAGCCCATACTGATTTGTGCCTTTATAATTATGGTGAAGTGAATGGTAACCCAGCTGCAGTAGATGAGTATTATTGTAATTCGAGCGGGCGAAAATCGGAAGAAACTTACTTGTGCCCAAAAGGATGTGTTGACGGCGCATGCATTAAGTAACTATTGTAGAGGCGAAACAATGTTTGGAATAGGTGCTGGCAAAATTGAATTGACCCTAGCCGCTACAAATTATCAAGCAGGAGATACCATAAATGGAAACGCACGGCTTACAATTAATAGCCCTATCAAGGCACGCGGCGTTATCGCCACTTTTTGGGGCGAGAGGCAGTCGACTTCGATTAGAGGCGGCAAATCTTCCAGCAGCAAACAGATTCTATTCAAGGTTGAAAAAATACTCGATGGCGAAAAGGAGTATCAGAAAACTTCGGAGCCGTTGAATTACGATTTTGCGCTGCAAATTCCGCCGAATGCGCTCCATAAAATTGATGCCGGAAACGACATGATGGGGCGGGCATTTGACGTGCTTCAGCAGTTTGCACAGGGAAACACGAGATTTTACGTGGAGGCAAAACTTGACGTGCCATTTGGGATTGATGTGTCAAAGAAAATTGAGGTATTTATTTCCCAAAATGCCGTGCCGCAAGTAACACAGTAAATTAGTGCATACGTCAATCAACGACTTTTTAAGGTTTTTGCAATTGGGTTTATTCAATAAAGCACATTAACTATTGAGGCAAGCGCATGAAAGCAAGTTTTTTAATCAAGGCAAAGCAGCCAAACACTATAACCGAAAAAGGCGTGCGCGTATTTGTAATGGAAAGGCTGCTGAACTCTTCTTTCGATAAGGGTTCCGTCGTAAACCTTGATGACAAAACGGTCCAAGTGCGGCTGGAGGGAGATGAAAAGGAGATAAGAAAATTCAAGGAACTTCTTGAAAAAGAAATCATTGCCAAATTTGGAAATCCGACAATTGTTTTTACCCAGATTCAAGAAACCACTGACAATGTGCCGGTACTTCTGAAATCAAGCCAGGCTTTGATGGTTGGGCAGCTGCAAAAAGGCATAGGCATCCAATTGGAAATACTCGGCACATTAAAGAATATGCCCCGAAATCACAACGACATTCTCCTTGCCCTGAAAGAATTGCCGCAAGAGATTGCAAGGGCGCTTAAGGAAAGCAAATCTGGTTGAATGCTGAAAATTGCAGGAGGGAGGATTCGAACCTCCGAAGGCACTAAGCCGTCAGGTCGCTTCAAAAGAAGCTATTCAAGCATTCTCTTGCCTAAGCCTGACACGTTTGACCGCTTCGCTACTCCTGCATGAAGCTTGGTATGAAGCCTTTTTGAAACCTCAAACCATAGTAAGGCCGATTATACAATTTATTGACCCACTCATCCTTATAAGCCTTGATTCTGTATAGCACTGGCAAATAGAATGGGGGCCATCACCCGCAATATATAATAATACAAACCAGCAAAAGTGATACAATGGCAAATAACACCCTAATCGCAATCGGCGCAGTTGTAGTTGTGCTGCTACTTGTCGGAATTTGGGCTGGCGCTACATTCAACAATTTCGTTGCGCTTGAGCAAAATATTGAAGGCAAGCAGGCTGACCTTGAGGCGCAGTACCAGAGGCGCGTTGATTTGATTCCAAATGTTGTGAATACTGTGAAGGGCGTTGCGGGGTTTGAGCAGGAAACGCTCACAGAGCTAACGCAGCTAAGGAGCCAGTGGCAGACGCAGCCGGAAGCGAGAATTGATACCGCAAACCAGATTGAGAGCGCCCTTTCAAAGCTTATTATAATTTCTGAAAATTACCCGGAGCTGCAGGCAACGCAGGCTTACAGGGATTTGATTATTGAACTTGAAGGAACGGAGAACAGGGTTGCGTTCGCACGCACGGAGTACAACAATGCGGTGCGCGAGTACAACACGGCAATAAAGAAATTCCCAGGAAATTTCATTTCAGGGATGTTTGGCTTTTCAGAAAAGAAATATTTTGAGGCAAATACCGGCGCTGAGAATGCGCCAACCGTTGATTTCGGGAAATGAAGGCGCATGAATAAGGCATTGCCATTAGTGGCGATACTGCTTTTCTCTATTCTCCAAATCGCATTTGCAGCCGATACTTCTGTTATTTCCCCGCAGGGCGATTCTGCAATTTCTGTAATGAGCCCCTCAGAAGAGGCCGCAATTGAAGAGCGAATCGCGCAGATTGAAGCGAGTACGGGAATTGAAATCGGGGTTGCAATAGTTGATTCAACCGAAGGCAAGCCCATTTCGCAGCTTGCATTCGAGCTTGGGAACCAGTATGGAATCGGAAAAAAGGAAGTGTTCAACGGAGTTCTGATTTTAATCGCGGTAAATGACCGCGAATGGTTTATTGCAACCGCAAAAGGAATTGAAGGGACGCTTCCTGATCTCGCAACAAACAGGATTGGAGAGGCCAACTTTCCGCAAAATTTCCGCAGCGGAAATTATTATGCGGGAATTATGGGAGCGCTTGATGATATTGAAAAGGTTGTTCTAAATGACCCTGAGGCTGTGCAGAAATACCGCAGCGCGCCAAACGCTCCTGATGATTCATTGATGTGGATAATTTTTGCGTTCATAATTATACTAATTGTTGGTTCGGTTTTGAGCGCCATGTTCTGGGGGAAGTCAGGCGGATATCATGGCGGCTGGCACGGAGGATTCGGGGGAGGCTCTTCTGGCGGCTCAAGCGGGGGCTTTAGCGGAGGGGGCGGGTTTTCAGGCGGCGGCTCTGGCGGGAGATGGTAGAGTTGGAAATCAAAAAAGGAAAATACCGCCACTACAAGGGAAATGAGTACGAAGTGATTGGAACAGCGCGGCATAGCGAGACTCTTGAAGAGATGGTTGTTTACCGCGCGCTTTATGGGGGCGGAGAACTCTGGGTTCGCCCCGCGAAAATGTTTTCAGAAGAAGTTTTATTGAACGGAGCAAGTGTTGCGCGATTTAGGTTTTTGGGATAGTTAGCGTGGAAGATACCCTTTCGCGTGCTTTACAACAATTGAAGTGTCCAGAATTATTTTCGCGCCAAGTTCTTTTGCGCGCTCGCAAAAAATCTGGTCTTCAGTTACAAGCGAGCCGTTATCAAGCTGGCGCATATTGAATGGGCGAGGCGCATATTTGGCAAATACGCCGCGCATCAAATCCGTTTTCATTGCGCAAAAGCCAAAACCCACGGCATCAACTTCCATTACTCCGTGCAGTTCCTTCTCCTCGAGCCATTTGTAGTTATCACCGTCTTTCCAGTAGGCAACAGGAAGAATGCCGCTGTTTTTTGGGTTATAATAAACGCCTGATATGAATCCATCTCCGGAATCAAGATGCGCAAGCAGGGTTTTGATGTTTTCAAAAGTGAACATGATGTCGTTATCTAGCCAGAGCATGTAATCAAATTTCATGCCGGATTTTGACTCGAAATCAAGCACCCTGCGGACGATTTCGTTGCGGTTTTCAAAAATTATCGGCGAGGCAACCGTGAACACCGCGCTGTTCCACCCAAGCATTATCTGGCCTATGGTGGCTGCAAAGGAGCTGAAGAAGGCAAAATCTAGGTGCCTTCCGCTTGGTATGCAAATCGCGAGGTTCTTTTTTGCCATGAACAATAAATGCCCTAAAAAGGTTTTTATGGCGTGCACCGCAACTTTCGGATATGGGAAAAAGCATAAATTCTGGAAAAACGGGTATTTGCTGAAAGGTTGTTGATTTTATGAAAAAAGACGAAATTAAGGAAATGGGCGATGACAAATGGAAAGAGAAGCTCTCTGCCGAGCAGTATCATGTGTGCAGGCTCGGCGGCACTGAAATGCCATTTACCGGAAAATTCGTTCACAACAAGGAAAAGGGAAACTACATCTGCGTTGCATGCAAAAAGCCCATATTTGCAGCGAATACAAAATTTGAATCCGGAACCGGCTGGCCAAGTTTTTATGATGTGATGAACAATGGCAATGTAAAACTCATAGATGATAACAGCCTGTTCATGCACCGCGTTGAGGTTCAGTGCGCAAACTGCGGCTCGCATTTGGGGCACGTATTCGATGACGGGCCAAAGCCTACGGGAAAGAGGTATTGCATAAACTCTGTCGCACTAGATTTTGTACCAGAGAAGAAGGGAAAGTAAAAGGATTCTCTTTCTTTTCCGAGAACGCTTTTCTTTTTCTTGCAAGAGAAAGAAAAGGGTTCAGGTACTGCATTAATTCGGTGGCGCTTGACTTTGTACCTGAGAATAAGGGCAAAAAGTAAGCCTCTCCCCATTTCCCGCCTTGCACAACTTATTTAAAGAAAGCGCAGGCATAATTAGCTCATGGAAAGGGATTTACTTCACATCAATAGCTGATTTTCCTATATCTCCCCTTAGCCAGCAGAATACAACCAATTCCAGCATTAGTGGCTGCGGTCGTCCAGTGGTCAGGACTCAGGCCTGTGGAGCCTGTAACCCGAGTTCAAATCTCGGCCGCGGCCCTCTTATTTTTATGGGGTGCTTCTGATGCCATTTCAGACCGTGCGCGGCATGAGAGATTTCCTTCCAGAGCAGGCTAAAAAAAAGCAGTTCATTGAGGACAGTTGCAGGCGCGTTTTTGAAAAGTATGGATTCGAGCCGCTGCAAAGCCCTGTTGTTGAAGATTTCGCGCTTCTCGCAGCAAAGGGCTCTGGAGGAGAGGCAATTAAAGATGAGATTTATTATTTCAAGGACAAGGGAGAACGCGAACTTGGGCTTCGCTATGATTTGACAGTTCCACTTGCAAGAATTGTGGCATCGAACCCCGTGCTGCAAAAGCCATTCAAAAGGTACTGCATAGGAACAGTGTATCGCTACGATAGGCCGCAGGCAAAGCGCTACAGGGAATTTACGCAGGCGGATGTGGATATTGTGGGCGCGAAATCGGTGCTCGCGGATTTTGAATGCATACAAATATCGGCCGATATTATGCGCTCGCTTGAGTTCGAATTCAAAATCAAAGTGAACAACAGGATGCTTCTAGAAGACCTTGCAAAGAAATGCGGAATTGTTCAAGAGCAGGTAAAGGATGCGTTCAGGAGCATAGATAAGCTTGATAAAATCGGGGAAAAGGAAGTGCGAAAGGAGTTCAAGGAAAAAGGCATAAGCGACAAATTTCTAGGCAGCATAATCACGAATTCTTTTGAAGATGTGAAGGATTTGGTTGGCGAAACTTTTGGGTTCAAAGAGCTTGAAAGGCTCATTTCACTTTCCAAGGAAAATGAAATACCAGAAGTCGCATTCGATGTGAGCCTTGCGCGCGGCCTTGAGTATTATACCGGAAACGTTTTTGAAATCTCCATAACCGAAGGCCCAAGCGTTGGAGGAGGCGGAAGATACGACAAATTAATTGAGCTTTATGGCGGAACGCCAACCCCTGCGGTTGGAATAAGTTTTGGAATTGACAGGTTGCTTGACAGCCTTGAACAGGCGCTTGTAATAGGCGCGAATTCGGATTTGTTCATAGCTCCGATATCAGATGAGTGCGCGGGCGCTGCAGCATCTCTTGCCATGAGGCTGAGAAAAGCCCGCATTGCCGTTGAAATTGATGTTATGCAAAGGAATGTGAAAAAGAACCTGGAGTATGTAAACCGCAAAGGGATATCATTTTTTGCGGTGCTTGGAGAGAACGAAATGAAATCCGGAAAAATCAAGGTAAAGGACATGGGAAGAAGCGAAGAGAAGGAATTTGCAATTGATGATATCGAAGGAATGGTCGGATTCATCGGAAAATGAAGGGCGCGGTTGCTTGAATTTTTAATTGTTTGGAAGGGTAAGTTTTTGAGATTTAAGCCTCTGTGGCTCAGTGGTAGAGCGCGACATTGGTATCTCGCAATAATTTAGCGGGACAAATATGTCGAGGTCGCGAGTTCAATTCTCGCCAGAGGCTATTAAACTTTTTTAGGAACCGCTTATTTGAGATGCCAAAGGATTCATTTATAATGCCGTTCCAACCCTATCAGTAGTTTTCTTTTAACGGCTCGGAAACTTGGGTTTACTCTCTTTTTTCGGGCTTTTAAGGGCAAAACAGTATAACAAAAAAAAGGTGAAAAGAAAAATGGCATATGGTGGACCAAGGCAGATGTACGATGCTACCTGCTCGGACTGCGGACAACCTACACAGGTACCGTTCAAACCGACAGAAGGCAGACCAGTATACTGCAGGAACTGCTATCAAAAGCACAAGAAACCCTCAAACTACTAAACATATTGTAGGGAATTTGTGCATTTAGATAACACAACAACTTCGGACTAATTCTTTCTTTTTTACTTTTTGCAAGACGTCAGGCTGGATTAGTTATTAGCAACGAGCCACAAATGTTTATTAACAATAAATCTCTTTCTACATCATGAAAAATTGGGAGTTAGCCATTGGCTATTATTTGATGGCTCTTTTTTTCCTTTTAACTATTTTCGGGTTATTTTCCGATTTAAATCCGGTTGGGAAAGATGGGTCGATAATTTTCATAAGCGAATTCGCCAGCATCATGGTAACTGGCATATTGTTAGTTCTTGCATTTAGACCAACAGAAGAAAACGTCATAACTAAACTATTCAAAATTTCCTCAACTTTCATGGCAATTGCCGGAATAATTTTCGCTTTGGTCTGGGCTTATTTCATTCTTGTGCTCACTTTCAAAAACTTGCCAGCATTTGGATATTTTGCCCTTTCTTCATTGTTAAAATTATTTATAATTTATATGGCCCGGTCAACCGTAGAGTTTCGCAATGTGGCACTTACACACTTTATCAGTATTTTTATCCTTGCTTTCTCGACATTTGCAGTCGGATTGGTTGTCTCGCCATTTTTTTGTCCTGGAGAAAAATGCTATATTGCTGATGCAATATGGGGCCTGTTATATTTTTCCATATTGGGAACAGTTACAATCTACCTTAGCAATAAATTTTCTTCTGACAAAATCTCACAAGAGACGCCTGGCAGCATACCTGAAACCAATACTCAACAGGAATTGGCAAGAGTTATTCCTAAAATTGTATTTGGGGCAATGATTGGAATTGCTCTTTGCTTTGTGATATTTGCCTTATTGGTTGTTTTTGCTGGAGACAGTTTGGCAGTAAAGAAAAGCCCGTGCACACAAGAGTTTGCCTCAGAAGAATGGAATGATTGCACCGCCACACAGGAGTTTTATGGGCAAAAGGCACTTGAAACAAAAAACCTGTCTTATTGCGGTTCAATGGCAACAACTTTCAGGTCAAGTTACGGGAAAAGCTATGTTGGAGGATTAGTAATAGACTATGACTATTCAAAAAGAATGGAGGCGCAGTGCAAAGCAAGAGCAATGGAAGACATAACATATTGTCTTGAGCTTAAAGGCAGTTATACTTTAAACTCGGGGCAAAACAGTGCAATTTTATATCATAAGGCAGATTGCATTCTTTCAGTTGCAAAAGAAACACCCACATACTGTCAAGACAAATATGGGGCTGAAAATGTCAACGGGCCAAAAACACTGTCAGCCAGCGAATGCATGAATATTGTCTCAAAAGCAAGGCAAATACATGACTACGGGCTCGACAGCGTGAAAATAAATGATGAGGCAAATGAGTGGAACACACCTGCAATTTCAGATTCGAAAGAGGGAATAATAAAACAGGATACTGAATCGGAAACTAAATATGAGCCAACAACCGACAGTAAATTGCTTGCTGAAAGGGCAAGAGACATAACAAATGTGCACTACATCGCAAAAAGCCCAGAAATGTTTGATGGGGAAACCGGAGCGTGGACAAGAGAAGTTTGGTATAAGATAGATAAAGCCCAATTGGATGGCATGATTATTTATAAAAATGAAAAATTGAAAGTGAAGTTCAAAAACTCTCTAATCGAAAATACGTCTATGAAAAGAACTGACGGTTATTTCACGACCCCGGTCTCGGCAGCAGGGCCACATTGGTTTAAATTAGACTACTTAAAAATAAATTCATGGTTAAACGCCCTGGAGGATTTTACCCAATCGGAAGCTACAGGACAGCCGCTCACAGCAGGCGGTTCGGGAAAATTCCTCGACCAGGAGATTGTTATAACTAAACTTTCCAAAATCTATGAAGGCAAGCCTGCGGAAGTTAATATCTGGATGTCCACTTCAAATGGAATGCCACTAAAAACCGAAATAACACCAAACGTGCTGGATGAAGCATATGAAATAACAAGTATCGATTATGGAAACGTCAAAGATTCTGATTTCGAGTTAAGCCAGGCAAAGTGAGCATTTAAAGTCACAACCGTGCCATGAAGCCAATGAATAAATACAACTTTTGCACCTAATTCCTGAAGATGGAAGAAACGCACATAGAAGGGTTCATAGTCCGCTACATCAAGGACGGAGATGTTGTAAGCGTTGGCTCAAGCGATCTTGGAGAGAAATTCCTCAAATCTCTCGCGCTGGCACTGCACAAAGAGCACATCCCGATAAATCACATTGAATTCATTCCAACTTCCATGCGCAATGCAACAGTTGCTTCGAGCATGGGAATACCTATAGCAGACATCAATGAAAAGGAAATAGATGTTGCAATAGAATTTGTTGACCAGGTGGACGAGAATTACAATTTCATAAAAAGAAACAGCCTCTCGCTTGTTCGCGACAAGATGATAGCGCAAAGCGCGGCAACACTTGTTGTGATAGCGGATGAGCAGAATTTGGTTGAAAAGCTCAAGGGCACGATTCCCTTTGAAGTGGCAACATTTGGCTGGAAGAGAACGCAAAATCAGCTGGATACTTACGGGCGGGCGCGCAGAAGGGAAACCAACGGTGTCCCTTTCAAGACCGAAACCGGCAATTACATAATTGATGTTGTTTTTGACAGCATCTTCAACTATGAGGAACTTGAAACCGAATCGAAGAACATCCCAGGGGTTTTGGAAACCGGGCTATTTGTCGGATATGCAGACAAGATTATATTGCACGGGAAAAAGATTAGGCTTATGAGCCGCACGGAATTCAAATAAGCCCCCCGAGCTGCTCCTGCCCTCGCGGGCACCTCCGGTCGGGAGGGAGCGTACCATCTTCGCTTTGTGGCTCGATGGAACTGACTGCAAAAGCTAAACCCAATTATTTTAAAGGTTCGGGCGGAAGAATTCTTAGATTTAAGAATGGCTTTAATGCCGGAGTAGCTTAGCGGTAAAGCACAGGTTTCATATGAACCCGCATTAAGCAGTGGAGTTCTGAACGAGCCTGGTATCGGCGGTTCGAATCCGCTCTCCGGCATATTTTCTTTCATTTTTTAGCGGAAAAGTTTCCAAGAATTTGGCTTTGCCCCTAATAGGTATCCTGACTTGGTACCACGAATATTTACCGTATTGCTGATAATAAAGTTTGGTTGGAAGGAGTTTCTGCTCAAAAAAATCTTTTACATAGAGTGCCGTTTTTTCTGAAGAACTGCAAAAGGCAAACGAATCGCCGGATTTTCCGCCGTCCGTATCAAGCAAGCCCGTTATAAATGCGAGCTGGAGGTTATCTGGAAATTGCCTGATGAAATCAATCACTGCGTCGGATTTTTTTCCGTGGACAAAATGGAAAACGTTGGTGAATATCCTTGAAACAATTTTGGAATTTATGGTAATTGAAATCAATCTGCTGATCCTCGTTCTGAAATATAATTTTGGTTTTATGGAAAATATTTCTTCTATAACAGAAGGCAAATAATATTCAGAATATTTTGACACGCCTTTTTGTATGACCACCCTGCATTGCCTATAGCTCTGTGTCGTGGCCCTTTTCCTGATTGTAGGGGAAATATGGCCGTCTCCATAAACCACCCCGACGAAATATAATAGTTTTTCATCAATTACGGGCAATTTTACATTTTGTTTGGAAGCCTTTGAGTTAAGAAATAGCACACGATTACAAAGAGAATTGGGATTCTTTAGCACAGTTATGGGGACTGAATGTGTTTGGCTCAGCCACCCTTTAACAGTTGATTTGGAGTAGCCTAATGAAGATACTTTTCCAAAATCGATGTCTTCACGGCAAAGGCCGCTCACCTTGAGATGCACGGCGGTATGGCGAGAATCGGATTTTTCACTTAACAAATTCAGGTCGAAATAATCTGGCATTCAAGATTTTTGTTTTGAAGGGCATTAAAAGGTTTTGAGGGTTAGGTGCCGGTGCCGAGTATAAATTTTTTGAACAAAAGAATTTTATTAGTCCTTGGAGACAATTGTTTTTAATTTTCATTCAAAAATGAAGGAGGTAAAAAAAATGAAACCACTGAAGAAAATGTCCGGCAAGAAAACCCGAAAACTTGTCCAAGACCTGAAACACTGGGTAGCCAAAAACTACGGCAAAAGATGCAAGGATTACAATCCGTTTTGTACAGTGTGCATAATGTGGGACGCATTTGACAC
>C687J35174_10000794_pt1 | contig 47023 bp, 50 predicted proteins | sample RifCSPhighO2_01_FD_35174 | JGI IMG/M metagenome (IMG submission 35174) | reverse complement strand
TTAAAAAGGATCTTAACAGAAATGCTTGGTTTTTTTGGTTCTAAGCTCATAAATCCCTCTAGAAAAAATATGTATAAAAAATATCAAGATGTTCTACCTTTGAACTATAATAATATGAGCGAATGGGAAAGATTGATTAAAGAAGCAAGATCTGAATATGATCCTGAATTTATAATGTACCAGCAAGGATATATGTTAGGTGAGAGATTATTTAATTATTATATTTCTGGAATTGAAAAAAAAGAAGTAATTAGGAAATTATTTCTAAAAAATATAAAAAATTCCTATGAAGCATTATATATGTTTTTGGAATGGAAAGAAAAGCTAAAAAGTTAGATTTTTATTCATAAAAATAACATTTTATTTTTTTCTTTCTTTATCGTATTTTCTCCAAGCTCTTAATGTTTGTTTTGATCTTCTATTAAGACGTCTTAATAATGATCTTCTTATATCTGTTGTTTTAACAACTCTTTTTTTCTTGAAAAAAGAAATGGCTGGTTCTGCAACTTCTTTTATTAATTCTTTTCTTTTTGCCAAAGATAGTTTTGCATCTCTTGCAGAGCTATCTATAGCACGTCTTATTTTGGAAGGAATAAATGCCTGAACTTTTCCTCTTTTTTTTATAACTTTAGTCATTTTCATTATATATAATGAAAATAAGGTATATAAAAATGTTTCTTTTTATTTTAATTTCTATAATATATTGTTCTTAAGATATAAAATCTTATAAAACTAATTATAATATTATATAAAGAGTTTTAAAACAAAATGAAAATTAAGGAAAAATATTTAACAAAAAATGTCCCTCTTAGACCTGGAAATGAAGATTTATATGGAGATTTTTACGAAACACTAAAGAAATCGCTAAAGAGATTTTTATTTGGATCTGCTCTGATTAGCCTGACTTATTTAAATTATATAGAGTTTCGTTATGATAGAGAAATTCTTACAGTTGACCTCGAGGGGTATATAGATTTTATTAAAGAATTGGAGGAAGAAAGAGAGAGTGTTAAAACAATAGAAGATAGATTATTTCTTGAAGGTCTTATAGAAAATGCGAAGCAAGTTTATTTATACACCCCGGAAATTAGAAGAAAAATGTGTGAACCTAAAAATTATGATGATGAATTTGCAGCTAGTTTTGAAAGTATAAAATTTTTGAGTCGTCCTGCAAGAGAAATAGCTTGTTTTATATATTATCATATAAAAGAAAAAATGAAAGAGGATTCCGTTAAAATCTAAAGAATTATTTTATTTAAAATATAATGAGGCTAATTAAAACTTTTTTATATTTACATCAAAAAATTCCTTAAATTTTATCGTGGACTAAAGTCCACAGTTTGTTTGGAATTTTAGGATGCAAGAAAATTCTTTAAAGGGAATTTTCTGCACAGAAAATGCAGCGCATTTTCTTGTGCTCCGAAATGGCTTCATCCACACGCTAAAGCCTCAAGAACCAATGGTTCTTGATGGTCATCAAGAATCTGAACTTGTAAAGATTCTTGAGACATGTGGTTTTCGCCCCCAACATTTCGGACATAAAAATATTTTATATTATGCAAATTCAAGGTAAATATAAAGGATTGTTAGGAAAAAAAGTTTTATGTATTATGGTCCAAAAGATAAAGTTTATCAGAAGATTTGATTTTTTGAATAGTGCAAAGAATTAAAAAGGGTGATTGTGGACTATAATTACCAAATAACGGGAAATAGATATTTAGAGAGAAATCTCTTAGCTAATGTCTATTATAGAGAGATAAGGAGGATTGGAAATGAAGATTTACGTAGGTAATTTGCCTTTTAATGTGAATGGGGAAGATTTGAAAAAAGTTTTCTCTTCTTTTGGAGAAATAGAGGAAGCTATAGTTATTTCTGACAAGTTTTCTGGCAGATCCAAGGGGTTTGGATTTGTTACAATTAGTAATGATGAACTAGCAAAGAAAGCAATTTCTGAAATGAATGGGAAGGATTTTCAGGGAAGAGAACTGAAGGTTTCTGAAGCTAAGCCAATGGATCAAGATAGCCGGCCACCACAAAGAAGAACTTTTNATAGAAGCAGACGATTTTAAACTAAAGTTAAATTGTTAGCTTAATTTTTTATTTTTGTTTTTTATTATTTTTTAAAATATATAAAGAAGAGATAAATTTTTAACAGATTGAGGATTGAATAGAAACAAGATTAATCCATTTTATCAAATAATTCTGGGTGTTCTTTTTTTATACCAATTAATATCTTCATAAAGGTTGTTGAAAAACCCGTCATTTCGTCCCTGAGATATTCCTCAAATTCTTTTGGATTGTTTGGTGCAAAATGATGACAATTAATGCATAAAATAATTAAATTATTTAATTCATCTTTTCCATTATAAACTAAAGGTAAAATGTGATGAGCTTCCAACTCTTTTCCATAAATGTCATTAAATTTACATTTTTAACAAGTAAAATTATCCCTTTCAAAAACTTTTTTTCTTAATATTTGGTTTCTTTGTTTCATTTTCTTATTAAATCATCCAATGGGGAATGAATTTTCTTTAATTGTTGTGTTGAAACATGAGAATAAATCTGGGTTGTTGATAGGTCTGCATGACCCAAAAGCTCCTGAATTATTCTAATATCAACTCCATTTTCAAGAAGATGTGTTGCATAGCTATGCCTTAATGTATGAACATGGACTGATTTTTGAATTTCTGCTTTTTTTGCCGCTTTTCTAACTATTTTTTGAATGTTCCTATCTGTTAATTTTCCATTTGGACCTGTGAATAAAAATTCCTGCCTTGTTTCTTGCTGATTTTTTATTTGAGTTTGCAAATCTTTTATTAAAAAATTAGGGATATTAAAAAATCGGTCTTTGCGGCCTTTTCCACTACGAACAAAGCCAGATTTTTCTTCAAAATTTAGGTCTTTTATTTTTAGATTTACTAATTCAGAAACACGAAACCCGCAAGCATAAATTAGGCTTATCATTAATCTGCTTTTTCTATTTTCAATTACCTGGAGAAGTTTTTGAATTTCTTCTTTTGTCAGAACCTCTGGAATTTTTTTGTCTCTCTTTGGTCTTTTTATTCCAAGAGTTATATCCTTCTGTAAAATATTTGTGTAGGAATATCTTATAGCAGAAAGAAAAAGAATGATTGACATTGGGGATTTATCACTTAATTTTTCTGCCATAAAAAGTTTAACATCATCCTCAGTAAGTTGTTCAGGATTTTTTATTGAAAAATCTAATAAGAATTTATTGGCCAAAATATAGTTTTTAATTGTGTGGGGGGAATTTTTTGAAATTTTTAGTTCTGTTTCTATTTTCTTCAAAAATTCCTCTTTTTGCATGTATAATATTGTACGAACTTCTTTATAAATTGTACGAACTTGGAGTTGTTGGTGGATAAGCTTCGCTTTTGAGATTGTTTTTTGGGTTTTCTTAGCGGAGTTTTGGGTGTTTAAATCCATTAAAGCAATTAAATTGGGAAGAAGTAAAAGAAGCATATAATATAATTGATAAATCAAAATAATCTTCTTTTTCTATGCATTAATGTGACTTAATTCACACTCTTCTCTTTTGATGCCTTAATCCTAAATTCTAACTTTTTATCTTCGGGTATAATAAATCCTTTTTGTTTTAGAAGATTAAACATTTCTTCCCTATATCTATAGTCATGCAACATCTTATGATGATTGGGGCATAAACCCGCCAAATTGGATTCGGCTCGATTATTTCTATTTTGGTCTAAATGATGCAAATCTACTATTTTATCAAATCCACAAATAGCACAGCTTTTTGTTAATCTTTTGTAGTTTTCTATATCCAAACTATGTTTCTTTCTTTGATTGAAGGCCTTGTTTGCATCCAAGCGAAAAACAAATTGATAACAACCCACACATAACCCCTTTGCATGAGATGGCATATCTCTTCCGCATCTTTTACAAATAATTATTTTTGGTTTCCATAGAAATTTTCTATAACAATATTCACACATCCCTTTTGCTTGATGTTCTCTTTCTTTACCACAACTGACACATTTTTTTATCATTTAACAAAATAAAAATGTTCTAATATAAAAAGTATTATACAAACTTTAAAATTACAACGTTCGTATATAGAAAAAACGGACTACTCCTAATACAGATTGTACGAAGCTTTTATGTGTAGAATTAGTTTTTAATTAGATTTGTGAACTTAGGTAAGCTTAGTTATTAAATTATAGTTTACNTTGGGCCATTAAACTAACAGTTGTATCAAACAGTCCATTTGGGCTATGTATGTATGATTCAGTTGAAATTAATTCATAATTTTCTGGACAATAATAAATAGGTCTTCCATTGAGATAATAAAATTCAAAGCCTCTTCCATTATCCCTTTGTCTTAAATAATCTAGCATTTTATTTATAACTGTTTTATCTATTATTTCTTTAGGATTATCCTCTTTAATTTTTTCTTTTCTATTAAACAATCTTTTTAATAAACCAATTATTTCTGAAAAATGCTAGATTATTTAAAGATTATTATAAAAATAAATCTAAGATTATTTGGGGGTAATTTTTTCTAATTAATTAGTTTTCGGCAGGGTTTGTGCACTTAGGTTACCTTTGTGAAGATATTAAAAAGAGGAGTAATTGGTCCGAAACTTACCTAATCACAAAATATATTATTATCTTATGTGTCCTTATGTAAATATTGGATATATATTAAAAAGAATAAATGTTTATATTCTAAAAAGGGGTTTGGATCTTATGATATTTTTAGGTGTTGAAACAAGCGGCCTTGACCCAAAAAAACATGGAATTTTAAGTCTTGGAGCTATTGATTTTAAAAATCCAACAAACCAATTTTATGAAGAATGTAAAATAGAAGACTTTAAAGAAATTGATCCGAAGGCCTTAGAAGTCAATGGGTTTGATATAAAGGATATTAAAAATTCTGATAAAAAAGAGTTTAAGGGGATATTGGAAGATTTTAATTCTTGGGTAAATGGTATGGAAAATATTACCCTTGTAGGACATAATATTGCTGGTTTTGATTGTTTATTTTTAAAAGAGGTTGTAGAAAAATAGGGATTTGAGTTGGTTTTTGGCCATAGATTTATTGATTTATATTCCACAGCTATGGCCTATTATTTAAGTGTGGGAGAGAATGTCCCTATAAAAGAAAAGAGATTTTGTGTGAATTTGGATTATATTTTAAAATCTGTTGGATTGCCTGAAGAACCAAGTCCCATAATGCTCTTGTGAGAGCAAAAATGATCTCTGAAGTATATTATAGAATAGTCTATAGAAGAGGATTTTTAGAAGAGTTTAAAAATTATATGGTATTTTAAAATTCTCTGGGGGTTTGTTATTGCTGTTTAAAGGTGTTTAAACGGCATGTTTGCCATGTTTTTTTTAAACAAACAGCTGATTTACTTGAATTTACTTTATTTATTTTTTGATAATTCTGCATTAATTTAATAAGATTATTATTTATTTTACCGAATATGAAAAGGTTTTTAAATATTGTTTTATAAGATATGATATGTTTTTTGGGATTTTTGGGGCAAAAAAAGAGGTGTATAAGATAAAAGAAGAAACCAAAAAAAGTTTTGAGTTTGTTAAAAAAGATATCGCTGCTGTTACAGGATGGATTAAACACCTCGATTCTGAAAAAAATTTACATAAAAAAGAATTAAATGAGATAAGAGAGATTTTATCGTCGATAGAAATTGAGATTGAGGGGTTAAAAAATGTTCTTCCTATAATTAATAATTTAAATACCAAACAGTTGTTTAAAACAAACAGGCTGTTGTTTAAAAAACAAACACCTGTTTTGGCTGTTCAAACAGGTGTTCAAACAGGTGTTCAAACACCAAAATTAGACCAATTTTCAGTAACAGAAAGAGCAATATTATGGATTCTTTTAAATAGCGATATGAAATTAAGTTATGATGATTTGGCGGCGGTGTTAGGAAAAGAGAGGCCTACTATAAGAGGACAAATAAATTCAATAAAACAAAAAAGTGAAGATTTAATTAAAGAAATTGTTGAAAAAAATGGCAAAAAAAGAATGTATATACCTGAAGAAATTAAAGTTAAAATGATTAAAAAATCAAAAGTGAAGGTTATAAAAAACAAAAACATCTAAAAAATAACAAAAAAATGAGGAAAATTAGTAAAAAAAGTCAATAAAAAAAGAGAAAGTGAGGGTTTTTATAAAAATAATTTATAAAAAATAGAAAAATAAAATATTGGAAAACTAAAAAATGTGAGAAAAAATTTATATGAAAGTCTATTTGTGAGTACTAGAATTAAAATAAATTGTAGTTTATAAAAATTCATAAAGGATAAAAACCCGGGGTGTTGGAAAGTTGTTCGGTGAACAGCAAATCTCTTTTGTTTAAAACCTTTCTTAATTTTTCAGCATTTTTTCTTTTAATGCAGCTTCTAAAATTCTCTATATTAAAACCTTTATTTATAGACCTTTCAAAGTTATAATTCCTAAGAACATATTCTGCCAAGGGTTTTTTTAATATTAAAAAAGCAGTTATATTCTCTAGAAAATGGTTTACGTTTTCTTTTTTTGACATAACAAATTCATAAATAATATTGTTTTTTCCATTCCTTTTTTGATAAACCTTTCCAAAACCAAGAAATTTTTGTATTTCTTCAATAACCAACCTCTCAGAACTATAAATTCTGCAGACCATCTGTAAATATTTTCCATTCTTAATGAAATTAATATGGATATTTCCCTCTCCATCAAAGAATCCTGCTAAATATCTCCAATCCATATTTATTCGTAAATAAGAATAATTTATAAAGATTTCACAAATCTCTTAGTTGCAAAATTGTTTTTAGGGGGGCTATTTTTTTAAGATTTTTAGAAACAACTAAATGAATATTTTTATTATTAATTTTTATTTTTTCGATGGATATTCCTTTTTTTAAGAGCTTTCTAATATAATCTCTTATAGAGCTTTCTGTTAAATTTAATCTTTTGGATAGAGTTTTATAATCAGTATAACCAAACTCTTCTTCTAGTTGATAAAGGGTAGAAAACACCAATAACTCCTGATCGGTCAATTTTTTAAATTTAAGCCTTAAATCTTTTTTAATATTATCTAAGGATTCTATTATCTTTATCGCGTCGTCAAAGGCATTGTGGTCTTTTGGGGGGTTGTTTGAAAGAGAAAGATCTATTTTTTGTTGATTTTTTGTCTGTTGGTCTGTCTGTTGGTTTGTTTGTTTGTTTGTTGGAACCCCATCATTTCCTATGGAAATACCCAAATTTATTGGTTTTAGGTCCCATCTAGGTATATTATGTGTTGGAACATTTATAAAATTTGTTGGATTTTTTTGATTATTTGTTGGATTTAAATTTGTTAGTTTTTGATTAATTTCTAAGAATATTTCTTTAACTTCTTTTATTTGTTCATTAATTTTTTGATTATTGTCTTTAAGAACGTCTATCTGATTTTGTAAAAAAAGCATGTCTTGTTTAACCCTTTGAAAAGACTCCTTTAAATAATCCATTAAAAATTAAAAATTAAGTAATATAAAAAGTTTAAGATAATTTAAAATACATATTTAAATTTTGGGGGTTTATTGTTGGGATTTGTATGCTCGATATGCCCTGTCTGTTAAATTCCATCTAGACCTTCTTTTATAATCTGCTCCTTGGGGATTTTTCCTTATTTCCTGTACTAACTTCCTGTGTTTCAGGTCTAAAAGCAGGTTTTTAATAAACTCTTCATCCCTGGCGATTTCTTTTGCAATATTAGAAGTAAATTTTGATTGGGGGGAGGTTATAAATAGATAAGATAGTATTTGTTCAAGAATTTTTTCCCTTTTTTCTTTAGAAATTTTCATAAAATATTTATTAGATTAATCTTTATAAATTTGTTTAGTAAAAACATCGTTGATTAATAAGTTGTTTGATATGGGGTTAATTAAGAATTCACCCTTTTTTTACTTTTTTAATCTGTGGTAAAGGTATATGTAAAGGAAGATTTAATTCGTCTTCTAATTCAAGTGCTTTTAGAGTAGACTTTCTAAGAATTAAATTAAAAAGAGGGGTTTTAAGCTCTGTGGGTATTTTTTTATCTTTCCATTCTTTTAATGCGTTCTTTAACAATATGGGATCTAAAGAAACGACTAAGTCCCCTTTTAATTCTAATTTAGCCAAGGATGGCTCGTAATTAACGTTATAACTGAATTTTACCCTTAATATAGACTCGTTTGATTTAAAAATGTCTTGTTTTATTTCTTCTAAACTAGAAATATCTATGTTGGTTGTTATTTTAAGGCCGTCTAGCTTATCTTGGGTTTTTTCGATACTTATCTTTCCAAAGTTAAATCCTATTAATCTCATTTAATTATTATCTAGAAATTGTTTTTAAATATTTATCTAATTTTTAGATTATATCTTCTTCGGAAACAATTACAAAATCACCAATTGCAATTATAGAATTATAAGGAATTAGAAGGTCGTTGCCAAATCTTTCTAAATTAAGGTTTCTTGTGTGAATTGTTGGCTCTTTCACTAAAAGGTTAATTAGCTCTCCAGAACTGGTTTCAAAAGTTATGTCCTTAACAAAACCTAATTTTTTTCCTTCTTTTGTCACAATCATCTTTCCCAAGAGACCAACAAAAGTATTTTTTTCGCCTTGCATGATGAATTTAGAGAAAAAATGTTTATAAACTTTTCTGTAAAATTAAATAGATTTATTAGAATATAATTATAGCTATTAAAGATGAAATTTCATCAAAATTAAACGACGAAGAATGATAAAAACTAATAAAAAGAGTGTATTTTGCTTGGTTGAAATTTAAAATATTTTGTTTTTATCTAGACACACCCTATGATTTCGTATGGAAATGTTTATAAAAGAAATTTTAAGTTTTTGAGATTTATTATTTATTAATAAAATTTTATATTATATAGTATATAATATAGTAATTATAATAGATTATTTGGTCTTATAGAATCATAATATATAGAGGCATAATATTAATAGTAATATTAATAGTAATTATAATATTAAGACAAATAATTTTTGGATATATTATATCATTTAGTATTCTAAACATTCCAGAACCCAGAAGCCACTTTATAAATTAAATATTATTTTATAAGTAATATAAAATATATTATTTATTATATATAAATAAAAATATATATCCGATTATACATCTATTCTTCAAAATATATTGTTTCATATACCCCCTTGTTTTGAAGAGCGGGCCAATAAGATATATTGGTGAGACAAGAAAGTAGATTTATAATTAATAAAATAAAACAATTTCCACAGGAAATTTAGGTGTTTTTCTTTTATAGTGGTCATAATTGTTTATATAGATATAACTTTCTTTCTCGTTGGGGCAATACCAGAACAGTATAATTTCCACAGGAAATTAAAGTGTCTGTCGGTATACACCCAGCTTAATAATTGAGGGTAAAGGAGATGTTAAAAGAGATAAATAAAATATTTAGCGGTTTTGAGAACAAAAATATATTCAAAGAGAAATCTATCCTCCAAGCAAATTATCACCCAGAAGACATCCCTCATAGAAATGATCAAATAAAACAAATAGCTTCTATTTTAGTGCCTGTTTTACGCGGAGAAAGACCAAGCAATCTTTTTTTATATGGTAAGACAGGAACAGGCAAAACACTCTCTGTAAACTATGTTAAAGACGAACTTTTAAAGAGGTTTAAAGAAAATTCTGGATTTAACTTGAGAATAGAATATCTCAATTGCAAACTAAAAAAGATTTCTGATACCGAATACAGAATCTTAGCAGAACTTATTAAAAAAATGGGGGGGTTTGTTCCCACCACCGGCCTTCCAACAGAAGCAGTTTACAGCAAATTTATTGAGTTAGTAGATTCTGAAAAACAGCTTGTAGTTTTAATTTTAGATGAAATAGACCAGACCGTTAAAAAAATCTCAAGTGATTTTTTGTATAACTTAACAAGATTAAATACAGAACTATCTAAGTCCCAGATTACTTTGGTTGGAATTAGTAATGATTTAACTTTTTTAGAGGGTTTAGATCCAAGGGTTAGGTCATCTTTAAGTGAGGAAGAAATCGTTTTCCCCCCCTATAATGCACTCCAACTACAAGATATATTATATAAAAGATCTGAGAAAGCCTTTAATGACAATGCAGTTAACGAAGGAGTTATTGCAAAATGTGCCGCATATGCAGCAAGAGAGCATGGGGATGCGAGACGCGCGTTAGATTTGCTGAGGGTTGCGGGAGAGCTCGCAGAAAGAAGCAGCGCTAAAAAAATCTCTCTTAAGCATCTTGATGAAGCCAATGATAAAATCGAAAGGGATAAAATATTAGATGTTATAAAAACAGAACCAAAACAGTTCCAATTGGTATTATATTCTATAATAAAACTTTCTGAGAACAAGGAAAAAAGGGAATCTATATTCACAGGAGATATATATAATAAATATGAAATTTTGTGCGAAGAGAATAAATGTGAGGTTTTAACCCAAAGACGTGTTTCAGATATTATACAGGAGTTTGATATGTTAGGAATCATAAATGTTAAAGTTATATCTAAAGGAAGATGGGGGAGGATGAGAGAAATCAAATTAGCTATTACTAAAAATATAATACACAAGGCAAAAGAGATTATTGAGGACTCTTTAAACTATCACTAATACCATTCAGCATCAAAAACTCCTTGAGTTTTACCGCCAGCCACAGAAATCTCAAAAATTTTTAATTTTTGGGACTATCAAGAACAGAGTTCTTGAAGTTTCTAATTTCTGTCTCTTCGGGTTTTGCAGCCATGAAGATAAAACAGGCGGTTTGTTTTGGGGTTTTTGACGGAAAACAAAGACAATTGCCCTGCAATTGTCTGCTACACAACGCCAGAAATCTTGTAAAAGAGGTTTCTGAATACATTCAAAAATCAATGATTTTTGATGACGCGGCAGTTTACTTTTGTTTTCTGTATTAAAATAAGAATTATTTAATCCAAATGGTAACATCTCAAGAACTTCTAAGATTTTGTTTAGAGAAAGGATTGTTATTAGATAATGAGGTACTAAACCTATTCAGTGATTTAGAGGACATAGAATCTGCTAAAGTTATTATAGAAAAAATAAGAGATTGTGTTGGTCAGAGAATTATAACAAAAAGTACTTTTGAAAAAAATAAAGAAAGAGTGGGGGAAGTTTTCCTTGAGCTGTCAGAAGAAAATAAGAAGTCTATAGATAAATTAAAAATTAAACTTGGGCTGAGTATTGAAATATCCCGAGAAGTTTCACGCCCCCTAAAACCCGAAAAAATTCTAAAAGAACCAATTTTTAATGGCAACAATTTTTCCAACAATCCCAGGGGTTTAACAGGAAGTTTTGAAGATGTAAGAATTGTTGCAAGCAGCCCTGCTCTTAGTAAAAAAATAGAGGTTAATGATTTTGTTAATTATTTTAGAAGCCGTTTAAATGAGATGAAAAGTATTTTACAAGAGCATTGTGAGTTAACAAACCTCATTTCCATAAACAAACTTAGCGGCAATAAACAAAATTTTTCTATAATTGGAATTGTTTCTGATAAAAGAGTAACTAAGAATAAAAATCTCCTTTTAGAAGTAGAAGATTTAACAGGCAAAATAAAGATCTTAATAAATCATGAAAAAAAGGAACTTTATGAAAAAGCAGAGGAAATAGCCATAGATAGTGTTTTAGGTTTTAAAGTCTCTGGTGGGAGGGAAATTGTTTTTGCGAATGATATAATCTTTCCTGAATCCTCCATTTCTGAAAGAAAAAAATCCCCTGTTGAAGAGTACTCTTTGTTTTTAGGCGATATTCATGTTGGAAGCAAACTCTTCCTAGAAAATAACTTAATTAAATTTATAGATTATTTAAATGGGAAATTTCCTAATACCCCGGAAGTTAATAATATAAAATATTTATTTATTATAGGGGATTTGATTGCAGGGGTTGGTGTTTATCCCGGCCAGGAAAAGGAACTAATTATCCAGAATGTAGAAGAGCAGTATTCTAAAGCAGCAGAACTTTTAGGTAAAATCAGGAAAGATATAAAAATAATTATCTCCCCGGGAAACCACGACGCCGTTAGGATTATGGAACCACAGCCAATACTCGATGAAAAATACGCATGGCCCCTTTACAACTTAAAAAATATCCTTTTGGTTGGGAACCCGTGTCAAGTAAATATAGGGTCTAAACCAGAAAAAAGTTTTAATGGCTTTGATGTTTTGATGTATCATGGTTATTCCTATCACTATTATGCAAATAATATTCCTAAATTAATAATCGGAAAGGCCGTGCATAACCCCGACCAAATTATGCATTATCTTCTAAAAAATAGGCATTTGGCGCCAACACACTCTTCTACTCTTTATTTTCCTTCTATAGACGACCCCTTTATCATTAAAAAAGTGCCAGATATTTTTGTTTCTGGCCACACACACAAAAGTGCAGTTTCTTATTATAATAATATCTTGACCATTTCTGCTTCTGCTTGGGAATCTTTAACAAAATTCCAGGAAAAAATGGGCAATGAACCTGATTTTTGTAAAGTTCCAATGTTTAATCATAAAACTAGAGCAGTTAAAATTTTAGATTTTGAATAAAATGTATTCAGAAAAAACAAAACAATATTTTAATACCCTTCAGAAAGACGTAAAAGAAATTTATTCACTTATTGAAGCTGCAAGAGCAAAGGGTATTGATCCTGTAGATAAAATTGAGATTCCTCTGGCCATGAATATGGCAGAAAAGGTAGTAGGATTAATATCCACAATTTATCCCCAAATGCAAGGCAGTGGCATTGCAAAAAGGATTTTGGAGCTTGAGGATGAATTCGGCAAATTAGATATCTCTGTTGTCTTTAAAATAGCCGAAGAAGTCGCAAAACAAAAATTTTGCAAATTTTCCTCATTATTAGAATCAATTGATGCAGGAATAAGGGTCGGATTCTCGTATGTTACTTTAGGGGTTGTTTCCAGTCCAATAGAAGGATTTACTGAATTAAAATTAGGGCAAACTATTGACGGAAAGGAATATTTTAAGGCCTATTTTTCAGGGCCAATTAGAAGCGCAGGAACTACTGCAGGATGTGTTGTTTTAATATTAATTGATTACTTAAGGGAAATGTTCGGTTTTGCTAAATATGATCCCACAGAAAATGAAATTAAGAGATATATAGCCGAAAACAGGGATTATCATGAACGCGTTGCCAATTTACAATATTTCCCGACAGAAGAAGAAACAATCTTTTTGGCCAAAAATCTTCCGATCCAAATAACCGGCGAATCTACAGAAAATTTAGAAGTTTCAAATTATAAAAATCTTGGAAGAGTTGAGACGAATTATATAAGGGGGGGAATGTGCTTGATTTTTTCAGAGGCCCTTGCCCAAAAAGCTGCAAAGGGGTTTAGACTGTTAAATCAAGCAAAAAAAAAGGGGATTAAATCAAGCGGCTTTGATTTTTTAGAGGAATATATTCAGTTGCATGAAAAAAGGGATAAAGGAAAATTAGATGATTCTCCTACTTATATCAAAGATTTGGTTGCAGGCAGGCCAATATTTGGACACCCATCTATGTCGGGTTCTTTTAGATTTAGATATGGCAGATCTCGGTCAGGGGGATTTAGCGCCGCTTCTGTACACCCAGCAACAATGGCGATAACAGATAATTTTATTGCTATTGGCACACAATTAAAGATAGAAAAACCGACAAAGGGCTGCGCCATTACTTCTTGCGATATTATCGACGGCCCGATTGTTAAATTAATCAATGGCAGTGTTAAAAAGATAAAAACAAAAGAAGAGGCCAAAAAAATTTATAAGGATATAGAAGAAATTATTTATCTTGGAGATATACTTTTTCCATTCAGCGATTTATTAAATAGAAATGCAGATTTAATCAAGCCAGGTTATGTTGAAGAATGGTGGGGGCGGGATTTAGAAGAAGCCGATCCAAGCTATAAATTGGCAGATGTTTTTAATGTAAGTTTTGAGGAGGCTGTTAGATTATCAATTGAAAAAAACATCCCTCTTTATCCAAAATATACTTTTTATTGGACCCAAATTTCTAAAGAACAATTTTTTGGATTAATTAAATGGTTAAAAAACTCTGTAATAAGATCACGTAAAATTATTCTTCCTTTCAATACGTCAGAACAGGAAAAGTTTGCTTTGGGTAAACGAGCATTGGAGTTGATTGGGCTTGAGCATGATTTTAGCATAGAGCATGTTGTTTTAACAGAGGAAAACAGCAAATCTTTACTTATTAATCTTGGTTTAGATATATCTGTTATAGAAGAGGATGATTTTTTATTAAAAAATATTATTAACGAAGAGAAATTTGATTTGGTTGGACTTAATTTAGATAATAATCCTATTTTTGATATAATTAATTCTCTTAGTAAATTTAAAATAAAAGATAAGGCAGGGGAGTTTATTGGGGCCAGGATGGGCAGGCCAGAAAAAGCCAAGCTTAGAAAATTGCAAGGAAGCCCCAATATATTATTTTCCGTGGGAAGTGAAGGAGGCAGGCTAAGAAGCATTCAAACCGCCTGCGGGGCCGGCCAAATTAAAGGCCCTTTTCCGCTATATTATTGTGAAAAATGTAGCCATGAAACAATTTATCCTCTTTGTGAAATTTGCGACGAAAAATGCAAAAAGGAGTTTTATTGTTCTGAGCTCCAAGAAAAATCTTTTAGAAAAGAATTTGAGGGTGTGGAAAAATTAGGAACCCCTTATTCTATAAGAAGCATAGATATAAATTATTACTTAAAAAAAGCAAAAGAAAAACTTAGATTAAAAGAAGAAGAAATGCCGTTGTTAATCAAAGGGGTGAGAGGAATGTCTTCTGAAGGTAAATTTGTTGAAAATTTAGCAAAAGGGATTCTAAGGGCCAAATTTGGCCTGCAGGTTAATAAAGATGGAACAATTAGGTTAGATGCCACAGAACTTCCTTTAACACATTTTAAAGCAAAGGAAATAAATGTTAATGTTGAAAAATTAAAATCTCTTGGTTATGATAAGGATATATTCGGAAATCCTTTGGAAAATGAAAATCAAATTTTAGAGATAATGCCCCACGATATCCTTTTGCCGGTTCCATTAGAATCTCCAGATGAAAAAGCAGATGAAGTTTTTTTAAAAATTTGCAGCTTTGTAGATGAAGAATTAGAGAAAATATATGGTCTGAAAAAATTTCATAATATAAAATCTAAAGAGGATCTTATAGGGCAAATGGGGGTATGTATGGCCCCCCATAATTGTGCAGGAGTTATTTGCAGGTTTATTGGTTTTTCTTCAACTCAGACCCTTTTGGCAAGCCCATATATGCATGCTGCTATCCGGCGCGACTGTGACGGCGATGAAGCAGCGATAATGCTTTTAACAGACGTCCTTTTAAATTTTTCTAGAGGATATTTGCCAAGCCATAGAGGCGGAACCCAGGATGCCCCTTTGGTTTTAAACGCAAAAATTGATGCAGGAGAAGTTGATGACCAAATTTTAGATTTAGAATTTATTCCTTTAGGGAAAGGTTATCCTTTGGAGCTTTATAGTAAAGCCGAGAAAAAAGTGCATTCTTCAGAAGTTAAGAGCATTAAAGTTTGCAAGGCCGTTTTGAAGGACGGCGATGACCCGTTTATAAATTTAGGCTTTAGCCACAACTGCTCTGATTTTAATAATGGAGTTATTTGCTCTAATTATAAACTTCTTGCAACAATGCAAGAGAAGGTCCAACATCAGATGAATTTGGTTGAAAAAATAAGGGCAGCTGACACTATCGACACTGCAAGATTAATTATAGAGAGGCATTTTATTCGCGATATGAGGGGTAATTTAAGGAAATTTTCTATGCAGGGCTTTCGATGTGTTTCCTGCAATGAGATAATGAGGAGGCCACCTTTAAATGGCGTTTGTCGCGCATGCAACGGCAAAATAATTTTCACGATTCATGAGGGGGGCATTAAAAAATATCTTGAACTATCTTTAGACTTGGCCAATAAGTATAATCTTTCTACATATATGAAGCAAAGCCTGGACCTAACGAAGAGATATATTGATAGTGTTTTCGGCAAGGAATTAGAGAAACAAGAAGCACTTGGAAAGTGGTTTTGAGGAAGAATTATCTTTACCTATGTCTCTATTAACAGTCTTTAAAATTCCCCTGATGGAAATCTATAAATAGATACTAATCTTATTAAAATTATAAAGGGGGTTGTTGAATCTAATGAAAGGAAGTATGAATGCTACATGTGTTGGCGGGCAGTGTTCCCGATGCTATGCGGCAAAGGCTCTTATTGTAGGTATTCTTGTATTAATTAATACCTATTGGAGTATCTTAAGCTGGGATTACTTTATTGGAGCGTTGCTTGTAATCATAGGAATACTTAAGCTTGCATCTCCTAATTGTCCGCATTGCAAATAAAATTTATATTTTATTTTTATTTTTCTAATTTTTTTCTAAAATTTATTTTGAAAGTATAAAACCTCAAATAATAATCTTTATATATAAGATTATTCCTTAGTTAATATGCAAAAGAGGTTATTAGTTGGGGTATTCTGTATTTCTTTAGTGTTATTATTATCTATTAGTGTTGTTTCCGCCTTTACATTTTCAGAATGGTGGGGAAAGATTACAGGATTTGTTGCTGGAGATGCTACAAGCCCAATTATCCTAACTGTTTCTGAAGGAAAAATTGCAACAACAAAAATTGGAGACAAGGCATTTAATATAAGCGCTTTTTTTGGTACAGATCCCTCAAGCGTAATACTGGTTGTTAATAATATAAAGAAGGGGTCTTTTAAAACAGGAAATTCTCTTGTAATGAATAATGTAAATATAACTGTTACAAATATTGTTATAAAATTAAGCGGAGTGAAATATGTTACTTTGAAATTATTTGAAATGCCTGTTAGTGCACCATCAACTGTTTCTAAGACAAGTGTTACAACAACAAAGGGGGAAGATGGTACTGCTACAACTTTGATATGCACTGATAGTGATGGCGGGGAGAATCCTAATGTTAAAGGGACAATAAACTATGATCCATCATATGGATATAGTGGAATAAGGGAAGATATATGCAATAAGGATGTTCCAGATAGCCAATGGAAAAATGAAGAAAGTTTAGCAGAAGGTATTTGTAAGGATGATGGGAGCCCTCTTTTTAAAAGAATTATCTGTCCATCTACTTGCCAAGATGGCGCATGTATTGGTGAAACTACAACAGGAACAACTACAACAACTACTCCTGCTACTACTCCTTCGTTGACTACTCCGACAGTATCTCCAACCACTGCACCAGCATTCGGCGAAGAAGCAATTACATTCGGTGAAACATCTCTGATAACAAGTAAAACTCCGGCAGAAAAAAATATGAAAAAGGTATCCAAATTCACTCTTCCACAATCTGGTAAGGTTGTAAAGCTTTCAATACAGTTATCTGGTGGTGGGTCAGGGAGGGGGTTAAAGGGCGTGATATATAGTGATAATAATGGCGCCCCAGATAAGTTGCTTGGAACAACTGATTTAGTAACAATAAGTATAGCACAAACATCCCCCGTATGGGTTGATATGACTTTTGCAAGTTCCATCTCTCTTAACGCTGGTAATTATTGGCTTGGATTTATTACGAATGATATTGGAATGGCGGGTCTAGACTACTATCGAGATCTTCCCATTAATTCCGCGGAAGAGCAACTTAAACTTACAATAGAGAAAGATGATATGTTTGTAGATGGTGCAAGTGACCCATTTGGAGCAGGACCTCCATCTGGAGCAGGAAAACTAATTGCTGGGAGAATATCAATTTATGCAACAGTTACTATACAAACGATTTATGTCAAAAATGGCAAAGTTGGAATTAGAACAGATGACCCAAAAGCATATTTGGATATCCAGGGGGGAGGTTCTGGCGACGAACTTTTAAGGTTTTCCACTGACAGGGCATGGGTGTTTAAACAATCTGGCTCAGATTCAGGTGCTATGTTAGATTTACACTCGATCTCTCCAGATAAAAAATTCAGGATAACTTCTGAAGACGGCAGGGTTATTTTTGGGGTTCTCGTAGCTAATGGTGCGGACAAAGGAATAATAACCCTTGTGCAAGACGGGGGAAAAGTCGCAATTGGAAAAGATGCTCCTTCAGAAACCTTGGATGTTGACGGAAATGTCAAAGCCACTGGATTTATTTACTCTTCAGATGAAAAATTAAAGAAAAACATTTATCCAATCCAAAATGCGCTGAATAAAATAAAGCAGATAAATGGAGTTTCATTTGAATGGAAAAATGATAATAAAAAGAGCATTGGTTTAATTGCCCAAAATGTGGAAAAGGTTTTCCCTGAAATAGTAAGTGTTGATGAATATACTGGATTAAAATCTGTTGAATATGGAAACTTGGTTGCTCCGTTAATAGAAGCTGTAAAAGAGTTGAATATCCAACTCGTTTCCCTCGAAGAACTCAGGAAAGAACAGCAAAACCAGATAGAAAAACAGCAATTGCAAATTCAGGAATTGAGAAATGAAATTGAAAAGTTGAAAAATGGATAAATCAAAAAAATGTTTTATAAAAATTTTAAAAAAAAACTTTGGCTGTTTGCCATTTGTAGTTTTTTAATTATTATATTTATTAATATTGTTTATGCCCTTAACACAGTAAGCACAGGATATAAAATTAATTCTGGAGAAACAAAAGTTATAATAGTGCAGGGGATTATCAAAGAAGTGATAAATATTGGGAATAAACCTGTTTTTGTTCCTACAAAAACTAAGGAAGAGTGGGATGCTTTTTTAGAAGCCTATAAAAATGCTGAGCTAATTTTTACAGATATTGTTTTATGGAAAGGTGATGTAGACCATAATAGAAAGGATATAATTCTTGTATCCGAGTATTCTAGAGAAGATACAGAATATTTATTAGAAGAGTCTTTTGGAGATGGAGATTTTTCTTTATTTAAGACAAATCCTTTTATTGGAAAGGAAAACAAATTTAATATATATTATTATTTAATTCCAGAAGGAGATTATTCTGGAAGAGGAGAATGTGAATGGAATAATGAAACAAATATAAAAAATGTTGAAAGATTTGATAGCATTTTTAATAAATTTAATTGGGTAGATTATAAAATTTATCTAACAAAAGATTCTAGAACATGGGCTCATGCAAATAAAGGAAAGTATATCCAAATGTCTCTTGTTTGTGGAGGATATAATGATATAATAGAAACTAATCAAAACATAGAAAATTGGGTTTCTAAATTAGAAGAGAGTTTAGAAAATTTACAAAAAGAAAAAGAAGAATGTCCTGAAATAGAATGTATTGATAGCGATGGGGGGAATAATTTAGGTGTACAAGGCACTGTTTCTGGGCCAAATATATTTGGAGTATTTCTGGAAATAGAGGATTATTGTAGGGATGAAGAAAGTAGGATAGTTGAATCTGGACCAAAAATAGCAGAATTTAGTTGCACATCAGAAGGTATAGTATTTTATAATATTGTAGAATGTCTAAATGGTTGCCAAGACGGCGCATGTGTTGGTGAACTTCCCGAGATTGAGGAAGTACTAACTTGTGAAGAAAATATACAATCCCAAATAGATAATATTAAAAATTTACTAAAAGATATTGATACAAATAAATGGGATGATTTTTATGAAAGCCATGCAAGAACATCTGTCCATGAGTTTGGGCATATGTTTGCAAGATTAGATGATGAATATATTTATATAGATATTAAAGAAGAAAATGTGGAATTTAATTGCGGGGATTTAGATAATATATCTGAAAGATGGAAAGATATTCCTGGTTGGAATTCTTTTTCATTTTCTGGTTGTACACTTAGTAATCTTAAAAGGGGGACATTTAATTCAATAATGAGGGAACAAGGAGATTATGATAAAGAAACTTGGAAAGATGCATGGGGCCCAATTAATGAATATCGTTTAAAACAAGAGTTAGATAAAATATAATAAAATGAAAAGGAAATTATATAACATATTTGTCTTTTGCATGATTTTAATTGTAAATATAATATTTATTTTGGCGCAAGAAAACAAAGCGAATGTCCAAGAGCTTCTTGGAGTTGAAGTTATTTATGAAAATGATGCTTTTTCAGTAGAAAACATATTTATTGATTTTGGATACGCTTCTGAGAGCTTAAATGTCGGCGAAGGGGATTTTATTATTAAGGAGCTAGACGCCAATAATAATGTTTTAAATAATTTTTATTTTAATATTCCTGTTATTTTGTCTGAAGCAGACCCGAGTTGGTTTGACCCTGAAACAGGAGAGCAGATTATTATTCCTGAGGCTCCTGGAGTAAATTTTCAAGAAGTTTATTATCTGCCTTATGTTGAAGGAATTAGGTTTGTTGGAATTTATGAAAGTGCTAGTGGAAGTGAATTAGTTAAAGTTGATATTAGCGATTATGTTCTCTGCGGAGATGGAAATTGCCAAACTGATGCTGGAGAGGATAATATTATCTGTCCAAGGGATTGTGAAATAAGCCCAGAAGAAGAAAGGCCCCCCTTTAATCTCAAATCATGGATTTTAAATAATAAAACTTATATTTTAATAATTCTCGGAGGAGTTTTGCTCTTAATATTACTTATTTTAATTTTTATATTAATTTTTAAAAAAAGAAAAGCTAAAAAATTATTAGTTGAGAGCAGTGTTAAACAACAAGATAATCTGTAGTTGTAAGGAAATCTTTTGCTTATTTTCTTAAGGGTTTAATTTAAATATTATTGGTTTATATTTAGTACATATGGTTCAAAAAAGAAAGGAGTGTTATTATTAGGAGCCGCTGGCTAAATCCCCCAAAGGATGTTTTAAAAAATACTTCTAAGTAGCAAATTTCTGTTATTATTTTAAAGTAAAGAAAAGCTTATAAAGGGCGAATTTGTGTAATCCTTTATGAGCACTTCCAGATTAGTTATTGGATCTTTAATTGTTCTTGCAGTCTTAGCAATAGTGGGGGGAATTATCTTTTATAGTGGTTTTGATATAACTCAAGGAAAAAAGTCATCTGCCACTGGTTCTGAAGTTAAGTTAGTTTTAAAAAAAGGAAGTTTAGATTCAGGACCAGAACCTTACCCAAGAAATTTTGGACCCTCTTTTTATGAAGACGAGGGAATAAAAAAACTTTTTGGAGCCAACGAAGATGATGATGACAATAATGGTGGTGGAACAAATGGGTGTAACAGCAACTCTGATTGTGGAATAAGCAGCTGTTCTCAAATTTATTCTGATTATTGTAGCGGTTATGCTCTTTATGATTATAATTTCAATAATTTTTTAGATTCTATTCTTATGACTGACTCTTGCAACAATAATTGCAATGGGGGCTCTTGTAGTGATTGTAGCTCTGGACTGGATTGTTCTGCTCCCAATTCAATCGCTTCTTGTGTTGTTGGACAATGTGGGGCAGTTTGTTCTACAAACTTAGACTGCGATGACAACAACCCTTTAACATTAGATAATTGCATGGGATGCTTATGCAGTAATATCCCTCTTGGGGGATGTGTAGCAGATATTGATTGTGATGATGGAAATGTTTTAACCCAAGATAATTGCAACGCGGGAACATGTGAAAATATTTTTGTCGGCCAGTGCCAGGCAGATACAGACTGTAATGATGGGGATATAACAACTCAGGATATATGCAACAACAATCTTTGTGAAAATATTCCTATAAACGAATGTCAAATTGATACAGACTGCGACGACAGCGATCCTTTAACACAGGACAGCTGTAATTCAGGGGTTTGTGTTAATACATTTATCGGAAATTGCCAAATAAACACAGACTGCAATGATAATGACCCATTAACACAGGATGTTTGCAACAATGGATTTTGTGAATATAATGTTATTGGAAATTGCATAATTGATCTTGACTGCAATGATGGAGACCCCTTAACCCAAGATGCATGTGTAAATAATAATTGTGAAAACACGTTTATCGGAAACTGCCAATTAGATGCAGACTGCGATGACAGCGATCCTTTAACACAGGACAGCTGTATCGCTGGTTATTGCAGCAATGTCCCAACAGGATGTGCAGTAGATACTGACTGCGATGATGGAAACCAATTTACAGATGATAGTTGCAATTCTGGAGTTTGCCAGAATGTTTTCAACGGCCAGTGTCAAACAGATACAGACTGTGGAGATTCTGACATTTGTACTAGTGATGTTTGTAATAATTCATATACCTGTGATAATAATCCTCTTGGGCCTATTTACAGCTATTCTGGGCCAGTTGGAACAGAAGGAGTTGGAATTTGCCAGCAAGAAATTCAAACATGCAACAGCGGAACTCAGCAATGGATAGTTACACAGCAGGAAAATCTGCCACAAACAGAATCAGGCGTAAGCTCTTGCAATGATAATATTGATAATGATTGTGATAGTGGTTCAGATATTAACGACAATGGTTGTGTTGATATTTCTTTAACCGGATTGAGTGTAATGTATCCTTCAAACCCCTCTGCAGGAGATTTAGTGTGGTTTACATTTGATATTAGAAATACAGGATTTGTCAATTTAAATAATATCTTTTGGGAGTTTATAGCAGGCGACGGCAATGTTTATGTTTCATCAAGCCCTATTTCTTTGGCTGTTGGACAACCTTACAGTATAACTACTACAAATATTTACGGGCAGGCAGGAAGTTATAATGCAGCCGCTAGGGCAGATTACCAAAATCTTATCAACGAAATAAATGAATTAAATAATGAAAGAACTATAGTTGTAAGTATAGCATAAGAAAATGAACCCAAAAAAAATAAAAAGTGGATTGGTTAAGAGAATGATTATGGCAGGATTAATGAGTGGTTTTATTTTTCCACTAGGAGCATCTTGCCGCCCGCATTCAGGAAAAATTCCAGAGGCCCCTAAACCAGGAATAGAAAGCCTTGTTGTAGAACCATCGAGAGTTAATATCGGAGAGTCCTTTGTTCTTAAAGGAAAAACAGTTCTTTTAAATTCAGAAAATACACGGGGGGGTTATGTGGATAAAGACGCCATTGTTAATTCAGGGGCTTATGAAGGCCTTCCAGCATTTTATGACGCTCCACTCGAAACTATAGATTCTCGTGTTTTTAATGATTCATCTATGAATACTGATTATAACTTTAGAGGAAGAGATATTAATTCAGATGGAGAATTTGAATTTGATATGACTGGCTATAGCTCTCCAGGAACCAAAACAATTTCTGTTTCGATTTCAACTCACAATAACAAAATCTACAAAAAAACAGCAGATATAGAGATTTTATCTCTTGGCGAGGAAGTTGTTGAACCCCCAACACCCCAAGTTTACGAATGCGAAACAAACAACGAGTGTGTTGATTCAACTTGCAGTGCTGATTTTACAGATTATTGCGATACAAATTACACTCTCCTGGATTATTATGGAAATGGTGTTTCAGACACAACTACTGTAAATAATTCTATTGGAAATGATTGTTTAGTTGATAATACTTGTACAAATTATACTGCAGTTTGCAATACACCAATACCAACAGCATTCAACTGCTCTTATGAATGCGAAGCCCAATGCCAAACCCCTGCTGACTGCGATGATAACAACCCTTTAACATTAGATGATTGTGTTGGATGCTTATGCAGCAATGGAGCAGTTTATTGCAATGCCGACTGGCAGTGTAATGATAATAATAACATGACTGCTGATTGGTGCAACACAGGAACTTGCCAGTATGATCCTTTAGAATGTATAGATGAGGCGCAATGCCCAGATAATAATTGCAATGTTAGTTACCCAGATTATTGCACTGGAACTACTGGCCCTGGTGGAGCTTTATTAGTTGACTGGAATAATGATGGATCTTTGAATAACAGGGCTGTAACAGATACTGTTGATAATGTCTGTTTGGCTGATAATACTTGCACTAATTACATTGCTGATTGTTCCTTGCCGCAACCACAACCTGTCTGCTCTTATGAATGCGGAGCCCAATGTTTATATGATATTGATTGTGACGACAGCGATTCTTCAACACAAGATTCTTGTTTAGCTGATTGTTCTTGTTTAAACATACCAAACTCTTGCACCATAGATAGCGATTGCCCTGATACACCTACTCTAAATGGAGTTTGTGAAAACAACTCATGTGTTTATTATCCTATTAATCTTTCAGAAAATCAGGCAAGAATAGCAATATACAGTGCTATCTCTGATGCAGCTGAGCAAAACAGNTTTGGTTCTGTAAATCCTTCAAGCATGTATTATAACAGCGGCATTACAATTAATCTTGGACAGCAATTAACTTTTAATTTGGATTCTCTTTATGAAATTGACAAAGATAGCAACGGAAGCCCGGATATGCAAATGGGATTTAATTTTAATGGCTATTCAAACCCAAACACTACTGTTAGTGATTTTAGCGATGTAGATCGTACAAATATAACCTATCTGGAAAATTTTGCAGGCGGGTCTTATAAACCAGTTTCAATAACAGAAGTGAATTATTCATGTTTGAGCGATTATCTTGCAGTTTATGACTGTGCAACTTCTACTATAACTTATCATATTACAGAAGGGGCTACAGATACAAGAGATAGTGACTGCTACTGCAATTAATCTCTTTGTTAATTTATATTTTATTACAATCTATTTTAAAAATTTGTATATTCTATTATTCCTTGTGATATTAAATGATTTAAAGAGGGCTGAAAAATGATGATGGTTGCTGAATTTAAGAGTGAAGTTTTAGACTGGGCAGACGATATAGGCGTAAATCCAAAAGAAATACACCTCAGAGGAATGAATAAGAAGTGGGCAAGTTGTTCAAGCAAAGGTAGATTAACTTTCTCGTTTGAGTTATTAGAACAATCTTTTGATGATAGGGCAAGGGTAATAGTTCACGAATTACTTCATCTTAAACATCCTAATCACGGGAAATTATTCAAATCACTTCTTTCTCGTCATTTAAGTAAGAAGGGAATTAAGGCAAAATCGGTGTAACTTCTACTTGTTTGGGATTGTAGTTGACTATATGCTTTCTAATTGTTACATAACTAACTCCAAAATATTCTGCAATCTCTTGATATTGCAGACCCATTGTCCTCAATTCAATGAGTTTTTTGTCATCTACTTTCCCTTTATTTGAGCCTCTATTGGACATTCTCCATACACCACCTTTTTTGGAAGATTATTTAGTTCAATGAAACTATACTTATTTTCCCGCTTGTTTTTCCACCTTATAATCAGTAGGGGGATTAGCGGTTGATGTCTGGATGCAACTTCCCGCATCCTCTCAAGTTGTTTCTTGTTTTTCCCATTTACTCTAAAGACATCATATTTTGTCGCCTTAATTTCAGTCAAGAACACTCTCAAATCCATTATCAAGATGCAATCTGAATAGGAATGCTTACCGCTACCGCTTCCAGCAGTCCTCTGGCAAAAATATCCCTTATCACAAATATAATTGATAAACTCATTCTCATATTTTGTCTGTTTTTTCCTGCCTAACATTTCAATATCTCCTCACTATCTGGCTCGTTTTTAGTTGGATGAACATTTACAAACCTTGCCATCATCAAAGAGAAACCCAGAGGGTATTTACTGCTCTCAATAAGACCTTCGTGCTTTATTGTGATAATGCTCCCGACTTCTAACTTTTTAGTTGTGGGGATAACACATACAGTCCCCTCTTTTAGTGCGACAATATATCTATGGAAATTCTCTTTCTTTGATTTTTCTTCAATGATTTTTACATCTATTGTCCTTACTGGCTTCAGTTTCTGGACTTTTGGGGTTCTTTCAAAGATATAATCGTGATATAAGTCTCTGATTACAATTCCTTCAAATCCCCTCTTTATGCATTCAACATAATGCTTCTTTAGTTCTTCTCCAGTTCGGGCTATTGCTTCTGTGATAACCCTTATTCGGTCAGTTATTGGCAATTCTTCTAAGGCACTTCTTCTTTTGATATAAGGAAGTTTGCAAACATCATAGCCTGCAAAATGCAGAACATCAAAAGCGAAGAACATATTTTTTTCATTGGTTATCCCATTCCTTAACTGTTGCACAACTGCCTTGAAGTCGCATTTATTATTCTTCATAACTACTAATTCGCCATCAAGGATAAAGTCCCCAATATATTTTTTTACCGCCTCTGCAATTACTGGGAACTTATCAGTAATATCATTTTTATTTCTTGAAAATAGCCAGACATTATCCCCTTTTTTATGGATTATGCATCTAATCCCGTTTAATTTTGGTTCAACAAGTCTTTGTTCTCCAAGGTGATTAAACAAAGATTGGGGATTGTTGACTGGATAGATAGTCATCGGTTCAAACGGCTCGCCAATTTTAACTTCAATTCGTTGGTTCATTTTTCTTCACCTCATCTTCTTTTACTTGATAGCCTTTCTCTTTCAATATCTCAAATACTGTTTTTTTGCCAAGCAATACTTCTTCGTGATTTTGATATAAGTCATATGCCTTCTTTACTTCCATTGCTTGCTGATATTTTGCTTCTTCAGGGTATTCTATTCCCATTTCCTCCATCATTTCCTTTAGCCTATTTTCTGTGATTATAGAGCCCAGTTGACCGCCGAAATCATTGAAACCACTGTTAAACTCGTAAATCTGCCTTCCGTAAGTATCGTTACAAATAAACACGGGTCTGCAATTCTTGTAATTAGGGATAGAACTTCCATTAAATGTTCTGCCCGACTGGATGCATCCAACAAAAGAAGTGTAATACTTCACTCCAAACCTTTTAGTCGTATCATTCTTTATTGTAAGAATATAGGTATGGACTTCTTTGCTTCCTTTCTCTCTCAAAAACAAAACAAAATCTACGGGTTCTCTGTTCAACTTGAAAATAGAACACTTCCATTCAACTCTGTTATAACCATTTTCATCTTTGTATTCAAGTTTGTATTTATTTCTCTCTTGTTCATTAAGCCAGTTAGGAATAATTTTTGGAAATCCCTCTGGAAGTTTTATGTCATATTCCTTTGCTTTTTTATACATACAATAAGTCCAGACAGCTCTATCTTCAAACGCATAACCTTTCAGAGTATTATCATAACGCCATTCTCTTGTGTTTTGAGCATATTTCTTCAGGGTTCGTTCAACATATTCTTTCGGGCAATTAGGATTGTGATAATAAGTAATCCCATCTTGGACTACATATCTCACTAAATGCATCTTTTCTGCAAACCGATACTTTAGCCAATCATTTTGGTTTTCAGTTGTTATCCCAGTGCGATGACCTAATTCCCAACTGCTCAAGACACTATTGTAACTGTTCAGGGTTTCAAGGCTTTCTTTTACGCTTTTGGGCATCAATCTTGCAAGACCATTCCATACCCCTCTTTTGCTGATGCTAAACACAAATCCCTTATCTCCTTTTTCACTCATATTAGTTTTCGGAAGCGTAAATGGGCTTGCAAAGAGAACACCTTTCTTCCTTAGCAATGCACAAGTCTTTGATATTTTTCTTGGAGTTATCTTATCATCGCCAATATATGCCTTAAGTTCGTTTGTTGTCAATCCTACATCATAATGCTCTATTGGTTGGTCTTTGTCCTCACTCTCCTTAATGTTCCGTTCCCGCAGTTCCTTGAATAACTTCGTAACCCTCTTGCTTATCCTTCCTCTAATATGGGTCGTAGGGCTTATACGCTTCAATTCTTGATACTCAATCACCCTTTGCTGGACTTGGCTGTCATTCAGCCCGTAGATATGCCCTAAATTGCCGTCTATGTCAATATACTTCCTCTTGCTTGCAAAGATGAACCCTTGGGCTTTCAGATTGCATAATACCTTTGTTGTTTTCTTTCCATTAAACACAAAATGGTTTTTCAACTCGTTGAAGAAAAGAGCCTTTCCTTGCTCTTTCATCCAGAGATACACTTCCCTCGGTGATTTGCCTTTTTGTAACATTTCTTCTGTTTCCATAAGAGACAGAATTCTTTTAACTATAAAGAAGATTTGGGGGAAACCGACGGTGATTTCAATCCCTATCAATTTCCCTTGTTTCAGTATAGTCGCAGATTAGAAGCAGAGGCTCTAAAATTCTCGTCTTGCAATTCCTGGAGCAAGCCCGGCGAAAGTGCCGGCTATGGTTCCAAAAAACAAAGATAGAAAAATTTGAATTAACATTAAATAAATTTATAAGTTGGGCATTATATATTTAATTATATAAAATGGATATTGAAAAAAAATTTGAGCTGATAAAAAGAAATACATACGAGATAATTGAAGAATCTGAATTAAAAGAGCTTTTGAAGAATAACAAAAATCCTATTATTTATTGGGGGACTGCCCCAACCGGAAGACCACATGTTGGTTATTTCTTCCCTGCACTTAAAATTGCAGATTTATTAAAGGCAGGATTTAAAGTAAAAATCCTATTAGCAGATTTACATGCCGCACTTGATAATGTTACTTGGAGTGTTTTGGAAAAAAGATACAAATATTACAAAGCTATAATTCCTCTGCTGGTTAAATCTATAGGAGTGGATATTAAAAATCTGGAATTTGTCAGAGGAAGTGATTTTCAGCTAAAAAAAGATTATATATTTGATGTTATGCGGCTTAGCACTCATGTAAGTGTTAAGGATGCAACCAAAGCTGCTTCTGAAGTTGTAAAGTCTGTTGAAGGAGAAAAAGCAAAATTATCTGGTTTGTTATACCCCTTAATGCAGTCCCTTGATGAAGAATATTTGAAAACAGATGCCCAATTAGGTGGCACTGACCAAAGAAAGATTATGGTTCTTGCAAGAGAAAATCTCCCAAAACTTGGATATAAATCAAGAATAGAGGTAATGCATGCTTTAATTCCAGGACTTGTTAGTGGAAAAATGTCTTCTTCTGATGAGGGGTCAAAGATTGACCTTTTAGATGGCCCAGAAACTATCAAGAGAAAATTAAAAAATGCAGAGATGGTTGAAGGAGATCCGAATAACGGCGTGATGGCATTTTTAAAATATGTTATTATGATTATCAAACAAGACCAGAAAAAATTCTTTTTCATTGAAAGGGATGAAAAGTATGGAGGAGATCTGAAGTATAAAACTTATGAAGAAATAGAAAAAGATTTTGTTGCAAAAAAACTGCACCCTCTTGATTTAAAGAATGCGGTTGCTGCAGAAATTTCTGGAATGCTGAATCCAATCCAGACAAAGAGAAAAGAACTTGAAAAAATAGCTAAAGATGCTTATAATAATTGATTACCTCTTTTTAGATAAATTTAAATTTCGTTCCTCTTAGATGTATTCATGGTAAGATATAATATTTTTTCTAATCCTGAAGAGTTTTATTCTAAAATCTTAGATGATATCTCTCGGTCCAAGAAATTTGTTTATATTGAAACCTATCTCTTTGGCAATGATCCAATAGGAAAAAAATTTATCTCTATTTTATCAGAAAAAGCTAAAGAAGGGGTAGAAGTAAAAATATTAATTGATGCATGGGGCTATTTTATTTTAAGCGGCAGAATTTCCAAATCTAAAAGAACCTTATTTAAGCCATTAATAGATGCGGGAGGAGAGGTAAAATTCTTTAGGGAGGTGCAATATACTTGGAGTTTTTTCAGCAAAAATAATGAGAGGGACCATAGAAAATTAGTCATTATAGACGGTAAAATCACTTATTTTGGCTCTTATAATATCACCGAGAAGTTTATTAAAAACAGGGAGATTGTATTAAGAATAGAAGAGGATATAACTTCAGAATTTGTTAAATCCTTTAATTTTTTTTGGAATTCCAGGAAAGGGTTCATGAAGAATTTAATTCATAAAGAATTTATTCTCCTTCAGGATTTTCCTTCATCTATAAGGAAATATACTGAGAACAGTTATGTTAAACTAATAAAAAACGCCAAATATGAAATTAATATAGAAACTCCTTATTTTATACCCTCTCTTAGAGTTAGGAAAGCATTTTTAACTGCAGTTAGAAAAGGAGTTAAGGTTAGAATTATCCTGCCTAAAAAATCAAACTGGGGAGCGGTTGATTTAATCAGGAATAGGTATTTGGGTTATTTGCATAGAGCAGGAGTGAATATCTATTATTATCTTCCAAAACTGTTGCATTCAAAGCTTTTGATTGTTGATAATAAATTTTTTTTACTTGGTTCTTCAAATTTAGATTACAGGAGTTTTAGGTATAATTATGAAATAAATTTGTTTGGAAAGAATAGAAGACTCGTAAAACTTATCCATAATCATTTTAATGATACCCTAATGGAATGTGAGCCGTTTGATTACAATAAATGGAAAAAAAGGTCTAATATAAAGAAGTTTTTAGAGCTGATTCTCTATAAAATCCGGAGATTATTTTAAATCATTTGGTTTTAAACTCTACTATATCCAAATCTTTAAGCCGGTGATTAAAACTGACAATTTGTCCAGGAAATTTTGAAGAAGGCCCCCATATTTTGGTTTGTTTTATTTTTTCAGAGAAACCCTTTAAGATTTTTTCAGCGGCATTTTTTATTGTAGATTCTGGGTTTAATATAATTGGCTTTGTTTTATCCGGTTCTTTGCCAGGCTCTTTAGTATAAATTCTTATCTTTCCAAATCCCTTGAAAATCTTTCCTTTTAGTTCCTTTATCCCTTCTTGTGTATTTGTAGAAATAATTATAAAATTATATTTTCTGCTTTGCAGCGTTGAACTTATCTTTCTTTTTTCTTGTTCGTTGAGTAAGTCTGATTTATTAAACACAACAATTTTTTTTCCTTTAGTTTTTTCTAATTTTGAACTTATTTTTTTTAGCTGATCTAAATCTGTTATTAATATTAATAATACATCTGCAGTGTTTACTAATCCTTTATCATAGTATCCTGATTCAAAAGCAGGAATTTCAATTAATTGTATTTGAACAGTGGCATAATTCATCATTCCTACTGCAGGTTCTTTTGTTGTAAATTTAGTATCAGATATTTTGGGCCGTGCGCTTGTCAGAAGGCTTAAAAGTGAGGATTTTCCTGTATTTGTAAATCCAATAATTACAGCCTGCATATCTTGTTTTTTGATGCCTACTTTAGTTCCTTTGGAAGTTTTTTTTGATTTCTCTAATCGTTCTTTCAGCCGTTTAAGCCTGTTTTTTAGCTGAGCCCTGAGATTCTCAGCTCCTTTATGGCCAGGAGCTAAAGAAATCAATTCTTCAAGCCTTTCTATTTTTTCATCAAGAGTTATAGCAGAGAGATACTCTTTTTCTGCATGTGCATAATCTGGAGAGACATTAACAGGCATAATTTTTTAATCATTATCATCTTTAAAAATATAATGAAATTTAGAAAAATAAAAGAAGAGTTCTTTCAAAGAAATGCAAAGATTGTCGCTAAAGATTTAATAGGGAAAATTCTGGTTAGAAAGATAGGCAAAAAGGAATTAAGATCAAGAATCGTAGAGACAGAGGCTTATTTTGGAGAAAGTGACCCTGCTTCATGGGCCAGGTTTGGAAAAAGAAGAGATAATATTATTATGTGGGACAGTCCAGGAAAGATTTTAATTAAGAATGTTCATAAATATAAAATGCTGAATTTTATTACAGGGAAAAAAGGAATTCCAGAAGCTGTTTTAATAAGGGCGCTTGAGCCACTGAATTTTTCAGGAAGACTTAACGGGCCTGGACTTTTAACAAACAAATTAAACATTAGCAAGGAATTTCACAGGCTTAGTCTAAAAGATTCTTCTATGTTATGGTTAGAATATGATAACTCCTTCGATGATTTCAAAATTATAAAATCTAAAAGGGTAGGGGTTAAAAAAGATCTTCCTGAGAAATTAAGATTTTATGTTAAAGATAACAGACATGTCAGTAGAAAATGAAAAATCAAGATTTAGTTAAAAAAATAACCGCCAAAAAAGAATTTTCACAGCTTCCAGAAATAGATGTAAAATTAGCCATTGAGAAGTTTGACAGGCCACAATATACTGAAGAGGAAAAAATTAAACTTACCAGAGATCTCTTAAGAAAAACATATTCTGTTTTTGCCAGCCAAAAATTGCTCAATTTAAAAAATAAAAATCCAGAATGGATTTTAAGAAAACATATTTCTACAAAAGAAAGACTTTCACATTACCCCTATATTTATAACCAAATTTTTAGGGATTTTAAAGGAAAAGTCAATATAATCGACCTTGGATGCGGTGTTAATGGCTTTAGCTATAATTTTATGAAAGATTTTATCAACACCTATACTGGAATTGAGGCTGTTGGACAACTGGTTAATTTAAATAATTATTATTTTAAAAATAATAAATTGGATAAGAAATCCAAGGTTTATCATCTAAGCCTATTTGATCTGGAGAAGATTCATGAAATAATAGAAAAGACAAAACCCCCGAGAGTTATTTTATTATTCAAGGTAGTAGATTCTTTGGAGATTTTAAAAAGAGACTACTCAAAAATATTAATAAGAGAGGCAGCAAAAAACAGCGAAATGGTTGTTGTAAGCTTTGCTACAAGGAGTTTAACCAAAAGAAAAAAATTTAAAGCCAGCAGGAAATGGCTTATTGATTTTATCTACGAAGATTTCAAAGTAGTTAAGGATTTTGAAGTTGGAGGGGAAAGATATGTTGCTTTTGAGGTTAGATAGATTTAATTTATTTAAGTTTTATTTATAAGTTGGGATTTTTTTAAGATTGTAAATTTTATTTTTACTTTTATGTAATTATATTTAAATAGTATTTTTTGTTTCTTAGTAGATGGAAGATCTAAAAAATAATTTTAAGAAAAAAATTTTGGATAACGGGCTTACAATTATTTTTGAAAAAAGGGATGTTCCTGTAGTCTCTATAGCATATGCAGTCAGGTGCGGCGGCATTAATGAGTCTCTTGAGGAAAAAGGAATTTCTCATTTTATAGAGCATATGCTTTATAAAGGAACGCCAAAACGCAATGCTAAAAAGATTGCAGAAGATATAGAAAAGAACGGGGGAAATTTAAATGGATTTACAGACGAGACAGTTACAGCATATTTTTGCAAGCTTCCTAGCAGGCATTTAGATATCGCTTTGGATGTTCTAACAGATATGATTAAGAATCCTTTATTTGATAAAGCCGAGCTTGAGAAAGAGAGAAATGTTATTTTTGAAGAAATTAAAATGAGAAAAGATAATCCAAGAATTTATGTGTTTGATAAAATTCAATGCTGTTTATATAAGGGGACTTTGGGCATACCTCTAATTGGCACAAGAGATACAATGAATCTTATTGACCGTGAAAAAATAATAAAAAGATTTGCAGAAGCCTATCAGCCAAATAACTTAATTTTAGCTGTTGTTGGAAATGCAGATTTTGATAAAATAGTAAAATTTGCAGAAAAAGAATTTGTCAAGACAAAGGGAAAAATTTATACTTCTCCTGTAGAATTAAAAAATGATATTTCTATAGAAGAAAGGAAAGACATAGATCAAGCTAATTTAGTTTTTGCTTATCATACTCCTTTAGCCAATGATAAAAAATCTTACGCTGCAGAGGCTCTCAGCACCTTAATGGCAGGAGGTATGTCTTCTAGATTGTTTTTAGAAATAAGAGAAAAAAGAAATTTAGCTTATGCTGTTAAAGGGGATTCAAACATAAATAAGGATTTTTCTTATAACGTGATATATATAGGTACAACTAAAAATAATGCTGAACTTGTTAAAGAATTAATCTTAAAAGAATTTGAAAAGATTGCGAAGGAATTAGGCGAAGAAGAATTGGAGCAGGTTAAGGAGCAGCTAATAGGAAATAACCAGATTTCAATGGAGGATTCTCAAAATCAAATGATCGGCTTGATTTCATATGAAATAAACAGCAAAGCAGAGGATCTTTATAATTTTGAATCTAACATAAGAAAAGTCAATTTAAAAGAAGTTAAAGATTTAGCAAAACAGGCAATTAAAAATTACAGTCTTTTTGCGCTGGTTCCAAAAGATTAATTAATGGTATTTATTTCTAAAAATATTTATTATGACATAAACAACAAAAATTATTCCCAATATAACTGTAGATATAATAGCAGAAAAAATAATTCCTAATAATGCCAATATTCCTACAGCTATTCCTGATCCAATCGCAGTTCCAAGACTTCCAATAACACCTCCTGATTTGTTCTGGACTTCTATTGTTGGAGGATTAAGGAGAATTTTAGAAATAAGAAAAATACTAATTGCCATAGATATCAGTGCAAATAAAGAGCCGGTCTTTAATAACTTATAAACATTTTTTTTAATCTTAATTTTCCTTTTAAAAATTTTTGCTATAAGAAGTATTATTAAACTTAAAGAGAAGTATAAAATCAGGGAAGATATAAATAAGACCAACCCCAGCACGATAATGCTTGTTATTTGTCCCATATAAAAAAGAGGTAATTTCTGTTTTTAAATATTGGTTAGTTTTAAAAACCCCTGATATTAACAATTTTTATGTTCGTCGTAAAAGTTCCAGGAATAAACGGCTTAGGAAAAACAGATGGCTGCAAGAGATCAGGGGATGCAATACTTAAAATTTTAGGAAGCCAGATTTACACAAATGAGTCTGGAAAAGAGATAGACCTTAAAAATTTGGATTTAGAGGAAATACATCTTGATAATAATAATCTGCAAGAAACTAATGAACTGATATATAAAAATTCTTTTGAGGTATTTGAAACAAAACAGAAAGTGATATTTTTAGGGGGAGACCATTCTATAAGTTATCCTATAGTGAGGGCTTTTTTTGATTATTGCCATTCTTTAGATTCTGCTAAAGAGCCATGTTTAATAGTATTTGATGCTCATGCAGACTGCATGGCTCCCTTGAAAGAGCCAACACATGAAGAATGGCTAAGAGCGCTGATAAAAGACAGCTTTCCAGCCAGGAACATATTAATAATAGGACTTAGAAATTCCACTAGAGAAGAGCTGGATTTTATTAAAGAAAAAGGAATTAAAACTATTAATTTTGACCAGTTATTAATTGATTTTGAAGGGTCTTGTGATGCTATAACTGAGTTTGTTAATAACAGAGAATTATATGTTTCTATAGATATCGATGCTGTTGACCCTGCATTTGCGCCGTCTACAGGATACCCTGAACCAGGCGGTTTGACATCTAGAGAAATAATATACTTAGCCAAAAGAATAAATAAGATTAAAACACTAAGGGCCGTAGATATTGTTGAGATAAATGCAGAAAAAGATAAAAAGAAAGATTATTTAACCTTAAAACTTGGAGCTAAAATTCTTTCAGAGTTTATTTGAGAAAATGAAGGCAATTGTTTAATCCTCAAAAAATCCATAATATTTATGTTATGGTATTGTTGTTTTTTTTGGGAATGTCAAGAACAAAGTTCTTGAGATATTAAAATACCTGATTACATGACCCGATATTTTTATAAATTATATCTATTTTGATTAAGCATGAACAAAAAAATAATCTTGTTGATTTTATCAGACATATTTATTCTCAGCAGTTTCGGGCTTATTGCCCCTATCTTTGCTGTTTTTATCAAGGATAACTTAATTGGAGGAAGCCTTGTTACAGCAGGATTAGCAACAACTATCTTTTTGACAGTAAAGTCAATTTTGCAGCTTCCTCTTGCATGGTATATAGATAAACATAAGCATAAAATTACTCTTTTGGTTTTAGGAACCCTTCTTATTATTACTATCCCATTTATTTACATATTTGCAAAAACGATTTATGGTATTTTTATAGCCCAGGCTATTTATGGCGTTGGGGCCGCGCTTGCTTATCCCTGCTGGTTTAGCCTTTTTATAAAATATATTGATAAAAAGCACCGCGGGTTTGAATACGCGCTGTGGAGCACTGGCATAGGGGTAGGAACAGCTTTAGCAGCATATCTTGGAGCAGAGATTGCAAATGATTTAGGATTTAATTTTTTATTTTTAATAGTTGGATTCTTTGCATTTTTAGGATTTTTGTTATTGCTATTGCTATCTAAATATGAGAAATAAGATGGCTAGAACATTCATTTCTATTGATATCCCTGAAAATATTAAAAAGGAAATTAAGAAAATTCAAGATAGTCTTCTGGATTTCAAAGGCAAAAAGACAGAGCCAGAGAATTTGCATTTAACTTTAAAATTTCTTGGAGAAATTAATGATAAGAAAGTTGAAAGTGTTAAAGAAAAGTTAAAAAGTATTAGATTTAACAAATTTGAAACAGAAGCAGTTTCTTTAGGAGTATTCTCTGAAAATTTCATTAGGATTGTCTGGATTCATTTAATCAACTGCGAAGAATTACAAAAAGAAATAGATAATAAACTTTCTGAAGTAGGATTTGCACAAGAAGATAGATTTATGGGGCATCTGACTATTGCTAGAATTAAACATACTGAAAATAAAGCGGAGTTTTTAGAGAACATAAAAAGAATAAAACTTCCTAAAATAAAATTTAGTGTAGATAAATTCAGGTTAAAAAGCTCTATTTTAACTTCTGAAGGGCCTGTTTATAAGACATTAGGAGAGTATAAACTGACATGAAAATATATCTTTTTGGATAAGTTTATTTAAAAAAAGGTATTGTTTATAAAATTTTAATGAGTAATAAACTGACGTGAAAATAGAGGATTTGATAAATGAGGCTAAATGTTTTTCAAAAAGCAGGTTTACTGTATTATTTTGCTGGCATAAAGATGAACCAGAAGAAAATTGATATATCCCTGATTTAAGAGAAATAAATGTTATTTATCCTTATTAATAGAATAGCTTTCTTCTATTATTCTTTTGAAGTTTTCTGATTTTTTTCCAAGAATTTTTTTAATCGAATCTTCTGGTGCATTAATCACATTTTTAATTGACCCAAATTCTTCTATTAGTTTTTGCGCTGTTTTAGGACCTATTCCGGGAAAACTTTCTAAGATAAACTGCTTCTGCTCGTTTTCTGAAAGTGTTTTTTTCTTAACATTAAGCCTTATTTCTTTTTCCTGTTTTTTCGAGAGTATATAAATAAATTTAGCAGTATCCTGCGAATTTTTTGTGTATATAAACGGCACGTTGTATTTTAAAATTATAGAAAGCAAAAATCCCCTGATTGCATTTGGGTTTACTCCTATGGAAGCGCCTGCGGAATCGTCATCATATAAATCCCGCTCTTTTAAACCCTCAATTATTAAAATCCGATTTTTATACTGCTGTAATTCCTGCATCTGTTTTATGATTCTTCCGTTTAACATAGATGAAATAAAATCAGAAATTGTTTTTCTTTCAATTGCCACATCTTTTATAAGATAGTCAGCCACCTTTAAATTTTTGAATTCTATATTTAATCCCATTTTTTTAAGTTCAGAAGCTACAAGGCAGTTTTTTTCCCTGTAATCTATGGTCACTTTTTGCTTCTTTTGCTCTGGTTTAATAATTTGTTTTTTTCTAGAGAAAATATCAAAAAATTGTCTATCTTTTTCCGGCATTTTATAATAATATTTTCTGCATTTCAGTTTTATTTTCGTAGGGAGTTTTATTAGAAAGGTCTTTCTTAATTTCCCCTATTGACTTTTCCATTTTCTTTTCTTTGGACCTAGAGATATAATAAAAAGATTCATCGCGGGTTTTTTTAGTTATAAGCATAATAAGTTTTCCTTGCATTAAACGCGCTGTACGGCCGGCCCTTTGTATAGACCTTATTGCTGATGGAACAGGCTCATAGAAAATAACTGCATTAACCTCGGGGATATCAAGGCCTTCTTCTCCTATGCTGGTGGCGACAAGTATATTTATTTTATTTTTGGAAAATTCATCTATTATATTTTTTTGCTCTTTTTGCGTCAATCCCGCTGTCTCTTTCGACCTTGTTTTTAATCCTTTCTTTTGTCCTATAAAAATTTTTGATTTTATACCAGATATTTTATTGAGGTTTTTTGATATTATCAAAGCAGTATCCCTGAATTGTGTGAAGACAATTATCTTCATTTTTGAGTTTTGCGAAATCTCTTTTCTTATTACTTCCATAATCTTAGAAATTTTTGGGTGCTCTTTATCCTTAGCCAAAAATTCAAGAGATTGGCTGTAAACAAAATTGAATTCCGGCTTAGCCACAAGCTTGATTATTCCTTTGGACTGTTTTTTAGATGCCTGTTGAAACAGATCCTTTAGATATCTGTTAAATGTTTCAATAGTCTGGCTTTCTAAAAGCTCTAGTGCGTGCTGCAGTTTAATGGCCTGGGCACAAGCAGACGCCCCTAACATAGAATTATAATTTTTATTTCCTCTTGACAAACTAGCAGAAAGATTCTTTTGCAGCTGGATTAAATTTGTTTTCGTTGCCGGCAGATATAATACCCTTCTTTTTTTTAATTCTTCAACATACTCTCCGAACAATTTAGAAAGAACTTGCCTAATTTCTTCAAATTCTACTGGAAATTCTATGCTTATCTTTTCAAATTCTAATTCCTGTAAATAACCCTTAACATCTTCACTTTGCCTTGTACGAAGTTCAACTTCTTCTATTGATAGATTTTTGCAAATTTGTTTTATCTTAAATGTTTCTGAGCCAGGCGAAGCTGTAAGCCCGATTAATCTTGGATTTATAGATTGTCTTTTGTAAACATGAGCTACAAAATTATAATCATAATTTTTTATACATCTATGCGCCTCATCTTCTATCAACAAACAAACATCTTTGAGGTCATAAAGATTTTTCTTCAGATCATTTGCTATGCATTGCGGTGTAGAAAATATAATATCTGCAGACTGCCATAAATCTTTTCTTTTTTCTGCCTTTACTTGGCCAGTAAAAAGCTCCATTGTTGCGAACAGCTCTGGAAGATATTTTTTGAAGCTTTCTATATGCTGTTCTGCTAATGGTTTTGTAGGAGCAAGAAACAGAACTTTTTGGCCGGGAAATTTATCTATCCTTTCAATAGCAAGCATTATTGCAATGAGGGTTTTTCCAAGGCCTGTTGGAAGCACAACTAGGCAATTCTTTTTAGTACATGTTTCAAAAATAGCTTTTTGATATTCCCTTGGCTCAATATTCTGTAAGAATTTCATTTTTTTAGATTACAAAAATAGTAAAAAGCAGCCCTATAACTATTATGCACACCAAGAAAATCCACAACATCAAATTTCCAAAAAATATTTTATTTCCATCAAGGTCTGAAATTGGAATCATATTAAAAAAGGCGTAATAAAAATTAAGTTTTGCAAAATCATTTAATCCTACAAGATAACCCAGTATTGCAAAAAATAAATTGGAGATTATTCCTGCAGCTGCTATCAATCCCAAATGATACTCTGTCATTTCTGAAAAAGTATAAAGTCCGTGGCGTTTTGCAGCCCTATACACCTTCGGCTTAACTTCAAATACCAAACTCGCCAGCCAGTTAAGATATCCAAAAGAAAAAATCTTGATAATTATCGGCAAAAGAGCTCCTGCTGGAAATGGTTTTTTGAATCTTTGATAGTATTTGTAACCGTATTTTTTTATCTCCCATAATTCTATTTCTGTTTCAACATCTAGATAAAAACTAGCAATTTTCTTGGTCAATGCATTAATTATTATGGCGAAAAAAATAGCCAAAAATGAATAAAAGAATATCTGTATAGATTTTACCCAGCTTATTATAAGCCCGATTATCAAAGACACTATAACTATTGTGGCTATCTCTTTTTTGTTGAACATTTTGTTATAAATATAATTTCTTTTTTGTTTAGCTATTATAGCCAACGACATTAATATTTCCAAGCTTTGCTGCTGGCTTATATCAAGAACAATCTAATGGATTACCGGTTCTTGAGCGCGCTCAAGAATCATAGATTCTTGATATTAGGGAAAGACTTATGTCTTTCACTATATACATCTAATTTTTATTTTTTATAAAACTTGTTATAGTGTATTTTCATAGATTATAAATTAAAATATTTATTGAATAATGGAAAAGTATTTAAATGAATTTTATTATAATTAATCATGAGAGTTAAAAAAATTTCAGAGGTGTTAAGAGCAAGAGTATTCACTGATTCTGGAGATTATTTCGGAGAAATAGATGAAGTTAACTTGTCAAATAATAAAATTGATGGTTGGAGAATAAAGGTTGATGGAAGCATAACTTCTATAATAGGCGGTGCAAAGGGGGTCATAATCCCACACAACTTTGTCAAGGCAATTAGTGATGTTTTTATAATAAGCAAATCAGCTTTGCCAACACCAAATACTGATTTTATGGCAGGCCCTGATTCAGGGGATCTTGAATAGGATTCTATAGATAGGCTTAAATCAATTTGTGATTAAACACTTTTTTATCAATAATAACCGATTAGATTAATAAATAATTAATTTATATTAGAAGAATATAGGATTAATGAATTTATCATTTTGGCTAAGTAAAATCACAGGGATAAAGTTTAAATATAATGATAAGGTTTAAATATAAAAGAGGAATTATAATTAAATGGCTATTGAAACAATATTGCAGCACGAAGTATTAGCAAAATTTGCTTATCCTTTTTTATTAATCTTCTTTATAGTTTTCGCTGTACTCGAAAAAACAAAGATTTTAGGGGATGATAAACACCAAATTAATGCTCTTGTAGCGTTTGTCATAGGGCTTATATTTGTCGGGGCTTTGCAGCCAAAAATTATCGTCAGCAATTTAATTTTATTTTTGACTGTAGCTTTAATAGTAATGTTTGTAGGATTATTATTATGGGGTTTTGTGACCGGCGGAGAATTAAAAGTTCCTGTAGAAAGCAAAGGGCTTAGATGGACTTTAGGAATAGTAATATTATTCGCAGTTTTTCTTGCTACTCTTTGGGCAATGGGCATCTGGGCAGAATTTTTTGACCTTTTGTTCAACCAGCCTTGGAGCAGAAGCTTTTGGACAAATTTTGTTTTTATCATTGTAGTAGTTGTCGCTTTAGCAGTAATATTAAAGACTGCCGGCAAAAGCGGAAAATAATTTCTTGATTTTTTTGGCTAGTGATGAGATAGATTTTTTAGGATAATGTTTTTGTAGAATCTTGTGGGAATTAATAATAAATTTAGTTTTGATGATGAATATACTAAATGTTATTTGATAAATTCTATAAATTATCTTTTATAAAATCCCAGAAATGTTTATAAATATCTTTTAATAAGATATATTATGTTAAAAGAGCTGATATTCTTACAGACTTTTGGTTACACGGGCAATATAGGGAATTTATTAGACCAGCTGGCTCAAACAGGTTTTTTTAGCTATATACTGCCTTTTTTATTGATATTTGCTTTGGTATTTGGACTCTTATCCCGCACTAAAATTTTTGAGGGCAGTTCTATTAATGGGATTATTTCTTTAGTTGTTGCATTAATGGCTTTGCAGTTCAATTTTGTTTCTATATTCTTTGCAGAGATTTTTCCTCGGCTTGGAATAGGCTTGGCAGTAATCTTGGTTCTCTTGATAGTTGTCGGTTTTTTTTCTGTTGATAAAGGCTGGATGACTTATGTTTATTTTATTCTTGGAGCTATTATTTTTGTAGTTATCTTAATAAATTCTGCTGGAGCTCTTGGGTGGGCTAATACATCTTGGTGGTATGCAAATTGGAGAACTCTTTTAGTTGTGCTTGGCCTTATAATCGCTGTTGCAATTATTATAGGAGGTTCTAATCCTTCTAGTACTAAAGAAGCAGAATCTCCTTTAATGAAAATTCTTAAGGGGATTAAATAGTAAAAAAATCTTGTATTCACCTGATTATTTTTCCTACCTTCTTTTAGAAGCCTTTCTTTTTCCAGAAGGAATTTTTTTATGAGTTTTTTCAGCGGTTTGTTTTTTTATTGAGGGAATTTTCACTTGCCTTGTTTGTTCTGCATGCTCTGCAAGCGGCTCAACTATCTTTGCAAAGGATTCCTGAACCATATCAATTTCTTTCTGCACTTTGTCTAGATTTTTTCCATAAGATCCGACTTCTTCTAAGATAGATATTTGGAGCTTGTCGATTATTGACTCAATTTTTTTCAGCCTTTCAGATAAATTGTCAAGTTTTGCCTGAGTAATTATTTTGAATTCAGCCATTTCATCAATTCTTTTCTGTATCTTCTGTATTTTTTCTGTGAATACTTGCTCGGATATTTCTATCACCGAGGCACTGTCATAATAACCCGCTGCTCCTGAAGCTGGCTGTTGAGCATATCCTTCATAGGCTTCTGCTCCATAAACTTCCTGAGGATACCCTCCTGCACCGGCAGTATCTGTTGATGGGGCTGGGATATATGGCTCTTCTGCACCTTTATACTCCTCTGTAGGACTTTCTTCTAAAGAAGGCACTATTTCTTCTCCTAAAGGGGAATTTGAAATAGCCTGTTTTATCTGAGCTTGTTCTATAGAATCTTTTATTTCTTTTGGAGAGATTCCTTCTTGCTGCAGAGTATTAACTATCTCCCCTTCTTTCATCCCTTGAGACCTCATTTGCATTACTCTTTCTAAAGTTGTCATTTCCTCTTTTGCATATGGAATTTAGTTAAGTTATTAACTAACTTTTAATCTTTCTAGTTCTGATTTTCTAACAAACTCAAGCGGCTGAAACATTTTTGCCTGTTTTGTTAAAATTTCAATATCTTCTTTGCGCGCAAATTTTGAAAGCTCCCCTGAAACAGATTCAATAAAAGATTTGATTCTAGATATATCCTCTTTTAAAATTTGCATTTGTTTTTTTATCTCTAATACCTGCAAATTGGTTTCTTCTCTAATGTCTAATAGATTCTTGCCTATTAAAATGGTTCTGTCTTTGAGGCCTCTTTGTTTCTCCTCTAAATCTCTGATTCTTGTATTAATGTCACCTAGAATTTGCTCTGTATAATCTACTGCCGGCTCTGCCATACTTAGGTTAAGGAAGAGCAGTTTAAATTTGTTATGTTTTCTTTTTATTTTTCTTTCTTACTTAGTTTTGTTTTTATACAAAATGTTTTAAACTTTATATTCATGTTTAAAATATGGAGTTTGTTGAAGGAGCGCCGTTATATTCTTATGAAGTTAAAAGAGAAGGTGGAGAAGATGTTTTGTACATCAATTATTTAGGAGCGCCGTTTGTTCCAAGCGTTTCTGATTATCCAGAAATTATGTCAAAGACTATTGACGCCCTTATGGAAAATCCAAATGTTTCCAGGATCGTTTTTGTCCAGCAAAAAAATTATAATTATGACATTAAGGAAACAAATTATCTTATAGAAATAGCACAAATGTATGTTTATTTAATCAAGCAAGAACAAATACTATCCAAAGATAAATTGGCCCCTTTGAATGATTTTTATTTTTCTAAAAGATACAATGAAATTTTTTCTTTTTTATTTTTATTAAAGCAAGACCCTGTATCAGCTTATTATGAATTGAAAAAACTGCTTGTTGAGTCTAAGATTCTCGTGAATAAATCCGGGCCAGAATTAAGGGCTGACTTAAATAATTATATACGCCTGCTTGAGAAAGTTTTTGGGCTTATGGAAAAAACTAAAATAATTCAGGATGCTTATCCATATTTATCTGACTATCAAAAAGGGAGCAGAGAAATTTATCATAAACTATTTAAGCTAGACGTCATCCCTAATTTTAGCTTTAGCCGGCTTATTTCCGAGCTTCCGGATGATTCTGAGATTGTTGACCAGTATAAAATTTCTAATGGAGAATATGATGAGTCTGTTGTGACAATCTTAAGGAAACAAGGAGAAGCAAAGTATATTTATCACTTAGTGCCTCCTGAACACGACCTTGATGAAGACCACAACATGCTCTTAAATTTAGCCAGAGGGGTTTTAATAGAGCATCAGCCAAAGGCAGAGGAGTTTGTAGACACAGCAAGAACAAGGCAGGTTTTTTTTAATATTTCAAGGGATCTTTTGAGAGATTTATCAATAAATAAAGGAATGAATCTCAGTTATAATGACCTGAATAAACTTGCAACAATTTTAGTCAGGTATACTGTCGGCTTTGGCCTTCTGGAAGTTTTATTGCAGGATAAAAATCTTCAGGATATTTCACTGAACGCGCCTATCCCAATGACTAATATTTTTTTAAGGCATCAAGATTATGATGAATGCTCGACAAACATTCTGCCAAGCCAGGAAGATGTTGATTCCTGGGCTGCGAAATTCAGGATGATTTCCGGAAGGCCCTTAGATGAAGCAAATCCTATTTTAGATACTCAGCTGGAGATTGGGAATATTAGGGCAAGAATTGCAATCGTGCAGCAGCCCCTCAGCCCAGACGGCCTTTCTTATTCTGTGAGAAAACACAGAGAAAGCCCATGGACTCTTCCTCTTTTTATAAAATTTAAAATGCTTAATCCTTTTGCAGCCGGCTTATTAAGTTTTTTAATTGACGGTTCAAGGACTCTTTTAATAGCAGGGACAAGGTCCAGCGGTAAAACATCTTTGCTAGGAAGCCTTTTGCTGGAAATTCTCCCAAAATACAGAGTAATTGTTTTAGAGGATACTTTGGAACTGCCTGTAGAATCTTTAAGAAAATTGAAGTATGACATTTTGAGAATGAAAGTAAGGTCTGCGCTTTTAAAATCAGGAACAGAAGTGTCTGCTGCAGACGGCATTAGGACTAGTTTAAGGCTTGGAGACAGCAGTTTAATTATTGGAGAAGTTAGGTCAGAAGAGGCCTTGGCTTTGTATGAAGCAATGAGGGTAGGGGCATTGGCAAATGTTGTTGCAGGAACAATACATGGTGCAAGCCCGTATGGCGTCTTTGACAGGGTTGTTAATGACTTAAAAGTTCCTGCGACCAGCTTTAAGGCAACAGACATTATTGCAGTAGCAAATCCTATAAAATCTCCAGACGGCCTGCATTCCTGGAAAAGACTTGTGCAAATATCTGAAGTTAGAAAACACTGGGTAGAGGACCCCATGAGGGAGCAGGGTTTTAAAGACTTAATGAAATATAGCGTTGAAAAAGATGAATTAGAGCCTACTGATGATCTAATTAATGGAGACAGCCAGGTCGTTAAAGACATTGCAGCAAATGTCAAGGGATGGGCAGGCAATTGGGATGCTGTTTATGATAATATATTGCTGAGAGCAAAACTAAAACAAGAAATTGTTAATGTTGCAAAAGAAACAGGAAAAGATATTATCCTGGAGGCAGAATTTAATGTACTATCTAATAATATATTTCATGAAATTTCTGATAAAATAAGAAGAGAGATTGGCTTGCCTTTGTCAAACAGGGTTTTTCCAGAGTGGCAAAAATGGCTTAATCAAGAAGTCAAAAAATAAAGATTTGAAATTTTTACTATATGAGTTAAATTTTTATATGTAATAAATAATCATATTTCATGGGAAATTTTAAAATTGTCTTATTTTCCACACTAGCCATTTTTTTATTATCTTTAGGACTGGCGTCTGCATCAAATGTTAGTATAGAATATAGGATAATAGAAGAAAGTGTTATAGTAGATTATAATTTTATAGGGCATTCTGAAAATTTGGAGTTAAGAGTCCCTTATGATGCAACTGCGCTTGAATTGAATATCCCCAAAACAAATTATGCCTTGGAAGATATGAAAGAATATAAGATGATTAAGATTGCAAGCGCAGAAAATTTAAGCCTTAAGTATATTACAAAATCATTAATTGACAAATCCGGAGGCAATTATTATTTTATTTCTAAAAATTATCTTAATGAAAAATCAAATATAGAATTAATTCTTCCAGAATCTGCTATTTTAATAGAAGATGGGATTTTGTTCCCTAGCCCGGACATCATAACCAGCGATGGAAGGAGCATTATCCTGTCTTGGAAAGATTATAATGATGAGCAGATTTTAATAAATTACAAGTTTGTCAAACAGAGTAATTGGACCTATTACCTGATTTTTTTTATTTTAATTTTGGCTTTAATTGCTTATTCTATTTTTCAAAGAAAGAAGCTGAGAAGAGAGATTGAAATAGTCAAGGAAAAATCTAAAAAAAGAAAAACTAAAGAGCAGAAAAAAGAAGATCTGACAAGGAATTTATATGAAGATGAAAAAAGAATTGTAATTTACCTGCTAAATAAAAAGGATAATGAAAGCTGGACTAAAGAGATGATAAATGACCTTGGAATAAGCAAGGTTAAATTAAGCAGGAAACTAAGAAGCCTTGAAGCTAAAGAAATCATCAAGAAAATTCCATATGGCAATGAAAATAGGATAAGGCTGATGAGGAAAAAGTGAATATAATTTTGTTTTTTATTTCTTTATTATAAATTAAGATAATCAAAAAGTTTATAAATCTGTGATTACACAGATTATTATGGCCAACATAACTTTAGCTATTCCTGATTCATTGCATAATAAAATAAAAAGCCATAGCGAGATTAGATGGAGCGAAGTAATAAGGCAATTATTGCAGAAAAATATAGAACAATTAGAGATGGCAGATAAATTTGCCAATAAAAGCAAGCTGACTCCAATAGAAGTTAATGAAATATCCGAGAAAATAGATACTAGTGTTGCTAAAAAACTTGGATTAAAATGAATTTCATTATTGATACTAATATACTTCTTTCTGCTTTAATTAAGGATTCAACAACAAAGAAGATTATTATTGAATCTGGTTTATCTTTTTATTATCCGCAAATTTCTTTTCATGAGATTCAAAAATATGAAAATCTTGTTTTAAAGAAATCTAAGATGAATAGGAAGGAATATAACCTTCTCTTAAACATTCTTCTTGACCATATAATTCTTGTTCCAAAAGAACAATTCATTCAACATTTAAGAGATGCAGATAATTTGATTGGGAAAATAGATGTAAATGATGTTGTTTTTTTAGCCTGCGCTGTTGCCTTAAAATCTGATATTTGGTCAGATGATAAACACTTTAAAAAACAGAATAGGATTAAGGTATATACAACTTCTGAATTTGTGAAAAGATTCTTTAAGAAATTATAATTTCTCTTTGGATTTTTGGAAATTTATTAGGAAATTTAGTTTAAAATTTCTTTTAGTTCACTAAGTTTCTTCAGCAAGTTTTTTCCTCTGTCATCTATAACATAATCAACTTTCATATGCCCTATATTGTATTTTCAATAACCGTTAAATATATATATATATATATATATATATTTCGTTTAATGAAGGTATCCTATTTTTTAGGATATTTATAGAG
>C687J35174_10000750_pt1 | contig 48713 bp, 46 predicted proteins | sample RifCSPhighO2_01_FD_35174 | JGI IMG/M metagenome (IMG submission 35174) | reverse complement strand
GGAGCAAATTCCTACACCTTTAATCTTCTTTTCTTCTATGTATTCGCCGTGGTCATCATCGGCGGGGGAGCATGGGCCGCCCAAGCAGTCGTTTCCAGCTTCGGCTACACCGGCTTCCAGTGGGGGTACAGCAAGGCTCGTGGCTGGATGGGCAAAGCTACAGGCTACGATGTCCGTCGAGATGCCATTAAAGGAGCTGCGGGAGCACGTATTGCAGAATTCCAGCAAAAAGGATTCCAAAATAAGTTTCTTAATAAAATCTATGGCGGCAAAGAGGGAGATGATCGCCTCAAATCCCGATATGCCAGCATGGCAGGAGTTAAAGATGCGAAGGATAAGCAACTCTCTACTGATATCGGCAACTGGAAAACTCGCTATAACACCCAAGATACTCGGGCCCTACAGTCAATTAAAGATGATGACAAACGCTACACTGAATATCAGCGTCTGGCCGCAATGGAAATTCTCAAGGATCGCAATCAACTCTCAAATTCAGAATTAGTAGAAGCCTATAACTTATATGGCAAACAAAGCGAACAATCCGCGCTTAAATTCGCTACGACATTGGATTACGGAAAAATGTCTTCAGTTGAACGAGAAGCGTGGTTCAACAGAACCAACAACCTGGAATTGAAGAAGAAGATAGCTGGGGTTCGAGCTGATCGCGGAGACTACGATGATGTTGATGACATAAGAGAAATGTCAACCTTGTTCACGTCTGAAACTGAGCGCGCAAACTTTATTAAGAGAGCCGCGAAACGATTACCCAACTCAGATATTCGAACCTTGCTGGCAGGGGCTACCGGTCGCCAAGAGCGTACAGCTATTAGCGAACTCCTTGCCGATAAGCAGGATCTTACTGGTGCTGAAATCCTTAGTGTTTATAGGGAGTTAGGCGAAGGATCAGAAGAAGGCGAGAAATTCTTGGGTAAGATAAAGTTCGATGGTTTAAACCGTACCGACCGTGATGACTTGTATACCGCTTCAGACGACTTTGCTGACGTTTCAACTAAATTCAAACTGTTTGAAGCCATCGTCGACAAGGGTGAATTCGACAGTGCCCGACTCAACTCTATGGTTAGCACTTATAGGACTGCGGACGAAAAGAAGAACCTCATCTCAAAAGCTCAGAAGAAAGATTTTGTTACTGCTTCCCAAGCCAGAGTTGCTGCTGGGTTTAACCCGAATTTTGCAGCAGCCGTAACAGAACAGCTGAATCGGATGAAACCTGACGATTTGGCTGATTTGCCTGCGGGAACTAAGGGATGGGGTGATGGCACAATTAAAGCAGCCCTTCGAGCTCGCATAGCTGATCTAAATATCAGTCAGCCGCCCACAGGTCCCGTGCTTACAAATCCTGCTATGCGACCTGGTCCTGGTAACCCGTGGATTCCAGGCAAGCCCGGCGGCGGAGATAAATTGAAGCAAGATGTTTTAGCGGCTATCAAGGGTGATCGAAGCAAAATAGCTGATGTTATAAGCCTCTAATATGGAAAATATCTATAATCCTTATGCCGTGGATGCAGAAATTTCAGAAGAAGTTTTAAATTTGCCGGGAAGTATTCAGCAAATTTTGTTTTCGGCCAGCACGCCCTATTTTTTGGAAGCTCTCTGCAAAACTTACGGCCTATCTAAGGATCAGTCGGCTGACTTATCTCGAATTATTCGGGATACCATTCTTGGAAACTCTCACGTTGGAGATATGGCCTCGGTTGTCTCCACCAGGCTTTCGCTTGATCAAAATAATGCCTCGCAAATTTACAATCGGATCGTGAATGAATTATTCGCCCCTGCTAAAGAAGATATTGAAAAAATGCATGGTGAAAAATTTCCAGAAGCCAACCAAAACAGGGGGTTATCTCCTAGACCGGATGTAAACCAAAATAATATCATAGATCTGCGCAATCGCTCACAGTCATGAAGTTCCAGATACCTCAATTTATCGAGACGGAGATTAATATCGTAGGCCCTTTCACCTTGAAGCAATTCTTGTGGGTGGCCATGGGCGCGACACTATTGTTTCTGGACTTCAGTGTCCTGCGCGGCTTTTGGGCACTCGTGGTTGCCATCCCGATCGTGGCTGTAGCCGCCGCATTCGCGTTCCTAAAAATTGACGATGTGCCGTTGATTAACTACATCGCCAACGCGCTGTCGTACGCGACCGGAAAAAAGAAATACTACTATAGGGACAGCACGGATCAATGAAAAATCATTGGTAAATGGAAAATGATAACTGATAACTTTTAGAGATGCCGAACCCTTCCACAAAAGATCTAGTCGAAGTAGCGGACATTAAGGACAATGTTGTCCTGCTTAAAAACGGCTCCTTGCGCGCAATCATCGAAGTATCGGCGATAAATTTCGAACTTCGCTCGGAAGGGGAGCAGACAGGAATTATCCAGAATTTCCAGAATTTCCTGAATTCGGTCGATTTTCCGCTCCAAGTCGTAGTCAATTCGCGCCAGCTGAATATGGATGAGTATCTAAAACTGCTGGATCAAACGGCGGAGCAGACTCAAAACGAACTGCTCCGAATTCAGGCCGTCGAATATGCTAAATTCATCAAGGAGCTTCTGGAACTTTCGAATATCATGTCCAAAAAATTCCATGTCGTCCTGCCGTTTTACATTTATGAAACTCCTTCCAAAACCGGATTTTTACAAAGCCTCAAGAGCGTCCTTAATCCTTCGAGCGTGGTCAGACAGATCAATCCAGATCAGCTGGAAACATATCGGACCCAGCTGATGCAACGCGCGGACCTGGTTATGGACGGACTCTTGAGTTTAGGTGTAAAGGCCCAGCTTTTGGAAAAAGACGAGTTGGTGAATCTGTTTTACACCTTATACAACCCTGGCGAAGAAGCGATTGCTCCGCAACCGGATAATCAATAATTCCCGTGCCTGAAGCCAATCAAACAATCCCGCAGAATATCACCGACCTCCTTGCGCCGGCGGCTTTGTCCGTTTCCTCTAACTACATCCAGGTCGGGCCTAAGTATGCGCGGACGATATTTTTGGCCACCTATCCGCGCTATTTGAACACCAGCTGGTTCTCGCCGATTATCAATCTGGATCGGGCGATGGATATCTCGATTTTCGTCCATCCGAAGGATACCGTGGCGGTGCTCAAGCAGCTCCGTGACCAGCTGGCCCGTTTACAAGCCCAGGCGATGGAAGAGTCGTCAAAGGGCAAGGTGCGCAATCCGGTGCTGGAGACTGGGATGCAGGACATCGAAACGCTCCGCGACCGTTTACAGCAGGGCTTGGACAAATTTTTCGAGCTCGGCGTGTACATCACCCTGTACGAAAATTCCCTAAAGGAGCTGGATGAAACCGAGTCTAAAATCAAAAGCTTGCTGGAATTCCAGCTCATCTTCGCCAAGCCNGCATCGTTCCGAATGCTGGACGGATTCAATTCCACCTTGCCGATCGACGAAGACCGGCTTAATGTCCATACGTCGCTCAATACCGAACCGGTTTCATCGCTCTTCCCGTTCATATCATTCGACCTCACCTCCAACTCGGGTATCCTCTACGGCATTAACACCCACAACAATTCGCTGGTTCTATTCGACCGATTCAATCTCGAAAATGCGAATGCGGTCGTGTTCGGCAAGTCCGGCGGGGGAAAGAGCTACACGGTCAAGCTTGAAATCCTCCGGTCGCTTATTTTCGGCACNCAGGTGATCATTCTTGATCCGGAAAACGAGTACAAGTATCTGTCGGATACGGTNGGCGGCACGACGGTCAAGATTTCGATCAACTCGGACCAGCACATCAATCCGTTCGATTTACCAGTACCGAAAGAGGATGAGTCGCCGGCCGATGTGTTCAAATCACACATTCTCGACCTGACCGGGCTTTTAAAGCTCATGCTCGGCGAGCTTACGCCGGAGGAGTCGGCGATCTTGGATGAGGCGCTCTTGCAAACCTACGCGATCAAAGACATAGTGCCCGAATCGGATTTTTCAAATCTCACGCCGCCGGTATTGTCTGATCTGCAAAGCATCCTTGAGGGGATGACCGGGGCCGAGTCCATGGCTATCCGGCTCAAGAAATATACCGAAGGAACCTTCGCCGGATTCCTCAATAAGCCGACGAATGTGCCGCTCGACAATCAGCTGGTGGTGTTCAGCATCCGTGAAATGGAGGAGGAACTGCGCCCGATCGCCATGTATCTCATCTTGAATTTCGTCTGGGTAACCATCCGGCGCAATCTGAAAAAGCGTATCCTCTTGGTCGATGAGGCATGGGTGCTGATGAAATACGAAGTTGGCGCAAATTTCCTGTCCAATATCGCCAAGCGCTGCCGCAAGTACTTTACGGGTCTGACCACCATATCCCAGGATATTCCTGATTTCCTGGCCAGCCCGCAAGGCAAGACGATCCTCACCAACTCTTCGGTCCAGATTCTCATGAAGCAATCTCCGGCCGCGATTGACGTCATNCAGCAGACCTTCAATCTTACTGACGCCGAAAAGTTTTATCTTTTGGAAGCNCGGGTCGGCTTCGGTTTATTCTTCTTGGGCCAGAATCACGTNGGNATCCGGGTAGTCGCATCCTACGCCGAGGACCAAATCATTACTTCCGACCCGCGACAAATTCTTGAGATCGAGAAGGCCAAGGAAGAATGGGCGAAGATGCAAAAATAACCATGACCGAACAAGAAGAATTGGAAATTCAAGAAGAGCTTGAACAGGAGCGGGCGAGAGCACAGGCTGATCAGTCAAAGAAGTCTGAAGAAAAGCCGCGCCGAAAACCAATGGGTTTGCTGGCGGCAGCTTTCTTGCTTATGCTATCAGGCTCCGGCGACCTGATCGAACTCTTTACGGCAGGCACGCTCGGGTATTTGGTCGGCCTTTTCATAGACTTCCTGCTGATTATCGCGACTCTCGTCTACGCGCCCCTGCGCAAAGAATGGAAAGTGATATTCTCCGGCATTTTTCTGGAAACAATTCCGGTACCGTTTCTGAATGTCGGACCATGGCGAACTGCTACGGTGATGTGGGCCTTCCTGCGCTCGCGAAACAAAAACGTTGAGGGACTTATTTCCATGGCTGAACGATTCAAATGATTCAATCTCAAAAACAACTCGTTATATTGATTGCGGCTGGAGCCTCGTTATCCTCATTCTTGGCCGGCTACTTACTGACCCAGCCGAAGCAGGTTGGAGTTGCGCCCCAGCATCGGGACGCTATCCTCGCGCGCTTTGACGGCTCGGATTTCCAGGCGACGGCAACACCGGCTAAAGGCGCGATGTTCCGAGTTACCGACGAACCATCGCTAGCCGCGGTGGCTGATCCTTTTACAGACGGAGTTTTATTCTACCATCGGAACAACGGATTCGTTTCTCTGGCCGATCTTAACGGCCGAGACGCTANCCTGATTTCTAAAACCGCNTTGCCTGATTTAATTGATGTTATCTGGTCGCCGGACAGAAGTAAGGTCTTAGCCGTGTACGCGTCTCCGGCGGGCGCCAGCTACCGATATTTTGANTANAAGACGCGCAAGACCACCACGCTCTCNGGTACGGTTACGGGCGTGGCATTTTCGCCGGACGGCGCTTCCGTAGTGATCGCGGAAACCGGCGAGGAAGAAACTCGGATCNTCCTGGCCCAAGTGACCGGCGAAGGCCGCAAGACGATTCTCAAAACCCGGCTGCCGAATATTTCGGTCTCTTGGCCCNCGCCGGACAAAATCTCTCTCATTTCCCAGGGACATGAACATGCCGACCTGTATATGCTGTCGGAAGAGGGCGATCTCACTAAAGTCTTGTCGGGCCAGCCGCGCCTCGCCGTTCTGTGGTCTGCCGACGGCACGCGCCTTCTGTATTCCCGGACAGCGGATTATCGAACCGAGCTCCGCGTGCGATCCCTGCTATCGGGCAAAGAAAAGCTTTTGCCGATCCATGCCTCGGCGGGCCATTGCGCTTGGCATCAAAGCGGCTCCTCGATCATTTGCGCGGCTACGCAGAACGAGGGGATCAGCATTGAGCATGTCGACTTGGAGAGCATGGCGGCCGAAACTATGACCGGAGACCTCGTCTTTGCACCGGAACGGGTATTTCTATCCCGCTTGGAAGATTTCCTGGTCTTGGTCAGCAAGGCTGACCATCGGATCCATGCCATACGGCTAAAATAAACGCTCGCCTCTGGCGAGCGTTTATTTTAGCAAATTTAAGAGTTCTAAGTTTAAATATTCAGAGGCTTGATTATTATGCGTCGCTGGGGCTCCTGTCCGATACTCTCGGTTGCCACATCCGGCAAAGAAGCCAGTTCCGTGTGCACGACACGGCGCTCGTAGGCCGACATCGGCATGAGCGCTTCAGCTCGCCGGGAGTTACGGACTCTTAACACAGCCTGCTTGGCCACTTCCAGCACGCGTGTGGCCCGAAGTTTCCGGTAGTCGTTTACATCAATTAAAATCGTGTGGCCAGGACTGGCTCCTTTGGAGCAAATGGCCCGAACGATATGCTCCAGGGCTTGGAGATTCTGGCCGTTCCTGCCAATGAGAAATTTNGCATTATCCGGAGTATAAATCGAAACNGTAACGGCCTGTTTGCCGTCTTGGACATCTTCCTTTAGTTCGACGCGACAATCCACGTTCATAGACTGGACGATCGTTTGCGTTGCCTCGAGAATTAGGGTTTTCTGTTCGGGATTCATGAAGTTTTTTTCAAATACCACTGTTCAACCAGGGAGGCGGCAGTGGTAGTTACCCAGTATAATAGCAGGCCGGCCGGCAAATTCCAACCGATGACGATAATGAACGCGGGCAGAAGATACATCATCTGCTTGTTGAGCATGGCTGCGCGCGGATCCGGGGATCCGGCCGCGTTCATGTACGCCAGGCTCTGGCGTGATTGCACGAACTGCATTGCCGCGGCCAAAACGGCAATCCAGCGGTTCGGATTGGTGATGCCGATCACACCCAGGAAAAATGGGTTGATCGTACCCGGATTAGGGATGAACGGATAGAGCAGGGAGAGGCTCTCGACGTTAAGGCCGGCGATGAATACCTGATACAAGGCGATGAGGATCGGCAGCTGAATGAGCAGGGGCAAGCATCCGGCGACCGGATTCACGCCATGTTCCTTATAGAGCGCCATGATCGCCGCCCCTTGGGCCGCTTGGTCTTTCTGGAATTTTTCCTTTATTTCCTTGATCTTCGGCGCCAGAAGATTAATGGCCCGCTGGGATCGCTGGGCTTTGATCGAGAGCGGGAAGAAAACCAAGCGAATGAGAATGGTGAGAACGATGATCGCAACACCCAAATCATGCCCCGGAATAACGTCAAAGAGAAGGATGAGGAGGTTAAAGAGCGGGATATAGAAGATTTGTTTGAGAAGTTCCATGGCTTAAGGGAGGTCGACACGGCCTGCTGACAGTGGATTACAGCGCATGATCCGCCAAAGCGACTTAAGGCCGCCGCGCATAAGGCCGTCTCGTTCAATAACAATGGTTGAATATTCCGAGCAGGAAGGGTGAAATTTGCAAGTGGAGTACCAGAAAACAGGCACTTGCAGCCGCCTGAATGCGTCCATCAGAAGCTGGTATCCTCGAATTGATGCGTGCGCCGCTGATTTCATAGAATAGATGCCTTACGCAATACGGCCAGAAGATCGTCCCGCAAGGCCGGCAGCCCCTCCGGAGGAAGCTTGGTGATTATCACCGCTACGTCATAGGCCTGTCCTGCCTGCACAGGCAGACGGCTCCTAACCGCCTCAGAAAGATGCCGCCTCATCATGTTGCGTACGACCGCCCGTTTGACCACTCGAGCGCTTACCACGAAACTGAATCGAGGCTGGTCCGACGGAGATCTTCGGAATTTTATGAACAGAAAATTTCCTCCAGCCGTGCGACCCTCTTTGAATACGGCATCAAAATCGCGTTTTCTGCGCAATCGATTGTTTTTTGAAAGCGCCACAACTCGAAATTTCGATATTTCTTAAACCGTCAGCTTCTTCCGGCCTTTCTGCCGTCGACGGCTTAAGACCTTCTGTCCAGAACGAGATTGTGTCCGGGAAAGAAAGCCGTGTTTACGCTTTCTTTTTTTCTTTTTTGGCCGAAATGTTGAAGCGAGTGTCCTTCTCATGTTTATAATTAATAAGTATAGCTTACATTTTTTTATCAGTCGGGTCAAATTGACACTTTTTTTAAAAAATTTCTGCCTTACCGTACTTAAAAGCCGGGGTCAATATTTACTATTCCAACACGCTTGCTATACCGGATTGAGTCGGGGGTGAGAAGCGCAGAGTTATGAACAGTATATCAACTCTTTCTCCGATTGCTTGATTTTTTTATTCGGTAATAATGGTTGGAATAGATTTATTTTTAGATGATGTCGAACGAAGAACTATGGAAGGCGGTGCTCGGCGAGATGGAACTTTCGTTGTCGCGCGCCAATTTTATTACCTGGTTCAAGAATACGGCAGTCGTCGCACGCGATAAGAACTCAATCTTTGTAAGCGTGCCGAACGGATTCATCAAAGAGTGGCTCGAAAACAAATTCAACAAGAAAATCCTGCAGTCTATCCGGAATCTCTCGCCGGAAATACGAGAAGTTAAGTATTCGATCGGCAAACCCAAGCCGGAGCTTATTAAACAAGACATCTCCAAGATCATCCTGGACAAGGAGTTCGAAGCCACGTCCGAAGCGCCTTTAGATGCCGATATTGACAAGAATACCAACCTCAACCGAAAATACTCATTCGATTCTTTCGTCATCGGATCCAATAACGAACTGGCCCACGCGGCCTGCTTGGCCGTCACTAAAAGCCTCGGCAAGCTCTATAACCCTCTCTTTTTATACGGCGGCGTCGGTCTTGGAAAAACCCATCTGCTTCAGGCGGTGGGGAACAAAATTACGGAAATCAAAGAGCGGCGCGTATTATATATTCCAGCTGAGCGTTTTACCGCTAATATTATTGAGGCTATCCGGAATAAGAACATCGAGGATTTAAAAAGCCATTATGCCCGCTTGGACCTCCTAATAATTGACGATATTCAGTTTATCGCAGGAAAAGAAAAGACGCAGGATATTATCTTCTCAACTTTTAACGAGCTCTATGGCCGGAACAAACAGATTATTCTTTCCTCCGACCGGCCTCCGGCCGCAATTCCCGCCTTGGAGGAGCGTCTCCGCTCCCGTTTCGAAGGAGGCATGATCGCGGATGTCAGTGAGCCGGATTTTGAAACTCGACTCGCAATTTTGAAGCAAAAGATAGATAGCAAGGACGGGGACCTATCCGACGATGTCCTTATTTACATCGCCACTCACATCCAAAAGAACGTGCGTGAATTGGAGGGGTCATTAAACCGAGTATTAGCCTTTGCACAGATATACAACCGAGTACCCGACTTGAAGGAAGTTAAGAATATCCTGAATACCTACCTAAATACCCCTTACCGGAAAACCTCTCCTCAAACAATATTGAAAGCGGTAGCTGATTTTTATAGCATCACCTCAAACGATCTTATTAAGCGTAGTCGTAAGAAAGAGGTGGTAAAACCTCGCCAAGTAGCGATGTTTTTACTGCGCGACGAGACTAAACTATCTTTCCCAGAAATCGGCCAGAAGCTCGGCGGCCGCGACCACTCGACTGTTATCCATGCTTGTGAGAAGATACGAGCCGAAGCGGCTATTGATGAGCCTTTAAAACAGGAGTTGATTCTTATTAAAGAGCGTGTATATAATTCGTTTGAAAAGTAGATAAAGATGTGAATATTATGAAGATAAAAATTGGATAAAAATAATTTTATTGTTAGTTGTCATTTTTTATCCTATTTATCTTTAATACTCATCCACATTTTATTTAATGTTATATATGATAAAAATTCATATAAATCTCATTATTTAAACTAAATACCCACATATAAACAAATGTAATAGTAGTAATAAAGTAAAGTAATTAATAATAACTACTAATGAAAATTGTTGTTAATCAAAAAAATCTAAAACAAGCTCTAGGTATAACAGAGAAGATAGTAGCAAAAAATACCTCATTACCAATTCTTAATAATATTCTTATAAAAACAGAGAATGGCCGGTTGAAGTTGTCAGCCACTAATCTGGAGATAGGTATTAATATGTCAGTCGGGGCGAAAATAGACGAAGTGGGGGAAATTGCGGTGCCAGNTAGAATCTTAAATGATTTTATCTCGGCCNTAACTGATGAAAAAATAACTCTTACCACTAAAAACAATATTCTTGGAATTAATTCACAAAATTACAAAACCAATATTCTTGGTTTTGATCCGAAGGATTTTCCAATAATTCCTAAATTAAAAACACCAGCCGTCGCCTCAATAAACACCCGAAGCCTTAAAAACGGACTGATTACTATTTTAGATTCCGTGGCAATATCTGAAGCTCGGCCGGAACTTGCCGGCGCTTATATTCAAATAAACAATAATAAAGCCACATTTGCTTCCACTGATATATTCAGACTTACGGAGACAATTATCCCGTTTAAAGGAAATGACCAATTATCTTTTATTTTGCCGCGAAATACAATCACTGAATTAATTCGCATAGCCGGGGAACTAGAAGGGGAGTTGCAAATAAAATACAGCGATAATCAAATAGTTTTTCTTAATGATGACTTCGAGCTTGTATCGCGGGTGGTAGACGGTACTTTCCCTGACTACAAAAAAGTAATTCCGGAAAAATTCGTATCCAGGTTGCTTATTAAAAAAGAAGACCTGGAAAAAAATACCCGTTTAGCAGGACTGTTCTCATCGAATATTTCAGACATCAAACTTGGATGTACAGAAGACACTCTCCTTATTACCGCCAAAAATTCAGACAAAGGGGAGATTGAAACGACTGTGCCAGCCATTTTAAAAAACGATCCCTTTGAAATATCGCTTAATTATCAGTATTTGTTGGATGGACTGAAAAATATCGCCACAAGCGATGTGGTGCTGGAATATACCGGGCCGGGCAGCCCGCTAGTGATCAGACCAAGTGATCTAAATGGCATGGTATACCTTATTATGCCGTTACGAACCTAAAATGTTTAGGAGGATCGGCGCTACTGTAGCGAAAAGACAGCAAGCGCTCACCAAGCAGCAGCAGACGCACAATGAACTAAATAATGCGATTGGAGAGGCGATGCGTTGCGTGTTCGGACCCGTCTTTGATCGCATTTTGTTTTCAGCCACTTTAAAAAACGGCACTTTAATTATCCAAACCAACGAAAAAATAGTCGCGCAAGAACTTATTTTCCATAGCGCGGAGCTGTATCGAGTATTGCGAGAACGCAATATAAAGTACCGCCAGGTTATTATTCGGTAGCTTCCGGCTGGAGAGGAGTAGGCGTCGGTTCCGGGCCGATCGGCTGAGGCGATTGGCCAGGTTCCGGCTGGGGTTCAGGAACGGAGACTGCCGCCATTACCGACCACTCCCAATGATTAAAAAGAGGATCTTCTCCGGGGTTGGCCGGATAAGGACCGAGCGGATCGCTCCGATCCACATAATAAAGAATTTCGTGTGGCTGAGGGCCGAGAGTCCCGTCCAACATTACTTTGGAAGCGCTCATGGGTCCGGGCCGGGCAAATGATTCATTTGGCACCTTGGCGAGCGCCTTGCGCATGAATTCACTCCACAAAGGACCGGAGGCGCTGATACCGGCGCCTTGGCGTGTCATCGGACTGTTATTGTTGTTGCCGGTCCAAACCACCGTCGTGATCGAGGGCGTAAAGCCGGCCACCCACGCGTCTCGGTTATCCTGGGTAGTGCCGGTTTTTGCGGCCACTTCCCAGCCAGGAATATATAAAGGACTATTAAAGCCGAAGGTGCCGGCTCGGGCCGCGTTATCAGACAAGACGCTTGCTATCAGCCGCGAGACGTCGGTCGAGAGGACACGCTTGGATTCATCTTCCGCTTGTTCCATGACATTGCCGTTGCCGTCTTTAACCGCTAAAACAATGCGCCAGGGATTATAAACGCCATCATTAGCGAATACTCCATACGCGGATGCTAGATCGATCGGGTGGACTTCAGCGCCGCCAAGTACGAGCGACAAGCCGTAGCGATCCGGGTCGGTGAGAGTGCTGATGCCCATTCTCTGGGCTAGGGCAATCGTGTCGCTGATGCCGGCCAAGTACAAAGTTTTTACAGAAGGGATGTTGAGGGATTGGGCAAGCGCCTGACGCAGAGTCACTGGGCCGCGGACGCGGCCATCGTAGTTCTGCGGGTGGTAGCACTGCAAGCCGTACCGGTCGCGCGACTGGGAACTGTCCGGCGAGCAGTACGGATTGAATTCAGTTTTCAAATCCCAAAGAATTGTCGAATCAGGGTATCCTTTTTCAAATGCGAGCGCGTACGCGAACGGCTTGAATGCGGATCCCGGCTGTCGGCCCGGCCCGTCGACGGCTACATTAAAGTTGCCCTGATTGGCTGTGTCGAAATAATCGCTTGAACCGACCAATGCCCATACGTCTCCCGTCTTTGGGTTGATGGAAACAAGCGAGGCGTTGGATGCTTGATAACGTTGCTTGTTGATCGCCGCGTATTTGGAAACGGTTTCTTCGGCATCCTTTTGAAGTCCAACGTCTAGAGTGGTGATGACAGTGAATCCTCCATTCTCCACCGCATCCGCGCCATACTGTTCTTCCAGGTAGTTCTTCACCATGATCACGAAGTGAGGGGCAGTGATGCTCTCGGTGCTTTTTTTGAATGCCACCGTTTCGGCTTTGGCGTCGCGGTGCTCTTCTTCGGAGATGAATTCCAAGTCGAGCATCCGGTCCAGGATCGCATCCTTCCGGGCCATAAGCTCCGGCACGCGGCCGCCATATGGGGAATAGCGGCTCGGGGCTTTGATCAAAGCGGTAAGGATGGCTGATTCATTGAGCGTAAGATCTTTGGCGTCCTTGCCGAAAAAGGTTTTGGCAGCCGCTTGGACGCCATAGGCGTTGGAGCCGTACGGAATTTCGTTCAGATACATCCAAAAGATCTCATCCTTACTAAAGCGCCGTTCCACCTCGATCGACAAAACCAGCTCTTTGAGTTTTCGGGTCGGGGTTTTCTCTTTTCCAAGCAGGGCATTCTTAATCAGCTGCTGAGTGATGGTTGAGCCACCCTGAGCCAGGTTTAGTTCCGCGATATCTTTAAAAAAGGCACGCGCGATGCCGCGGACGTCAAATCCGCCATGGCTATAAAAGCCGCTGTCTTCGGAGGCAAGCGTGGCGTTCTTAACTGATACCGGGATCTGGTCCCACGGAATCACAGTGCGCTTCTCTTCGCCGTGGATGTCATATAACAGAACCTCGCCGGTCCGGTCGTATATCTTGGTCGATTCCGTGATCCGCCGCGCGGCGATCGATTCCGGATCGGGGAGGGTGCGCTCCAAGTAGATGAACGCCGAAAAGAACATGATAGAGCCCAAAACCAGGATCCATGCGAAAAACAGCCCGATGGATTTCCATGAGGGCCAGAACAGCCGCCGACGCAGGCCGGACCACAGCGACAACAGAGGAAGCTTAATCATCAATCTATCGCATCATAATGACACAAAAACAGTGTATTTACAAGGCCATGATGGACTGTTAAAATGAATTTCATATGTTCGGACTTACTCCCAAAAGAGACGACGCCCAGATAGAAGAACTGTTAACCAGAAGGATCGGGCAATTTGAAGGCAGGCCAAATATTTGGCCCTCTAAGGAAGAGGCCAGGAAAAGAATAAAAGAAGAAAAAAGTTTAAGAGTTTACTTGGGGATAGATCCTACGGGTCCAGACTTACATTTAGGACATATCATCCCACTTCTTTTTTTAAAGCAACTTTCAGACGTAAAACATCGGCCCGTACTTGTGATCGGAGATTTTACGGCCCAAATAGGTGATCCGACCGGAAAAAGTGAAACCCGAAAGCCTCTTAGCAAAGAAGATGTGAAAAAAAATATGGAGACCTATCTCGAACAAGTATACAAAGTCCTGCCGAAAGGGTCATTTGATGTTGAATACAACAGCACTTGGCTTTCCAAAATGACGGTAGGTAAATTCTTGCAAGCAGTCAGCAATGTAAGCGCTTTGGAGCTCATGACCAGGAGCATGTTTAAAGAGAGGCAAGACAAAGGCGCTTTTCTTGGCGTCCCCGAATTTCTATATCCTCTCATGCAGGGCTATGATTCGGTGGCGATGGAAATAGACGGTGAGGTGGGAGGCAATGATCAAACATTCAATATGCTAATGGGTCGTGATCTTGAGCGGAAACTTTTAGGAAAAGAGAAGTTGGTTTTTGCAACAAAACTGTTAGTAGGCGCGGGGGGTAAGAAGATGTCAAAGTCGGAAGGGGAGATTATCGCGGTGAGCGATGAACCGGCCGAGATCAGGCGAAAGGTACTCGCTTTTGATGACGGTATGTTGCGAGAAGTCGCTGAATTATGCACGGAAAAGCCTAGCTCTTGGATTGATGCACACCATGGGACAGGAGAGACGCCAAAAGATCCGCGCGCGTTCAAGGAAGATTTGGCGGACGAGTTTGTTCGGATGTTTCACGGCGAAAATGCGTTAGGCGAATCTCGAAAAGAGAAAGAGGTATCTGGCGCTGGCCAGACGGTCACTACCGTAATTGCAGGAATTCTTTCTTCAAAATCAGAAGCAAAATCCTTGCTTGACCAAGGAGCCATAGAGGTAAATGGGGTTATAGTTAAGGAATGGAACCATGAGGTAAAATCAGGGGATAAAATACAGGTCGGAAAAGGAAAATTTCTGAAAGTAAAATAAAAGACCGGTAGTCTCAGGCGACCGGTCTTTTATTTTATCCGAGTGTCTTATCCTCGCCTTCATCGCTCTCATCTTCATCGTCCTCGAGATCGTCATCATCCAGGTCATCATCTTCCTCAAGATCTATGTCACTGTCATCTTCCTCTCCGACTTGATCATCGAGACGATACATTTCTTCGCTCATGTCCGAACCTGATCTTCTTTGGAATCGGGGATCACCAGTGGAAATCACCCGATGTACAAACAAGAGTAGTTATATTGGAACTATATTAGTATGCGAGCAGCAAATTGCAATAGCCAGCGCGTCAGCCGCGTCGTCGGGCTTGATCGGCTCCTTTAGATTCAACAACATCTGCATCATGCGCTGGACCTGCTGCTTATCGGCTTTGCCGTATGAGCTCACCGACTGCTTCACTTGAAGCGGCGTAAACTCCTGAACCGGGATTCCGTGGCGGGCGATAGTAAGCAGGAGCACGCCGCGCATTTCGCTGACTGCCATTACGGTCTTTTGATTTTTAAAAAAGAAAAGCTTCTCGATGCCGATCGTATCCGGTTTGTAAGTTTCGATAAGCTTGCCTAATTCACGTTCAACACCCAGGAGATTATCCGAACGGCTTATGGTTGTCTCGCCAATAACGCCATAGGCCAAGCAGGTAATACGACTGCGCTCATATTCCACAACTCCGTAGCCGATCCGCGTGGTCCCTGGATCAATGCCCAAAATAATCATTGAACTTTAAAACCTAATTCCTCCGCCATCTCTGCGTATTTAGGCAAAGAGTGTCTGCTTGAAAATCTAATCGTGCCATCCGAGTCCACGTAGTATCGATGATTTCCGCCCAAGCCGTAAACAACAAAGGAGTCATCAGAAGGATTACTCGCCAACCATTCCAGGGCTCCTTTGAGTGTGTGTTCCGTGGATTTAAGATTTCTTATCCAATTTTCCTGATGTTCAAGCCAGTCTGGCCCTTCTATTTTTACCATCGCCGTAGTAGCTTCCTCGGGATTGGTTTTAAGATTCAATAACGGCTGTTCTAGTTTTTCGATTTTGGGTTCTTTCATGGAATTACAATGCTAACGTGTTCTTTGGGGGCGCGAGTTTGATGTGCTCATAGCCGAATGGCGTGAGGACGCGGCCTTTGGGTGTGCGCGCGAGCATGCCCAGTTGCATGAGATATGGCTCATAGACGTCTTCGATCGTGGCTTCCTCCTCGGCGATGGCCGCGGCGATCGTTTTAAGCCCCACGGGTCCACCTTTGAACTTTTCAGCGATGGTAAGAAGAATTTTTCGGTCGGTTTCCTCAAGACCCCTATCGTCAATTTCTAGCATTTTTAGACCCTCGGAAGCCAGGTCAGCCGTAATGATTTCAGTATTCTTCATTTGAGCCACATCTCGAACGCGCTTTAATAATCTGTTAGCCACCCGAGGCGTGGATCTGGCTGCCGCGGCGATGGCTTGGACGGCCGGCGGTTCGACCTGGATGCCCAGCAGGGAAGCAGACCGTCCGATAATCGCCCCGATCTCTTCGGGCGTGTAGAAGTCCAAACGGAAGTTAACCCCGAATCGCGATCGGAAAGGGGCCGAGAGAAGCGAGATCTTCGTGGTCGCGGCGATGAGGGTGAAACGAGGCAGATCGATCTGAAGAGTTTTGGCGCCGTTGCCTTTGCCGATGACGATGTCGAGCCGGAAATTTTCCATGGCCGGATAGATCACTTCCTCGATGTTCTTGTTCAGGCGGTGGACCTCGTCGATGAACAGGACGTCTCCGTCCGAGAGGCCGGTCAGGATCGAGCCCACATCGCCGGCTTTTTCCAAAGCGGTGCCGGAGGTAATTTTAATCGAGGTGCCGAGCTCTTTGGCGATAAGATAGGAGAGGGTGGTCTTGCCCAGGCCGGAAGGGCCATGGAGAAGGAGATGTTCGATGGGCTCATTGCGTTTTTTGGCCGCTCCGATCAGCACTTTTAGATTCGATTTGATCTTCTCCTGGCCGATGTATTCGTCGAACGATTTGGGCCGCAGGGCCTGGTCAAGCAGCTGGTCGTCTAGGACCGCTTTTGGCGTCATTGTTGAGGGCTTGACATGAGTATCCATTTTGAGATACAATAAGGGGTAAGAATCCCGGTATACGGGCTTTCTCTTTTCTGGAGAACCCCTATAACCTGTAGGCAATTGGATCCATAATTAAACCCATGATCCAATCGGAATACTGACTTGACGGGTGGTTTGGCATCGCTGGGCCGCACCTCAGAATTATTCTGTCCCGTTTTTTTGAAAACCGGGCCGTTGCCTACAGATTATAAAGGTTCTCCCTGCCCCGACGCATGTCGGGGCTATCCCACCACNCGATCGACTTCTTCCATGGTGGTGACTCCTTGCGCTACTTTCAAATAACCATCTTGCTTCATAGTGACCATTCCTTCCTTTACTGCCAATTCTTGAATGGCTGACATGGCTGGATTTGTCAGAATCAGCTTCTCCATTTCCGGGGTTATCGCGAATGCTTCAAATACGCCCAAGCGTCCCTTATATCCGCTGCCATTACACGCCTTACAGCCAACCGGCTCTGAAAGCTGGATATCAGGCAGTGGAATGCGGTCGGCGATAGGCTGCAGGATATTTTCTATTAACGATTTTTCTTGGGCCGACGTGGTCTTGGCTTTGGCGCAGGCGGTGCAAAGTTTACGTACCAGTCGTTGAGCCATGGCCATGCGAATGGCCGGCGCGATAATCTGGGGATTAACTTTAAGATTGATAAGACGGGGGACGGTGCCGGCCGCATCGTTGGTATGGATCGTGGAGAGCACCAAGTGGCCGGTGAGCGCCGCGTTCAGGGCGATCTCGGCGGTTTCGGTGTCCCGGATTTCGCCGACCAGGATAATGTCGGGGTCCTGGCGGACGATGGCGCGCAGACCGTTGGCAAAGGAGTAGTCCTGCTCCTGGTTCACCTGCGTCTGCGAGATGCCCTGGATATGGTATTCGATAGGGTCTTCGATAGTTATGATCTTGTTCTCCGGATCGTTAAGGTAGTTAATGAAGGCGTATAGGGTCGTCGTTTTTCCCGAGCCTGTCGGCCCGGTAGTAATAATCGCCCCGACAGGTTTTTCAAGCTGGCTCTTGACGGACTCTAAAAGGTCAGACCGCAGACCTAAGTCTTCCAACTTGGCTTTAATGCTTCGGGGATCCAGGATGCGCATGACGATCGTTTCGCCGTATTCGCCGGGAAGAATGGAGACGCGGATTTCAATATCGACCGTTTTCTGCCTGATTGTAAATCGGCCGTCCTGGGGAGCGTTGTGGATGTTTAGCTTCAAGCGCGACAGGACTTTGATCCGATTGACCACTTTAGCGTAGGAAGCGGCATCAACGTCGGTGATGTCCTGAAGCATGCCATCCAAGCGGTAGCGCAAGCGAACCGCTTGGGCTTGAGGTTCGAAATGAATATCCGAAGCGCCGATCTTAAGGCCGCCGGCTAGGAGAATTTCGAGCAACTTAGTAACCGTAATCCCGGCGACCCGGCTTTTTAAATCTCCAATTGACGCTACTTGGTCCTGGAGGGCCTCAAGATCCTCTTCGTTGATTTCAACGGACCCGGTTTCAAACGCTTCAGCCTTTTTTAATGAGACATAGCGCTGAAGGGCCTTTTCCAACCCGGCCGGAGACGTGGCCAAAAGCTGGATCGAGAATCCTTTCTTCTCCAATTCCGAGATCGCGTCTTTTGCCTGATCTGATGAAGGGTCAACACAAGCGACCGTGAGTTTCCGTCCCGTCTTCAGGATTACGACCAATTGAGACGTGCGTGCTNTTTCTTCCGGCAGAAGGGCCAAGGCTTCAGGATCGATCGGTGCGCTGGCCAAATCCGAGAATGGCAGTCCGAGCTTTGTCGCACGGTCGCGGTATTCGTCTTCCGTCCCCTGAACTCGGATTTCCTCGAGCTTTTTTTCGAGGGCATCCTCGTTTTGTGTTGCCAAATGGTTGGGCATGTGGCCTCACTGTATCGAAAAACCCCCGTTTGTAAATGCTTTTTTGTGGATATCGATTCCGAAATTTCGTAAACTTGACTTGTGGAGATCCCTTTGGTATCATCGATGTGTAGTTTCTGATTAAGGTCCGCGAGAGCGGGCCTCAAATTTTAAATAAATTAGTAAAATTAAATAACATGTTGGANACNAAGCAGTTCGCNTCGGCGATTAAACAACTAGCGGAGGAAAAAGGAATTTCGGAAGAGAGCGTTTTTGAAACGCTCGAAATGGCGATTGCGGCCGCGTATAAGCGGCAGTACGGGAAGAAGGGCCAGATCATCAAGGCGAAGCTTGATTCCCAGACCGGACACCTCGATATTACCCAGGTGCATTACGTGGTGGAAGGCGTAGACGAGGAGGGCAACATCACCGGCCAGCTTCCGACCAAAGTCCTGGAAGAGAAGCCTGATTTTCAGGATTTGGAAGGCATGCGCCGCTTGCGGCGCGGAGAGGAGCCGGTTCCTGAAGAAACTGGGGATACTAAAGTAAAATTCAATTCTGAAAAGCATGTCCTTCTAGTCGATGCGAAAAAAGATAATAGCAAGGCCGCAGTCGGCGACGAAATCATCACCAAGCTTGAGCCGAAAATGGAATTTGGTCGCATCGCCGCCCAAACTGCGAAACAGGTCATCATTCAGCGCCTTCGGGAAGCTGAACGCGGCGCGATCTTCTCGGAGTTCAAAGGCCGCGAGGGCGAGATAATCAGCGGTCTGGTTCAACGCCGCGAGGGTTCTCTGGTTTTTGTCGATCTCGGCAAAACCAACGGCCTTTTGCCGCCNGCCGAACAGATGTTTACCGACAACTATCGCATCNGCCAGCGCTATCGTTTTATGATTCTCAAAGTCGAGGAAACNCCTCGCGGCCCGGCCGTCGTCCTCTCGCGNGCCCATCCGAAACTTGTTTTGGGCTTGTTCCGGGTCGAAGTTCCTGAAATCGATGCNGGTAGNGTGGCGGTCAAGGCTATTGCCCGCGAAGCCGGTTCCCGGACTAAGATCGCCGTCGCCTCGACTGAAGAAAGCATCGATCCGATCGGATCCTTGGTGGGTCAGAAAGGNGTACGCGTCCAGACGGTCATCAACGAACTTTCAGGCGAAAAAATAGACATTATCTCCTGGANCGATAGTCCCGCNGCCTTCATTGCNCACGCGTTTTCGCCGGCTAAAGTGCTCGACGTTAAGATTATCGACGACCAGCGCAAGCATGCGCTGGTTGAGGTGTCTGACGATCAATTCTCGCTCGCAATCGGTAAAAAAGGCCAGAATGTCCGGCTGGCCGCCAAGCTTACGGGCTGGAAGATTGACGTTCGCTCGCCTAAGGAAGATTTGAAATTCGAACAGACCGAAGAGCCGGCCGCACCTGCCGGCGGAGTAAACACTCCTACAGCTGAAACTACCGAATAAGCATGACTTTCACGACTAAAAAATCCCTGCCGGATGTTCTTGAACTTACTGTCGAACTGGTAAAGGAAGACCTGGATCGGTTCGTGCGGGAAACCGAAGAGGCGATCGCTGGCGATTTTGAAATTCCCGGATTCCGAAAGGGCAAGGTTCCGCTCGACCGCGTCCGCAAGGAGGTCGGCGTAAACAAGATTCTAGAAGTGGCATTTGAAACCGCTATGCAGCGCAGCCTGGGCCAGGTGATCGCCGAAATGGATGCCGATGTTCTTGAAGCGACCAATCTGGCGATCAAGGATAATACTCGCGACCTGCTCCGTTATACGGTCGAGTTGAAATTGTTTCCCGAAGTAGTTTTGCCGCCGCTAGACACGATTAAGATCGCTCGACGCAAAGTATCCGTCGAGCCGATGGATCTAGATGAGACTCTGGAAACAGTCCGTGCCTCGCGGGCAGTTTTAACCGACGCTGAAGGGCCGGCCGCTCCCGGCGACCGGGTGGAGGTTGATTTTGAGGTTAAAGAAAACGGCGCGATTATCGAGGGCGGCGTAAGCAAAAACCATCCCATCATGATCGGCGGCAAGAATTTCATTCCTGGTTTCGAGGACCAGCTTATCGGCATGAAAAAGGGGGATTCTAAAGAATTCTCTCTGGCCGCGCCCGCCGATTTCGCAAATAAAAGTGTAGCCGGCAAGAAACTAGATTTCCGGGTGGTGATGCGAGACATCAAAAAAGTCTCACTCCCGGAGTTGAATGACGATTTTGCGAAAGGCCTCGGCAAATTTGAAAACATAGACCAGCTCATTCTCAATGTAAAAGAAGGATTACTACAGGAAAAACAAGATAAGGAGAAAGAGCGTTTACGGCTTGAAATCGTAGATTCAATTTTGGCCAAAGCTGTCTGTAGCCCGTCGGACCAGATGATTCAGGCTCAGCTTGACGACATGATCCAGAAGTTTGATCAGGACCTCCATCGCCATGACATGGAGCTTAACATCTATCTGGCCAAGCTAAATAAAACGCAGGATGATTTGCGCAAGGACTGGCGCTCTGATGCCGAGCGCCAAGTAAAAATGATGCTGGTCTTGCGGGCAATAGCCCGCTCGCGGAGCATTCGACTTGATCCCGAAGAGGTGGAGGAGGCGTTGAATGCCGTCGTCAGTTCCGCCGTGGTTCGGGACGGAGAACAGGCACCCAAAATTGACTTGGAACGGATGAGGAACGTGATCCGCTCCAACATGATGAACGAAAAAACCCTGGCGTTCCTTGAACAGACATGTGCGGCATAGTACAATGGATGCATGTGGCAGTCCGTAAAACTTTCTCACACCCTACTTCGTCTCTCGCTTGCGATTGTGTTTCTCTGGTTTGGCATCGATAAATTCTTCCATCCGTCCTACTGGCTAAATGCCTGGGTGCCTCCGTCGGTGATAAGCATAGCTGACAGCATCGGTATTTCTTCGTTCGTCCTCATGTACGGATTCGGCGTATTTGAAATCCTGGTCGGCATCAGTCTCTTGAGCAATATGTTTATTCCGCTGTTTTCCCTTTTGTCGGTAATATTTCTGGTCATTACCATGCTGGTGCACGGCTTCAACGAGATTATCGTCCGCGACATCGGTCTCATCGGGGGCTTGCTTGCGCTCCTAGTCTGGCCCGGAAGGCAGTACTCAAAACTGTAGGTATACTCGGTCTGTTTTTCGTGGTACAGTATTGACCCGCCCAAAGGCGGTTTTTATGAAACTAATCTACTTGGATTATGCCGCCGCTGCGCCGACCGACCCGGCTGTTCGTCGGGAAATGAATCGGGCGATGGTGCTGGTAGGCAATCCCTCTTCGTTTAACGATGCGGGCCGTCAGGCCCAACAAGCGTTGGCACAGGCCCGCAAAATCGTTGCGGATTTTTTGGGCGCGCGTTTAGATGAAATCGTATTCACCGCTTCCGGATCGGAAGCCAACAACCTCGCTATTATCGGAACATGCGGCAATTTTTCCTCGGGAAAGATTTTGACTACGCCGATCGAGCACCCTTCGGTGCTGGAACCAATTGCTCAGTTGAAAGCATTAAAGACGGGATACCTTAAGATTGACCAATCGGGAGCAGTTGACTTAAAAGCGCTGGAACAAGCAATCAAAAAAGATTGTCGCCTGATTTCGATCATGTACGCCAACAACGAAATCGGCACCCTTGAGCCCATCCGAGCAATTGCTAAGATCATTAAAAGTTTCAATAAAAAACTGGAAACTGAAAACTGGAAACTGAAAACTGGTGAAACAAGACCAGTCTTGTTTCACATAGATGCCTGCCAAGCAGCGGGATACTTGGACATGAACGTCCAACATCTAGGCGTAGATCTCCTTACTTTTAATGGCTCGAAAATCGGGGGCCCGCGCGGTGTCGGTGTGCTGTATGTGCGACGGGGCACGCCAATACATTCGATTATTTCCGGCGGGGGCCAGGAGCGAGGATTGCGCGCGGGCACTGAGAACCTGCAGGCCATCGTCGGTTTAGCAAAAGCAGTTTCGATCTTGAAACCGACTGATTCGAAAAAAATAGCCGCGGTTCGTGATTACGCGATTGAACTCCTGCGGAAAGAAATACCGGGGATTATCCTGAATGGACCGACAGGGGATGGGCGATTACCCAATAACATCAATATCTGCGTTCCTGATCTGGAAAGCGAAGTGATTTTGATTGAGTTGGACAAATACGGCATCGCGGCCGGCAGCGGCTCGGCTTGCACTTCGCATGCGGTGGAACCATCCCATGTACTTAAAGCGATCGGCGTTCCCAAGCGTTACATTAATGGGGCACTGAGGTTCTCTATTGGCAAGGAAACTACCAAAAAAGACATGGATTACCTGGTGGCATCACTCAAGAAAATCATTCCCGATTTGCGAAAGCGATACCGAATAAACTAAAAATCCCCGTACGGGGATTTTTAGTTTATTGTGCGCTTGGAGGGATAGCCTACGAACTATCAAATGGGAGCAAATGTTCCCGTATCCTAGTGTTTCTTTAGAACAGATGAGAAGTCTGCTGGCTATCACTCAATAAAATTGTATCCCTACCTTGCACAAGAGAGTTTAGCAGAATTGCGCTGAATTATGAAGAGGGGGCTACTGCCTTCTCTAATTTTCGATTTGCCCTAGTGGGTGTTTTCCTTTCGAGCTTTTTGTGCGGCGGCGGGACACCCTAACCTAATTGGTACATTCTATACCAAAACCCTCTATACAGTTACGTACCAGTACGGATTAGTCTTGTGTGGTAAAGGCGATGGGGGGTGTTTCCTTATGTCATTATTTTGTTTTGGTACAACCTAATGTAATAGGAAAAGTATTGTAGGGTCTATACCTATCATAGCTTGGCATAACAGATAGACCAGAATTATGGGTAGTATAGGAAAGAGGGAGTCCTCTCGTCTCTCTTGTCCTACATCCACCCAATAAAGTGAGTGGCGGGCTGGGAAGTAATCTGCTATAAAGTATCTGGAATAGTGAGAGTCGGTATTCTTTGGCATTAGCTAAAGACGGGGGTTGTGCAATAGTCGGCTTATGCCGTAAAAAGCAATCAATGGTCTACTGGATATACCGAGAGCTGTGCCGAGCATTACAGGAGCATCTAGGAGGGCACAGGAGCGAACGAAGACCAATACAAGCGACGAAATCTTGTTTTGCTTCAAGTACCTCGCTATTCTCGCAAAGGACTTCCGCGGGTGTGGGAGTTTTTTGTTGGGGTTACAATTTCGTGTTTACCACGGGGACAGATTTACTTTCTTGATTCTTAATCCGTTCTTTGTCTTCAAGTTCTTTGAGCCACTTCTTTTTGACGGGACGATATATGGCGTTAAACATTACCAAAAGATTGATACCTTCTTCTGTTGCTTTCTCATCCGAAATATCCTCGCCAAATTGTTCTCGCCAGATTTTCTTAAAATCTTCCAGCGCTTCTTTTGAAATCATTTTTAGTCTAGCTTTTTCATAAACTCGTTAATTGTTTTGGCGATTGCGGTTCTTCTCCAAGCGAGAAATGCCTTGTATTGTCCAATCTCCCATAGTCCTCTCTCCAGAGGAATTAGTTGGGAAGTGAGGGCATCTTCACCCCTCTTTGCCAAAACTTCCTTCTCAAGATATATGGCTGGCTCCTTATTCAAAATATGACGGTTAGTTTTTCCACCGATAAAAGCCATATTTGCTATCTCGTTAATTTCCTTCTTCTCATAATGTGCTTCGTGCAAGAGAGACTTGGGGAAGATGTGGTGGTATTGAATGGTGTGCGCTCTTCCGATGTGCTTGTCGGAGAGCTGCAAGCCAGATAACCAGTCCTTTGCACCTTTTTGTTTTAATACAAAATAGAGCATTGAAAAGAGAGGGCTTCTGATGCCCCTATTTACTAAATCATCAACATCAACAACGGACTTTTTGATGTGCAAGTGAAGCTGGGTAGTCAGCTCGTCTAGGCTCTTGGTCTTAAATAGCGTGGACAAGTCTGCATCCAAAATAGATTCCGAAGAACCCATACTGTAATGCCCTCGCATATGTGCGATATAAAACCACCTCAATAAAGCTCTCTCTTCTTTCTGACTTAATTCTTCACCTTTCAGACTGGAGTAAACTGCTATGGGAATGAGAAGGAAGGGTGATGAAAGAAAGCTCAAGTTTTCTATTTTCGCATTACTTCTTAAAAAGTTAATAGCAAATCGCAAACTGTTCATAGACGCCTTCCAGGATTCTTCCATTTTCAGCTTGCTAATTTTACCTACGGTTTTGAACTTGCTTTGGTGGGTTGCAAAGATTACCAACATACGCACGGGCAAGCCTGACTCAACAATGTAGTCACTATCATCTTTGAACTCACTGGCAAAGTCTTCAATCAAGTTCATAAAGCCCTTCCAGCGTGAAGTGATTTGAGCAAGTGCCAAATCGGAGCCGCGCAGCTTGATACCAAGAGAGTTCACACGAACAAAAATTTCGGTAACTTCCTCATAGGACATATTCTTTTCCAAGACTTGCATCACATAAGGATAGTCGGTAATTTTTCTTATTTTCTGTAACCGTGCTGAATACTTGTCCCATCTTTCATCATCAGAAGTAATGCCTATTGGTTTCAGTATTTCCTTGTCGGTTTTTTTGAAAATATCTGAAACAGGAACCCATAGGGGATTATTCTGTAAAGCACGGCTAGCGACAACAAAGGTTCTCTTTTTCATCTCTTCTTGAATATCACGCTCCGATTCTTCCTCGCCCTCAACTTCTTGTAAATCTGGATTAATGTCGTTCTCATCTACCTCGGTAATTTCAATCGGGGCACCTTCTGGGTGTTCAAGATTAAAAAGGATGTCTATCGGTCTTTTGCGGTTTCGTACGTGAACTGGCTCGCCACTCAATACGGCAGACAGCGAAGTAACGCGTTGTTGTCCATCGAGTAATAGGAGCTTTTGTGAAGTTGTCGGTGTCTTAGTAGACTTAACCGCCATACTTCTTGTTTCAATGTCTTCATCGGTTTCCCAAACCAAAATGATTCCCGATGGGTAGCCACGATATAAAGAATCTAAGAGGTCTCGAACACGTGTAGCAGTCCATACATAACGACGCTGCATCTCTGGTAGTGTAAGTTCGCCCCTCTGCACTTTATCCACTAATTCACGTACTGATATATCGGTTTTTTGCATAGTATTTTAGCTACTTAGTTTCTGGTATCGCTGTATCTATGAGTGATGAAAAGTCTTTCAAGAAGTCATAATACGAAGCATCTACGTCAGATGTTTTTAGGTCATCAAAAATGTTGTGCTTTAGTTCATTTAGGAATAACGGAACCAATTCTGATGCAACATTCTGATTGAGCAGCCACTTTTTGACCGCCGTTACTTTTCCAGTATTTTCTAGTGTGGGGTCACCAGTAATGGATGGATTCTTTTCCTTAACCCCTTCGAGATGCAATTTGAAAACATCTTCTTTAATAAAATCTTCTCCAGTTTCTGCCTTGAGATTCTTAGAAATCTCATCATACCTTTTCCAGACTCCATAGCCGTGTATTGTGTGGAACTCTTTTTGTTTTTCCTTTGCAGGGGTATCTCCATCGCTCACGATGATACAGTTTCTATTTGCCAGCTCCAATAGAGGGGTTATGTTTCTGATGTCTTTTACTCCCTCGGCGTGGCAAAGCCCCACGGTTTTCAGTCGCTCTTTCAAGGTCATGAGGTCTTGAGTGTGAGTGTCTGGAATTTTTTTCAAAGCCGTTTGAAAAAGCTTTTTATCTCTCCAGCCCTCAAAGATAATGTTGTCTTGTTTAAGAATGTCGAAAACTGTGTAGTTTAGAGCGTTAAATAACACTTCCTCGTCAACGAAATTTGATTTAGTGGCATTGGTTATACTGGTTTTCTCGTGCTCTTTTTTTACGATAATATGTCGGTTTATATTATCCTTATCAATCATAAAAATTGAGTGAGTCGAGAATATCACATAGTTCTTTTTTGCTGTCTCTATCAATTCGTCTCGCAGGTATCGGCTACCAGAAGGATGAAGACCCATATCTGGTTCGTCAATCAATAACAATGCGTCATTGAGAAGATTGGCTTTTACGTTTGCCGAAATGTGCAAAAGGAATGTAATAAAGCGTTTTACTCCATCACTTCGTTGAGACATCTTCCAATGATTTTTCTCCTTAATGTTTGCATCAATGTTTGTTGCGTTTGGTTCAAGGGCAAAAGAAATCTCTTTGTACTCTTTCCAGACACTACGGAAATGTTTTGTGCTATGGTCGGCTACACGGTTCAATAGGTTGCGAAGTTTATTGCCGCCTGTTACTGCTCTTGCTTTGCTTATATCGTCAGCTATATCAGTAATCCCTGCGAGCATAAACATATTTTTCAAAGGAACCACGCTGTCGGGATTATCTGCGAAGGTATCGAGGTTTATAGTCGGAGGTAGAAGATTTTGCTCGTCGTACTTCCAAAAAATAACTTTTGGCAACGACTTTGGTACAAGTTTCGTAATCTCTGAACCAACAAGACCATTTACATAATCCGCGTCAATATCTTCTAGGTGGGCTTCTGGAATTTCAGTGTGTTCATCGGTATTTATCAAGGCATAGTTTTTGAGAGGTAACGCCGTACTACCAACTTGGACGTTGTAGTCCGCTGGACAACTTGGAGATGGCTTTTTCCAGTTGGACAAAACAGAATAGTCATTATCTATCGTCCAATACTTTGCTGACTTTTTTGCATCCTGAATATCTACGCTATATATGCCCTCATTTCTTGTGGTACAAAAGTCGTGAAGTGAAAGGTTTTTGTCGCCCTTCGTAATAAGAGGGACATCAGCTTTCTTACTCAATATCTTTGGTTTGATTGCCGCGTATATCTGTTCCACTTCGTTTTTATCAAGTGTGAAGACAAATCGTACATACGCTTCCGTAACTGATTTTTCGGTTGGTAACGGTTCTCTAATATCCTCTGGTGTTGGTGTGTATTCTTCACCTACCGTTGATAGAGCACGGAGGATGTTTGATTTACCGCTTTCATTGATGCCCACCAATACGCGACAAAATGGCTCAAAATCCACCTTAATGGATTGGATTGAACGGAAGTTTACAATGTCAGCGTATTTGAGTTTCATAAATTACATTTTCATCTTCATAGAGACCATCGAATTACTTTCGATGCCTCAATCTCTTTGGTTCAAAGGAGCTTTGTTTAATAAACTCCCGTAAGTCCTGTTCCTTAATCTTCCAGTAGCCGATTTTGTATGCCTTGAGTCTGCCAGTATGAATGTAGCGGTACATAGACCGTTCGCTCGCACCCAAAATCTTACGGGCATCTTCTAGGGACAGTAATTTTTCTTTAGTCGGCATAAGCTTTACTATATACTAGCTCTTTTATTTAGGTCTGGCAAGATTTGGCAGGTTTTGATACGATGACTTCATTATGGATATGGAGATGACACTTAACCAAAAAATTGATTGGGCGAAAGACTTACTTTCTGGACAACATTCTCTTTGGAATCGAAATGACTTCTATGTTCTAGCGCAAGATATACCAGTCAACATTGCAAAACATTTCTGGGAGATTCTTGAGAAGTTTGAACGCGAGGGACTGGTAAAAAAAGCCTATCTTGGATATGCAGGACTTTTTGATGCTGAACACAAGCCAGAAGTTTTCAAAAAAATCGGCAACGACGGCAAGATTCCAATCATTACCTACAAAGACGGCACGGGCAAAATAAAAAATAGAAAGCTACAACCCACTTACTACATTGAGATTGATGCAACTAAATTGAGCGCTGGAAAACAATATCCAACAAAGGAAGAGGTTGAGTTTGAACCACTTAACGGCACAATTTCCTTCGGGAAGATAAGTCATTCTTTTCAAGAGAACAATAAAGAAAAGTTGAGGGCGCGTCTGTTCAAAGCGCTCTGGGATGATAGGAAGGTCATTAAGAACGGTAAGGAAAAAATGAAGGGTTTGCCACTGCCATCAGGAACAGTTGCTGCAAGAATGGAGCTCGTGGAAAGTAAACAAGATTTTGATAGAAACCAGCAATTAAAGAAAAAGTTGGCACTGCTTATCAAAAACATAAAAACTACACTTCGCCTAAAGAAGTTGCCAATAACAATAAGGAAGTCTGGCGGGATTCAGATAGTGATAGAAATAAGGTAGTGCCAGAGACGACTCAAAAATAGCACCCCTCAATGCGAGGCGGTGCTTTTGTTTTCAGCAAAAGACGGGGGTGCGAAGTTTTGCACCCCCTTTTGTAACAAGTCGGCGTGTAAGGATAGGGGTATGAGAGATGAAAAAGAAAAGCAAGTACCCGTTTCAGATTTAGGACTCGCGAGCCTCCTCGTTACGCTCAATTTTGAGCTGATTGATTTGGAACGTGCGAATGAAAAGCGAATTAACTTTTTATTTGTATGGACGGAGGGCATCGAGAAGGTGATTAGTGATTTTTTGGGGGATGCTCAAATCACCGTACCCGTACAACGCCTATTCCAAAATCAGCGCCAACTTAAAAACAGGCTTTACGCCTTCAAGTGATGGAGCTTACCGCACAACAACTGGCGAAGCTCCGAGTACCATTTGAACAAGTCGGCGCATTTAAGGGTCTTTCGGAAGATGAAATAAGGAAAATTCTTGAAGGCGTAGCAGAATTTTATACTACGCTCGCCAAAATCAATTTACGCTTGAAAAAAGAATCATCAACAAAAAATGGAAAATAATAACCTTCAAAGTATTCAAGAGATGGAAGCAGATTGGGAGTTCTTTAACTATGCTTTGGATTTGGAAAAACAGTGGGAGGATTCACTACCACGGCTTACTGATAAGGAGTTGCTGGATATTTTCCCAGAAGCCAAAATAGTCATCCCTCTCAAGATAAAAGAATGGGAAAAAGAATCGCACAAAGTCATTAGTATTATTAAAAATAAATTACGATTTGCTTATAAAAAATCTGCCCCAGAGAATCATTGGTTTTGGCGGGAGATTATTAAGCAACTAGATGGTGAGAGACTCGTGGAATCACAAAAACACTTAATGAGGTTACGCAGGCAGCTCACCATTGCCCAAGATAGGAAACCCAAGGACGGAGCAATTACCGAAGCACGCATACAGCAAGCCCTTACCGTTTCTCTTGTTGATATTGCTGCGCAACGTATGAAACTCCGCAGGAACGGCAAAACCCTTGTTGGTCTATGCCCCTTCCACAACGAACGTAAACCCTCTTTCCATATCTACCACGCAAACAATAGTTTTTACTGCTACGGCTGCCAGAAGGGTGGTAATGTCATCAACTTTGTTCGGGAGTTGGAGGGGCTTTCGTTTCGGGAAGCAATTAAATACCTAACATCATAAAAATATGGAGGACTTTTTTGAAAAACAATTTAATAAAATTGAGAAAGAGGTGTGCAGCGAAAATTCCACGCAAGCCATAGTCGTTCGTCTTTCTGATATTCAATCAGAGCCAATCAGTTGGTTGTGGCAAGGACGTATAGCGCTAGGGAAGCTTACATTGATTGTGGGAGACCCTGGGCTTGGCAAAAGCCTACTGACTGCCACTTTGGCAGCGATTGTGTCGAAAGGATATTCATTCCCCGTTGATAATACAAAAGCTCCGATGGGTGATGTTGTATTGCTCTCTGCCGAAGACGATGCGGCAGACACCATCAAGCCTCGCCTTGAAGCAGCAGAGGCTGACTGCGCCCGCATACATATACTGAAAGCCGTTCAGGAAGTAGACGACGCAGGCAAGCAGACAGAGCGGATGTTCTCGCTAAAAAATGATATTGCGATACTCGAAAAATTATTACCTTCTATACCAGACTGCTGTCTTCTCATCATTGACCCAATTTCTGCATATCTCAATGATACCGATAGCCATAACAATTCTGATATACGTGGACTACTTGCACCGTTAGCTGCGCTAGCAACACGCTACAAGATAGCAATTATTGCAGTGAGCCATCTCAATAAGGGGAGTGGTGGTAATGCACTGTATCGGGCAATGGGGTCATTGGCATTTGTTGCTGCTGCTCGCGCCGCATATGTTGTAACGAAAGATGAGCACAATCCGCAACGTAGATTATTTCTGCCAGTAAAAAATAATCTGGCACAAGACACCACAGGGTTGGCATACACTGTCGTTACGGCACCAAATGGAGCACCTGTTATGGCGTGGGAGCCAGACCCCATAGTAATCACTGCGGACGAGGCACTTGTACCTATTGAACCAAACGAGGAACATACCGCAACTGATGAGGCTATTAGTTTTTTGCGAGATATTTTATCTAGTGGCTCAACGGTGGCATCCCAGGTACAAAAGGAGGCACGACAAGCTGGAATCAGTGAGAAGTCTTTACGCCGAGGACGCGAGAAGTTGGGTATCAAACCAAAGAAATCTGCTTTTAATGGAGGTTGGGAGTGGAGTTTGACCGAAGATGCCCCAAGTAGCCAAGATGCCCACCCCGAAACAGAGGGCACCTTGGGCGGTGTAGGGCATCTTCGTGGGGAAGAGCTTGAAGACAAAGAAGCCCAAGAAAGTATTTTTGCCGATGATGGCTAAGATTGGCTATATAAAGTTTTACCTCTTACTTCAGTTGCACCTTGATAACTTGACCTTGCCAATACCTGCCATAGTGCTAAACTTGTAATGCTGCCAACTATCCATATTTATCCGAAGTCTAACGCTTTGCGACCTCAAACGGGGTAGTTAGACCTCCACAAAGCAGGACTTCGGTTCTGTGGATAGTGGGCAGCAGGTCTAGCTGCCCCTTTTGTATTTTTAGGGGCACCACTAAATACAAATAAAACATTATGAAAAATCTCACTATCATTGGTGCACTCCTTGTTCTTGTAAGTGGTGCGATGCGCAATACACTAGGCACTTCGACAACGTGGATGTTTTTGGCAGGGTTGATATTACTAGTTGGAGCTTTGGTAATTTTCTCATCGAGAAAACGCAAGATACTTAAAAACTCTTCACTCTTGAAGGTGGTGGAGATTGGCAGTTTAGTTTTGATGCTGTCCCTCACTATTTTGGGGCTTGAAGTATGGGACGCGCATCCTCTCGGATTCATTATTGCACTCGCTGGATGTATTTGGGTTTTTTACCATAACTTTAAGAAACAAGTATTTATCCAACAAGAGAATACTGTGCATTGGAGGAACCCTTTTAGGGAGCAGCCCTGGTTGAAGTACGCAAAGTGGTTGAGCATACCATTGTCTATATTACTGATGTTGTGGATGTTTCAGAGCATTTGGCTTTCATTTGCAGTAGGCATCATACTGACCAGTATTCTTGATTGGTATTCACTCAAGACAAGGGGTCTTAATCGCGTGCTAGCAATACTAGTAATATACTCGATTGGATTCTTTTTCTTGCTTCTTCTTGCAACCAAAATTCAGCAAGCAACATATGGAGGTACGCAGTTCTTTAGTAGCCATACCTACATTCGTTTGAGAGAAATGATGAGGTATTAAAACCGATGAGAATGAAGATGAAAATGAATGACATCAAATAATTAAACATTTCATCTATAAAAATATGACCAACAATCCATCAAAAATTAAAGCGGTACTCTATTGCCGTGTATCATCGAAGGAGCAAGAAGAAACTGGCTACTCTTTGCCGTCTCAAGAAAAATTACTCAAAGATTACGCTGACAGAAAAGGCTTTGCCGTTGCAAAGATGTTTTCTATCGCCGAATCAGCAAGTGGTGCTAAACAGCGTAAAGTCTTTGATGAGATGATTAAGTTTGCCGAAAAGAACAAGGTCAATAACGTGCTTTGCGAGAAGGTTGACCGTCTTACCAGAAATCTCAAGGATGCTGTTGCTGTAAATGACTGGCTCGCGGAGAATCACGAACGACAGATACACTTTGTAAAAACAAATCTCGTTATCCATCAAGGGGCAAAGTCGGATGAGAAGTTTCGTTGGGATATAGAAATAGTTTTAGCGAAAAAATACATCGCCAATCTTTCAGAGGAAATACGTAAGGGGCAAAAAGAGAAGATAGCGCAGGGCTGGCTTCCAACCAAACCTCCGCTCGGCTACAAGACCATAGGCGACAAGGGGCGCAGAACGCAAATCCTTGATGAAACCGTAGCCCCATTGATTCGCCAGATGTTTAGTTGGTATGCCACGGGCAACTACTCCTTGTCTCGTCTTGAGGTTGAGCTGTACAAGGCTGGATTACGCACTAGGAGCGGCAAGAAGCTCGGCACGAGCCGAATACACACAATGCTGTCCGAACCCTTCTATTACGGCAAAATCTGCTGGAATAACGACATCACACAAGGCAGACAGGAACCCCTTATCAGCAAGGATATTTTCGACAAGGCACAAGCCATCCTCAAACGGAAGATTAAAAATCCACACTTCGCCACGCACAACTCTTTATTCAAAGCTAAAATCAGCTGTGAGCATTGCGGGGGCTTGGTTACGTGGGAACTCCAGAAAGGTCATTGGTACGGGCATTGTAACAACCACGGCGCGTATCGTAAGTGTTTGAGTAAAACCTATATCCGAGAGGAGAAGGTGGAAGCACAGCTTATCGGATTCTTTGAGACAATAGCACCCAAAAACGATGCGGTGCTCGAAGTGATTGAAGACATTATCAGACAGGAAAATGCTCAAATTATCCGTGAGCGGGAAAATGATATTACCAGATTGACTGGACTGCTTACCTCGATACGAAAACAAAAGGATAAGTATTTTGAAGCAAAGATAAATGATAAAGCACCACTTGAATTTTGTGAGAGAAAAATCGCCGAATGTATTGATGAGGAATCAAACTTAGAAAGCGCGTTGGTTCTTGCGAGCGACAAGAGCGATGAGTACCAACAGCTCCGCTTGGTCATTCACGAACTCGCCTACAAATCCAAAGAAATATACGAGAAAGCCACGATTGATGAGAAGCGGTTACTGTTTACTCAAGTTTTTACGAACATCACTCAAAACAGGCTTGAAATAAACCCTTTGTACACATTAGCGGCTGAATACTTGGCAAAGTGGGTGCCGAAGCTAAATGAGAATTACGAACTCGCAGAAAAGCACACTACAAAAGGAAAAGAAGTGGTTTTTGCCACTTCCAATCCCGTCTTGTGCGCCCCCTGGGACTCGAACCCAGAACCTTATCCTTAAGAGGGATCTGCTGCTACCAATTGAGCTAGGGGCGCATATGTTTTTAAAGATTTACGGGCCGCTTAACTTCTCTTAAAGATTGCCATCGCTGCTGCACGAGCCCCACTTTTGCGTCTGTTCTTAAGGCTGCAGTTATCCACCCGAATATCCGATGTTTAACGTCGGTGCTTTTTGGAATCTCTATTTTTATCGTTCCGTAATATAAATTATTCTTTTTAAACCCGGTGCTTACCGGCTTCACAAAACTTTTGCCAAAATTCTCTACTGGGATGCCGGTCAACTCTGACCAGAACTTTTTAATTGCTTTGTCATCTTGCTGGGAATAGATATTGAGCCGAGCCTTCAAGTTATTTGAAGAAATGTTGAACATTGCTTCGATCCACCTTACCATGAAATAGATGAGATGCGGGTCGGAGTTCGTCACTTCACACATCCCACGCTTGCTTCCCTCTGCCCAGTAAAGAGCTGCACCCATGAGACGCAAGACATCCGGTGATAAAGGGATAGATACCTCGCGTTCTGCTGTTTTGATAATCTCATCAACTTCTCGTTTTCTTCGTTCCCTCTGGCTTTGCGTCCCTAAGGACAATACCTGAATTTGCTTTGAGTATAGTCGAGCTCTTTGTTCGGGCCTGAGCTCAATGTCCTTGAGCCATAAACTTAACGAACTTTTTGCTACGCCAATATGCTTCCTGATCTCGTTATAGCTCAAACCTTTCAGTCGTAGTGCCACCGCTTTCTTTTGTAATTCCGTCAGTGCTTTCATACAACCGAGTATACCACATATAAAAGGTGAACTAAAAGTTGTTAATGTCCACAATGCTGTGCGCCCGGAGGGAATCGAACCCCCACCAGCAGATTCGAAGTCTGCTACTCTATCCGTTGAGCTACGGGCGCAAGGCTAATAAGTGTAAATATAATACTAGAAAAATTGGATCCTGTAAATAAAAAAAGAGACCAGCAACTGCTGGTCTCCACGCTACCAGGTTCGCACATTGCCTAGCGTGTGCCGGCTCTATCTCCGGTTTGCACCCCACACTCTGGCTAGTCGGGGCCGTAATTTACATCTCTTTCATATGTGTAAGCATCCTCCAAAATATGCAGATTGAGGGTTCGCACTCCAGGTTTTCTGTTTCCCACACGCTCAACGGTATAGAACCGACGTGGTATAGGCCCCAAAAGAGACTTCCAACCCTGTTTCCGCAGCTTGTAAAGGCCGTCGGCGAGTGCGATTCCGTGAGCATTGAGTTCGGCCCCATCTTTAGGGGCAACACGAACTTTCGCGGTCCAGCGGAGCCGTGGTCCGATCCCGACTAGAATGTCGTGCATTATTCCCCCCATCCAATCCTTCCGTTTTTACGATATCATTCAAACACTTGCGTGTCAATGAGTTTTGTGGTATGGTTTTGAACGGAGGATTGACATGAGCGGTTCAACAAAGGGTGCGGTGACGGCGTGCATCGTTCTCCTGCTACTTGCGGCAACGGTGCAGTCTGGCCTGGTCATTTTTTACGCCGACGAGGCAGTTCAGCTGAAGCTGCCGATCACGACGGCCCTACACAGTATCGGGATCCTCAGCTCAGCCGTGATGTTCGTAGTCGCGGCATTCCTGTCCACCGTGGTTCGTCACGAGGTGAAATAACCGGCTAACGGAAAATCGTCCGTTCGTCTTCGCCATTCGCAAGGTGAGCTAGTTCTTCGGGCGAGTTGTTAACTCGCCCCTCCGTCAAAGTTTTTAAGTAATTGAAAATTTTTACGGGACAGAATTGCTCTGTTCTATGTTCTTCACATCAACTCTGCATAGCGGAGAGGAAGGATAGATATGGTTTCAGCAAGATTGCAGTGGTCACCGACATTCGAAGTCGGTCAGAGGTCCAAGTTGGATTCGGTCTATGTCGATACCACGGTGCCGGCCGTTCCCGTTTCGGGCCAAACGCTCTGGGTTCGAGCCTACAACAGGACCGAGGACGACTCGTGGGAAGAGCTCGGGGATCGTTACGCCTTCCATATTGGCAAAGTGGAGTACTTCCTCGAAGGCGTCGGTAATCCCATCGAGGTGATAGTCACACTCAGGCTCGATAACCAAGGTCAGGAATTCGAGGAACATGTTCTCGATGTTCTCCTTCAGAAGTATGGTTGGAAAGCAGACGAATAACTGATGTCTGAAGGACCCCGCGTCAAGCGTTACGGAAACATCGTGGCGCTTTTCTTTTGCCAAACGGCTCAACCCGTTGAGCCGTTGAAAAATCTACACTTCCGCTCATTCTATTATAACAAAACCCGTTCGCCTTAGGCGAACGGGTTTTAGGTTTACGAGACAATCTCGATGGTCACCGTCTTGCGGCCGAACTGCTTGGCAGCCTCACGGGACGAGAACCAGATGTCGACATTGTGCCAATATCTCTTGTTCATACGGTCCTCGACAATAAAGATTTTATCGCCATAGATTTCCGGAATCTTGATTGCGGTACCGAACGGCAAGAAGTTCGCGGCTACGATACCGTCGCGGACATAGGTGCCCTTGGCGGTAATAAACGGCGTGCTGTCGGTTTGGTCAGGAGTCGAAGAGTAAGCGGAAGCGGAAACCAGGAAGGTTTTTACTTTGGTCTTCGGTTTCGCTTTACTGGTTGCTGGATTGGTGACCGAAGCGACTGCCGTAGCTTCAAGAGCCATGGCTTTCACCGGCTCAAAGGAGAAGCCTTGGATGTCCTGGTAGAGTGAATCAAATGACCAAGCTTGGTTGTTCGATTCCTCGACAGATTCATTCGTCCAGTTAAAGAGCGCGGCATCGGCCGGAACGGCCGTGGCAAGGTTGAATGCTATTACCGAAAGGGCAATAGCGGTCATTTGTTTCATATACATGAGCCTAGATGGAGTAGTCGTGAAGGGACTTTTTAGGCAACAAAAAACGGCCTACTAAGCCATTAATCGACAGAGACTACTCGTATTAGGTTATGCTATAAGTATATCAAATCCTGCCTAAAAAGTCAATGGCCCAAAAAGGGCCTAAAACCTTACTATTTAGGGGTCTTTTTAAGCCTTAGACCCCTGGAAAAGGTTCAAAAAACTCCTTGCTTGCGGCTAAAACTGGATCGTTGCGGACATGCCTTTTTCTTGAAAAGTGAGCCTGCCACATATTCATGCCGGTTTCGGCAGAGATCAAAAGGAGGAACAAAGCTGCAAGAATCAACACGCCGTCATAGCTGAATCGGGCGGCTGTTTCGTCGGTGAGGTGAAGCCAAAAACCAAATTCATCAAAAACCAAACCTAAACCAAATCCATAAAGCAGAGAAATCAAATAGCGATCGCGCGGCGAACTATTAGCTAGCGCCAGATAGCCAGCAATAGCAAGAATAAAGATACCATAGGCGTAATGATGGATGTGAAGATCTTCGACAACCTGGATATAGAAAGTCGGGTCAATATGGCTGATAAGCCGGGCAATGACGAAGGTAAGCAAAAATGCAACCGAAATCGGGAATAAGAGATGGAGATAGACGCCGTTATCCTTTCGAGCGATTTTACGCTCGAGATTCCGCTGGCGGGTAATCTTTGCAAATAAACTGATCAGCATGAGCGGGTAAGGGGAGTCGAACCCCTGTCTTAATCTTGGCAAGATCATGTAATACCGTTATACCATACCCGCAAGTTCTAAATATTCTTTGTAATTCCAGAAATAAGACCCATAATCTTATGATAGAGACCCGTGTCGTTCACTGATATTTGAACTACACCAAAGGGCAATGAGTTGTATGGTTTCTTGCCCTGACTGGAGATACTTACTGTTTGAAGAGTCTTTTGGAAATTACTAAAAGGAATTCTACACGTTTTTTGCCAAAAGCTCAAGATATATGCCTCGTCTTGGTGCTCAAAGACTCTCACCCATATTTTTATCTTTTCATCCGGTACAGAGCATATCTCTCGAAGAAATCTAATAAATATACAAACAAGATTTGGATCCGAATTGGTAAGAGAAACTCGGTGAGAGGTGACGGGTTTACCATTGCGCATGATTGGCCGTTTATACCCCTCCGCCCAATAAAGGCCCGCGCCTATTACTAGTAAGTCTCTTAAGCTTAGCTTACCTATTAGTTTTTCACCGACAGTCCTAGATTCTTTTGCACGGCTTTCTGCCAAAAGTGTCTGATTTTTATTTCTAGCCATAAGTCCTTTTAACGATCCGGCATGGACCCGACTCTTAAGTCTGGCGCTAGCTTCTTCAGGTAACTCTAAAGCAGAAAACCAGGCCGATAGAGTGCTTTTAGGTACCTTAAGCCGAGCCGATATTTCATTATAGCTCCGGCCCTGTATGCGCAATTTGTAAGCAGTAAATTTATCAGTCCTCACCCTATAAGTATATCACAGCAGTACAACTTAAGTTTGGAAAAGTGGATATGTGCATGTTGATAGTTTTTGATACTTTCTGAACCAGTGTACTTATAGGTATATATCAGCAGTCCAACTTTAAATTTAAAAAGTGGATAAGCTGATGTGCATAAGACCATTAAGGCAAGTGAGATTGAATTTATCGAGATTTTTGATATACTACTAATAAAGTTATTTGCCGCGGTAGCTCAGTGGTAGAGCGAGGCCCTGAATCTTTGGGGCTTTCCATCGAGAGGTGGATCGAATAATCGGGTGAATTCGGGGAACAGCCGCAGGGCGGCCAATCCCGAGCCAAGTTCCGACGGGCTCTGGTGTCGGAAAAGGTGTAGAGACTAGCGAGTGAGTCCCAACAATAATCTTGCAAACAGCGCCCGACCTCCCTATGGGAGGATGATATAGTCCAAAATGGCTTCGGAAGAGGCCTGCGTCGGGGGTTCAATTCCCTCCCGCGGCACAGTTTTTACAATAACATGCGGATGTGGTGGAACTGGTATACACGTGCGTTCGAGGGGCGCATGCCGCAAGGCTTGAGGGTTCGAGTCCCTCCATCCGCACTACAGTAGCTGGGCGGTTAGCTCAATTGGTAGAGCGCTACATTGACGTTGTAGATGTTATAGGTTCGAGTCCTATACCGCCCACACAAATATAAAACACGCCGAACGGCGTGTTTTATATTTGTGTTATTGAGAAGCTGTCTCCGGTTCCGTCGGAGCTGATTCGACGACCTGTTTAGCTTGCTCGGTTTTAACTTTGCGGCGGATTTCTTTGGAGGTTTTGCCACGGAGGTAATAGAGCTTGGCTCGGCGGACCTTAGTTTTTTTAATTACCTTTACGCTTTCAATTGAGGGCAGGTATACTGGGAAAACTTTCTCAACGCCGAAACCGTCGGCTACCTTTCGGACGGTGATCGTGCCGCCGGCTTCGGTGCCATGCTTCTGGGCGATGACCGTGCCTTCAAAAGCTTGCACCCGAGTCTTGCTGCCTTCTTGAATGCGCTGGTTGATGCGGATGGTCCAGCCAATGCGAACACCCTCGAATTTATTCGTGGCATTCTGGCTGGCTTGAAATGTGGAAAGAAGGCTCATCAGGGTAATTATATGACCCGCTTATTCTAACCCAGAAAGGAAAATTTGTAAATCCTCAGGCAAATCGCACTCTAAAACCAGGGATTTTCGGCCGGGTGTCTCTAGTTCGATTTTATACGCATGAAGAAACAGGCGGTGTAGCCCGGGCGGGCTCTGCCAACCCCTGGGCGCATATACGTGGTCGCCGACGATGGGGCAGCCGATCGATTTCAGGTGGACTCGAATTTGGTGGGTCCGGCCTGTCTTTGGAGATACGTCCAGGAACGTATATTTAGAAAATTTCTTAGCGGTTCGATATTCGGTTATCGCTTCTTTGCCGTCAACTAGTTTCTTGCCTTCCAACTGCGTGGTTCGCTTCATGCCAATCCGGCCGAGAGGAGAGTCGATAACGCCGACGGGATCTTTGGGAGTCCCGTATACCAGCGCGTAATAGTGCTTTCGGATGGACCGGGATTGAAATTGATTTTTAAGATAATCAAACGCCTCCTGATTTTTGGCGATGACGATTAGTCCCGATGTTTCTTTATCGAGCCGATGAACGATGCCCCAGCGGGGTAAAGGCGTGCCGGAAGCGATAAATGGCTCGCCGACATCTTTGAGCTCCGGATAACTAGCCGCAACCCAGTCGGTGAGGGCGGGCTGGGTGTCAGTTGAGTTTTTGTGGTGGACGATGAGGCCGTAAGGTTTATTAATGGCCAATAAGTTTGTGTCCTCGTATACGATTACGATATCAGGCATTAAAAATAGGTTAGTTGTATTGGGTCGCAACTTTTTCGGTAATTGCTTCAATCCAAGCTAGCATTTTCAAGAATAGATCGGTAGATGGGATTTGAATGGAGAAAGTTCCGTAGGGGAGCGTGTCCCGGGTATTTTTACTAGATTTACTGATGACTTTTGTTGTTTTATAAAACTGAGATAGAGGAATTCCCGAAATAGCTGACCAATATTTCTCTGCGGCCCCAGCATCTAAGTGGGCATGAAGGTTAATATGCGCTCGAAATCTTTTGTCAGGGATTTTACAGACATTTTTTAAAAAGGCCATCATAACTCGGACCATCTTAGGGTCGCTGTTCCAAAAGCCAAAAGAACGATTCTTTTGGCTTTTGCCACCCTCTGCCCAGTACAAGGCAGTCCCTAGTATTTTTAAAGTTTCTAGGTCTAATGCTTTTGCAGATATGTCTTTTTTGTGGACATCCATTATGCTTCTGCGCCGAGCGTTCTCGTTTTTTAGGCGTGTTTCAACTCGCTTCACTATCACTTCTTTAAGATGGGCTTTGTGACGAAGGAAAGTATGCTGTTTCTTTGTCATCTTAACGTCCCGTACCCATGTGCTTGCGCTGCTCTTTGAGATTTTTAGAGTGGCAACTATCTGGTTAAGAGAAAACCCCTTGTGACGTAGATGTCTAGCCTGTACTCGTTCCTTTTCTTTAGTCATCATGAAATGGGGAGTGTATATACTGATAATTATAGCTCACTGGTTCGAATTGTTAAAGTGTATAACTGTAGTGGGCGATGCAGGGCTCGAACCTGCGACCTTCCGGATGTAAGCCGGGCGCTCTACCAACTGAGCTAATCGCCCAAATCGCTAATTTTTCCGACTCGTAAACTGAGTGATTATAACCCCAACAAAATTAATCAGAAAACCTGCAAAGATTGTAAGGTGGTAAGGGGTGATTAGTCCTTCGGGAGTTTCCAGTCCGATATTTAAGTGATGAAACACATCTCCTAAAATACCTATTGCTTCTATACCTGTACCCAACAAACTAACCTTTATTCCTTTATTCATATTTTAAATTTTACACTATCCTGTGCGCCCGCTTGGGAACGATCCAAGGACCTCGTTCTTATAAGGAACGCGCTCTACCACTGAGCTACGGGCGCGAGCATTCCAATTCCAAATTGTACCATTTTATTTGATGAGAGCGTAGAATTCCTTCTGTTCGAGCGTTTCTTTTTCGATGAGTTCTTGGGCGATGAGATTGAGTTTATCCAGTTTTTCGGCCAGCACTTTTTTGGCGATGGTTAAGCCTGCAATGATGAGTTTCTTGATCTCTTTGTCGATCTGGAAGGCGATCGTTTCGGAATAGTTCTTGGCGGTTGAGATTTCTTTCCCCAGGAATACGAGTTCGTCTTTTTCGCCGAAGGTGATCGGGCCGAGCGCATCCGACATGCCGTATTGGGTAACCATGCGCCGGGCCAGGTCGGACGCGACCTTCAGATCGTTCGAAGCGCCGGTGGTTATTTGTTTAAAGATCAATTTTTCCGCCGCGTAGCCGCCCAAGAGCACCGCCAGCTCGGATTCGAATTCAGGCTTGGATCGCAAATGCTTATCTTCGCTAGCCACCTTGAGCGTGTATCCGCCGGCTCGGCCCCTGGATACGATCGATACCTTGTGAACCGGATCCGAATGTTTAACTGAAGAGGCGACAAGGGCGTGGCCGGCCTCATGGTAGGCCGTGATTTCTTTTTCTTTTTTGGACAGAATATGACTGCGGCGTTCCGGGCCGAGGATGACTTTTTCGATTGATTGGAGAATGTCATCCTGGGTGATTTCGTGGCGGTCCTGACGGGCGGCCAGAATGGCCGCCTCGTTCAACAGATTGGCTAAATCAGCACCGGAGAATCCGACCGTCCGTTCTGCCACGACACGCAATTCTACGCCAGTAGCGAGAGGCTTCTCTAGAGCATGAATTTTCAAAATAGCTTCCCGGTCCTTCAACGAAGGCTCGTCAAGAATCACCCGCCGGTCAAAGCGTCCTGGCCGAAGCAGGGCGGGATCGAGAATGTCCGGACGGTTAGTCGCCGCGATGACGATGACTGCGTCACTGGTGTCGAAGCCGTCCATCTCAACCAGAATTTGGTTGAGCGTCTGTTCGCGCTCGTCATGGCCGCCGCCCAGTCCGGCGCCGCGATGCCGACCAACGGCGTCGATTTCATCCACGAAAATAATCGAGGGTGCGGTTTTCTTGGCGAGTTCGAAGGTATCCCGGACGCGGTTAGCGCCCACGCCGACGAACATCTCGACAAATTCGGAGCCGGAGACGAAATAGAAGGGGACGCTGGCCTCGTTGGCGACCGCCCGCGCCAAAAGAGTTTTGCCGGTACCCGGCGAGCCGATGAGCAAAATGCCGCGCGGAATCCGCGCGCCGAGCTTATGGAACTTTTTCGGGTCTTTCAAAAAGTCAACGACTTCGGAAATTTCTGCTTTGGCTTCAGACAATCCGGCCACGTCGCTGAATGAGATCGGTTTGCGACCGCTGGTAGTGTTAGCCAAACGGGCTTTCGATTTGCCGAACGAAAAAGCCTGCATCGATCCCTTTTGAGCATGGCGGAACATCAGCCAGAATACGAACCAGAGGAATAGAAACGGTAAAAGAATGGGTATGAGGTTGCTGATAAATGCACCCATGCCTGAAGGACCCTTAATCTCCGTTTTGACAGCCGCCAGCTTATCGGTGTCGGCCCCGAGATTCAGAAGGGTCTCGAAAACTGAAACGTCGGATTCTTTCTTGGCAGTCGCTTTCGAATTGTCCGACAATACAAGCTCGATTACGTCCCCGCTGACGGTCATTTCCTTTACCTGCCTGGCATTTATTTTTACCACCACGTCTGAAAGGGGAATCGCGGTGGTCTTTTGAAGCGAAGAATCAAATAACGCCGTCAGTCCGGCGGCGATCAGGAGAATTACGAATACGACCAGGAAGTAGCGAAGATAGGACTTCATTGATAGGCTATTGTACCGCATAAAACCCTATTTGGCAATGATGGGTTTGTAATGAAAAACGGGCACCGGAGGCGCCCGTTCGAGTTAGAACGGAGGCGGGATGAGGGTTGAGAGCCAATAGCTCCAACCCAGACCGAGAAGGGTGAGCGTTCCAATCGCGATTATTGTCGCGATATCATTCTGCCGATGGGCCGTTCCAGGTGCATGCTGACTATCAGCGGTTCGATTGGTTTGTTCCGCAGGCAGGTCAATTACCCGCACCGCGATGCCATGGGGTTCAAGCACATCGGCAGCCCATCTGCCGGCATGGCGCTTGACCACGTCTACNTGAACCCCAGACCAATCAGTGATTTCCGGAACCANGGCAATCAACTCGTCCGGCCGTTCAATCAGCGCGTCTGATTGGCGTCCCACCTCATTGAGGCAGGTCACCATAAGCGCGTGGGCTACGACGCGGTCATACACGACGTCGCGGGGAATAAGTTGAACAACCGCACGGTCGTCATCCGGGTCGGCGCTCGGAAGCGCCATCAAGATTCGCATGTTGCCTCCTCGGGCAATATTCTACCACTTTTTCCCAAAGTTGCAAGAGTAATCAAAATGGGCGACCTAGGCGCCCATTTTGATTACTTATCTAGTGTAAGCGTGAGCTTATGTTCCTTGGCGTCGATGTTGACGATCGCCATGTCGTATTCTTGGCCTGCGACCAATGCCTCTTGAGCCGTCTGGCCGCCAAGTTCGGCGACCGGAATGAAGCCGACGATATCGCCTGGCAGCTCCACAAACGCGCCGGAATTGCGGATCTTTGAAATTTTACCCTTCACCTTCTGGCCGACTTGGTATTTGGTATCAATGCTGAGCCAAGGGTCATCTTTGAGGGCTTTTAGAGAAAGAGAAACGCGGCCGCCTTCCAAGCTGATTATTTTGGCGGATACTTTGTCGCCTGGCTTCAAAACTTCGCGCGGATCCTCGATGAACTTCCAGTCGATTTCAGACGAATGGATAAGTCCGTCCAGCGTGTCGGTCAGCTTCACAAACGCGCCGAAATCAGTTACTTCGGTAACCACGCCTTCGACTGTTTCTCCGATGGTGAGCTTGGAAAGCTCTTCCTTGGCTGCTTCTTCTTGGATGGCCCGTTCAGACACGATGAGCTTGTTCTCCGCTTCGTTGAAATCAAGGATCTTCACTTGAAACAGCTGACCTTTGAATTTTTGGAGTGCTTGAACGATCTTGGTCGTATCGCCGCCCTCGACTTTCGGATAGTGCTCGGAGGAAAGCTGGGAAAGGGGCAGGAAGCCCTGGATACCGCTCACTTCCACGATCAGGCCGCCCTTGTTGATGTTTACGATCTGGGTCGTGAGTACCTCGCCGCTCTCCTTCTTTTCTTTAATATCCTGCCAGGCGGTTGTAACTTGGGCTGCCTTAAGCGACAGTTCGCGATAGCCCTCGTCATTTTCAAGCTCGATGAGCATGGCTGAAACCTGATCGCCGGCGCGCAAAGTTTTCATTCGATCCGGGTTGTCGTAGAATTCGCCTGGGTACACAATACCGATGCCGATGGACCCCAGGTCCACGATGACATTAGCTTTGGACACGCCGATCACTATACCGCTTAAAATATTGCCCGGCTTAGGCAAGAAAAACTCCTCCTTGGATAGGAGGTCTTTCATGGTCTTAATATCCGAATTTGAGATTTGCATGTGGTATCGAGCATCGATCGTGGCGGCGCGGCTTTATCCAGCCGGCCTGATCGACCCCCGAAATTAGAGGTTATTCGAGCTCCTATATTCTATCAGAAACAGCTCGGAAACGCAACTTCAGGCATTGATTGCGGCTTCATTTTTTGATACAATATGCCTATGACCATTTCGTGGTACGGACACTCTTGTTTCAGAATTGAGGCCAAAGAAGGCAGTATTTTGACAGACCCTTTTTCCAAGGAAATCGGCCTCCGACCGCCGAAGATCAAAGACGATGTGGTTCTGGTTTCCCATCAGCACTACGATCACAATAATATAGAAGATGTGAATTCGGAAGCATTCATAATCCAAAATCCAGGCGAATATGAGAAACAGGGCATTTCTATCCTGGGTATCCAATCATTTCATGACAACACCAATGGGTCCGAGCGGGGATTAAATACAATCTACGTTATAAAAGCCGAAGAGATGACACTGTGTCATCTGGGCGACCTGGGCCACAAACTGACCGACCATCAGATTGAGGAAATCGGCGACGTCGATATCCTTATAATCCCGGTTGGCGGCAATTACACCATCGGTCCGAAAGAAGCAGTCGAGGTGATCAGCCAGATCGAGCCGAAGATCATAATTCCAATGCATTACAAAATTCCCGGTTTGACGGTCGAGATAGACGGATCCGAGAAATTCGTGAAAGAATTGGGTTTGACGCCGGAAACCGTCGATAAATACAAGATCGCAAAGAAATTATTACCAGCCGAAGAAGTAAAATTAGTGATGTTTAATATATAACAATGCGCACTCTCATTCATAAGGCTCGGCAGCAGCCCCGGCACATCCGGGAACTTTTGGCCGGCCTTTGCACTTTGGTGGTGGTTGCGGTCGTCGTGACGGTTTGGTTCAATTCTTTCGAACGCAATCTCTACGCGCTCTTAAATGAGCCGCAGGATCAGGAAACTCAGCTGGCGATCGAAAAATCTCAATCGCTGCTCGGTTCGATTGGCAGTTCGGTCAAAGATTTCGGTCTGGCAATGGGCCAATTGTTCTCGTTGTTTAACGGCAAGGATTCGAATATCACGATTAACCAGGACGCTGACGAAGGCCAGCCCTATCCTTTGCCGGTCTGGGGGAACAGGTAAGGTCTAAAAGTCTAATGGAATCAGTTTCAAACAAAAATCTGCCGATCGGCATCTCGCCGCGAGAGATTACCGACGAAGTCCAGCAAGCGTATCTTGAGTACGCAATGAGCGTCATCGTCGCTCGGGCTTTGCCCGACGTGCGCGACGGTTTGAAGCCGGTCCACCGGCGGATTTTGTATTCCATGCATGAGATGGGCCTCCGCCCGACTGCCAAATACCAAAAATCAGCCAAAGTGGTCGGCCATGCGATGGGTAATTATCATCCGCACGGCGACTCGGCGATTTACGATGCCTTGGCCCGCATGGCCCAGGATTTCTCGCTGCGCTATCCGCTGGTCCAAGGCCAGGGTAACTTTGGTTCAGTCGATGGAGACGCGCCTGCGGCCATGAGATACACTGAAGCCCGCTTGGCTTCGATTTCCGAACAGCTCCTGGCTGACATTGAAAAAGACACCATTGATTTCCGCGACAACTATGACGGCTCGCACCAAGAACCGGTCGTGCTGCCGACCCGCATCCCGAATCTGCTTTTAAACGGCACAGAAGGCATCGCCGTCGGCATGGCCACCAAGATCCCGCCGCACAATCTCGGCGAAGTGCTCGATGCGCTGACGCACTTGATCGACAACGAGGACGCGGATGTTAAAGAACTACTTCAATTCGTAAAAGGTCCCGACTTTCCGACCGGCGGCACGATTTACAATGAGCAGGACATCATAAACGCCTACGCGACCGGCCGGGGTCCGGTATTGATCCGAGGTAAAGCAGAAATTGTTGAGTCAGCCAAGAAGGGATTTCAAATCATTGTGTCCGAGATCCCGTTTCAGGTGAACAAAGCCGAGTTGATCATGAAAATCGCCGATCTGGTAAAGGAAAAGAAGATCGACGGGATTAAAGACCTGCGCGACGAATCCGACAAGGACGGCATGCGCATCGCGATCGATCTCAAGCAGGACTCGTTCCCGCGTAAGGTGCTCAATCAGCTGTACAAATACACGGAACTGCAAAAAGCTTTCCATTTCAACATGATCGCGCTGGTAGACGGCATCCAGCCGCAAGTGCTTGGGCTGAAGCCGATGCTTGAGAAATTCATCGATCATCGCCGCGAGGTGGTGATTCGCCGCGCCAAACACGATCTCCAGAAGGCGAAAGACCGGGCACATATCCTCGAGGGTTTGAAAAAAGCGCTCGATCACATCGATGAGATCATCAAAATCATCCGGGCCTCGGCTTCCAAAGAAGACGCGGCGGCTAATTTGATCAAAAAATTCAAATTCTCGGATAAACAAGCAGCGGCCATTCTCGACATGCGTCTCCAGACGCTAGCCGGCTTGGAGCGCAAGAAAATCATCGACGAGCTTGAAGAGAAATTGAAATTAATCGCGGGCCTCGAGGATTTGTTAAAAAGCCCCAAGAAAATCTTGGGCGTNGTGAAGGACGAATTCAAAGAAATTCGCGGGCGGTTCGGCGATGAACGGCGGACGCGGGTGGTTAAGTCTGCCCTTCGAGAAATCGGGGACGAGGAATTGATACCCGAAGAAAATTCTTTGTTCATGATCACGCGCGACGGCTACATCAAGCGCATGGCGCCGGATACGCTCCGCGCGCAGAAACGCGGCGGCCGGGGCTTGGTCGGCATGGCTACCAAGGAAGAGGATGTCATTTCACATTTCTTTATTGCTAATACCCATGACAATATTCTATTCTTCACAAACACCGGCAAAGTATTCCAAACCAAAGGTTATGAAGTGCCGGAATCTTCGCGCCAGTCCAAAGGCAAGGCCATCGCCAACTTCCTCCAAGTAACGGCGACCGATCAGATCACTGCGGTGGTGCCAATTCCTAAAGGGCAGAAGCGCATGTATTTATTCATGGCCACCGATCACGGCGTCATCAAAAAAGTCGAAATGGACGCGTTTGAGCAGGTCCGGCGCAACGGCATGATCGCCATCAAACTCAAGGGCGACGATCGGCTCGGCTGGGTGCTTGGCACATCCGGCGATGATCAGATCATCATGACCACTTCTGACGGCAATGCCATCCGTTTCAAAGAAAAAGACGTCCGACCGATGGGCCGTGCTGCTGCCGGCGTTATCGGCGTCCGTTTGGAAGATGATGCACGCTTGGTCGGCGCGGACGTTATTCCTTCGGGCGCGGAAAAAGGTCTATATCTTCTCGCGGTTATGCAAAACGGCTACGGCAAACGCACGGACATCAAGCAATACAAGATCCAGAAGCGCGGCGGCCGCGGGATCATGACCGCGAAGATCACCACCAAGACGGGCCCGCTCATTTCCGCGCATATTACTTCCGAGGAAAACAAGGAAATCATCGCAGTGTCCCGCAAGGGCGTAGTTATTAAGACTGCCGTGGATAGTATTTCCATTCTCGGCCGAGCGACGCAAGGAGTCCGCGTGATGCGNTTAGATGCGGGAGACAAGGTCGCTTCAGTGGTGGTAGTGTAATCCCATGCAAACNGCTTAGCCATACAATGTCCGACCTTGTATGGCGTGTATATCTATTGTTGGCTAAAAACCAGTTTCTTGTTATAGTTTAGATAAATAATTTATATGGCAGAAGGTCGACTTTGTTATAAAGAAAATTTAAATAACAAAAATAAAAATCATGTTAAAAAATAGAAAAGTAGTTTTAGTTGTCGCTGCTCTCTGTCTACTCTTGTTAATAGCTGGGGTCGTGGTCCAGTCTCTTGTTCGACAGAATCAAGCAAGTCGAGTTGCGTCTCAAGTTAGGGAATCCGTGGTTAATGCAAACAACAAACAGAAGGGCCTAGAAGAGGCGATTCATAAATACAAAAATGAAATTGAGTTCGTTAGAACACATCAGCCGATTCTCAAAATTGGTTTTTCGAATTCTTCCGCAAACTCAAGCTATTGCGACGATCTT
>C687J35174_10000746_pt1 | contig 48785 bp, 44 predicted proteins | sample RifCSPhighO2_01_FD_35174 | JGI IMG/M metagenome (IMG submission 35174) | reverse complement strand
CAAAACCGAGACTAATTTGTTTTTGGATTTTGTCCGCGCGGAGGAGGGGTCTGGGGAGGAATCCGCGCGGGCTTCTGAATTTCTTAACGAAACGGGCTACTAAATTTAATAATTTCACTTTAGACTTTTACAATCTCACATGACTTCATCGCTTGCAGAATTTCATTTTTGATTATTTCAAATGTATTTATTCTTACCTTATCGTTTTCTACCACTCCAACTCCGTACAAAACGACTTTTACATCTTTTTCAATATCAAAAATCGCGATATAACCTTTGAGCTTCAAAGTCTCATAAGTTTTACCTTTGTCTAGAGGTCTCAAGGTTTTCTCACGCAAATTTAGCGACGAATTGAAAACATTAAATGCGGAGGCCATTACAATAGCAGAAAGCTTAAGCCATACATTAGCAAAACCATCTCCGACATCGCTGTGGGTTATGCAACTTCCTTCATATAAAGTACCGGAGTAATTACCTAGCTTTATTAAATCATTTAGGACCCGACAATTCTCTTCTTTAAAATCACAAAATGGGTGTGGGTCTCCGTATCGCTTTAGCCAACTTCTTTGATCTGCGACAGCTAAGTTTAAGTGGTTTTGCAAAGTCCATTCCTGTCCCTGTTTTAATTTAACAGTATACCCACCAAGCCAAGATTGATATTGTGGCGCGGCAAAATCAAATCGAGTAGAAATGCCATCTTTGATTTTGCCGACTGTAAAGTAATTCGCTCCTCTAGAAATTTTAAGCCCGAATTTTTTCCAAGTGCGAGTCATATCGCATCTCATAAGTCCGTTAATCCAAAGGTCGGGAATTTCTTTAAAAACAAGTTTATATCCGATTTCACGTTCGGCTTGTCTTAACTTATTAAGGAGAATTAGGTTAGCGATAAATTTCATGATTTATTAGAAGAATAAAAAATATTTTCTGAAAATAAAAACTATTATCGCAAAAAATAAAGTCCCCAACAAGGATATTTTTGAATAATTATCTTTGTGATTTTTGCCTCGTATTAAAAGATAAGTTAGTTCATCTACAAATAAACCTAGACCTATTGCATATATCATAATTGAATGAAAAGACAGTCCGGCAAAAATACCAACCAAACCATACATATAATGATGAGTCCTAAATTTTCCAAAAGTAGGTGCGGAAATTGGATATATAAAAATAAACAAACGAGTGATTATGATAGTCGCTAAAAAAATTAGAAAAAAGTAATTACTCATAATTTACTCTATCAGCAACCCATTTAGTAAAAGCCAATGTTGCTGAAGGGAAAAATATCATCCACGCAAGAAATTCTTCAATAGGAAAACTCTGTCCAAGTAAATTAATCTTCCCAATATATTGGGCTGATGGAAAAGTCCAAAAACCGAGTATATTTGCTGTAATTTCATAAGGCAACATTAAACATATAGAATAAACGGTTATCCAGAACAAAGGTTTTCGATAAAGTTTAAATCGCATGAATAAAATCAAAGTAGGAATTATAAATGCAGTTAAAACCAGCAGTAAATAATAGTAAGGAATAATAAAAATTTCCGGCTTCAAAAGATAGAAGAAAATAAAAATCGCAAAAAGTAATAGTAAAATAATTCCTGACTTTGCGACTACAATTTTATTTTTAGCGCTTAACTTTAAACTCGAAAAGAAATAATGAGAAGCTACAATAACTACATATACCGCCCAAAATGTAAAGAAAAAATCTTCAAACGGGATAAACTGAAATAATCTGAAGGAAAAAATAGTTGGAACGGCCCAAGCTTTATTTAGAAAAGCTAGATAATCAAAGATTATCATAGGTGGCATTGCTACTAGGGCAACAATAAGTGCCTTTAATATTATGTCCGGTTTTCTTATTGAAAAGTAAATACTCGGTAAAACAAGGTATAAAATGCTTGAAATAAAAAACCCCCCACGAGATATAAGTAAGAAAATCGGTGGCAATATTACCCAACTAAAAAGAATCACTACATCCAACACCTTATCTCTTTGACTAGAAAATATTTGCATAATCATAGAGAGTCCAAAGAAAAACATTTTTCTTGTTCATATTTATATTTTAGCATAAAGTTTCAGATTTTTACATCAGAAATTTTCTTCTATACAAACAAACACTCGGCGTGGGTTCTGAGAACGCACGCCGAGTTAGTCTGCGAAAATCTTCCGAGTGAGAACGAAGCTCGCAATGGTGAGCAGAAACGTGAGGATCAGCTGGGCAACAAGGTACTTAAGATGCACGTACTCCACGAGAACGTAGAGCAGTGTAGTGTTCGTCGCAAGAAAGCCCAATACCATACCGAAGTACAGCGTGAGTTGTCTTGAGACATTCTTGGTGTCCTTGTTTTGGAACGTCCAGAACTTTTGCAAAGTGAAGTTGATTGCATAGTTCAGAACGAATGCCACGATTGCCGAAATCACATACCACACACCGGTGAACTCGGTAAGCGTGTAGAGGGTCGCATAGTACACTGCTACCCCAACGCCTCCTCCGAGAAGAAATCGCAGGATTTGTGAAAATCTCTGCTTATTCAAAGAACCCTCCTTTTTTGTTTATTCTATTTGAAACTTAGCATTTTTGACTAATTTTTTCCAGTAGCCCGTTTCGTTAAGAAATTCAGAAGCCCGCGCGGATTCCTCCCCAGACCCCTCCTCCGCGCGGACAAAATCCAAAAACAAATTAGTCTCGGTTTTGCGAAAATCCATATCCCCAGAAAACAGTTTTCGCAAAACCGAGTCCGAATTGAAGCCCCGCCACACTGCCTGAATATTTGGAAGGCAGAACCCCAAAAAGAAAAATGTCCTTTCCATTTTCAGAAAAAATCGGGCGCGCGCAAATCCGAAAAGCGAGGAACATTTTTTCTTTTTGGGGTTGCCGAGTGAAGCGAGGCGGTGGCGGGGCTTTCGTGGAGCGTACGGCTTAATTTAGAGCCACCACGCGCTTCGCGCGTGCGACACATCATTTGTTTTGAAAATAGGTTCTAACTTGGTACAATAGAGACACCATTATCATGGAACTGCCTAAAGAAGTAAAAAACATATTAAACGCACTCGAAAAAGCAGGTTTCGAGGGATTTATTGTGGGCGGGTGCGTCCGCGATTTATTGATGGGCAGAAAGCCTAAAGACTGGGATGTCACCACGAATGCTAAACCCGAAAAGATCCAGAAGATTTTTCCCGAGAACGTCTACGAGAACACATTCGGTACGGTTGGCGTAAAGACAGGCTCAGAAGATCCGGTTGTTTCCATCGTGGAAATAACGCCCTATCGTATTGAGGGTAAATATACCGATAAGCGCCACCCCGATGAAATCCGCTTCGCTGAAACTCTTAAAGATGACTTGTCGCGCCGGGATTTTACGATAAATTCCTTGGCCATGAATGAAAAAGGGGAGATAGTAGATTTATTCGGTGGCCAGAAAGACATCAAAAACTGTTTAGTCAGGACCGTAGGCAAACCGGAAGAAAGATTTTCAGAAGATGCCCTGCGACTCTTAAGAGCCGCGAGATTCGCCTCGTCTTTGAATTTCGAACTGGAAAGTGAAACCAAAAAAGCCGTAAAAGAGAAGTCGGAATGGCTGCGGGCAATATCTAAAGAAAGGATAAGGGACGAATTTATAAGAATAATTGAATCAGATAACGCCTACGAAGGCGTCCTCCTTCTTGAAGAAAACGGACTTCTAAAATACATAGTTCCTGAATTGCGAGAGGGGATAGATGTGGGCCAGAACCTCCATCACATTTATACGGTCTGGGAACATAACACCCGAGCCCTTAAATACGCGGCGGAAAAAAAATATTCATTAACAGTCCGGCTCGGGGCTTTATTTCACGACATAGGCAAACCAAGAACAAAAAGGGGAGACGGGAAATATTCCACTTTTTACGGCCACGATGTCGTAGGGGGAAGAATGACGGCTGAGATAATGGAGAGGCTGAAATTCCCCAAAGAATTAGCAGAAAAAATAATCAAGCTGGTCCGCTATCATTTGTTCTACTACAACGTCGGAGAAGTAACAGAATCTTCCGTTCGCAGATTATTGGTCAATGTCGGTCATGAAAATATGGAAGATTTGATAAAAGTCCGTGAGGCAGACCGCATCGGTTCGGGCAGACCCAAAGCGGTGCCGTATAAGCTAAGGCATATGAAATATATTATCGATAAAGTTTCGCACGATCCGATTTCGGCAAAAATGCTCAAGGTGAACGGAGAGGACGTCATGAAAGAGCTTAAGATAAAGCCCGGACCAAAAGTTGGCTTGATCCTTAATTACCTTTTGGCTGAGGTTATAGACGACCCGGCCAAAAACAAAAAAGAGGACCTAAAAAAACGGATCCACGAACTTGATAAAAAGTCTCCGGAAGAACTTAAGAGGGCTTTAGAAAAGATAGAAAAAGCAGTCGAAGAAGAAGAAAAGGAAAGAATGAAAAAATATTATGTATAGTATGCCGCACCTTTATGATATATCATAAAGGTTATTATATATATCATGGCCCATATAAAAACTGCGATCATGAAAAAAATAAAAATTAAAAGATTCGATAAGGACTTCCCTCTGCCGGAGTACAAAACGGCGGGAGCGGTTGGTTTTGACTTGATCGCCAGGAAAAATACAAAAATAAAACCAGGCATGGTAGGATATGTCCCTCTGAATATTGCCTTGGAAACGCCCGATGATTGTGTTCTATTTATAGCCGCAAGGGGTTCAACCCATAAATTCGGAGTTTTACCTGTTCATGGCATAGGGATAGGAGACCCGGACTTCAGGGGGGAAGGCGATGAATACAAGATACCCTTGCTCAACTTTACCAAGGAACCGGTCACAATAACCAAGGGGGCGAGAATTGCTCAGGGATTTTTTGTAAAATTCATAAAAGCAAGCTGGCAGGAAATTACAAAAATGAAATCAAAAACAAGAGGGGGCTTCGGGAGTACGGGACATAGATAACCCTCACACTACATACCGGGATGGAGTATGCCGGTAGTACGCACGCTTCGGGTGCGTGAAGACCGAGTTCGATTCTCGGCATCCCGACTGAACGAAGTGAAGGAGGTCCTGAGCCTATCAAAAGGCGAAGGACAAGACATATTCAAAAACAGGTTCGATGCCTGTTTTTGAATCAAGGCACATAACCTTGTCAGGAATTAAAAGACACCGAAAAATCGGTGTCTTTTAATATTTATGTCGTCGGAGTTGGAGATGGTGACGGGCTAACAGATGGGGACGGACTTGGCGACGGTTTCGGTAAAGAGTTCATCGCTTTTCTCGCGTCAACTAATGCCCGATGAACATTCTTTATCTTGTCTCTGATCTCTTCGACAAGTTGTTTAACTTTTTTTAGAGCTTCTTTTGGTTCATTATTATTTATGAGGCTCTCGACTTGAGCAGTTCCATCCTGAATCATCTTCGCGGTGTCATCGATCATTTTCACGGCATCATCAAGTTTCTTCTTGACTTCGGTAACGTCGACGCCTCGAGCGGCTAACTTATTAAGCTTCTTCCTGAGGTTATCAGCCAATCTTCTTTCGTTTCTGAGTAAAACCTCAAGTCGATGCATCATTTTTCTCCAGAATTTTCTAACTTCTTCTTTTCTCTTTTCTAATCTCTTCGCCTCTCTTTCATCCTTTTTTTCTTCCTTCTTCTGATCTCTCTCTTCTTTTCTTTCTTCTTGTTTCTGTTTATTTTCCTGCTTTCTCTCAAGAGCTCTTTCCCTTGCAGTCGGCGAAGCCGACGGTGAGGGTGAGGGCGTCGGCGAAACCGTCTGAGCACTTACGGACAATCCCGACAAAAGAAATGCTGCCATTATGACGGCGGCTGTGTAATTGTGTTTTTTCATTTAATTTTCTGACTATAGGCTTTTTCAGGAGTCTATGGTCAACGCTTTAATTTAACTAATTATACTAATAATCCTATAAAATAGCCAATTTCGACCTGATTAAAAGACGAAATGGGAAGATAAATCTTACGTCCAAGCAGTACGACATAAATTAGCTAAATCGACTGATTTTTGATATTTTAACCAGGTAGAGAAGGGCCTATGGTTCAGTGGTAGAACACGGCCCCGCCCATAATACAGAGTCTTGGCGGGATTGCGATTTGTCACCAATCGCTTCGCTTTCGGACAAATCGGGAACATTCGCACCTGGCCCACCAATTACTTATACTTGTGGGCCGTTAGCTCAACTGGTAGAGCGCTACATTCGCATTGTAGAGGTTACCGGTTCAAGTCCGGTACGGTCCACCAAAACGAATTTGAGAGCGTGGCAACTATTTTATATCCTCGATCGTCAGGCCGAATTCCTGTCCCTTTTTTATACTCTTATCTAAAATCTTCTTGGCAATCGCATTCTCGATTCTGTCTTTGATGACCCTTTGCATCGGCCTCGCCCCGAATTGAGGATCAAATCCTATTTCGGAAATGTATCTGATAATATCTTCTGTCGGTTTGAATATGTAGCCTTTATTTTCGAGTTGCTTGGTCAGCGCCTCGATCAATATTCGGGCAATATCTCCGATCTGTTCTTTGGTTAACGGCCTGAATACGACTATCTCATCAAATCTGTTCAAAAATTCTGGACTGAAGTAATTCTGACGTATCAGTATATCCACAACCTTTTCTTTTTCCAAAGACGGGTCAAGGCCGCTTTTGACCATCTCTCTGATCTGTTCGGCGCCGGCATTGGATGTGGCGATGATGATATTCTGTTCAAAATTGACCTTCCTTCCGAAGACATCCGTAAGACGGGCTTCGTCAAAAACCTGCAAAAATATATTCAGAATATTCTTATGAGATTTTTCAATTTCATCGAGAAGAATCAGGGAAAAAGGATTATCTCTGACGGTGGAAACAAACTGGCCCGGCTCATTCGTTCTTAGATTTCCCAGAAAACGGTCCAAAGACTCAATATCCTGATATTCTGACATATCAAAACGGATCATCCTATCTACGGCTCCGTAATAGGTTGTGGCCAGTATTTTAGCGGTTAGCGTCTTTCCGACTCCGGTCGGACCAACAAATAAGAACACGCCGGCCGGCTTGCCTCTTTTCCCGAGTCCGGTTCTTAACCGCCTCATTGTTGAAGCAACCACCTCAACCGCCCGATCCTGGCCGACTAATTGCTTATGCATCAGACTCTCTAAGTTCTCTAATTTGGTTTTTTCTTCTTCGGCAATCGGACCAAGAGGAATTCCGGTTTTACGGCTGACTACCTCGTTAACATGCTGAGACATTAAAACCTTTTCTTTTTTATTCACCGCGTAAGAGACGGCCTCGGATAATAAGTCCACGGCTTTTTCCGGAAAAGGAGAGGTTCTGATATATTTATCGGCGCTCTCGATAATATTCTTAATCGCTCCATAGGTCACTATGATTCCTAATCTCGATTCGGTCTGAGGAACTATCTCCTCAAGTATTTTGAGGGTCTGATCAGAAGTGGCTTCGTCAACATCGATTCTTTCAAATGCATTGGCTATCTCGGAACGATTCTCGATGAATTTATGGAAATTGGCCGAATTGGTGGTGGCAATAACCTGGATATGGGTCGATTTAAGGTACGGGACGATAATCTCGGAAATATCCGCCCTCCCCATCCCCCCTATTTCACCGATAAAATTATGGAGGTCTTTTATGATCAAGATGATATTTCCTGAACGGGTGGCTTCGTTAAGCAGCTGGATTAAAATATTCTGTACGCCGGAAATATCCTTTGACGAAGACATCATCAGAGGAATGTTCAAATCAAATACTTTTTTATAATTAAGCTGGGGCAGAGCCCGTCCTTTGGCAATCAGGTCGACAAAATCAGCAATAAGCCTTTCTTTGCCGACGCCCTCCTCTCCGACAATAATGATATTGTTCTCTCCTGATCTGGCCAACACTTCTTCGATCTGACGTATTTCTTTATCCCGGCTCACTAATTTAAACGGCTGAAAAGATGTCTCCGATTGGTCGGTTAAGTTTTTAGCGAAAGAATTCAGGTAAGGGGAGTAGCCGTAAATCCACCCGCGCCCGATCGGAGCTTTGCGCACGAGATTCTCCAAAAGCCAGAATCGCCGGTTGTTCTGCCTGAAAGACCAGATATGCTCAAACCAGTTGGCTAACTCTTCCAAATCGTTGCGATCCAAGTCCTGAGCGAAGATGAGTTCTTTGAAATCGTTGTCATGATCAAAAGCTGCAGCCAAAATATCGAGAACAGTTATTTTCTCTCCCCGATGGCTCGCCCTGATTTTGTCAGCTTCTTCAACTGTCCACCTAAGATCTTCCGAAATCGGCAAGTAAGCACTGATGTAATTGAAAGGAATATCTTTTCTTTCGTTGTCCGACAATTTGTTTTTAAACTCCTGTATGATTCCGGCATCGGGAATAATTCTGAAAATAATATCCCGGAAAAATTTATCGCCAAAAACGCGATAAAGAAAAGCCCGCAAGGGAATTGCACTATGTTTAGATAATCTTGCCGCCAAAGAAGCCTCGGACAGTATGCGGGCTGAATGATAATCAAGAATATCCGCCAAGTTATCTCCGGCTTCGGCCTTGGGATTCTTAAGGTGGTATTCGCCGAACAATTCGAAAAACAAGACCGCAAAGCCGATCGGCAGAAAGATCAGAGCAATCCCCAATAATCCATCGGGGTTGACCGAAGGCACGAAATTAAAGTTCGCTAAGATTGAAAAGAATTTCTTGATTCCCCAAAACCCAAGCGATACAAAACCGATCCCAAACAGTAATACGCGGTAAAGCTTCATAAGGCCGCCCGGAAAAATACGGTAAAAAACTACCGCGTCATAAATTGACGATTTGTTCGGATTAAAATCCATAGACGAGACTTAGTCCGCGGAAAATTAGATAAATAGCTAAAACCGGCCATATTATCCACACCAGAAAAAGGGCAGTAAATCCTAAGGCTATAAATAACTGGGTTACAAGTCCGGCGATTATCACCGACAGCCTGATTGTGGCGGCAATCAGACGGATATAGATATCGGCTATAAAATCCAAGATCTTGTCTCCAAAATTTTTACTTCTTTTAGGGGCCAGCTGAGAAGGCTCCTGCCGATGCCAGGGAGCAAAAAGGGTTTTGAAATGTTGACCTATCAGAAACCTGTGCCAGAATGCCCGAAGATAGTTGGTCATAATAACCATGATTTGAAGGGGGGCTATGGTAAAATGCCAATAAACGTATTTAATGAAGATGGTAGTCATTTCTTATAAGTAATTATAGCAATTAAGCCTCGAACCACCAATTGACTGATTCAATATTAGAAAAATTGAATGATAAGCAGATTGAAGCCGTTAAGATCGTAGACGGGCCGGTTTTGGTTATTTCCGGACCCGGTTCGGGCAAAACCCGCTGTCTGACCCACCGGATAGCCCACCTTATCTCTGCCGGCGTCAGACCGCAAAACATCCTTGCGGTAACTTTCACCAATAAGGCTACTGAAGAGATGCGAAACAGAGTTTCGCATCTCTTAAATTTCCAATTTCCAATTTCCCCCGGCCTCGCCTCGGCTTGGCCGAGGGCGGGCAATTTCCAATTTCCTTTGATTGGAACATTCCATTCTATCTGCGCAAGAATACTGAGAAACGAGATAGGGAGGTTGGGCTATAGCCGAAGTTTTAATATTTTCGACGACGATGATCAGTTGTCGTTAACTAAAAAAATAATGGCCGAGCTTGAAATAGATACCCAGCGGTTCAACCCTCGCGGAGTAATGAACAAAATTTCAAGCTTGAAAACCGAGCTTAAATTTCCGGAAAATTATGACGGTGAGGATTTTTACTCCCGAATGGTTGCAAAAATATATAAAAACTATCAGTCGCAGCTCCAAAAAATGAATGTCTTAGACTTTGACGATCTGATAGTCCTGACGGTTAAGATATTTAAAAACTACCCCGAGGTTTTGGATCGATACCAGGAAATGTGGCGATATATCCTCGTCGATGAATACCAGGACACCAGCTACGATCAGTATGTCCTCATAAATCTTCTCGGACAAAAATACAGGAATCTTTTCTGCATCGGCGACGATGCCCAGTCGATATATCAGTTCAGGAGGGCCGATATAAGAAATATATTAAATTTTGAAAGGGATTATCCGGAAGCCAAAATAATTATGCTTGAGCAGAATTACCGTTCCACGAAAAATATCTTAAATGCCGCCCAAGAAATTATTTCCAACAATAAGTCCCAGATACCGAAATCCCTTTGGACTGATAACAATTCGGGTCACAAAATAACAGTTAAGGAGTCGATAAACGAAAGAATGGAAGCCCAATTTATAGTTGAAGAGGTTGAGGATCTTGCCGCTCAAGGTTACAAGCTCCGCGATTTCGCTGTTTTATACAGAACCCACGCCCAATCAAGGGCAATAGAGGAGGCCTTCGTGGCCAAGGGTTTTCCGTATCAAATAATCGGCGGCATAAAATTCTACCAGCGAAAAGAGATTAAAGATATTTTAGCTTACTTAAAATTCATCAATAACCCGAATGATATCGCAAGCTTTGAAAGAATATATAATATTCCGCCAAGAGGCTTAGGCAAGGGCGTATTTGAGAAAATAAGCCGACAAGACGAACCCAACCTCATAAAAGCCGTAGCTGCCTTATCGAAAGAGCCGGCTCCACCCCGGCAATCCAAAGCCATAGCCCAGTTTTTAAATCTCCTGAACGATCTGAGCGAGCTTAAGACGACTAAGAAACTCACTGACATAATCAAAGCCGTTGTAAAAAAGACTGGCTATGAAAACTATCTTATCAATCTTTCTCTATCCAAGTCGGACGATCATGAAACAAATGATGAAAGAATAGAAAACCTCAAAGAGCTTCTGACAGTTACAAAAAAATACGACTCCCTTGAGATGGGAGAGGGGGTAGAGAAATTCCTTGAAGAAATCGCTCTTCTCCAAGATACCGACAAGCTAAAAGACGGAGAGATCGACCAGAACAAACAGGGGAAGATAACTCTTATGACCGCTCATGCATCCAAGGGTCTTGAATTCCCGGTGGTTTTTCTGGCCGGAATGGAAGAGGGCCTCTTTCCGCACAGCAGAACGCTTATTAACCCCGTAGAGTTAGAGGAAGAGCGGCGCCTATGCTACGTTGCCGTAACTCGGGCCAAAGAAAGGCTTATTATAACTACCGCAAAGTACAGAAACATATTCGGGTCTACCCAGGTAAACCTGCTCTCAAGATTTGTAAATGAGATCCCGACTAAACTCGTCGACTACCAACAGATGAGCTGGAGCGATGATGAAACCATATACTACTAACTAAACTGGGGGTCGTTAGCGCGGTAGCGCAGTATTAAAAACCAATATGGAGAATAAAAATTCCTACAGAAATTTAATAGTCTGGCAAAGGGCAGTCGAGTTGGCCCTGGAGATTTATAATTTAACAGAGAAGTTCCCTAAATCAGAAATCTATGGCCTGACTTCTCAAATGAGAAGATCTGCCATTTCAATACCATCTAACATTGCCTAGGGGAGAAGACGAGGTTACGAAAAAGAGTTCATCCACTTTTTGTCGATAGCTTACGGTTCTGGCGCAGAATTAGAAACTCAAATAGAAATATCGAGAAAACTACCCTTCTCTAAAGATTTGGATTATAAGAAGGTAGATAGATTGATAGACGAGACGATGAGAATGCTTAATGTATTAATTAATAAATCAAAAAGCTAATGACTACCACACTACCCACTAAGTTTACTCCTAAAAAATCCTTGGGTCAGAATTTTTTAATTAACCCCCACATAATAGACCGGATTATTGATGCCGCCCGAATATCAGAGAAGGATTTAGTTTTAGAAATAGGTCCCGGAACAGGAAATTTAACGGAGAAGCTGGCGAAAAAGGCTGGCCAAGTTATCGCAATCGAGAAAGATAACCGCCTCATCGAACCCCTGCGGGAAAAGTTTAAGAATTTTAAAAATATAGAAATAATTGAGGGCGATGTCCTTGCAAAGATGCCCTTTGTAAAACAAAGGGCATCTTTGCAATATAAAATCGTCGCCAATATCCCATATTACATTACGTCCAATCTGTTCCGGAAAATATTCGAAGAGTGGCCCAGACCCGAGCTGGTCGTTCTGACAATTCAAAAAGAAGTCGCCCAAAGAATTACGGCCAAACCGCCCCATATGAACCTACTGGCCCTCTCCGTTCAATACTACGCCGAACCGGAAGTGGTTGTCTTTATTTCTAAAAATAACTTCCGGCCGATTCCCAAGGTTGACTCAGCTATTATCCGCTTAAATCCTAAATCCGAAATCCGAAATCCTAAAAAAACAGAAGAAATTTTTAAAGTAATAAAAGGGGGGTTCTCGGAGAAAAGGAAACAACTGGCAAGCAATCTTTCAAAAAAACTTAAACTGTCTAAAAGCGCCGTCCTTGAAGCATTTAAAACGGCCGGTATAAAAGAACTATCACGACCGGAAAACCTTTCTCTCAACGACTGGGAAAATTTGGCAGAAGCTCTATTTGGCTAAGCACTGAAGTGGGTTATAATTGAGTAATGAAGAAAAAGGCTGCGCTAACCATACTCGGAATATCTTTTTTAATCTACGGAATCATTTTTGCCGTGGATCATCTTGCTGATGCGGCAATAAGTCCGACTCCAGAGATAACACCCGATGCCGCCACGATCGAAAAAGCAAAGAATGATTTTTTGTCTAATATATGCGCCAGTCATGGCGGAGTGAACTGCTCTATTATCCGGCCCGACGCCGCCATAATCTGCAATGACGGGACACGAGATGAATCAACTATCATCTACGCGGTTCCCCAGTGTCAAAATGCTGTACTAAGCACCGTCGAACAGGAGTCTGATTTTATGGCCCGGAGCGGATGCTCCCCGCCCTCGGAAATGGGTTGCTTCAATGAACAATCCTATCAAAATCTCTATCAAAAACTCCAAAATGCCGGCTTGGCCAGCTCAAGGCTTGGTCAGGGCGAATTAACCCAATGCCGGCAAGAAATAGCTGACTATACCCAAAAAAACAACGACTATCTTTTGTGCCTTAAAGAAAATAATAGGCCGGCGCTCAACCTTTATGGCGACAGATTAGTCTTACCTATACTGAAAGCGTTTTTCTGCCCAATGCTATATGGCTATAACGCAACATATGATCTTGAAGCTGATATTTGTTCGTGCAATGCCGGATACTTTATGTCAGGGGGCCAGTGCCAAGAAGCAAATCAAATCTGCCGATCCCAACATGGCCAGAATTCGTTGGCCCAAAACGGCAACTGCTATTGCCGGTCAGGATACCAACTAAATACTGCGACAAGCGAATGCGAACTGAAACCGACCGCCACATCTAAAACACCGGTAATGATCCCGACTCCTATTATAACTACGAGAATAACCGACAATTTCACCGTTGATGAAAATTACTCGTCACCGGAACCGTTACCAAGTCCCTACGAATTCTCAACGCCCGAAATAACAAGCCGGCCGAAAATAACTGACACCAAGTCTTCACCGAATTTTGTATCAAGAATGCTCAACTCAATCGGTTCGGCTATAAAAAACATAATAAACTTATTTAAATGAAGCAGAAGCTGCTGATTGTATTTATCGGATTAACCCTGATTGCCCCTAATTTTTCAAGGGCTTTTCTTCCGCCGGATACTGACGATCCGGCTTTAAACGTCTCTCTTGATGCAACCTGCAACGCTTCTTCTAAAATCAGCTGGCTGGCTTGGTTAAAAATAGTTTGCGAAGTCAGAAAGGTTATGAGCTACATTAATAATCTTAAAATCATCGGCGCCTTAAAAACGGTAGTTAACGTTCTCGGCTATGTGCCCCATCAGTTTCCTTTCGGAGGACATATAACTTCTACGGAACGGGCCTGTACTTTCGATTTCAAAGCCTGGGTCTGGATCGTTAATCCCGCCTGTTATCTTCCTTACGGCCAAGGTGTCTGTGCGGCATATCCCATCATACCCATACCTCTACCTATACCCATACCTCTGGGCGGCAGGGCAATTGAGGTCGGTCCGCCCGTGCCCACTCCGGGAAAGGTAATAGTCTTTCCGTGGATCTCCAACGTGTACAGAAACCACAACGAGGATCGGATAGGACCATGGGCTTTAGGTATCGGTTTTACGCCCTTTCCACTTAAAGACATAAATAATGCAATAAAAGACATCACCATATGGATTCCGCCGACGATTACCGGAAAATGTCCAGGCTGGGAGATTCGTCCCGTGGGAACGGTATGTATAACCGACTTTAAATTCGACTGCAAGGCTTCGGGAGAGAAAGATCAATCTGGAGAAGATATATATAAAGTCATTTTAAAGCTTGGTACCAGCAATTAGGCCTCTGATCAACGACAGTAAGCGCCAATTTTTACCCTAAAAGATATACACAGATAATCTTGGGCAGGTTTTGTTCTCTCTGTGCTATAATTAGTATTGTAACGAGCTTAAATCCTGACTTTTTGGCTTGTTAACAAACTGAATATAACCAGCCGGATAAGCTGGGGAATATTATGTCCATAAAAGTTAAGATATTTTTCGCCTTCTTGGCAGTTTTTGCCTTATTTTCTGTTTTGGCGGTTTTTAATTATTTTGATAACCGGCCGAAAAGCTCTCTCTCGCTCGCTAACGTACAAAGCAACTTTGATTCATCCATCAACTCCGATAAAGACGGGGATGGTCTTTCCGATATGGAAGAAGCCTACTGGAATACCGACTTTCAAGATCCGGATAGCGATGACGACGGATTTTTAGATGGAGAGGAAGTTGCTTCCGGACATGACCCAAGCCAGCCCGGACCGGATGATCTAATTAATGATCAAAATATAACCGCCAAGCTAACCGATCTTGCAGTTGGCGGTTTGATTGAGGGGACTCTGAGATCCGATAATCCTGACTACGAGCAAGCCTTAGAAGATCTGACGCTATCAATTGTCGACGACAGCTTATACAGTCTTGACCCGAAGGTTGATATGTCGAAGATCTTAATCGTCGACTCGTCTGACCAAAACCAGAAAATCTATGCTCAAAATATTCAGGGGATACTCGGAGATTTTGCAGTTGAGATTTCTCACCAAGCCGAAGAACTTCAAACCATCTCTGAATCAGGCGGGGGACAGGAGGCTGAGAAAAGATTCATCGATTTGTTCAATAGTTCTTCAGACAAATTCCTTTCCATTTATAACTCCGCGATATTAATACCTGTGCCAGAAAACTGGAAAGATCTTCACTACAGTTTAGTTTTATCCATAAAAAAGCTATCCGAACTTTCAAAAGGAGTCGCCCGGCAACAAGACGATCCTCTTAGGGGGCTAACCGCTTTCACTCTTTTGGATAGCTCCTATGATGAGGCTTTTATTTTAGTCCAGTTATTATTCGATAATCTAAGCAAAGAAGATCTACTAAGTCGATGATATTCGAAAGAATCAAAAAGCCGGTTGCCGTACTACTATTGATCGTTTTAGTTTACTCCTACATCCAGCCTATCGGAATGTCGGCAGAGGCTCAATCCGTTCCCGGCGCAATCGCCAGCACGATTTCCTGCGTAGTAGCCGGTAAAATTGTCGGTTGGTTAGTTAAGAAATTCGATACGTTCTTAAATATAGTGAAAGATTTTTTGAATCCTGCCGGTTACATTAAGCGATCGATCAGTGCCGTAGCTGCTTTAATCGGGGGAGCTGGATCCGTACCAACTGATGACGAGAAAAATAACGCTAAGGAATCATGGGGCGACTTGATAGCCCGGTGCGGAGCGATGGCTGTTTTAGATTACCTAACAAAAGGAATGATCTCGACTATTCGTTCAAGCGGGCGAGACGGGGGACCCTCGTTCGTAAGAAACTGGAGGAACTTTTTAACCGGATCCCAGTACCGGGGTGAAAATATTTTTAGGTCAATTTTGAGCCAGACGAACTTGTGTGCTCATTTTGATAGGAGTATGAAGTCTCTTTTTAGCGCCAATACTCGGCAGAATCTACCCTCTCAAAACCTCAGGGTATCAGCTTTTGAGTCTTTCCCCCTAAGAAATAACTGTACTCTTCCTTCCAATTTCAGTCTTCAAAGCTATATTGCCGATTTCTCCCGAAACGGAGGCTGGGAAGCTCTTTCGCGTTTAACCGAACCTCAAAATAATTTCTTTGGAACATTTTTTAGCGCTATGGGCGAGGCTGACACTCAAAGGAATTTTGAGCAAAGAAACGACGAGCTCGAGATTACTTCTGGTGGCGGTTTTACTTCCAGAAGAGGCAAAGATGCCAATGACAGCTGCTTGGTCCGGGGTCAAAATAACAGCTGTCTGATATACAGAGACGTTATAACTCCGGGCAGAACATTGGCTGATGCCGCCTCTAATGTAATAAATCAAGAGCTTGCCTGGATCACCAACACGGACGAAATAGAAGAATTAATGGCTAATCTAACTAACAGGTTACTGAGGAGGATACTCGATCTCGGCGGACAAAGACCGGCATCGGCGGTCATAGGAAAGCCCACGAACGAGGAAGGTCCGGGAATAATTAACGACCCCAATGGTTCTTGGCCAAACGCACCCGGAGGCGGGGGAGGATCTCCGACCGTACCGATTCCTTCGGTTCCGCCGGGCTCGGTAATTCTTTGCATAAGCATAGATTATGCTGATGGCTGTGAAGTATTTTCGGTCAGCGATCCGGATTTGACCAATAACCAGATAGGCAACGATACCGTCTCGTCGATAATACTGCCGGGCGACGGAACAACAGCAACTTTGTGCGAACATAGTTACTATGGCGGACAATGCACCACATTCACGGTCAGTGACCCGGATATCGACGGCCCGTTCTTATCTTCTCCTCAATTTCCGAATGATGAAACTTCTTCGGTTATAGTAAATTCGGGGCCCGGCACCACGCCAACCCCTCCGCCGACCGGTGTTATACGTCTGTGCGATACTATAGATTTTCAAGGTACCTGTGAAGATTTCAACTCCGATGATCCAGACTTATCCAATAACACGATAGGAGAAAATACTGCTTCGTCGGTAGTAGTTCCTTCCGGTACGTCCGTAATAATTTGTTCTGATCCGAACTATGGCGGAAACTGTATTCAGTTCACTACCTCGGAGCCTAACTTTACCATCCTTGTTAACTTCAACGATGTGGCGTCGTCGCTAAGATTTTTGCCGGTGTGTTCTGACGGAATAGACAATGAGGGCGACGGATTCACCGACTACCCCAACGATCCTGAATGTGTTGACGCAAACGGAACAGACGAGGGCCCGCCGCCGCCTCCTCCGCCCCAACCGACATCTCTCTTTGGACCAGAATGTAGCGATGGATTAGATAATGATAACGACGGAGATACCGACTTCCCCGATGATACCGACTGCGTAGATTCTTTTGATGATAACGAGGGGTTGGGTATAGGCATGTAATTCGCAAGTCGTAGCTCTAAAGATGCTGAAATACTTGAAAAATAAAAAGATCCTGTCGTCGGTGATATTACTGACTATTGTTTTGGGATTTTTGCCAATTTCAAACGCTCACGCCCAGGTAGAGCTGCTTGTGGGAGGTATCTCATTTTTGACGTCAGCCCTTACCTCAGGCGGAGTATTTCCCTCTTTAGCAAGCTGGATTACACAGTTTTTAGTCGAATTTGTTGTCGGTTACTTAGGCAAGCTCTTAGAAGCGACAGCTAAGATATTCAATTGGGTCATTTATCTTTCGGCATATCCATCGTCGGGCCATTTAACGGTTGTCCAGGAGAGCTGGAGAATCATAAGAGACTTCACCAATATGTTCTTCATTGTAATCCTGGTCATCATGGCCTTTGCCACGATATTTGATATCTCCAAATACGATTACAGAAACATCCTCCCTAAGTTTCTTATAGCCGCCGTACTCATAAATTTCAGTCTGGTCATCGGCGGGATGATTATAAATTTCAGCCAAGTTTTAAGCAGTACGTTCCTTACTTCGATAGGAGACGCGGCAGCTCAGTTGGGCCACAACTTAGTCAAGGGAGTTCCGACAATACAATTCGGCAATACGGCCGTTACCGTTGGCCAAACAACTCAAGCGGTCGTCGGCCAAGGAGCTATTATAGCTATATCAACTATAGTTTTAATGGTAATGATGCTCATAAGCATGGGGACGGCGATAATTTTCGCCCTGATAAGAATACCTGTCCTTTGGTTCCTGCTCATTATGTCTCCGATAGCCTGGCTGACCGGAATATTGCCCTCGACTCAGCATATAAACCAAAAATGGTGGAAAAACTTCTGGGCCTGGACATTTTTTCTGCCAATCTACCTCTTCTTCCTCTACTTCGGAATTTATTTCTTGAATGAGTCGGGCAATACCCTGGGTCAGCTCAACGCTAACTTTAGCGCAGGTGAAATAACGAGTATCGGCCTGACGTTCCAAACTATATTCAACTTTGTTTTAGTCGGAATATTTCTTATTGGAGGGGCGGCAATGGCTATGAGTATGTCCATGTTCTCCGGAACAAGCGTAGTGAGGGCGGCAAGCTGGTCGCGTAAAGCGGCCGGAGGAATATTAACTCTCGGTCAGGGCGGGGTAATCTCAAGGGCTGCCAAAGAAAGACGGGAACAATTCCAGAAAGAAGGCTTTAAGGGTACTCCAGTCGACCGCTGGACGGGTGGCATCGCCGGTAAGATTTATGGCGGCAAGGAAGGATCTGAAAGCAGAGCAGACATATTCCGAAAAGCTTTTGGCGTAACGGGTATAGATGATAAGAGGATAGCCGCCGAAGTAGAGAGCGCCAGGAGAAGAATACTTGCAGAAAATCCCGATAGAAATGAGGAAGCCCTGAGAAGAAAGATGAATACCAGCAACAGCAAGGGAGAGAGGATAGCGGCGGCAGAATTACTTCGCGAATTCCATCAAGAATTAAAGGCACCTGAAATAAAGAAGATATACGAGGACTACGGCGGCGATAAATCAGTATTGGCCAATAAATTCTTGGCGGGCATAAATTACAATAGCCTCGGCCGCAGCGACCGCGAGTATCTTGAAGGAGATCCTAAAGATCCGACAACCGGCATACAAAACAAGCAGATGAGAGAAAGATTGAGGCAGGTTCAGTTTAACAACGGCGAGTTCGGAAGCCTTGATGAAGCTACAAAGGCTTTAACCATGTTTACAAATGAGGGTACAAGAGTAACCAATATCGGCAAGCTTAAAAATCTGATGGAGGATTCGGGCAAGCAGGAAAGGTTGGCTTTTTATGACAAGTTAGAAGCGCAGGGCGCCAGCAAAGCCGAATTAAGGGCTACGGCTGAATTTCTGGTTAAAAAAGGTGATTTTGATTCAGCCAGAATTGAGAAAATGGCCGGCACCAGTATCAGTCCCGACGGTAAACCGACAAATAGCATATACGAATCCAAAGCCGAGCTGGAAAGATTCTTAAATTCCGCCCAAGAAAGTGATCCGAAAACGGCTATCAATGTGAAGCGCAGATTTAAAATGCTCCGAGACGAAAACGGCGAATTAATTAAAGAGCCTATTACGGATGACGATGTTAAGAAAGCGATTCGCGCCGATATAGAGAATAGAACCACTTCTCAAATATGGAAGATATCAGAGACGGAAGATGAGAATGTCAAAGAAGCTATGGTCGAAGAACTTACTCCTGACAGGATAAAGTCTATGATGGACAGTCCTGAATTCAAAGGCAAGAGAGCAGAGAAATTCAAGGGCATATTTAAGGCAGTATACGGTAAGTATCTAACGGAAGTAGAGAAGAAATTTAACGATTCTGCTGACGAACTTGAGAAAGCTATAAAGAATGGCAACAAAGAAGACCAGAGAAAGTTTACAACAGAGGCCAGGAATCACCTTAGATCAATGACGGCCCTGAAGAAGAAAATCGATGATAATAAAAAGGCTGAAGCCTCCACTAAGGAAAGTGCCCAAGCTATCTTCAGTGCTTCCGATGTCCGTCTTAATAGACTTTTGGAGGGCGAATTAGACGAGGTGGACGAGAGCACTAAGCCGGATGAAGATGAGAGTGATGGCGGACCAGATGATGGAAGTGGGGGCGGCGATGGAGGCGGAGGAAGCGAGCCAACACCAAAACCAAGACCACCGAAAGACCGACCTCTAAGCGGAGGAGCCCAGAGAGGATCCAGAACTCTCCCGCCCGGCTTTGGCGGACAATCAAGTTCAACCTGGAGACCTACTCCTCGACCACCCGCGCCTCCGGCTTCACCATCCGCACCTCCCTCACCCAACAGACCGCCTCCGCCGGCTGGGCCCTCGCCCGCACAGCCACCAAGACCGGCAGGACCCAACCCTCCGCCAAGGCCAACGCCTCCGCCGAATAACCCTCCGGCCCCAAGCAACGAGGCACCAGAAAGATCAACTTCAGCCCGTCCATCCATTATCCTAAGTCCGAGAGATCAATTTGTGTCTGACCTATCGGAAGAAAAACGCGCAAGGCGCGGGTATTCTGCTTCTCCCCGCGCCCAGACACCGCCTCCGGCAAAATCACCGGCTCCGATTCCGGCCTCGCCACAACCACCGAAGCCAGAAAGACCTCCGGAATCAGCTAAAAAACCGAGGGACTATGGCCAAATTCTTAAAGATGTTGCGAGCAGCCCTGCTTATAAAAAGATAATGGAGGCCAAGAGCTTAGAGTACCTAAAAACTAAAGCTAAAGAATACTTTGAAAGAGAATTCAGCGGAGAATTAGATAAAGACGGTTATCTTATGAAAAAAGACGGGACGTCATCGAACACAAAACCCAGCCAAAATATAGGTGGCGGCAAAGCGCTTCAGTGGGTTCTTGACGCCGCTCAAGATGAGCTTAGCAGCAAATACCCAGAAGAGGCTAAAAAATATGGATACTAATACACCACAACTAAACAGTAGACCTACCGGTCAACAGGATACTACGACAGAAATGTCTACATATGAATACATCGTTGCTTCTCCTTATTTTGCCTATTATCAAGATGAGACCGAAGAAGAAAAGACCAGATTTACAGATGCTTTCTTTGACCTCCCCGTGGCATTAAAGAATTTTCTATCGTCTCCCAAAACAGCTCAATATATCTATACAATGACCGCAGATCATGAAATGGGGGATATAGAAGCCTCTGTAATTGCTTCGTTGGTCCGAGATGTAATTGTCGGAAAAATTTTTGTTAAAGATTTTCCACTATTGTTGTCTTCGGGACTTAATCTTGATCAGCAGAAAGCTTCTTCTATCGCTAATAAGATTGCTTCTGATCTTTTCACTCCGATACTGGAATACATTAAGGCAATCCAGCATCAAAAATTCGGAGATAAAATTAAATTAGCGAAGCTTGAGTCAAAACCCAAGATAGACACGGAAACTTTCATACGCTCCCAGACGCCTCCTCTGAAAAAAGAAATGCCCGAACAACCGGAAAAAGAAGTTACCGTACTCTCGATGCAAGCTCCCGTAGAATCTAAATCTTTTCAGCCCTTGCCCCAAAAAGCTCCTTCTCCTCCTCCGCCGATAAGGCAGGCTCTGCCTCAGCAACCGCCCCATCAACCGTCTCCGCCAATACCGGCCACGGCCATCACGCCTCCGAAGCCGTCAGTTACCCAACCGCCTCCCAATTTACCCCGGCCTGAACCAGTACCCAACTTATCAGCCAGAGCCGACGGGTTAAAACCAGCTCAATCACCCCAGACAGAGCAGAAGGGGAATGTGTTGGATTTAAGGAGTAAGGAACAAAATCCGAAATCCTAAATACTAAATCCTAAACAAATTCCAATGACCAAAATCCGAATTATCAAAACTGTTTTGAACATTTGGAAATTTGCATTTTGATATTGTTTAGAGTTTAGATATTAGAATTTAGAAATTTATTCAAGTGCGCTTCCAAGTACCACAATTCATTGAAACAGAAACGAAAATCGTTGGACCATTTACCATAAAGCAGTTTCTGTGGATGGGCGGAGGAGGGGCGATTCTCACACTGCTTTATATTGCCGCGCCAAGATTGATATTTTTCATCTTGGGCCTTCCTGTCGCGACAGTTTTTGTCGCCTTCGCTTATATCAAGATAGATAACATCCCCCTCTTTAACTACTTAGCTTATGCCCTTTCTTATTTTCTGAATCCTAAAAGATATCTTTTCAGCAAGCAGGATGAACAGGAATTAGGAAATGTGGAGATAATAGAAGAACACAGGCTTCGCTAAATTCAAAATGAAAATATTAAAATGTAAAATTCAGGTTACTTAAAACTTTGTTAGCAAAGTTTTAAGTCTCAATAATTTTAAACTTTGATTTTTAAATTTTAAATTTGCCTTTATGGCTGCGCCAAATCAATCTACCCAACAATTAGTCGATATAGCCGAGATAAGGGACAATATCGTCATCCTAAAGGATGGCTCTTTGAGGGCGGTCGTCGAGGTATCGGCTATAAACTTTGAATTGCGCTCGGAAGATGAGCAGGTGGCCATTCTTCAAAACTTCCAAAGGTTTTTAAATTCAGTGGATTTTTCTCTCCAGTTGTCAACGATATCAAGACGGCTATTCATCGATACTTATCTAAAATACGTGGAAGAGACGACCAGAACGGTTACCAATGAACTTTTAAGGATCCAGTCTCAGGAGTATATAAAGTTCGTAAAAGAGCTATCGGCCCTGGCTAATATCATGTCCAAGAAGTTTTATATAGTCGTCCCTTTCTATGCCTTTGAGAATCCGGCGAAAGCCGGGATCGGAGCGGGACTGAAGAGCATCCTTAAACCTTCAACCGGAGCCAAGAAACTAAGCGAAGAACAGTTTAATATCTACCGAGACCAAATTCTTCAGAGAGCAGAGCTTGTATACGGAAATTTGGTAGGTTTAGGTCTTAGGACTAAACTGCTCGGGCAAGAAGAGCTAATTAACCTTTTTTATAACCTATACAACCCGACAACCGATCAGACTGCTCAAAAAGGCCCGCAAGGAAACGTATAGGTCGACACCGGTATTTCATTTATTATCCGATGGCAACCGACATAAAAAACCTGACAGAAAAAAGCTTGGATGCATTCTTTGCTCCATCGGCTTTTAACGTTTCCCCGGGCAATCTCCGGGTGGGCGACCGTTACGCTCGGACCATATTTCTGACCACCTACCCCCGCTACCTCCATACCAGCTGGTTTTCTCCGTTAATAAACATAGACCGGTCGATGGATATATCCATCTACATAGTGCCTAAAAACACCTCGTTAGTTTTGAAACAGCTACGAGACCAGCTGGCCCGGCTTCAAGCCCAGGAGATGGAAGAGTCAGCAGCCGGAAAAGTGAGAAATCCGATACTGGAGACGGCTATCCAGGATATTGAAACGCTGAGGGACCGGCTCCAACAGGGAATTGATCGTTTTTTCGAGCTCGGAGTATACGTCACAATTTACGAGAACAGCTTGAAGGAACTTGATGAAACAGAATCAAGGCTTAGGGGTATGCTCGAATACCAGCTCATATACTCACGTCCGGCCACCTTCAGGATGGCCGAGGGATTCTTATCTACTCTTCCGCTGAACAACGATCGTCTTAATGTCAAAACACCCCTGAATACCGAACCGCTTTCATCTCTCTTCCCGTTCGTTTCATTCGATCTCACTTCAAATTCGGGAGTTTTATACGGAATCAACACCCACAATAATTCTTTGGTTCTCTTTGACAGATTTCAACTCGAGAATGCCAACTCGGTTGTATTCGGCAAATCAGGAGGAGGTAAAAGTTATACCATCAAGCTTGAGATTTTAAGAAGCCTGGTTTTCGATACCCAGGTAATAATTATCGACCCCGAAGACGAGTATCGCTACTTGGCGGAAACGGTGGGCGGTTCGGCTATAAAAATATCTATCAACTCGCCCCACCATATCAATCCTCTTGATTTACCTACGCCCAAAGAGGATGAAACGCCGGCGGACGTCTTTAAATCACACTTACTCGATCTGACCGGATTGATGAAACTTTTACTGGGAGAGATGACTCCCGAGGAGGGCTCGATCCTCGATGAAGCCCTGATAGAAACCTACGCCCTCAAAGACATTAACCCAAATACAGACTTCTCCAAAAGCGCGCCCCCTCTTTTGTCCGATCTCCAAAGCGTATTAGAGGGTCTGACCGGGGGAGAGTCTTTGGCTATAAGGCTGAGAAAATACACTCATGGGACATTCGCCGGATTTTTGAACAACCCGACAAACGTTTCTTTGGACAGTTCTCTCCTTGTTTTCAGTATCCGGGATATGGAAGAAGAGCTTCGCCCGATTGCGATGTATTTGATTCTAAATCACGTCTGGACTCAGATAAGAAGAACGCTACGCAAGAGATTACTGATAGTTGATGAGGCCTGGTGGTTGATGAAATACCAGGCCGGAGCGGATTTTCTTTTCAATATCGCAAAGAGGGCGAGAAAATATTATCTTGGACTGACTACGATTTCCCAAGACATACCCGATTTCATGGCCAGCCCTCAGGGAAAGGCTATTGTCACAAATTCGTCCATCCAAATGCTGATGAAACAGTCTCCGGCAGCGATTGAGGTAGTGAAAGAGACGTTCAATCTTACCGACGCGGAAAAGTATTATCTTTTAGAAGCCCGCGTAGGCTTCGGACTTTTCTTTATAGGCCAGAATCATGTCGGTATCAGAGTAGTAGCTTCCTATGCCGAAGATCAGATCATAACCTCGGATCCACGACAGATTCTCGAAGTAGAAAAAGCGAAAGAAGAATGGGCAAAGAGCAACAAGGAGTAAATTTCTAATCCCTAAATCCTAATTTCTAAACAAACTCTAATGGCCAAAATCCAAATCACCAAAACAGTTTTGAAAATTTGGAAATTTGCATTTTAGTATTGTTTAGAGTTTAGGTGTTAGATTTTAGATATTTCCCCACCGTGGCTCAAAACACCCAACAACTAAATGCCGACGGACGGGCCCTGGAAGAAGAGGAGATTTCAGATGAAGAAGAGTTAACGATTGACGCAATCGAAGAAGAGGAATTGGTCGCTAACCAGCTATCTACAGAAAGAAACCTTTATAATATGGAGAGGGAGGTTAACGACCTTGCGAAAACGGGGAAAAAATTCGGACATCCTTCTTTCTTAAAATACGGGATACTCGCTTTATTGGCGGTGTCGGCAGATTTAATAGACGCGGCGGCCTTAACCGGCATAGGCGTGATCGTATCTACGTTCAGCTCTGTGGTTCTCAATTCTATTATTTTTATAATATTCATAACATCCGGAACAGAGCAGCATAATGCCGGACGGTACGTCAGCCATTCACAGGCAAGAATCCAAGAAATAATCGGACAGATAGCAGACCTTGAGCGCAATATCGCTCATCTGGCTCGACGAAGTATGCAAGTTTCGAAATTCTTATTAGGCAAGAAGAGGTTTGCCAGGCTGGCGACTTCAAAGGCGGCAAAAGGTATAGAGGCAGGAACAAGATGGTTATCGAAGTCTTTGAAATGGGGAGGGCTGGTTGCCGAAACTATTCCGGCTATGGACTTGGGATTTCTTCCTCTAACCTGTATTTCTGTTTTATTGAGCTATTTAGATGAGAGGAAAAGCTACAAGAACGCACGAACCGTAGGAGATAGCATCTCTGAACAATTTACTGAGGCCAGTACAGATTTAGCTTGAGAGGGGCCACATGGTATAATAAAGAAATAACAATGAGACTTAAAGTATATCTAATAACAATTTTAATATCTGTTGTAGCTGGGACCAGCTGGTATCTAATGGGGGAGGGGGGGGACTTCGAGGAACGCCAGACAGGCACTATTCTTGATGGCTTTACAGATAATGACAAGAGCCGGATAAAATCCGCCGAATCGGGGCTTATTTTGCTTAGCCAGAGAAAAGCAATATCGGCGACTGACTCTCCGGAAAAGGGGGTATTATTCTACGAAAAAGAGACCGGGAAGGTTTTTCAAGTTGATATAGCCAACAAGACTGAATCGGTAGTCTCCTCGAAAGTTCTAGAAAATTTCCTAAGCACTGTTTGGGCGCCTAATAAACGCGATGTTATATCGTTATTCTACTCCCCGAATGGGAACAGGCTGAGCTACTATGATTACGACGCTAAAAAGGCCTGGGCTTATGACCAGAGCATTAAATCAGCCGTTTTCTCTCCTGACGGCAACTCGGTTGCTTATTTCAAGACCGGATCAGAAGAAGACGGAGGATTGAATAAGATATTCATAGCACAGCCCAACGGCAGTTATACAAAAAAGATTTTAGACACACGATTAACGGATATTGAGATGTTCTGGCCCTTGGACAGCCAGCTTTCTTTTAAAACCAAATCTTCAGTGTTTATGCTGAGCAAGGACGGGGCTTTGAGCAAGTTTTTTGATGCTTATTCCGAGACTTTGAATGTGATGTGGTCTCAAAGCGGTAAAAAGGTCCTGCTATCCTACATTAACCCGAATAACGGAATTACCGAGCTCTGGTTTAAAAACACTGACTTTGGAGGAGAGGGCTTGCTGACGACAGGAATATCGGCCTCGGACTGTGCCTGGAGCATAGATGAAGTAAATATATTTTGCGCTGCAAATAAGTTCCCCGGGAGTTTAGAGACCGAAATACGCTTGATCAGCACTGATAACGGATCGGTTAAGACGATGGGAGTCTCGGCGGTGGGATCAAAGAACCTGTTCCTTTCATCTTTAGAAGACTTCCTTGTATTTACAAGTCCTTTGGACGAGCGTCTGTATGCACTAAAAATCAGTAATTAGCTCTTAGCGTAGTAACGCAGTAGCTAAAAAGAGTACCTCTCAGGGGTGCTTTTGCTAAAAGCTAAAGCCTAATATGCTACGAGCTTTTTATGGATAAGGCTTCACGATGATCCTTCTCTGGGGCTCGTTTCCAATACTTTCAGTGGCAATGTCGGGGTAAGAAGCTAATTCCATATGAACAATTCTTCTCTCATAGGCGGACATGGGGAGGAGCGCCTCTGCTTTTTGAGTATTGCGAACCCGGGTTACCACCTGCTTGGCAAGCTCTATCACATATGAAGCTTTGGCCTTTCGGTAGTCATTAACATCAACAACGATATTTTTGAATTCATTCAAATTCTTTAGAAACATAGCCCGAACTACCTGCTCGATGGCTCTCAGGTTCTGGCCGTTCTTGCCGATAAGGAAACGGGCGTTTTCCGGAGTGTAAACCAAAACTACAAGAGCTTTGCCGTCCTTATCGACTTCCTCCCGAGTCTCAACTTGGCACTCCAAGTTCATAAAAGAGATCATCTCCCTGATTTTCTCGGCTAAATTGTTTTTTGGATTAATGGATTCCATGCGTTTATTTATATCTCTGCCTTAAGTAACTCTGTTCGAAGATAGAAAATGCCGTAGTAGCCAGCCAATAAAGAACTAAACCGGCCGGCAGATTCCAACCAATAATTATAATCATTACCGGAAAAAAATACAACATTTGCTTATTCAATGCCTGCATCGGGTCATTTTGTCCGCCGGCAGAAGTTTTATTCGTTTTAAACTGAACAAATTGAGCGATCCCGCTTAGTATCGCCAACGGATGGCTTTTAGTGCTAACGTCAATGAAGCCGAAAGACAGCGTATTAATACTGCCGGGATTTCCGATAAATCCATACAACATATCGAGGCTCTCGGGCTTGAATCCGGCTATAAATGCCTGGTACAAAGCAATAAGTATCGGAATCTGAATAATTAAAGGCAGGCACCCCGCTAAAGGATTGATATTTTTCTCCTTATAGAGGGCCATGATGGCCGCGGATTGGGCGGTTTTATCATTTTTAAACTTATCCTTAAGCTCATTGATTTTAGAATTTATACCGGCCATGTCTTTTTGAGATTTGAACATCTTGGCTGTCAGCGGAAACATAGCCAATCTTAGAATAACGGTCAGTATAACAATAGCTAAACCGAAATCATTCCATGGTAAGATATTGTAGATGGAGATGACTGCATTAAAGAGAGGACGATATAATATTTCTTGGAATATATTTAACATTTTTAAATCAAGCTAAGTCTACCCCGCCCTTCGTGAGAGGGTTGCATCTTAAAACCCTGTAGAAGCCCCTAATAGCCCCCCTGAGAGGTCCTTTGGCTTTAATCGACTCTATCATATAGTCAGAGCAGGTGGGGTAGTATCTGCACCCTGAACTCAAAAAACAAAAAGGAGACCGTCTCCAGATTATTTCTTGGATGCTTTTATAGAAAGATATCGACTTTAAGATTAATCCGGTCATATTAGCTTAGTTTTCTTCAAAATACCTAATAATTCATTCTTAATCAGACTGCCTTCTACGGGCGGTTTTCTGAATCCGACCACTACATCGTAACCGGGCATAATCCGATCCATATCTGCCATCAGTGCCTCGGTAACTGTTCTTTTGACCGCATTCCTTGCCGCCGCTTTTTTAAATATTTTAGAAGGCGCTGCTATTCCGAACCTGCTTACTTTTAAGCCATTGGGTTTTATCCTTATAAATAAAAAATTGGCCTCGAAAGCCTTGCCGTTTTTAAAAACACTTTTAAACTCCCGGTCTTTTTTCAGTCTGTACTGTTTCGATAATGCCACGATGATCAATTTTCATTAAAAGAAAAATCGGCCGGATTGAATTATTCTGCCGCCATCTAAACTGTCAGCTTGTGACGTCCTTTGCCTCTCCTTCTGGCTAACACTGACCTGCCGGACTTGCTCAACATTCGGCCTAAAAAACCGTGTTTTACCTTTCTTTTCTTCTTTTTGGGACGGTATAGCGTTGATTTCATATTATCTATTATCTTCAATATTCAATAATTTTCAAGTCCCCGGTCTTTTAGGCATGCATTTTTGGGGCTGTCAATATTGTTTTATTTTCTCCACTTGTTATAAACATCATATCAACTTTTATCTGTTTTCCTGTTATTTTTTTAATCGAGTATAATTTACTATGTGTCTTAAAAGGTTAAGTCGAAAAACGGAAAGCGCAAAATAATTTCGATCGTCCCGGCAATACTTCGTTTTTGCTTCAATTTTCGACTTTAATCTAACTGGCGTATTATGACTAACGAGGAAATCTGGAAAGCCGTGCTTGGAGAGATGGAGTTGATGTTGTCTAAGGCAAATTTTACGACTTGGTTTAGAAATACGTCCATTATCTCCAAGGATAGGAATGCTGTCGTTGTTAGCGTTCCGAACGGTTTCATAAAAGAGTGGCTTGAAAATAAATTTCATAAAAAAATACTCGACTCTATCAGAACCCTGACTCCCGAAATAAGAGAGATCCAGTATATAGTCGGCCATCCTAAAATAGACCTCAAACAAAATATTGATAAGGTTTTACTGGAGAAAGACCTGGAAGAAAAAATCGGCACAGCTGTGGATGTTGATGTAGACAGGACTACTAACCTAAATAAAAAATACTCTTTCGATTCTTATGTTGTCGGGTCCAGCAACGAATTGGCTTTCGCCGCTTCTCAGGCAATCACAAAGAATATAGGAAAATTGTACAACCCTCTATTTATATATGGGGGAGTCGGCTTAGGGAAAACTCACCTTCTTCAAGCGATAGGCAATAGAATCTTATATGAGAACAGGGGAAGAGTGCTCTATGTACCGGCTGAGAAATTGACTGCCGACCTTATTGAATCGATCAGAAATAGAACGATTGAAGAGTTAAAAAATGTTTACTCTAAACTTGACCTGCTTATTATAGATGACATTCAGTTTATAGCCGGAAAAGAAAAGACTCAGGATATTGTTTTTTCTATTTTTAATGAGCTCCACGGGAAAAATAAGCAGGTTGTCCTGTCTTCCGATAGGCCGCCTAAGGCCATCCCGGCCCTTGAGGAACGCCTCAGGTCGCGTTTTGAAGGAGGAATGATAGCCGATATAGGCACTCCTGACTTAGAGACAAGATTAGCTATTTTAAAAATGAAATCAGAGGATAAAGAGTGCGGATTAGACGCTAATACTTTATCTTATATAGCTACGAATATCCAGAAGAACGTTAGGGAGCTTGAGGGAGCACTGAACCGAGTCATTGCTTTCAGCCAGATATACAATCGCATTCCCGATCTTAAAGAGGTTAAAAATATACTAAACACCTATTTAAGCAGTCCTTACCGCAAAACCTCGCCCCAAGTTATTCTTAAAAATGTAGCTGACTTTTACAGTATCTCTCTTACCGACTTACTGAAAAGAAGCAGAAAGAAAGAAGTAGTCAGGCCCCGCCAGATTGCCATGTTTCTATTAAGAGAGGAAACAAAACTTTCTTTTCCTGAGATAGGACAAAAACTAGGCGGCCGGGATCATTCCACTGTCATTCATGCTTTTGAAAAAATAAAAAAGGAAGAATCGGCGGATGAGCCCTTGAAACAGGAATTAGTGTTGATTAAAGAAAGGATTTATAATTCGTTTGAAAAATAATGTTGATGAATCGGTTGATATCTTTCTGAAAACTTTGTTAATAACAGGCAGACAATAATATGACAATAGATACTGTTAAAAATATTTATAAAGATAACCGGAACTTATCCCTGAAGATATCAATAAATTGTTTATAAAATTTTTACCGGTTTTCATTCTTAATAATTTTTTAAATAATACTTCTCCACAAATCCACAGTGCTAATAAGTAATAATAAATTCTTTATAGATATTAGATAATAATTATTATTGATGGATAAGGGGCACTAATACACTTATGAAAATAACTTCGTCCACTAAAAATTTAAAGAAAGCTTTGAGTTTAGTTGAAAAAATAGTATCTAAGAGTACATCACTGCCTATTTTAAATAATATATTAATAAAAACAGAAAACGGCCGGCTCAAGTTGTCGTCGACTAATTTAGAGATCGGGATCAATTATTTAATAGGCGCAAAAATAGAGGAGACGGGAGAAATAGCCGTTCCGGCCAGAATAGTTTCTGACTTTATAAATAATATTAGAGAAGAAAAAGTATCTCTCAGTACGAAAAACAATATATTAAATATTGACTCAGATCACTGTAAAACCAGTATTTTAGGCTTTGACCCTAAGGATTTTCCGATCATACCTAAAATAAAGAAAGAGTCTTTTGCCAGTATTAATACCAAAGTCCTTAAAAGTTCTCTTATGGCTATTCTTGATTCCATAGCTCTATCCGAGGCAAGACCTGAATTAGCCGGGGTATTTGTAAGTTTTAGCTCAGATAAACTAACTTTTGCCGCTACAGACAGTTTTCGACTGACAGAAAGAATTAATGATTTTAACTGTAAAGATCAGAAATCAATTATTTTACCAAGAAGCACTGTCATTGAGCTGATAAGGGTCAGCAGCGATACAGAAGGGGATTTAGACGTTAAAATAGGCGATAATCAGATAGTTTTTTCAAATAATGACTTAGAGGTAATCTCAAGAATAGTGGAAGGAAGCTATCCTGACTATAAAAAAGTGATTCCGGAAAAATTCGTATCGAGAGTGATCGTAAACAAGGACGATTTTGAAAAGAACACCAGATTAGCCGGACTTTTCTCTTCGAATATATCGGACATTAAAATAAAATGTCTTGAGAAAAAATTAGTCATTGTCTCTAAAAACTCAGAAAAAGGAGAGATCAATACATCAATGGAATGCGTCTTAAAGAACGAGCCGTTCGATATAGCCGTTAACTATAATTATATTTTAGATGGTCTTAAAATACTTCCGACCGAGAAAGTTATCTTAGAATTTACCGGTCATGGAAGTCCTTTAGTATTAAGACCGGACGGCAATGAAAAAAAACTGACTTATCTGATTATGCCTCTAAGGAGTTAAATTATGTTCAAATCACTAAATTCGAGAATTGCCAAGAAGTACGGTAAAATAGCAAAAATTCAGAATACCAATATCGAAATAGAAAAGTCTTTTAAGAGTTTTATGACTGAACAGTTTGGACCAGTCGCTAAAAATATTTCCTGTACGGTAGTCTATGATAATAAAGCGAATTATGCCGTATTTAAATTCACGAATAAAACAGCGGCGAACGAACTAAGTCTTAGAATTAACGAACTAAAGAGATTCTTAGATAAATCCGGACTAAAGATAGGCAGGATCATAATCCAATAAGCCTATCTGTAAACAGATCTGATGGCCCACTCCCAGTTATTAAATTGGGGATCGGCAGAGGGATTTTCAGGAAAAGGCCCCAGAGGGTCGTTTTTATTTACGTAAAATAAAATATTATGCATTTCCTGACCGGATGCCTGTTCGTTTTTATATAAATACTGGCCGTTCAGCATTATTTTATTCGTGAATACAGGATCGGGGGGATTAAAAGTTTCACGAGGGAGAGCCGAAAGTGCCTTTACCATAAATTCATGCCACATTGGCCCAGCGGCGCTGATGCCGGCTCCTTCTCTGGTCATGGACTGGTTATCGTTATTACCAACCCAAACCCCGGCGGCGAAATTAGGTGAATATCCTGCAACCCAGGCATCTCTGTTCTCTTGTGTGGTTCCGGTTTTTGCGGCCACGTCGAAATCCGGAAAATATAAAGAGCTTGAAAAGCCAAAAACAGGGGATCGGGCACTATTGTCCGAGAGTATATCGCTGACTAATCGGGTTATTTTCGGATCTACAACGCGTAAAGGAGAAGGTTTAGATTCCTCCAGTATATCACCATTGGGCAATTCTATTTTCTTTACTATATACCACGGATTTCTTACTCCTTCATTGGCGAATACTCCGTAAGCTGATACAAGATCGACTAATTTTACCTCAGCTCCGCCCAGAACTAAAGATAATCCGTAACGAGACCGGTCTTCCAAAGTGGTAATGCCCATTTTTCGAGCTAAATCTATCGTATTATCAACTCCGGCAAGATAAAGAACTTTGACGGAGGGGACATTTAAAGATCGAGAAAGAGACTGGCGCAAAGTTACCGGGCCACGAAAGTCGCCATCGTAATTTTGAGGATGATAGCAATCAAGGCCGAAAGGATCTTTTTTTTCTGAACTGTCAGGTTGGCAGTTAGGATTAAACTCTGTTTTTACATCGAAAAGAATCGTTGAGTCAGGATACCCGGCTTGAAAGGCGGCAGCATAAGCAAACGGCTTAAAGGCCGAACCGGGCTGTCTTTTGGCTGTGGCGACGTTAAAGTTACCCTGATTTTCGATGTCGAAATAGTTAGCCGATCCCACTAAGGCAAGAAGATCTCCGGTTTTAGGATTAACCGCTGCCAAAGCCGCATTCTTGGCTTTATAGCGCTCTTTATTGATCACCGAGTACTTTTCTACCACTTCTTCTGCGGCCTCTTGAAAGGCAGAATCAAGCGTGGTTGTGATCTTAAAGCCTCCGCTCTCGACTGCTTCCTCCCCGTATTTAGAGATCAGATATTCTTTTATCATGATTACGAAATGGGGAGCCGATATTTCTTCTTTCGCGGATTTAAACTCGACTTTTTCCGATAGAGCGTGATTGAGTTCTTTTTCGGTGATAAATCCTAAACCGAACATTTTACTCAAAGTATCGTTTTTTCTGGACATCAACTCTTCCACGTGATTGCCGTAAGGAGAATAATATGTGGGTGCCTTAGGGAGAGAGGCGATAATAGCCGATTCATTCAAGGTGAGGTCAGAGGCAGATTTGCCAAAAAACTGTTTACTGGCGGCTTCAATACCGTATGAGTTTGATCCATAGGGTATCTGGTTTAAGTACATCCAGAATATCTCATCTTTTGTAAACCTTCGCTCGATTTCAATTGCGACTAAAATTTCCTTTACCTTTCTTGTAATAGTTTTTTCATCACCGAAAAGAGCCTTCTTGACCAGCTGTTGAGTGATTGTTGAACCGCCCTGAGAGATCTCAAAATTTCTCAAGTCCTTTAAAAAAGCCCTAATTATACCGCGCAGGTCGAGACCTTTGTGGGTATAAAAATCAGCATCTTCTGAAGCGATGGTCGCTTTTTTAATATACTCAGGTATCTTTTCCCAGGCGATGATGGTTCTTTTCTCTTCTCCATGGATGTCGTAAAGAAGAACCTCTCCCGTGCGGTCATATATCTTCGTAGATTCTCCGACGCGCCTTGTAGCTATGGATTCAGGATCGGGCAGAGTGTACTGAATGTAAATAAAAAGCAAAAGAAACCAGATAGCTCCCAAAACAAACAACCACAAAAAAAGCATTGACAATGCTTTAATAAATCTCATATTTCTAATTCTTTTTATCTTGTAAACTTTGAATTTAGGTCCGGCCATCTTTTAAGAATAATGGCATAAATCAGCCTTCTTTACAAGGCAAAGTAATAGATCTTTGAATTTGAAGAAGCGATAAATATAAGCTATTATAATAACCATGAACCAGCTTTTAGAAAGAGGCGTAGAAGAGATTATAGAAAAAGAACATTTAAGGGCCCGCTTGGATAGGGGCGACAAGCTCAGGATTAAACTCGGGATTGACCCCACCGCACAAGACCTCCATTTAGGCCACACCGTGGTCTTAAGAAAACTTAGGCAGTTTCAGGATGCCGGTCATCAGGCCGTTTTTATTATCGGTGATTTCACCGCTACCATCGGAGACCCTTCTGGTCGCAACGAATCAAGGCCAGCCTTATCGGAAAAAGATATTAAAGATAATATGAAAAATTATCTTAATGAGGCGGGTAAGGTTATTGATTTAAAAAAGGCGGAAATTCACCACAATTCTGAGTGGTACAAGAAAAAAGACACCGGTTTCTTGATGGAGCTGGCCAGTAAGTTTACGGTAGCGCGGATGATGGAGAGGGATGACTTTCAAAAAAGGCTCAAAGACGGTCAGGACATAAGCCTTCTCGAAATATTGTACCCTATACTGCAAGGGTATGATTCATTTGCCGTAAAGGCTGATCTGGAATTAGGCGGTACCGATCAAAAATTTAATCTTTTAACCGGGAGGAAGGTTCAGAAAAGATACGGCCAGGCAGAGCAGGACGTGATGACCATGGTTCTTATCGAAGGTTTGGACGGATCAAAAAAGATGAGCAAGAGTTTAGGGAATTATATAGGCCTCTCGGAAAGGCCGGAAGATATGTTCGGAAAAACCATGTCGTTGCCGGACGTACTAATGCCCAAGTACTTCAGTGTTCTAACCGATGTTCCAGATGAGGAGATAGACCGACTTAAAAAAGATTTAAATAGTCAAAATTCGAGCGGCCAGTCGCTTAAAGGATGGAAGGAGAGGTTGGCTTATGAGTTAGTAAAAATATATCACGGAGAAAGAGAGGCGAAAAAAGTTCGGGACGAATTTAATAGAGTTTTTTCTAAAAGGGAGATACCGGAAGATGTTAAAGAATGGAAGACGGGTGGCGACAGCGGTATCGTAGATATTTTAGTAGATTCTGACTCGGTAAAATCCAAAACAGAAGCCAAGAGACTTATAGACCAGAAAGCCTTATCGATTAACGGTCACACTATTACTGATTGGGATTTCAAGGTAAAAAAGGGCCAAGTGGTAAAAATAGGTCCGAGAAAGTTCTTGAAAGTATTGTAAATTTAAATCGCCCCGGCCGGGGCGATTTAAATCAGTTACCAGCTATTTCCTTCATCTTCGTCTCCGGCCACTGGATCGCTCTCGTCATTAAGATCGGGGTCGTCCATCTCACTGTCATCCTCCTCGTCATCATCCTCTTCTATCACAGGTTCGACCGGGTCACCATCGAGACCGCCATCTTCTATAGACATCGTTTTCCAGAACAGACTGTCCATAAATGGGTTTTCTTTGCCTGTCCCCATCAGCTCCTTAGGGATCAGATAAGAGATCGGGCAAATAAGCTTATTTATATTATTATATTACAAAAATCATCCTCAATTGTATTTATGTGGATAACAATGTCAACCCCTCACTTGAGGAAGGATAGGTTCTGCGGCAGCAAAGTCTTGTGGGTGAGGATTAATAAATGAACTAATCTATAATTCATAGACTTGGCTATTATACAGAACAACTACTTTGCATATCCTTGCTGTATTACGGGGTCAACCCCTCACGGATGAAGCGCAACAAACCGCAATTGCTAAGGCGTCGGCGGCATCGTCCGGTTTAATGTCGGTAGTAATTTTTAATATCAGGCGAACCATATTTTGAACTTGTTTTTTCTCCGCTCTGCCGTAATTGGTAATTGCTGACTTTATTTCCAGGGGGGTGAACTCGTAAAATGGCAGTCCGCTGTTTTCTATGGCCCAAAGCATAACCCCCCTCATTTGGGCTACCGGTATGGCGGTCTTTTGGTTCTTGAAGAAGAACAGTTTTTCGACGGCAACCGCGTCGGGCTTGTATTTATTTATAATTTTAGAGACCTTATCCGCTGCATCTTTATATATTCCAGGTCCTTTGCCTGTGTTTTTTAAAATACCGTAAGCTAAACAAGACAGATTGTTTCCATTTGATTCTACGACCCCGAAACCGATACGAGTTATACCAGGATCAATGCCCAGGATTATCAAATAAATTTCTAATTTCTAATTTCTAATTTCTAAAAATAATAGTCTGGTAATAAATTTTAGAATAATTAGCTTGATTAGAATAATTAGGTCAATTCTCCGCAAGGTTAGAGATTACGTCCTCGACTTCTTCCTGATCATCGAGAGCTTCAAATAGAAGATCGATTTTATCTCTCACAGATTCATCCGGGGCAGTAAATTGTTCGTCAAGCATCCAGCCTATACTGCCGGGCGGAACCATCTTACTTTCATGTTCGCTGAGTATATTTTTAATATCGGCAACAGTTCTATTTCTGTTGTCGGTAATCGCCTTTACACGCATAGCTATTCCGCCGGGTCCAATCCCGTCGATTATCAGCTCTTCTAATTGAGCCGAGGATTTATCGGCCGCTTTCTTTATCGCCCGCGCTATATTGTCGTTCGGAACATTCATTGCTCGAGCCTGGTCTATCGCTTGAGACAGGGCGGCGTTGGATTTCGGGTCAGTGCCTTTTTTTGCCGCAAGAGTTATCGCCCTCGATATCTTAGAGAAAAGCTGTCCTCGTTTTTTATCAGTAACGGCTTTTTTGTGTCTGATCTGGGCCCACTTAGAGTGTCCGCTCATAGCAGTGTATTTTTAATTCCAAGATGTTTTAGGCCTTGAGCGGTGATAACCCGGCCCTTTGGTGTCCGGGCTATTAACCCGATCCTCAGCAGATACGGTTCATAAACATCTTCGATGGTGCCCTCTTCTTCCGATATGGAGGCAGCGATAGATTTAAGTCCTACGGGACCGCCGGCAAACTTGTCTGCGATAGCGTGCATAATTTCTCTGTCTGTTTTTTCAAGTCCTCGGTCGTCTATCTCGAGCATGGCTAAGGCCTTTTTTGCGGCCAAAGCGCTTATGGAAGTTTCCTCATCCGTCATTTGGCTATAGTCCCTTACTCTTTTGAGCAGGCGGTTGGCTACCCGGGGAGTGAATCGTGATGCCTGTGAAATAATGCTTACCGCCTCTTTGTCCGTATCTATACTGAGCAATTTAGCCGAGCGGTTGACGATTCTTTCTATGTCTCCCTGATTATAAAAATCCAGCCTCAAATTAGCTCCGAAGCGAGATCGAAAAGGGGATGAGAGCATTGATATCTTGGTCGTAGCGGCGATAAGGGTAAACCGAGGCAGGTCTATCTGAAGAGTCTTAGCCGAATTGCCTTTACCGATGACTATATCAAGTTTAAAGTTTTCCATTGCCGGATAAATAACCTCCTCAACGGCTTTATTCAGCCTATGGACCTCATCTATAAATAAAATATCCCCGTCGCTTAGGCCGGTAAGTATTGAGCCGACATCCCCGGCTTTTTCAAGGGCAGTGCCGGAAGTAATTTTAAGATTTGCTCCCAGTTCCTTGGCTATAATATAAGCAAGAGTCGTCTTGCCTAAGCCGGAGGGGCCGTGAAGCAGAAGATGCTCGATAGGTTCCTTTCTTTTCTTAGCCGCTCCGATAAGTATCTTAAGATTTTCTTTTATCTTATCCTGGCCGACATACTCATCAAAGTTGGAGGGCCTTAGCGCGCGGTCAAGAACCTGATCGTCCAAGGTCGGCTTCGGAGCAACTTCTTGCCGGCCGGCCGTAGAATTATTTGATCCCGGATTGTCGTGTCTCTTAATTTTCATATAAGATTCCAACCCGACAGAGGTCTCGCTCGCCCCATAGAGGCGAGTCATAAGACCTCGGCGAGGCTATCTCTAACGGGGGTTGACCCCGTAATACAGCAAGGATCGGCAAAGCAGTCATTCTGTCCTATATGCCGGTTCTATCTAATCATCTACGCTTGATAATCTGGACTATCAGTTAGTCTTTGCTTATGCAGAATATATCCTTGCTGATATGCGGGGTTGACATTCATTTTAATTTAGATTACAATATGCACGGATCATAAGCCTCAAAACCCATTTAATCTGTAGGCAATTGGGTAGGTGTTGTCACGCAGACCCAACAGGGATACTGTCTTAGTTCGGATAGTTTGGTTCCGACTGAACTACTCCTCGGAATTATCCTATCCCGCGTTTTGTAAATTCGGGCCTTTGCCTACAGATTAAAGGGGTTTTATGTTTAAAAAGTGCTTTTAGCCGAATACTCTCTCAAGCTCTTCCAGCGAAGTGATGCCTTCAAGAAGTTTCAAGTATCCGTCTTGAACCATCGTGACCATACCCTCGCTTACCAGAAGTTCATTAACTTCAGAAATCACCATTGGCCGGCTCATCAGCTTTTCTAATTCTTTAGATACCGAGAAAACCTCAAACGATCCTAAACGGCCGGAATATCCAAGGTGGCTGCATTCAGCGCATTGTCCCGGGTAGTATATTTTTAGAGACGAGCTCAAGTCGGGGAATTTTATCCGACCACTGATCGGTTCAAGGATCTTTTTAATTTTTGTAAGATCACCGGGGCTTACTTTCTTTAATATTTTGCATGATCCGCAGAGTTTTCTAATTAATCTTTGGGATATTACCAAATTCAAAGCCGGGGCGAGTATTTCCGGTTTCACGTGAAGATCTACCAGGCGGGGGATGGCTCCGGCGGCGTTGTTAGCGTGAATGGTTGATAAAACAAGGTGACCGGTCAAACTCGCGTTCAGAGCTATATCGGCCGTTTCCATATCGCGTATTTCTCCGACTAAAATAACGTCCGGATTTTGCCGCATTATTATCTTGAGTCCGTTGGCGAATGTGTAGTTTTTGGCCGGATCAACCTGGCTTTGAGATATACCTTGAATATGATATTCAATCGGATCTTCAATGGTTAGGATTTTAGTTTTTGAAGAGTTTATGTAGTTTACAAAAGCATAAAGAGTGGTCGTCTTACCGGCTCCGGTCGGGCCGCTTACCAAGACCGTGCCGGTATTTATCTTAAGTTTTTCTTTTATAAAATCGAGGATGTCTTTGCGCAGTCCAAGATCCTCGAGGGTGCCTCTTACGGTGAAGGGGTCAAGGATCCTCATTACTACGGTTTCGCCGAATTCGCTCGGTAAAATTGATATCCTCAAGTCGACGTTGTTATTATTCTTTTGTCGAACGCTGAACCGGCCTTCTTGGGGTCCATGGACATTTAACTTTAGCTTGGAAAGGATTTTGATCCTGTTTAAAATCTTATTGTAGTAGTCGTGATCAATAGTGGCTACATCGTAAAGAATTCCATCAAGTCTGTAGCGCAGGCGGGCAGTGGTTCTCTCCGGTTCAAAATGTATATCCGAAGCCCGTGTCTTTAGAGCTCCTGCCATTAAGATTTCGAGTAGTTTGGTGACCGATACATTGGTTATTTTTGATTTCAGGTCAGCAATGGTTTTTATTTCATCTTCAAGTCTGGAAAGCTCTTCCTCGTCTATCTCGATTGCTCCGACTTCGAACACCTGAGGACGTTCGGAGGACTTGTATCTTGCCCAGACGCGCTCCAAAGCCTCGGGGGTCGTTATCATTATTTCAAGGTTAAGTCCGGGTTTTTTAAGCGATTCAATGGTCTTTTGAGTGGCTGGGTTTGAGGGGTCAGTGACGGCGATGATCAGCTTTGAGGCGGTTTTGTATAAAACGGCCAGATTGGAGCTTCTGGCGGTATCTTCGTTTATAACATGAAGAGCATCGCGATCTATCGGAACGCCTTTTAGATTGGAAAATGGCAGATTCAGGCCGGAAGCTAAAGAGTGGTACTTTTCCTCAGATTCTTTTACCGCAATATCCTGCAGTTTTTTCTCGAGTTCTTCTTCTTTTGTTCGGATTTGAGAGGGAGCCATTAATATTTGTTGAGCCGGCAGCGTTTTAAAGTTAAGATGGTCTATCTGGAGCCAAGATAGCGAACCTGGCTCTTTTGTAAAGACGGAATCATGTGGATATCTCTATTATAGCATAAAGGGCTTGACCTGCGGGGATATATTTGTTAGTATTATTCCAGTAACTTAGTGGTCCGCAGATGCGGACCCGTATTTTTAAATAGCAATCAATCAACGGTAAACAATTCATAACGCTGTTGTAAATTGTGAGTTGAGGATTGTCGGTAGAATTGGAAACTAAACAATTTTTGTCAGCTATAAAGCAGATTTCTGAAGAAAAAGGAATTTCAGAGAAAAGCGTCATAGAAACAATCGAGGCCGCCATCGCTGCCGCCTACAAAAGGGATTACGGTAAAAAAGGCCAGATCATTAAAGCCAAACTCGACATGGAAACGGGCGATTTGGACATGACCCAGATCAGCTATGTAGTCGAGGGGATGGATGAAGAGGGCTATATAACCGGTAAGTTGCCGGCTAAATTATCCGAAGACAGGGCTGATATGCAGGACTTGGAAGATTTGAGACAGAGAAGGGAAAGGCGGGAGAAAATAGAAGAAGAAAAAAAGGAAGAAAACGGAGAGATAAAAATTAAATTCAATCCCGAAAAGCATGTACTTTTAGAAGATGCCAAAAAGAAAAATAAAAAATTAAAGGTAGGCGACGAAATCGTGGTTAAGCTTGAAGCCCAGACCAGCTTCGGCCGTATCGCCGCCCAAACGGCCAAGCAGGTCATTATCCAGAGACTGAGAGAGGCCGAGCGGAACGCTATCTTTTCCGAGTTTAAGAATAGGGAAGGCGAGCTGATAAGCGGCGTAGTTCAAAGACGCGAGGGCCCCTTAGTTTTTATCGACCTTGGTAAAACAAACGGCCTCCTGGTTCCCATTGAACAAATACCCACCGATAATTACAGGATCGGACAACGACTAAGGTTTCTTATTTTAAAAGTGGAAGAAACCTCGCGCGGACCGATGATTCTTTTATCCAGATCACATCCCAAGCTGGTAGTCGAACTTTTCCGAGTGGAAGTTCCGGAAATAGACAGCGGATCGGTAGAGATCAGGGCGATCGCCCGAGAAGCCGGGTCAAGGACCAAGATCGCGGTAAGCTCGAAAGAGGAAGGCGTTGATCCGATCGGGTCTCTGGTGGGGCAAAAAGGAGTCAGGGTGCAGACCGTCATTAATGAGCTCTCTGGTGAGAAGATAGATATAATTCTTTGGAGCGAGAAGCCGAAAGAATTCATTGCCAACTCTCTTTCTCCGGCCAAAGTAGTAAATGTCGATATTATTGATGAAAAAAGAAGACATGTTTTAGTCGAAGTGTCCGATGACCAGTTCTCCTTGGCTATAGGGAAAAGAGGACAGAATGTCCGACTTGCCGCCAAACTTACAAACTGGAAAATAGACGTCCGGTCGCCCAAGGAAAACCTCAATTTTAAAGAGGTCGTCGAAGAAACGGAAATTAAGAACGAAACAGCGAGCCTATAAAAGCCATGGAATCAACACTCAAGAAAATCAGCAAAGATCAGTCCGAGCTGTTTATTGAGCTTGGGAAAGAAGAGCTGGTCAAATTTATAGACAAAGCCGAGACACTTCTTTCTCGCGACCTTCATATAGATGGTTTTCGGAAAGGCAAAGCCCCTAAAGATTTAGTAAAAAGACATTTTGGAGAGCAGTTTATACTTGAAACCGCGCTTGATTTAGCCGTAAAACAAAGTTTAGCCGAGACTATTAAAGAAAAAGATCTCGAAGTCCTTAAGGCCTCTTCTCTTAACATAGTCGAGAACAGTTCGCAGCGTTTAATATATAAGGTTTTACTGACTCTTTTCCCTGAAATAAAATTGCCTGACCTCAGGACTATTAAAGTCAAAAGAAGAGAAGTTCAGGTAACATCGGAGGAGGTAAATAACACCCTGGAAGATATTAGGTCTTCAAGGGCGACTTTCTTGGATAAAGACGAACCGGTCGAGAACGGCGACAGGGTTGAAATTGACTTCGAAGCTTTTATTAACGGACAGGCGATTGAGGGCGGGGTAAGCAAGAACCACCCCCTCATAGTCGGCAAAAAGACTTTCATACCCGGATTCGAAGAAAAGTTAGTGGGGATGAGAAAAGGAGAAGAGACGACATTCTCTTTAAATGCTCCGGAAAACTACTTCAATAAAGATATCGCCGGCAAAGAACTCGACTTCAAGGTTAAGGTGGTGGATGTCAAAAAGGTGACTCTTCCGACCTTGGACGACGGTTTCGCCAAGCTTTTAGGGAATTTTGGCAATTTTCAAGATCTCGAAGCGAGCGTAAGGGACGGTATTTTAGCGGAAAAAAAATCGAAAGAGCGGGAACGCTTGTTGGTTGAGGCCGTAAGTAAGATCACCGAAAAATCAGATATCAAGGTTACCGAAGACCTTATCGACCAGAAAGTGGAGGAAATGGTAGCGAGATTCGATCAAGACCTGCATCAAAAGGGGATGGAGCTGAGCCTCTATCTTGCCCATATAAATAAAACTCAGGATGAGCTAAGGCAAGACTGGAGAGAAAATGCGGACAAACAGCTTAAGACCTCTCTAATTATTCAGAAAATATCAAAAGAAAAAAAGATTAACGCATCGGAAGCAGAGGTAGAAGAGGCCGTCAGCCAAGCCATTCAGATGCTCTCTGCAAGAGGGGACGTCCAAAGCGACTCTCTTGATTTAGAAAAGATCAAAGAAGAAGTGGCGTCCAAGATAATTAACGACAAGACCCTGTCTTATATCGAAAGCATTTGCATCTCGGCTTAGAAACCTTAAAACAAAACACCCATGAATTAAAGGGTGTTTTGTTTTAAGGTTTATTTCTGCGGTACCTCTGATTCGCTGGTTTTACGAGGCTTGAATTATCCCAATTAAATTAATAATATGGGAACAGATGTATTCCCAGCTCCGCTTTTCGGTACCAACCCCTGTATTTGACCGGTTGGTCTCAAGAAGCGGAGCTGGGTATTTGATTACCCCGGTAGCCACATAACCCGAAGTACCACCTTATGCTTAATTATACACTATTATTCTAACAATGTCAAGTAACCCTAAAAAGGCCATATATTTAGATAATGCCGCCGCTACCCCTATCGATAAAGCCGTAAAAGACGAAATGTTTGAATTTTCAAACTCTTTTTACGGCAACCCGTCGTCTTTTAATGAAAAAGGGCGGGAGGCGCGGGATCGTATCGAAAAAGCCCGAGCCTTCGTGGCTAAGTTTATAGGCGCCCGTCCTGATGAAGTTATTTTCACAAGTTCTGGATCGGAAGCTAACAATTTGGCCATATTAGGATCTCTTGGCAGCGATCAGCCCGGAGAGGCGGTAGTTATGTCCATAGAGCATCCTTCAGTTCTGGAGGCCTATAAAGTTCTACGAGATAGGGGATGGAAGATAAGCCATATCAAGGTTGACGAGAATGGTTTAATCAGTCTTGAAGATCTTGAAAGCAAGCTCAGCGCAAGAGTTAAGTCAGTATCCGTGATGTATGCTAATAACGAAATAGGAACCATCGAGCCGATAAAAAAGATTTCAAAAGTCATCAGTAACTTTAGGAATAAAAAAATATTTCCTCTTTTGCACGTTGATGCCTGTCAGGCAACGGAATACCTTGGTATGAACGTGAACAATTTAGGCGTTGATTTAATGACGTTCAACGGCTCTAAAATATACGGGCCGCGCGGGATAGGCGTCCTCTATGCAAGGAGGGGTGTAAAAATAAATCCTCAAATTGTCGGTGGCGATCAGGAGGGGGGTCGTCGGGCTGGAACAGAAAATGCCCCGGCTATTGTAGGAATGGCCAAAGCCCTGAGCCTTATAGACCGAAAAGAAGGCGAAAGACTCAGTAGGCTGAGGGATTATTTCATAGAAAATATTCAAAAAGTAATTCCCGGAATCAAAATAAACGGAGCTTTGGGCAAAAATAGGCTCCCTAATAATATAAATATTTCCATTTCTGGCCTGAGCAGCGAGATACTGCTTTTGGAGCTCGATAAATACGGGATCTATGCCGGATCGGGATCGGCTTGCACCGCAAGATCGGTTGAGCCTTCACATGTTCTCAGGGCGATCGGCAATGAAAGCAAGTATTTGGAGGGGGCTTTACGGTTTAGTTTAGGGCGCGGGACAAATAAAAACGACTTAAATTATGTTTTCAAGATTCTTCCTCAAATTGTTCTTAATCTAAAAAAAAGGCTACAATACAGGATATGAAAATAGGATTTTTCTCAGAGACGTACCTTCCCGTAATTCACGGAGTGACTATATCCATAGAGACATTCAGAAAAGAACTGGAGTCAATGGGCCACAAGGTTTATATATATACCTTAGATATTCCCGGATATAAGGACAAGACTCCAAATGTTTTCAGGTTTAAATCTATAAGAATAATAAAAAATCCTGAGCTTCGGCAGCTTCAGCCGGCTCTGCATTTGAAGCCGGTCAGAGCCTCCTTAGAAGAGATACATAAGCTCAAATTAGACATAGTCCATGCCCATACTCCTTTTAGCTTGGGCGTCTTGGCCAAGAGCGTCTCTAAGGAGCAGAAGATCCCCATGGTATATACTCATCACACGGATTATCCAGAATATATTAAGTTTTACTGGAAGGACAAGATTATTCTTCCTCGATTAATGAAGGTTTACACTCGATGGTTCTCTAATCTTTCAAACGGCATTATTGCCCCATCTCTTAAAATCAAAAGGTACTTGCGTGGATACGGTGTAAATAAAAAAATCCCGATTTATGTCCTTCAGACAGGTATTGACCTTAATCTTTTTAAAAAATCTCCGGCTGCCGGTTTTTTGGTAAGGAGGAAGTTGGGCATATCTCCTCAAGCCAAGGTTTTGATATGCGTCGGTAGGATAGGTCAGGAGAAGAATGTTGAATTTATAATCAGGGCTTTTGGCGAGATTTCTAAAGATAGAGAAGGAATATTTTTAATGATGGTAGGCGAGGGTCCTTTCTTTGAAAGCCTCAAGAAGATAGTCAAAGATTCGGGGCTGGATAAAAAGGTAATATTCACCGGCAGAATTTCTCACGACGAAATTAAGGACTATTATAACGCAGCCGACTTGTTTGTCTTTGCTTCTTATACGGATACTCAGGGCATCGTAATTATCGAGGCAATGGCCTGTGGTTTACCGGTGGTGGCGTTAAAAGACGATGCATTTTCTGACATGATAGCTGATGGTAAAAATAGCTTTATGGTAAATAAGCAATCAGAAAAGATTTTTGCCCAAAAGGTTAATCAGTTGCTTGGCGATAAAGAATTATACAGAAAATTCTCATCAGCAGCTATTAAGCAAGCCGCTGCTTTCTCTAAGGAGAATATGGCCAAAAAGCTTATCTCCGTATACAAGTCTTTATTGAAAAAATAGGATTTTGTGATAAAATATCCGCCAGTAATGCCCCCATAGCTCAACGGATAGAGCGACACCCTTCGAAGGTGGAGATCTGGGTTCGATTCCTGGTGGGGGCGCAAGAATAGATCGAAGTCTAAAAAATAAAAATAATTTTCAATTTTGATATTTACATTTAAAGTTATTATACGCGCCCGTAGCTTAATTGGTGAAGCAGCTCGCTCTTAACGAGAAGATTGAAGGTTCGAGTCCTTCCGGGCGCACAGCTTTAAGTATGAAAGAAGTACTACCCAAAAATCGATTAATTGAGGACCCGGACTATTATAGGAATATCATAGAGAGAATTGCCGAGGAACTTGAAGGGTTGGCTAAGTTATTTGACCAAGAAACATCAGGCATTCGCAGAATGAGTGGGTCATGGGGAGAGAAAGCTGCTCTACTTAAGTCAGGCGAGAAGCTTGGGTCAGATCAGTCGGCAGTGAGAGAAATAGTTAAGGATATTGCAGATAATGCAGGGTTATCGGTTGGAGAGCGACAATATCTTTTAGGTCGGGTGTTTAATCCGCCAAGACTTAGAAAGACCGATTAAGAATAGTTTTCATATAGATCGTCAGCTCTTTTAGTATTTGGCATTCAAACTAACGGCAATTAATCTAAAAACCCCTTCCGGGGTTTTTAGATTAGGATTCCTGAACTATTTCTATGACAACTCTTTTACTTCCGAAAGTCTTGGCTAAGTTTCTTTCGGGGAACCAGATGTCGATATTATTCGTATACCGGGCATTCATTCTGTCTTCAACGACGAATACCTTATCACCGTAAATTTCCGGTATCCTAACCAATGTGCCAAAAGGAACTCGGCGGCCGTTGACATAAAAATTTGCCGCGATGATACCGTCGCGGACATATGCTCCGGAAGCGGTTATGAAGGGCGTGCTGTCGGTTTGATCTGGAGTCGAAGAGTACCCCGTTGCCCTAACCGTGTGGGTTTTTACAACCTTTAATTCCGGAGCGGGTTCTTTTTTGTCGGCTACAATATCACCTAAAACAAGAAGCTGGTCAGAGTTATAGATACCGTTCATCGAAAATTCCCCAAGATCTAATAAGCCGTTAAGCAGTCCGCCTCCGTCATTTGGGTTTGATGCCCAGCTAAAGAAACCGGCCTGAGCTGGGGCTTGGGGGATTAGCTGACACAAAAGAACCACAGCTCCTATCGATATTAATTGTGTAATTTTAACCATTTTTTAGCCTCATGAGCCGGTATTATCTGTTCTCGGGGCTCGCTTTATGAAGTTGCGCCGCCCCCGACTCAAAGTAGGTTGAATATAGGTCTTTTAGGCAACACCCTCACACCTATCAAGTACTTGCCGCTCTTGTTTCCATGGACAGTATTATCTACCCAGACCATAGGTTAGGTCGGTCAGAATAATAATCATGGCAACTGTTAAGAAACATGTATTTGATAGGTGTGAGGGCAACAAAAAACGGCTTACAAAGCCATTTCTTCGCCATAGCCCAATATCTCAGGCTACCTTACAATGTTAGCAGATTTGGACCGAAAAGTCAAGGGAGTCGATCATGCCTGAAAGGCCAGTGGTTCGATGCCATCTTCACCCCCTTTTTAGCTGAAATTATTATACCTACTATTGCCAAAACCATTACCAATCCATTATAGCTCAATCTAGCGGGGTCATCTTCGGTCAGATTGATCCACATCCCGAATTCGTCGAAAGCAAGTCCCAATCCTAAGCCATGGAGTAGCGCAATCCAATATTTTGCTCTCGGCCCGTTAAATACGAGCGCAAGATATCCCGATACCATGACAACAAGAAAACCGTAAACAAAATGATGGACATGAATTCCGGCCCAGAGAATATAGAAATCCGGGAGGGTGCGGCTGAAAACCCTTGCTCCTACGAAGGTAAGCAGAAAGGCCACGGTAATGGGGAAAAGGATCGAAATATAAAGACCGGGTTCCTGGGTGAGAACCTTGGTTCTTATCGATCTCTTCATTTTTGAGAAGATGTTCAGGGATAGCATTTGATTGTCGTAAACTCTGTTCTTGCGAACCGAGTTTGACTCGGGAGCGGGCCGCTCATTTTCGTAAACGAGCCTTGCTCAAAAAATGATAGGACTTTGAGCGGGTGAAGGGGATCGAACCCTCGTACCCGGCTTGGCAAGCCGGTTCACTACCACTGTGATACACCCGCTTATTTTATGGTTAGTATATCCGATTCAAGCGGCATTTTCAATGTTTAAGGCGTAAGCTTCTAAGTGATTTTGGCAGAGGGTTATCCATCTCAATATCCGCTCCTTTAGAGCTCTACTGCTTACGAAGACGGTGCATACTCCGAATGAAAGTCTTTTGCGAGTATGCCGGCCTTTTATGTAAATAGATTTCTTAAATTTTTCTAAAGGAATTCCTGTGGTTTTACTCCAATAATTTTTCTGAACAGAATCAATGAGGTCGGGGTAAAGAAGCAGGCATGCCGAAATCTTATCAGGGCTTATTTTAAGGGATTTAGATAAAAACAGGTAAAATATCTTGATCATTTCCGGATCACTATTTCCAAGCCTTACCTGGCTGGATTTTGACTGTTTTTCTCCTTCGGCCCAATAGAGCATTAAGCCGGCCCAAAAAAGCGGATCTTCTTTTAACCTGCCGAACTCTTTTATCGCAGCGGTTCTATATTCTTCGTGCTTAAGTTTCCAGCGCTCACGGTTGGCATGAGCCATAATCTCCAAGGTTTTTGGGTTGGCTAAAGACACCTGACTTGATAGGCGGTTTTTTATTTCTCGAGACCAGGGCTGATTCTTAAACCATCCGGATAGAGTTGCTATTGGTATGTCCAGCTCTTGGTGGATAGACTTATAGCTTCTCCCGGATAGTCTTAGCTGTATGGCTAATTCCTTGTCTTTTCGCATGTGTTGACAATTGTGGATATACCCTCCGTACCCCTAATAGAGTATATAGATTTAGTATAACAAAGGGGTTCGGTTTTTGTGGATATCGATGTGGATAACATAGATTTAGGTAGCGTTTATATTGAAAAAAAGCCGATTTAGTGTTAGTATATAGCAGGATTATTGGAGAATGCCGCGGTAGCTCAGTGGTAGAGCATATCCCTGAAGAGGATGTGGCCGTCAGTTCGATTCTGACCCGCGGCACCAAAACAGAACTCAACGGCTTTTTCAAAGCCAGAAGGTGGGACGCGCGAAGCGCGTCCCACTGATTTCCCCCCATTTTTCCAAACGAAT